>Ga0209123_1001202_pt1 | contig 26782 bp, 21 predicted proteins | sample BarGraIncu00431A_FD_184500 | JGI IMG/M metagenome (GOLD analysis project Ga0209123, IMG submission 184500) | Arctic peat soil microbial communities from Barrow, Alaska, USA - Barrow Graham LP Incubations 004-31A (SPAdes) (version 2) | ecosystem: Environmental > Terrestrial > Soil > Wetlands >...
TTCTTTGTTGCAGTTTGTGAATGTCAGTTAGGGGCGACTGCATTAAGTCAAACAAATATTTTTTACCTCCAATTGTCTTGGTGAGGTTATAAAAACGAAATATTGAGATTGATCCTTTCTCATGTCCGAATATTTCCAGATCTAGTAAAGTCTGCTTGTCGAGTTCAAAATTCATAGGATTTAAAGGTTAATATCGAGGATATTGATATAGGTTTTAAGCCAATTATTTGTTCTCTCATATTTTTTATAAATATAGATAAACCAGAGTTGTAAATCATCATAAGTGACCGATATTTTTCGAGATTCATAAAGGTTTGTTTGTTGTCAAAACAATTTCTATTTCGAAGAAGAGATATAAACAGATTGTTTTCATTTTCCACAAACCATTTTATTCTGTTAACGGACTTATTTTCCTATTTTTGTACCTTCAATATAAAGTATTACGAAAAAAGACTCAATAAAATTATCAAAATGGAACTCCCCAGCAAATACAATGCCGCAGAGGTAGAAGATAAATGGTACCAGTACTGGATGGAAAATGGTTTTTTCCACTCCGAACCCGATGAACGTGAACCCTACACCATCGTCATTCCGCCGCCCAACGTCACGGGAGTGCTGCATATGGGTCATATGCTCAACAATACTATTCAGGATATATTAACGCGCCGTGCCCGTATGTTGGGTAAAAATGCCTGCTGGGTACCCGGAACCGACCATGCCTCGATTGCTACTGAAGCCAAAGTAGTGAACAAATTGAAACAGGAAGGTATTTCTAAATTTGATTTAACACGTGACGAGTTTCTGGGTCATGCCTGGGAATGGACCCACAAACATGGCGGTATTATCCTGGAGCAGCTTAAAAAGCTGGGCGCTTCGTGCGATTGGGAACGTACTGCATTTACAATGGACAAAGTGCGCAGCGAATCGGTTATCAAAACATTTGTTGATCTGTATGACAAAGGTCTGATTTATAGAGGTGTCCGTATGGTGAACTGGGACCCTGCAGCTAAGACAGCCCTTTCGGATGAGGAGGTGATTTTCAAGGAGATGCAATCTAAGTTGTATTATCTCAAATACCGCATTGAAGGTACAGATAACGAATTTGTAACCATTGCAACGACCCGTCCTGAAACTATTTTGGGAGATACAGCGGTGTGTGTAAATCCAAACGACGCACGGTTCCATCATCTGAAAGGAAAGCGAGTGTTGGTTCCCTTGATCAACCGTTCGATCCCGATGATTGAAGATGAATATGTTGACATGGAATTTGGTACAGGTTGCCTGAAAATAACTCCTGCCCACGATGTGAATGACTATGAAATTGGCCTTCGATACAACCTTCCGAGCATCGATATATTCAATGAAGACGGCACTTTAAGCGAACAGGCCGGTATGTATGTTGGCGATGATCGTTTTGCCGTTCGTGACAAAATCATGTTAGCTTTGGAGGGTGCGGGAAATGTGGCCAAGGTGGAAGATTACGCCAATAAAATAGGTTTCTCCGAACGTACCGACGTTCCTATTGAGCCCAAATTATCGGCACAGTGGTTTTTGAAGATGGGAGACCTGATAAAACCTGCAATGGAAAATGTAGAGAACGATACCATTCAGTTTTATCCCCCAAAATTCAAAAATACTTATCGTCACTGGATGGAAAACATTAAAGACTGGTGTATCAGCCGCCAGTTGTGGTGGGGTCATCGCATACCGGTTTACTACCTTGCAGAGGGCGGTTTTGTGGTAGCCGAATCAGATGAACAGGCATTGGTATTGGCTCAGCAAAAGACCGGCAATCAGAGCTTAACCATGGCCGATTTGCACCAGGATGAAGATATACTGGATACATGGTTTTCCAGTTGGTTATGGCCCATCTCCGTATTCGATGGAATCGTACAACCTGACAACAAGGAAATTAACTACTATTATCCCACCAATGATTTGGTAACGGGTCCTGATATTATTTTCTTCTGGGTAGCCCGTATGATCATTTCTGGCTATGAATACCGTCAGCAGTATCCCTTCAAAAACGTTTATTTTACCGGTATGGTGCGCGACAAACTTAGGCGAAAGATGTCCAAATCGCTGGGTAACTCACCCGATCCGCTTGAGTTGATAGCTACCTATGGTGCTGATGGGGTGCGTGTTGGAATGTTGCTTTGCTCACCGGCTGGCGGAGATTTAGTGTTCGATGAGAATTTGCCGCAACAGGGTGCAGGATTTGTAACTAAAATATGGAACTCATTTAGGTTGGTCAATGGCTGGGAGGTAGATTCAAAGATTCCACAACCCGAGCATTCATGCCTGGCTATCAGTTGGTTTCATGAAAAGTTCAGTCAGATTGTAGAGCAAACCGATGATCATTTCGATAAGTTCCGTATCTCAGATGCCCTGATGAGCGTCTATACAACTGTTCGTGATGAGTTCTCAGGATGGTTGCTCGAAATCGTGAAACCTGCTTACCAGCAACCCATTGATGCCAAGACCTATCAGGAATTGATTGATATTTTTGATGAAGTCCTGCGCTTCCTGCATCCCTTTATGCCCTTCGTCAGTGAAGAGATATGGCAGTTGCTGAAAGAACGCCAAAAAGGAGATAGCATCATGATCAGCGCGTGGCCCAAATCAACAGGTTACGATGAAACGATGATCGCTCAGTTTGAAGATGTGAAAGAAGCCATTGCCGGACTACGCACCATCCGTACCAAGAATAACATTCCGATGAAAGATCAGATGGAACTATCGGTAATGCAAGGTGACAAAGGCTTTGACAGTATCTACAACAGTATAGTAGTGAAAATGTGTAACCTCTCGGCATTGAACATGGTTGAATCTGAAGTTAAATCAGCAGCTTCATTTTTAGTAAAATCAACTTCATTCTTCGTACCTCTGGTAGGTACAATTGACATAGAAGAAGAATTGATCAAACTGACTACTGAATTAAATTATACAAAAGGTTTTTTGAATTCAGTTGTAAAAAAACTTGGCAACGAAAGGTTTGTGAGCAGCGCACCTGAAGCGGTTGTGGCCGTCGAACGTGCCAAACAAGCCGATGCCGAAGCAAAGATCAAAGCGCTGGAAGAACAGATTGGCAATTTGAGGTAAGATACTATTAAGCTGATATTCACGGGGTGACTTGGAGTCACCCCGTGAATAAACTACATATAGTTGATTCAAATCAAATTGATCCCTTTTTGCATGATTACTTTCGAGAAATTCCTGCATAGTCAACCAGTTGAGCCTCAGTTATCGCCATAAATACATTGTTCGGACATTCCAAAGTAGCGGGCATGTCCATCAGTTTGCCCGGTTCTATTTCTGAACAGTTCAGGAGAGTGTAAACTCCTTCATGCGAAGTGGTATAGGAGGGCAGGAATAGCATCAGCGCTTTTGGGTCACCTGCCATATTAAAGCAACTCTTCTCGTCATACAAGATGTAATTGTTCCAGTTGACTTGTTTCGGAAATTCATATCGAAAAGCTACCCCATCATTATAGGCACGAACCACCAAATTGATTTTTCGGAATGGCTTAATGGTCTCTTCAAAAGGAACAATCATTTCATGGCAGTAATTACGGATATGTTTGGCTTTTCCAACTACCAGATCGTAGAATTCGTCCACATTGTTCATGCTGATTTTTTTCATCATAAGGTTTTGGCCCCATGCTCCGTTTTCAAAATCAAGGGTCAATTCCGATTTGTTAACGAGTGCCTTCTTCTTGTAGTTGACTATAAATACAGGAGACATACCGGTCAGTTCAAGCTTAAAAAAGATCAACCCGTCGGGTGAAGATACCTGAGCGCTTTTCTGAGCCAATAGCGTGAATGACAAACCAATCACCCACATGAAGGTAAGGATTAATCTTTTTTTCATTTTACTTGAGTTGAGGTTCATGTATCTTATTCCCCGATAATTATGAATCGGTATCCAAAGCTAATGAAATTAACACCAATATACTAATCATAGCACAAATATTGTTTAAAGTTTATAACACAAAAGAAAGAGGGATTCCATCCTTGATTAAAAGATGAAATCCCTCTTTGTATAGTCTTTCAAAAGTTTAGACTTCAATTCCTGCGCTTACGATGCGACCTTAACTTGAAACTTTGAACTCACTTAATAAGCTCTTCCTTCGATGCCTTCAATGAAATTGATAAACGAAGTATTTACCACTTTGTTTCCACCCGGGGTAGGGTAGTCGCCTGTAAAGTACCAGTCACCTGTATCGTTTGGACAAGCCACATGCAGGTTTTCGATGGTCTGATAAATGATTTCAACTTCCGACTTGCAGTCATCCGGTTTCAGCATTTCAGCAATCTTAGCCGACACCTCTGAGGCTTTGAAAGGTTTATATATTTCTTTTACGTAATTCACAATTTCTTCCTTTGGAAGGTTTTCCTGCTCTTTGCATTTGCGGTACACTTCATCAATAACGCTTTGTTGATCAGTATCTTTAAGTAATTCAATGGTAGCATTAAAGGCAATAAATTTATCGAGCACTGCCATGTCGATACCGTAACAATCGGGATAACGAATCTGTGGTGCCGATGAAACTACAATGATCTTCTTTGGATTCAATCGGTCAAGAATCTTCAAAATACTCTTCTTCAAAGTCGTACCGCGCACAATCGAATCGTCGATAATCACCAGGGTATCAGTGTGTTCATGTATGATACCATAAGTAACATCGTACACATGGGCCACTAGGTCGTCCCGGCTGGCATCATCGGCAATAAAAGTGCGCAGCTTGACGTCTTTGATAGCCAGCTTCTCAATCCGTGGTTCAACAGACAAAACAGCTACCATTTCCTCATTGGTTATGCTACCATTACGCTCTTTCAGTTCTTTGATTTTCCAGTCAACACAATATTGCCGAACGCCCTGCACAAGGCCATAGAAAGCTGTTTCAGCCGTATTGGGAATATAGGAAAATACGGTGTTCTCAATATCGTAATTGATGGATTTCAGGATGGCAGGAGAGAGCAAGCTCCCCAGCATTTTACGTTCCTGGTAAATATCTTTGTCACTTCCTCTTGAGAAATAGATGCGCTCGAATGAACACGACCGGCGGGTATGAGGCACCCGAATCATTTTACTTGAAATTGAGCCGTCTTTCTTAATGATCAGTGCATCTCCGGGTTTGATCTCCTGCACACTAGTGTATTTCACATTCATCACCGTTTGGATGACCGGCCTTTCAGAGGCGACGACCACAATTTCATCGTCGTAATAATAAAAAGCTGGACGAATGCCTGAAGGATCACGCATTACAAAAGCATCGCCATGGCCAAACATCCCAGCAATGGTATATCCGCCATCCCAATCTTTGCTTGCATTTTCGAGAACTTTCTGAACATCAAGGTTTTTCTCTATCAGTGGTGAAATATCCTTGTTCGAATATCCTGAGTTTTTATATTGTCTGAAATGTAATTGATTCTCTTCATCTAAAAAATGACCCACTTTTTCAAGTACCGTCACAGTATCGGTATAAGCTTTCGGATGTTGACCCAAAGCAATCAGTCTGTCAAAAAGTTCGTCAGTATTGGTGAGGTTAAAATTACCGGCCATCACCAAAGTTCTTGATTTCCAGTTATTCTGGCGCATGACAGGATGCACAAAATCAATGCTATTGCGACCAAATGTCCCGTAACGCAGATGACCCATGAAAACTTCTCCCGAGAAAGGCACATTTTCATAAATCCAACGTATATCGGCTCCTTCAGGTTTATTCTTTTCAGCCTTCTTGATTCCCTTGGCAACCTTTTCGAAGATATTTTTTATGGGATTCGCCTCTACCGAACGATGGCGGGTGATGTAATCCCGGCCGGGTTCAAGTTCCATCTTCACATTCACAATTCCAGCCCCATCCTGTCCGCGATTGTGTTGCTTCTCCATCAGCAGGTACAGCTTATTCAAGCCATATTGCCAGGTTCCGTATTTTTCCTTGTAAAATTCAAGCGGCTTACGTAACCTTATCAATGCAATTCCACACTCATGCTTAATCAATTCGCTCATTGTTGTTCGATTTGTTTTACACTTTCGGTAAATAATTCAGGAAATCGGATATTATCTTTTACAATAAAGGCATTTGGATATTTGGATGAAATGTTGGCTTTCGATTTCAAAGCATCACTCTTATTTCGGAAATCGCCAACGCGCACCTTGAAATTGGGGGTTTGAAACAATACATAGGCTGGTATATTTGGAAAAATAAGATTGAATTCATTTTTTACACGCGTAGCTACTTCACGTGCTTTGCTATCAGAACTGAAGAAGATTTCAAGTCGGAAACCATCAGTGCCATGCCGTTTTTGATTGATTTGGGATTGACGTAGGAGTAATTCTGTAATCCGGGAATCTTGTCTGATGGATAACTTACCAAGCAGTTCTTCCATTCTGGCCGTTTGGCTTGTAATCATTGGAGTTACTCCAAGTGTATCCGTTTGAGCAAATACCGAAGAGCTCATTAGTCCAAGAAAGAAGATGATGCACCACAAATACCTCATACGATCAGTTTTTGAGTTTGCAAATATACCATTTTAATGGGAACCCAATTCAATCCAATTCATTCAAAAGAATTGGCATTTTTGGTCCATCCATATATTATAACACATTGTATCTGATTATTACAAAGATAATCGTTTGATATAAATCAACAAATACATCTTGTTTTTTTCCTGAATGTTAAATTTTTGCTTTTCAATCAATGTGTTCATTGTTCCGTGGAAGACATCTTGAAAATTGAAATACTTTCGCTAACTTTCTCAAATTTTGAGATTAACAATTAGTATACTATAAAATTTTATCTATGACGCTTAAAACCACATCGTTTCATTTGGGCATCAATATTGGAGCCTCTTCAATATCAACGGTCGAGATTCAGAAAACTGATGAGAACATACAATTACTATCACATACCACCATCATCCATCATGGAAATCCAAAACGTATTGTTGAGGAAATCTTCAAAAATAAAACTCCCGATAACATAGTAGTGACAGGTCGTAAATTCAGGAACCTGCTCAATATCACCTCAATTCCTGAAGCCGAAGCAGTGGAGTTGTCGGCTGATTACCTTAAGCTCGATACTGATATGATCATCAGTGCAGGGGGTGAAAATTTCATGATTTATCTCCTTGACAATAACCGGAAAATATCCAAATGTATGACCGGTAACAAATGTGCATCTGGAACCGGGGAGTTTTTTCTGCAGCAAATTAAAAGAATGGGGCTCACAATTGAGGAAGCAACCTCTCTTGAAGATGGAGATGAGGAATACAATATCTCGGGAAGATGTTCGGTCTTTTGTAAATCTGACTGCACCCATGCCCTGAACAAAGGCATTCTGAAATCGAATGTGATTGCAGGTCTATGCCGGATGATGGCCAATAAAATAATCGAACTGACCTCCCACCTTACCTGCGAAAAGGCGGTGATGATTGGAGGTGTTACCCAAAACAGAAAGATTATAAGTACCCTTCACGAACATTTCAAACAACTTGACATTCCTGCAGAGGCTACTTATTTTGAAGCCCTTGGTGCTGCTTTATATTCGACCAAACATGAAGTGACACCGGTAGACGCCAATGATTTATTCAGAAAAGAACATGTGTCATTTTCATTCCATAAAGATTTAAAAGAATTTGCACATCTGGTTGAATTTAAAGAATTCAATATTGGCAAGGTCGTTGAAAATGACATTTGTATTCTGGGTCTCGATGTAGGTTCAACAACCACCAAAGCCATCATGATGCGCCAGTCCGACAATGCCATTCTGGCAACCGAGTATCTGCGTACAAATGGCGATCCTATTCAAGCTTCTATTGAATGTTATAAAAGTATCAAGGAAAAACTCAATGCCCCCATACAAATTATTGGATTGGGTGTAACCGGCTCAGGCAGGCACATAGCAGGACTTCATGCCAAGACCAAAGGAATTATCAATGAAATATTGGCTCATGCCAACGCGACCATCTATTTTGATAAAGATGTAGATACCATCTTTGAAATTGGAGGTCAGGATGCCAAATATACCTATATAACCGCCGGCGTTCCTTCAGATTATGCAATGAATGAAGCATGTTCGGCAGGTACAGGATCGTTTTTGGAAGAAGCTGCGATGGAATCCCTGAATATCGACTACAGAGAAATTGGCGACATTGCATTGCGTGCAACCAATCCACCGAATTTTAATGATCAGTGTTCTGCATTTATCAGCAGCGATATAAAAAATGCCTTGCACGAAGGCTTGAGTAAAGACAATATCGTGGCCGGTCTGGTATATTCCATCTGTTTGAATTTCACCAACCGTGTAAAAGGAAATCGTCCTGTCGGTAACAAAGTGTTTATGCAGGGAGGTGTCTGTTACAATAAGGCAGTGCCTGTTGCAATGGCCGCTTTGACAGGCAAACATATTATCGTGCCACCCGAACCAGGATTGATGGGCGCTTTTGGTGTGGCCCTTGAAATCAAAGAAAAGATGGCTCTTAATTTAATGGATGAGCAGTCATTCGATCTGGATGAATTGATTAACAGGACCGTCAGTCAGGGAAAATCATTTATCTGTAAAGGATATCCTGAAGGTTGCGACCGTAAATGCAACATCAACATTCTTTTGCTTGATGGTAAGAAGATCCCATTCGGAGGTGCATGCAACAAATTCTACCTTGACAAGAAAGAGGGCAAAGCTGAAGCCATCGGTGACAACCTGGTTAGGATCAGACAACAGCTTGTGTTTGAAAAATACATTCCTGAATATCCGCTGGCAGAGAATGCACCGGTAGTGGCTATTTCAAAATCATTTCTGACAAATACATTATATCCTTTATATTACAATTTCTTTTCAAAATTAGGATTCAAGATTATACTTGGTGATGAAGCCAAAAAAGAAGGCATCAATAAACAGCAGGCCTCCTTTTGTTACCCAGCTGAACTTGCACATGGATTTATGCAGGGCCTGATTGACTTAAAACCGGATTATATATTCCTTCCCCATATTACAGAAGTTTATGATCCGTTGGAAAAGAATTACAACAAAACCTGCGTATTGCTGCAATCCGAACCGTATTATTTAAAATCTACGTTTAAGGATTCGCTCAATGGCATCAACCTTTTGATGCCTATCTTCAATTTCTCGAAAGGCTATGAAAGCGGTGAACCTGCTTTTATCAAACTGGCTGTGGAATTGGGTAAAAGTGAATCGGAGGCTACCGCTGCATTCCAATTTGCGATCTCTCAGCTGAAGCAAATGTTTGATCAATTTGCTATTTATGGAAAAGCAGCCCTCAAGGAATTGGAGAAAGATCCTTTGAAGATGGCCATTGTATTGTTTGGAAGATCCTACAATGCCTTTGCCAACGAAGCAAACCTTGGTATCCCTCAGAAATTTTCGTCCCGTAACATCACCGTCATACCCCATGATTTTATACCCAGTGAGTTACTTAACAGCAGTGAAAACATGTACTGGGGAGCTGGTAATCAGATTCTTCGCTCTGCAAGATTTGTAAAGAATCACAAACAATTATTTGGAACTTATATTACCAATTTCAGTTGCGGACCCGATTCGATGATCATTCCTTATTTCAGGAAAATCATGGGTAACAAGCCATCGCTTACTCTTGAGTTGGATAGCCATTCAGCAGATGCAGGCCTGAATACACGAATCGAAGCTGCCATTGACATTATTGGCAAATACAGGGAGCTCTCCAAAAAAGGAATGCTGAATGAAGTTAAATCTGACTTCAAAGTAGTCGAGATTCATGGTGATGTAATTACCGATTCATTCGGTAAAATTCATAATCTAAGAGATAAAAATGTAAAGGTTATCATTCCACGGATGGGTCGATTTGGGACAGAAGCATTGTCTGCATCCTTCCGCTTTTGTGGAATCAATTCAGAACCTCATCCTGAAAACACCTTTGAAATATTAAAGATAGGTCGTGGACTGACCTCTTCTAAAGAATGTATCCCCCTGACACTTTGCGCCGGTGCAATGGTGAATCACCAGATGAATAATCCAGGCACTGACGAAATCAGGCTCATGTTTATGACCACCAGTTGTGGACCATGCCGCCAGGGACAGTACACTGTTTATCTTAAAAACATCATTGCCACTAAGAAGATTGTTAACAATGGAGTGATCACCCTTACCGATGAAGATTCTTACAGCGGGTTAGGAAATGATTTCTACATGAGGGCATTCATTGCCTTGACCATTGGTGACGTCATTCAGAGCGTCTATCATGCCATAGCTGCCATTGCAAGAGATAAAAAAACAGCCCTTGAATTGTTCGAAATCGAATGGGAAAAGATCATTAACCTGATTGCAGGCGGGACTTCCCAGCAAATATATGCTCAGTTAAAAAGCTCTGCTACAGTACTTGATACCATTCCAAGAATACATTCCATAAAGGATGCGGTGAAAGTCGCTTTGGTGGGTGAAATATTTGTCAGAAACGAAGATTTCTCAAGAAGAGAACTTGTCGAGAAATTACTGGAACATAACATTGTCATTAAAACTGCTCCGATTGGGGAGTACTTATTTTATGCCAATCGCCAGATCAAAGGATTGTACAAACAACATCTCCCTTCCCTCAAATCCAGATTGAGATTTAGGATTAGGGAATATGTTCAGAAAAAGGTGGAACATCGCATCAAAAGTATCATGTCCCAATCTGGTTTTATGGAATATGAACCTCTTGATATTGAACGAATTATTAACCATTCGAAAGAGTTGATTCCTATCGAGATGGAAGGTGAAGCCATCCTAACCGTCGGAAGTGCCTTGGCTGATATTGTTCACCATGCCTCGGGTGTCATCGCACTTGGCCCATTTGGCTGTATGCCCTCGCGTGTGGCCGAGTCGATATTGAATGTAAATATGAATGTCAATGGCAAAGCCGCAGCTTCAGGTAAACCCTTTTCACTCAATGGATCACAAATTGTGAACTTACCCTTCCTATCGGTTGAGACGGATGGCAATTTATTCCCCCAGATCATTCAATCCAAGCTCGAAATATTTATTTTACAAACCACACGTCTTCACAATGTATTGAAGAAGGAACACATCAAACTTTCGAAAGTTTAAAACATATCCAAAGTTCTAAACTTTGGATATGTTGCTCAAAAATGACGGGGTGACTCCAGTTCACCCCGTCAATTTGAACTCCGAAGAAGTTGAATATTAGTGACCCCAGCAAAGCTGGAGGGGTAAAGGGTAGGTTAATTGTAGGAAACCCAACCCGGAACAGGTTGAATATTTCCCACCTTATGTTTGGGAACTTCTGACTGATTGTCGGCAATGATTCTTTTCAGAATATTCTTGTCCATATTTGCTATTTTATTCTATCTACAGAACAAATATAATGCATTTTTATTTTAGACACAAAACAGTATTAATCTATTTTTGTTTTGCGTGCAAAATGGAATACGCTTATATCTAGGAATTGTTCTTTCTGTTGATAGCGAAATCCCCCCTTGCATATTGATGAAAATTAATGAAATTTGTACCCTTGAATATCCATAACTTGGATGAAGGAAAAAACCATTGGAAAAGAAAAAGTTATTTATTGAAACTTATGGCTGCCAGATGAATGTGGCCGACAGTGAAGTGGTGGCCGCCATCCTTCAGGACAGGAGCTACGAATTGGTGGAAAATGCCGATGGGGCTGATGCCATCTTTCTGAATACCTGTTCGGTACGCGACAATGCTGAAATACGCATCTGGCGCCGACTTGACTATTTCAAAAGCCTGAAGAAGAAAAATAAGAAGCTCATTGTAGGGGTATTGGGGTGCATGGCCGAACGTATCGGTGAGAATTTGCTGGCTCACTCAGCCGTTGATCTGGTGGCAGGTCCTGATGCCTACCGCGATCTTCCTTTCCTTATAGATAAAGCCCAAAAAGGTAAAGGAGCCATCAATGTTGAACTTTCTGAAAATGAAACTTACGATAAAATTACCCCTGTCCGCATTGGTGAAAAAACGCTCTCAGGCTTTGTAAGCATTACCCGAGGGTGCAACAATTTCTGTACCTACTGCATTGTTCCATATACCCGTGGACGCGAGCGAAGCCGTGATCCTCAGGACATTGTAAACGAAGTGAAGGACATGGTTCTGAAAGGGTACCGTGAAGTGACCCTGTTGGGACAGAATGTAAATTCGTACAATTGGCTTCCCGAAGGTGAACGCAAGCCTGTGCGCTTCTGGGATTTGCTTGAACTGGTGGCTGCTGTTGATCCATTGGTCAGGATTCGATTTACCACCTCGCATCCCAAAGATATGTCGGACAAGGTGCTAAGAATCATCCTCAAATATCCAAATATTTGCCGTCACATCCATTTGCCTTTTCAATCGGGAAGTTCACGGATACTGAAACTGATGAACCGTAAATACGACCGTGAGTGGTACCTGGATCGTATTCGTGCCATCCGTGAAATACTACCCGACTGCGGAATCAGTACCGATGTGTTTTGTGGCTTTTGCACTGAAACTGAGGAAGATCATCAGGATACGCTCTCGCTGATGGAGGAAGTAAAGTTCGATGATGCCTTTATGTTTAAGTATTCCGATCGTCCCGGTACCTATGCCCATGAACACTTGGTAGATGACGTACCCGAGGAAGAAAAACTCAGGCGACTGAATGAAATTATCACCCTGCACAATCGCATGTCACTCGAAAGTAACCAACGTGATATCGGCCATACTGTTGAAGTGCTGGTAGAAGGGCCTTCCAAAAAGAGCAAGGTTGAACTTTATGGCCGCAGCTCTCAAAACAAAATTGTCGTGTTCCCCGAAATGAATTTCAAGAAGGGCGATTATGTGATGGTAAAAATTAATAGTTGCACACAGACCACCCTGATCGGCGAAGCAGTTTAAAAAGTGGAAAAGTATTTACAGTTTAATTATTTACAATTTACAAATTTAACCGTTCAACCCTTTAACTTTAAAGTCTTTAAATTCCTTAATCTCCTTTAAATATGAGCACTCTTATCAACGACTTCAACTCCTACCGCGCCAGGATGAATGATAAAATCCTGGGCTCAGGCAACAAAGTTATGAAACGCATTTACAGTGTCGACACCTTGACTTACCAGGATGGCGCGCTGAGTACCAAGACCAAGGAGATGCTGGGTCTGGTATCGTCCATGGTGCTTCGTTGCGATGATTGTGTCAAGTATCATTTGGGCAAATGTCATGAGTTGGGAGTTACCACCGATGAAGTGTTCGAAATCTTCTCGGTAGCCAACCTGGTAGGCGGAACCATTGTCATCCCTCATACCCGCCGTGCTGTTGAATATTGGGAAGAACTTCAAAATCAGTAAGGTATCAGCAATATCTATATCCGTAACCCCTTTCGCCCCATTATAAATAGTTATGGGGCTAAATTGACACGTATAAATTCAATACTAATTCAATACTAATTCAATACGAAGTCAATACCAACTCAATATGAATTCAATAGTAAACAGGTTCAGAATAGGTTGTAAAAAGGTTGTAAATAGGTTCTGTAACCTACTATCAACCTATTTACACCCTATTTACAACCTATTCTGAACCTGTTTACTATTGAATTCATATTGAGTTGGTATGGATTTTATATTGAGTTGGTAGGGCGAAAATTGTATTTAAACATAAGGAGAATATTTTAAGGACCCAAAGGCTTATGAATCATTAAACGGGGATTTACTACTGTCGTGTTGGCTTTATTATATCATATAAGTGCCAAAATAGGAGTGACAGGTTAATGTCTTCATCACTGCGATTTTTGTGTGATTGAATATAAATACTGGATTGGAGGCTTAAAATAAAACAGTTAGAAAATTTTATTTCAATAGTATCGCACTAATTGTTATATTTGGGGGATGATTTCAAAAGCCGACATATTAACAAAACTAACGGAGCTCAAACCTGAACTCCTGGAAGAATATGCTGTCAAAGAGATAGGATTATTTGGATCTTTTTCTGATGATTCGTACACCGATGAAAGTGACATTGACATAATTATAGAATTGGAAAGACCCATTGGTTGGAAATTCTTCACCCTTGAAATCTATCTGGGAAAAACCTTTGGACGCAAAATAGATTTAGTTACAAAAGGCGCTCTTAAAGAACAAATTAAGGAAAGCATCTTAGAGCAGGTAACTTACGTCTAACAGTTTGTATAATTCAACAATATACAAACTAATTATATTGCAGAAATTATAACAGGCACTGACCTTGGTATCATATCCTCGAGGACTCGGGGTCGCAATGTCATTTAAGGTCGTCAAGAACCATCATTGGAGCGTCATTGTCCCGAGTACTCGGGAAAGCAATCTGTCATTCTATAAATTATGTGGGATTGCTTCGTTCCTACCAATGACCCCGAGGACTCGGGGTAAACGATTGAATATGAATCAAATGTATTTGTGCTCTTAATGGTGGGATTGCTTCGTTCCTCGCAATGACGTGCCAATCAACGCATTGCCGTCATTGCGAGGCACGAAGCAATCCCACATTAAGAGTGTAAAGGCCTCACATTCTGTCATTTCGGCATTGTGGCTATTTAAAAAATAGCTTCCCTCTCGCAATGACGCCCTGAGGGAAGCGATTGCGTTAATGGAGAAGCTCTCACTTGTTGCCCTGATGATTGGATATTAACATTGATAACTTATTTCAGAAAGGATTTACCTATTATCCCAATTACTCACCCTCTGGATTGTACAATTCAGGATTTAAAAAAGGGATGTAGGCCAGTTGGACGGCAGGTACGTAGAGTGATTTTCGGGAAATTACATCGTGGGTGAGCAATCCGACAGCCCCATTTTGCTGCTTCGAATTGCTTTGTGTAAAAACCATATCGTCGGCATCGCCCAACTCGTAGCCTTGATGAATCAATTCTGCAACGCGCGGAGGAAGTGCAAAAGTGGTGGTACGCGCCCGGCCCCATTGAGTTTCGTTGCCGATCACAATCCATGCGAAGGCCATCAAACCGGAAGAGGTAACTTCAACTCCACCCTCAATTCCAACATATAAATCGTATCCTTCATATTGAAGTTGCGAATTTCGAACCCTGTTTTCTGCGCCGGACAAGGTTTCAGCATCGCTCATGGGTTGGTCGGCTACACCACTTGCAACAGATACACCACGCACTTCAAACTCCTCATTCAGAAAGACAGACAGGCCCTCTTTTACAGCATCCATCTTGACTGGATTCTTGGATGCTACCACAATTTTAATCATAGTTGGTTCATTCAATTTCAGCCGCAAAATACAAAAAATAGAGTTTGCGTGAACGATGGATGAAACCTATAATAACCTATACACCCATTTAGTTTTTAATAAACGCTAAGGTTACGAAGGTTGGGGGGCGGAGTGACATCATGGTTACGAAGGTTGGGTGGCTGGGACTTATAGGGTTACCTAGGCTACGAAGGTCTGCTTTCAGGTGTATCAGTAATATCGAATAGACCAAGTTAATAACCTTATATTCATTGATTTAACCTTAGTAACCTTAGTAACTGGAATCAACCCCGGCCCCTCAACCTTAGTAACCTTTGTGCTTTTTGTTTATAAAACCTCAGATAAGATTGCCCCAAGAACTTGGGTGGTGTTCCACCTGGTTTAGGTGAAATAGAAAAAGGGTTAAACTGAGGTTACTAAGGTTGGGGGGCCGGGGTATAATTCCAGTTACTAAGGTTATTAAGGTTTAGAGATTGATGTTTATTATCTTGGGTACTACGTTGAAAGACAGGAGAGTAATGTGGTTTTAAAAACTCATTAATTAAAGGCGACTATGTTTTTTACAACAAGCAAATAGTAAAAGCCCAAAAGCTTAAATCGTTCTTTTTATTGAATCTGGCAATGAGGACTTAAACAAAGGTTCAACCAATGCTATTTTTCTTAATTTTGATGTTTTGTAAATTAAACAACCTTTCAATGAAGATCCGACAAGCAAACCTATCAGATTCAATTTCTATTGTTGAATTCCAATTGGCCATGGCCCTGGAAACAGAACAGCTGGAACTCGATCAAACTACTGTTATCAAAGGTGTTGCAGCTGTAATGGCTGATCCCTCGAAAGGCATTTATTATGTGGCCGAAGTCAATGGACAGGTGGTAGGCTCCCTTCTCACCACCTTTGAATGGAGCGACTGGCGCAACGGGACAGTTTTGTGGATTCAATCGGTGTATGTTCATCCCGAATTCCGCAAGCGAAGCGTATTTAGCGCCTTGTACAAATACATCAGGGCTATGGTTGACGCACATACCGAACTTCGAGGCATTCGCTTATATGCCGATAAAACAAACATCTCCGCTCACGGCGTTTACGAACATCTCGGCATGAGCGCTGAGCATTACCAAATGTTTGAATGGATGAAGGGGAGTTGAATGGTTAGAATAATTAAAAAGAATTTAATAAAAGTTGGTTAATATAAGGGAAAGACAAAAAAGCATTATACATTTGAGGGGATTTATTCGTTGCCATTAATTGTAAAAGAAGTAAGCCTGCGACAACTAGAAAAGAGATGAAACAAAAAGAATACAATATTAAAATTCATTCGCGTAGTAGATTTATAATCGCAATAACTGTATTATTATGCTCAGGATTATTTTTAATTAAGAATTACCTGCCTCGGATCGACAATGAGTTTATTTCAATAATACAGTTTCTTGCAATTCTTGTGATTTCATTTTACCTCGCAAACATGATTGGAATGGCTAAAGTTAAAGTGATTTTCACAGAGGACGCTTATATGCATATTTGGAAAAGGAAATTTTTGCTCAGTTGGGAAAATGATTTTAAGATACCTTGGAATATTGTTGATAACTATGTATTTCAGGAGGACAGAAGTTTTGATAGTTTTATCATTAATCTCACGATTAAACGTAGATATAAGATTAACCAGCTGAATGTTTTCCCAATAAGGGATGATTTTAAAAAATTAGTTAAAGACTTTCCTCGCTTTTCAAATGAATTTAAGAAAGGAATTCTTGCAGACAATGAGACGAAATTGATTAAAGAAGGAGAATCTATTTATGCAACTAAATCTTTCAAATGGGTTTTATATTTTATGTCGGTCGGTTTTTTGGTTTTAGTTCTTACCAAATTATTTAATCCAGAATCGCAGACGGCATGGAGTTCTTTGGGGATTATTGGGAGTGCGCTAATCTTTTATGGATTAATGATTAAAGGACAAAAGAAAAACAACTAATGCAATTAGCAAAAGACACGGGAAGTAGGATTTCAGTGCTTCGTTGGCAGGAAATTAGTAAAATTAAAAGTTGTGCAATGCAGGAAGTTGAAAGATTAAAATATTCCAGAAGAATTAAATAAAGACTGGTTAATATAAGGGAAAGATCGAAAAAGAACCTTACATTTGAGGGGATTTATTGGTTGGCGCAGATTATAACAAAATGATAATAGAATAATTAAATACTCAACAATGGTAAAAAGAATTATAGGAATCGCTTTATTTATTTTAGCAACAAATCTTTCATATTCTCAGATTATTATTCCAATCTTGTTTGGAGAACATATGGTGCCTGAACATGGATTTCTGCCTGGACGCAAGTTCCCAATTTATAAAACTGTTGAAAATTATGATTTTGGTGGAGCCGCATTTAGAGTTGAATTATATGATGATAGAGAAAAACTTAAATTTAGTAGAATTCAGTGCTCTAAGATTGATTTAGAAAACACTTCAGAACTATCATCTAAATTGGCGATTTTAAAGGTCAAAGAATATGTAGATTCTATATTTCGTCAATCAAATATTAGGATTGATAGTAGTGAGTCAAATAGGATTGAAATAAGACTTCAAGCAATTGATTCAAGGCTTATTGGATTTGGCCAAATAAAAGTTCATGGATTGTGTCAATTGCTGATTAAATTTAAGGATACGAGTAGAATATATTGTGTCGATATTGTTGATGGAGACAAAAATGCACCTTTGGGTTCGAATGCTATAGTGACAAGAAAAACTGCATCAAGATTTATGGCTTCTGCATCAATAAGGGGGTGCATAGAAAAGTTCTTAATAGACTTAGGTCAAATAAAATAACTAGCGCCTATAGCAAAATACTCGCATGTGGAGTTTGGTTGGTTAGTTGACAGAAAATTAGTAATTTGAAATGCAACACTTTGCAGAAAGTTGAATGATAAAAATATTCCAAAAGAATTAAATAAAAACTGATTAATATAACTGAAAGACCAGAAAAGTACACTACATTTAGGGACAGTTAATAGTTTGGCGCAACAAAAAAAGATACATGCGATTATATGCTAATAAATTTCATAGATTTACTTAAAAATAGACCCATATGGAAACTATGACTATGAAGAGAAAAAAATTCCTTCCCTTTCTCCAAAGTAAAAGGAATAGAATTTTGTTTAAGCTGATTAATATTTACTTGGTAATAGGAGTAGGTAGTCTGTTGATTACAATGTTCTATTTGATAGGTCACTTAAACCAAGCTGATAGCATTGTAAAATATTGTATTCCGGGATTTGTTTTGGGTGTAAGCTCCGGGATAATCTATTTTATTGGATACCAAAGTATGATTTCAGAGCAGCACGATAAAAAGCGTCACGATAATCGGCTCTAACATACCGGTATAGGTATTATCCCGCAAATCGGATTTTGGCGCTTCGTTGTCAAGCAATTAGTAATTTGAAAAGCAGTTCTTCATAGGAAATGCAATGGTTACACGCCCTATCCGGCAGTAGATATGAAACATGGATGGCAACATAAATAAAAACAACAATTATGGATTTGAAAGTGATATTAATTATTGCATTCACTTATATCTATGGATTTTTTGAGATCTATATGAGCGTTCGTCAACGAGGCAAAAGGACAGTTGTTAAGTCTGGTGATCGACTGAGTATTTGGATTCTGGTATTATTTATTGCCATTGGATATTCACTTTCATTCAGCATTGGTGCAACAAAAACAGGGAGGATTTATCATTGGGATACATTTTTTATCATTGGAGCCATTTTGACCATCATTGGATTGATCATCAGAATAAACTCCATTTTGGCACTTAAGCAACATTTTACATATACAGTGACTGAGATTGAGAGTCATGAACTGATTGTAACAGGATTGTATAAATACATCAGACATCCCGGTTATTTGGGACAGCTGATTATCTTTTTAGGAATTACAACCTGCTTGTCAAATTGGCTGTCTGTTTTGCTGATGATGATTTCGGTTTTAATTGGATACACTTATAGAATATCCATTGAGGAGCGATTTATGAAAAAACAAATGGGACAGAAATATATTGATTATCAAAAAAGGACAAAAAAACTGATTCCATTGATCTATTGAAAAATAAGCAGACGCAAAGTGAATGCAAACTTTCAAGTTGGGATTCTGAGATTCGTTGAGAGAAAATTATCAAATAGTACTCGGGTTGGAGAGCAACATTTCATGGGGAGTTTATTGTAAAACTCCCGGCCTGTATTTAGTTACAATAGGTTCGCTGTAAAATGTGGTCAATGTCAAGTTGTTCATTTTGAAATTATTTGCTAAAGCATATTTTGATTTGTATATTTGCGTACAAAAGGTTTGAATATGACAAAATTATCAATGTTTTAGGGGAATATTATTCGAATGTATTTTGCTTCGAATCGAACCCTTAAAATAACACAATGATGTATTTAGGGTCTGCTGAAAAACTCAGTATCGACTTTTTAGGTTGACTTGGTTAGAATTGAATATTGCTCATTCCCATTGACTTGTTAAAACTGTCATTGGAAGTGAAAGGGAAATAAAATTCTCAGAAAGATGTTGGTTGTAGGTTGTACCGCTGTAAATGTCTGAATGTGATCATTTAATATTAAAAAAGGGTACAACCGCAGAGGTGACCCCGAGTACTCGGGGTAAAAACATATAAGATCTCTGGTTGCACCCTAAAATGATTCAAGTGACAGCTGCTTAAAATATTACAAGGGTGCAACCTGCAACCAGCATGTGTGTGGTTGTTTTATTTTTGAATCTACAAAAAATACCCAATTAATTGATTCTAAAAACAAACAAGTGCAAGGATTTTGAATCGCCAATTCATCCCGAGTACTCGGGAGCACTTGTTTTAATTTGCAGGTTGATATCTTCTTATAATACAGTCCCGAGTGCTCGGGATGAGTTTTTCAGCAGACCCTAATTATAATATACTAATGCTGATTGTCATGCATTTATTTCCTCCGAAATGTTAGTTAATAATAACAAAAAAGAGGATCACTGATGATTCTGATCAAATAGATAAAAACTGATAAAAGTAAAATACGAATAGGACAAATTTAAATGAATTTCACGAATCAAAAAGATCAGTGTTGATCTGTTTGATCAGTGTCATCAGTGTTCCCCTTTTCTTTCATTATCATATGTGTAAATATAAAAAAGCCTCACCGGAACTAACCGGTGAGGCTTTTATTATATTAGGCTTATTCAATAACTATCGGATCAACCAATTACTTACTGTTTATTTTTCAGCTTTAGTTCTTCCACCTGTGCGTCAATGACTGCAATGGTGACCATATTGAGGATGTCGCGTACCGAACTTTCCACATTCAGGATATGAATTGGTTTGTTCAAGCCCATCTGTATTGGTCCGATGGTATCGCTCATTCCAAATTCGAGCATCAATTTATAGGCAATATTTGATGAGCTGAGGTTAGGAAAAATCAGGGTATTTACATTCATATCGTCAATTTTTGAGAAGGGATACTTTTCGTGACGCAAATCTTTGTCAAGTGCGAAATTTACTTGTAACTCACCGTCAATCAGCATATCAGGATTGTTCTCATGTAAATACGCGACTGCATCGTGTACCATTCCAGGACTACCTGCTGCTCTTGCGCCAAAATTTGAATAAGAAAGCATTGCCATCACCGGTTTTGTATTAAACAGTTTAACTGCGTCATGAGTTAACTTGGCAATATCAACTAAAGTTTCTTGTGTAGGATGACTATTTACCATAGTATCGGCAAAGAAGAATGTTCCCAATTTAGTGGTTACAATATTCAAACCCGCAATATGATTCAATCCTTCACGCATGCCCACAATTTCGATGGCAGGAATGATGGCATCCTGATATTTGGTATACACTCCGGTAATAAAAGCATCGGCATCGCCAGCTTCAACCATCATCATTCCATAATAATTGCGGTCGAACATCTTTTCGTAGGCCTCGTTATAGGTCATCCCTTCGCGTTCACGTTTGGCAGTGAGCATCTTGGCATACCTCTTACGATTAGCATTTTCACGATCGTGACGAAGATTGACGATTTCAACTCCTTCGAGATCAATCCCATGCTTACGGAACCGTTTTTCGAGTATTTCTTCATTTCCCAAAAGTATGGGAATACAAATACCTTCGGCACGTGCCACCTGTGCAGCCTTTAGCATGTTGATATGATTGGCTTCGGCAAATACGACCCGTTTAGGATTTTCTTTCGCTTTTTCCGTCAATCCACGAATCAGTTTATTATCAAGACCCATCCGCTGACGCAATTCTTCGGCATATTTATCCCAGTCTGTGATTGGTTTGCGGGCTATACCGCTATCTATAGCAGCTTTTGCAACTGCAGGGGCAACAGTAACCAGCAATCTGGGATCCAATGGCTTAGGAATGATGTACTGACGACCGAAACTCAGGTGTGAAGTATCGTAAGCAGCTGTTACCACTTCGGGAACCGGCTTTTTGGCCAGTTGGGCAATGGCATGCACGGCGGCAACTTTCATCTCCTCGTTTATGCCAGTTGATCTTACATCGAGTGCGCCTCTGAATATATAGGGAAATCCAAGTACATTGTTCACTTGGTTGGGATGGTCACTACGGCCGGTTGCGAAAATCAAGTCAGGACGGGAAGCAATGGCATCGGCATATGAAATTTCCGGATTGGGATTTGCCAATGCAAATACAATGGGATTTTCAGCCATGCTGCGTACCATCTCTTGAGTCAGGACTCCTTCAACTGAAAGACCCAGGAAAACATCGGCGCCCATAACTGCTTCTGCCAAGGTATTACAAGGTAGTTCGGTTGCAAATGGTTTTTTGCGGCTATTCAGGTCAGTACGGCGAACCGAAATGACTCCTTTACTGTCAACCATCACAATGTTTTCGAGTTTGGCTCCCAATCGCATATAAAGCGTTGTACACGATGATGCTGCTGCTCCTGCTCCATTGACTACAATTTTTGCATCCTCGATTTTTTTACCAACAATTTCCAGCGCATTAATCAATGCTGCCGATGAAATAATGGCCGTTCCGTGCTGGTCGTCGTGCATAATTGGAATATCCAGCGCTTCTTTCAGTTTCTCTTCAATTTCAAAGCATTCAGGAGCTTTTATATCCTCCAGGTTGATCCCACCAAATGTACACGCGATGGCTTTTACTACTTCAATAAATTTAGCAGGATCTTTTTCGTCCACTTCAATATCAAACACGTCGATGTCTGCAAATATTTTAAAAAGCAATCCTTTGCCCTCCATCACCGGTTTTCCGGCAAGAGCGCCTATATTTCCCAGGCCAAGCACGGCAGTACCATTTGAAATAACAGCCACCAGATTTCCTTTGGCGGTATAATCGTATGCAAGCTGCTGATCTTTTTCAATTTCCAGACAAGGTATCGCAACTCCAGGAGAATAGGCCAGCGATAAGTCCCGTTGAGTACTGTATGGTTTGGTCGGTACCACCTGAATTTTTCCAGGCCTGCCCTCTTTGTGATAATTTAATGCATCAATTCGCAATGCCTCGTTCCGTTTTAAATTTTCCATTCGTCTTTATATAATATTAGTAAAATATTTAGTTTATCCCGTAAAGTGTTGATTCAAAAGTTAATCAAGTTCGTCTTCTACGTTTTGTTTTGATCAAACTTATGAGGGTTGTGCTTCTCCCATTTGGTTGAAAGTCCAAAGTTAATCGAATTTAAGTTCGATGGATTGGGTTCCAATTACTCCACCGTCTTTAAATTCAGTTGTAACTTTTATTCATGACCGCTAAAGTGGAGCGAAAATATTCAGAAATCATGTTAGTTGTTATTCCTCGAATGAAAATGTCAGAAATTAATAACATTGAAACGATTATGACTGAGAGAAGACAAAGGTTCCAGTAATTGTTTACATTTGCCTTATGATCGTATTTCCCAATGCCAAGATTAATATCGGTTTAACCATTACCGAAAAACGAACCGATGGGTTTCATAACCTTGAAACCATTTTCTTACCAGTGAAATGGTGTGATGCCCTTGAATTTGTTGAAGCTGATGAGGTCCTTTTTTCGTCAAGTGGTCTCCATATTTCCGGCGATCCAGAGTCGAACCTGGTAATGAAAGCTTACCGGATGATGCAAAAAAACTTCAGTTTGCCACCCCTGAATATTCATTTGCACAAGGCAATACCTTTTGGAGCCGGACTGGGTGGCGGTTCTTCTGACGCTGCATTTATGCTATTGATGTTGAATAAACGGTTTGAATTGGATCTTTCAGAAACGGAATTAGAGCTCTATGCAAGCCAGTTGGGAAGTGACTGTCCGTTTTTTATTCGCAATTCACCTGTCTTCGCCTGCGGCAAAGGTGAATTGATGGAACCGGTACAACTTGCTCTTAACGGTTTGTTCATATTGCTTGTCAAACCTCCTATTGAAGTTTCAACTGCCAATGCTTTTCAATATATGATTCCTGAGAAACCTGTTAATTCATTAAAAACATTGATCCAAATTCCAATTCATAATTGGAAGGATCAAGTGGTAAATCAGTTTGAATCCACTGTTTTTAAGCAGTATCCGGAAATTGGTGAACTCAAAAAACGTCTGTATGATTTGGGAGCCGTTTACGCCTCCATGTCGGGTAGCGGATCCTGTGTTTTTGGACTTTTTCAGAAACTTCCTTATGGTGAGAAAAGCTTGTTTCCTGCGTCTTTCTTAACATTCAGCCAAAAACTTTGAATCCTTTAAGGTTTAATTAAGATTCTTTTATCTTTTTATTAACTGTTTAACCGGTAACTTTTAGCCTCTCCTGGAGTCTTAATAGTGAAAAGAAAATAAAACGGAAAACAACCCCCGAGTGCTCGGGGGAAACAATTTAAAGACGAAATTATGAAAACGGAAATTAGAACATTTATTGGAATTGCTGCACTAGGATTAATTGGATTTGTCAATATAAACGCAATTGGTGACGACAAAAGAGAAGTCAAGGCAAATGTTACAGAAAAAGAAGTTGTTGTGACAAAGGAGTTAAAAACGGTAGAAAATGAAACCCGCACTTCAAAGTCAGAGATTGAAAATGCAGAATCTGAAAAAGCAATGGAAGGTGCAGTGTGCATGAACAGTGAAGACTTCTTAAAGTTAGCCGAATCTTATACAGCATTAGGCGCTGACAAGGAAATTGAAAAGTATTCACAGAAGCAGGTTTCTCTGGAACAAACAAGAAACCAGAAATAACCTTCCTAATTTGCAAGATCGAAATGATGGAAAAATTCAGTAGGAGATTTAATCTTCGAAATATATACACTTATTTCTTATAGAAAGAGCTGTTCCTGAAGTGATTAGCTCTTTTTTATTTTATAAAACGAGCCATCTCGAGTATTCGGGACACAAGCGGATGATTATATAAGAAATCCATCTGGACATTGAAAAACTAATTTCAAACAAATGAAAGATAAACACATAGACAAATAGAGCACATAGAATATTTTAAACTATTTTTCCTATGTGACTTTGTGTTTAAAAATATAAACAAATGAAAAATAAACACATAGATCCATAGATCACATAGAATATTTCAAACTATGTGTCCTATGAGTCTATGTGTTTAAAAATATAAACAAATGAAAAATAAACACATAGATACATAGATCACATAGAATGTTTCAAACTATGTGTCCTATGTGTCTATGTGTTTAAAAATATAAACAAATGAAAAATAAACACATAGTCAAATCCCGAGACCTCGGGATACAGAATATTTTAAACTATGAGTCCTATGTGTCTATGTGTTTAAAAATATAAAAAGACGAATCAAATAACACACTGCCCATTAAACAACCAGCTTCTTCTTCTTATTGGATTGCGATTTCTTAATCGATTCTTTGCGTGACAACAACATTGGAATGGCAACACCTGTTCCCAGGGAGATCAGAATAAACATCATCTTTGCTCCGTTGTTAACGGTTTCTATCAGTGTTTGAAGGTAGGCATCTTTATATTCCATGGCGGTAAGTGCAATGAGTCCGAGCATCATTTTATAGGCAAAGAAGCCTGGTACCATTGGGATTACAGAGGGAATAGAAAAAACAAGCGGTGGACTTTTTCGTAAATGCGCCAATTGAATGCTGATCAGGCCCACCACAGTTGCTCCAAGAAAGGAAGCAAAAACGATCCCGGTTTCAAAATGCATGGCCGAGAATTTTACCAACCCGCCAATAGCGCCTAAGCCCCAAATGGCAAAGATCGTCCGGCGGGGAACATTGAACAGGATGGCGAATCCGATAGCGCCAATGCCCGACCAAATACTTTTGGTAATTATTTCTATTAATATTGAAATGAGATCCATCTTAAAAGTTTAAAATCATTTTTACTGCGAAGAGGCCCATGGCTATTGAAAAGGCAATCATCAAGCCGTTCATGGCACGAACCATGCCGTTCTGGATGTTTCCATCCATCAGATCGGTAACTGAATTGATCAGTGGGACTCCCGGAACAAGAAAAAGAACCGAGGTGGCAAATGCCTTATCTGGCTGTAGTCCAATATGATAATATTCTGCCAATCCTGCAATTAATGAAGCAACGAAGGCAGCAAAGAATACGCATAAATATGGATTGAATTTCTTTTTCATAGCTTCTTGCCTGACAAACAAACCGGTAATAGTAGCTATAAAAGCAACGGCCATTTCAGTACTTCCGCCTCCAAAAATATTGCAGAATGCAGAACCTGCCAATCCGACAAGCCCTAAAACTACCAGGCGCGGATAATGTGGAAGTGATTTTAACCGCTGTAATTCCTCAACTATTTGGGCTACAGTCCAGTTTTGTTCCATTACATTCCAACTTAAATGGCTGATGCCGCTTACAATTCTGAAATTGACCCCATGTGGTGAAATGCGCTTCAGGCGACTGAATAGATGTTGTTGATCTTTCTCAATGATAGTAAGCATCAGTGCACGTTGGGTAATCAATAGCTCAATGCCATAGCCGAGGCCACGTGCAATCCGTTCAAGAGTAACCCTGGTGCGGTTGGTACTGGCGCCTGAACTCATTAGCATGGCCCCTATTTCGAGCAGTATATTCCCAACAGACTGTGTATCTTCTTTTAATATCTTCATTTACAATGTTATTCTCGTGTTTCCAAAGATAATACAAAATTAGTAGTTTCATTATTTTGTCCAATACTCCTGAATCTATTTATACCCACAATTGAACAAAAATTCACATAGGGTACGGGCGATCCTATGTGATCGCCCTTATTAAATAACGTGGTAACCCATTTCTTTAAACCTAAACTCATTGTGCTTGTTATTAAATAACAAAATAAAATGCTATCATGCTCAAAGCAGCAGAATATATTAATAAACACATTGAACTTGATGAAGTTACGGTAACTGGGAATCAAGAAATATCGGATGGAGTACATCTTATTTCATGGTATCGAAAACAGGAATTTAAACCTGGGATGGTTGTGAAAATTTCTACTGACAGAGTATTAATTCCTCGCATTTACAGCATTTGCAGTGGTAATAAAGAGGACGAAATTAGGGTGATTTTCAGTATCAGTAAAGGGGGTGTTTTAACTCCCCGTT
>Ga0209123_1001203_pt1 | contig 26730 bp, 29 predicted proteins | sample BarGraIncu00431A_FD_184500 | JGI IMG/M metagenome (GOLD analysis project Ga0209123, IMG submission 184500) | Arctic peat soil microbial communities from Barrow, Alaska, USA - Barrow Graham LP Incubations 004-31A (SPAdes) (version 2) | ecosystem: Environmental > Terrestrial > Soil > Wetlands >...
AATCTTCGCCAAACCACTTTTCTGGCATGAAAAGCTGTGCCGAAATCAAACCATATCCCTTGGAACCTGAATAGCCTACGAAAACACCCACCTGACTGTTTTCAACTTTTCCGACGCTACCACAATATTGGCGTGCCACACCCACCGAATTCTTACCTTTTTTAACAAAGCCGCTTTCATCGATGGTAATCATACCTTCATCTTCTGAAAGGCGCTCAGATTGACCCTCTTGATATATTTTAGAAGCTAATGCATCATTCCATTTAGAATCCTTCATGAAAAACTGCAAAGTACGTGGACCTCTTGGACTATCCATATATTCTAAGGCAATGGGTTCTACCGACTTCCTCTTCAAATTGCTCAACAATCCCTTGATATACACATTGATATTGAAGGTTTGCTCGGAACGCTGAAAACAACTTTGAAAACGATCCATGAAATTTATCAGCATTTCAGGTAACTTATCTACAAGACCCCGTACATTGGCCTCTTCCATGATCCCTTCATGCCAGGTGTTTTTTTGCAGTTGCATAGTAATCCTCTCCAGATGTTTGTTATTTTTGAGGACCCGGAGGGGCTTTCCTGTACAACCCATTAATTGTTTGAAATTTTTCTTTAGCGTGTATAAAAACACTCCTTTTTTGTTTCCATGATAGTGATAGGTGACTCCAACCTTTCCATATCCGCTGGTTTCTCCGACATAGCACCAGTTTGAAGCCCTATAGCAAGTTCCCTTGTAAATCTCACGATCCACAAAGGTTTCTAACATATAGGGTTCAATTTGGTAAAGCAGCGGCCAATCATGTTTTAGATGCTTGATAGATAGGGCTATTATATGGGAAGCAAGATTTTTAACGTGCACCCACGGTAAAATAAGAAAGCGATTATTATTCAAAACATGGGGTAAATAGCGTTTGCGTTCTTCTGAGTTCCAGTCGATAAAGGTATCCCGCACGCCAAGTCTATATGAGGCCTGGTTATAACCGATGGCAGCAATAGGCCGTTCATTAAACCACACAAGATACTTTACTCGTGGTCCAATCGTTTTTTTATAACCCAGATAATGATAGGATTCTACAAGGTGGTTCCAGAGCGCTTCCAGTTCTGTGCGACTGACGAGTTCAATTTTTAGCGAGGGTATTATCTCAAGTATTTCTTCTACCAAGGGTCTATCATCGATAGAATAAATAACGTTTTTTGGTTTCATCGCAACTAATCCTTTCAGTTTTGAGGACAGAGCTATCCCTATTATGTGTTATTATAACCCTCCGAGTCCTCACTACTAAATGTAGCACATGAAATCAGTTTTGTTTATAACTTTAAGTAGCGCTGTAGTGATAAGGTGGAGTTGTTAATGCCGGATGATTCTCTAATGAGTAAACGATTGGTTTTAAAGACCTCAATGATTATTTATGCAAACAAAATATTAGATTTTTACACTCGAAATCAAGAATTTCTCCGTAAGTGGGAAACAGTTAGAGATCAAGAATTTTATACTCTAGCCTACCAAGAGAAGCAAATACACGACGAAATTGAAACAATGAAAGAGGATAGACTCTATAAAGTTTGGATTTTCAAGCATGAGGAAAAGGCACTGGGTGAAGTTATCGGCTCCATCGCCCTTAACAATATTGTTCGTGGCTCGTTCCAGTCTTGTCATCTGGGTTACAAAATGGATCAGAATAGTATTAATAAAGGCTATATCACAAAGCACTGGAAAAAGTGATAGATTATGCTTTTAATGTATTGAAGTTACATAGAATTGAGGCAAACATAATGCCTTATAATTCAGCATCTTTGAGAGTTGTAGAGAAATTAGGATTTTATCATGAAGGACTGGCTAAGAGATATCTGAAGATAAACGATCGGTGGGAAGATCATATTCACATGGCGCTTCTTAATAAGTCAATAGAGTAGATCAAGGGTGTTAAATTGTACTATACTATAATTTCTCATGACAGAAATATACTGCACGTCCGAAAGGTAATAAAAGATAGGACTAAAGACTAGGACTAATTCCCATTCGATTGTGACTATTGACTTATATTCGTTCCCACAAATTGGATCTATAATAAAAACAAGAAACATAGCTGGTACTAGAAAATACCAGAAAATAAAGGAGGATATTGAAATGAGAGTAAAATTAATGGGGCTATTCAAGGACGAAGAAGGTCAAGGAATGGTCGAGTATGGACTTATTCTCGCAGCAGTCGCCGTGATTGCTATAGGAGCTATCGTGTTTCTTGACATTCCGGCTTTATTGGGAAAAATTGGGGCTAAAATTAGTGGATTAGTAGTGTAGTATCTACAACTAAATGTTTGTCACTCGCGATGAGAAATTTATATACGCTCTTTTAATTTACCAATACAATAAAGAACCCTACTGTCCGCAGTAGGGTTCTTTACACAAAAAAGGGGGAACTGCAATGGGAGTAAATGAGGTTGCCCTGGGATTGACCTTAGGAATTGCTGCGTTTACAGACTGTCGTGAACACAAAATCTATAACAAACTGCTTGTTCCCGCCTTTTTCACTGCACTCTTGGTCCATACTTTTCAGGGGGGTATTTTTGGATTGACGAGTAGTCTAATGGGAGCTGTTTTGGGTTTTGCATTACTGCTACTACCGTATCTCATGGGAGGGATGGGTGCTGGAGACGTGAAGTTGCTTGCCGTGATCGGAGCCTTTGGCGGTGCCTCGTTTGTCTTCACCAGTTTTCTATACGGAGCCGTAATTGGTGGCCTCATTTCAGTCACTTTGCTTGCACGTCGTGGTGCCATGAAAAGTACACTCATGCATTTTTTGCTCTTTCTCCCCATAGTACAAAACCCACAGAATTCTAGAGAGGCCATGAACAACGCTAGCCAAGAAAAATTTCCCTACGGAATAGCAATTGCTTTAGGAACCCTGATTGCCTTGCTTGTCCCCTTGGGAGTGGGAGGGTTATGATTCGAAAGCTTAGGACTAGAGAGCATGGCCAAGCTTTAGTGGAGATGGCTCTTGTCTTACCTATCTTTTTAATATTAATGTTCGGCGTATTTGAGATGGGGTTTATAGGCTACGCATATATTACAGTCAGTTATGCTGCTGGAGAAGGCGGGCGAGTCGCATCCCTCGGAGGAAATGACGATCAAATTAAAACTGCTATCGAGAAAGCAGTAACTACTCTCGATCTCGCGAGGTTAAAGGATCCTGAAATCACCCCAGCCGTACGGCAATCTGGTCAGAATGTAACAGTGAAAGTAACATATACAGTTCAATTAAATATTCCGCTCATCATAATTGATTCTGTGGACGTGAGTTCAAGCATCATTATGCGTATGGAATAGTAATCAAGTTATTTCCATTTCATTTGATGGAGGGGTGGTCATGGTTAAAATAAAACATCTAGTTGTGAAACAAGATAAATCAAAGCTACAAAAATTAATAAAAGTGTTTTGCCAAGAGTTTAGCCGTGCTGATGGTCACCCACAGGAACGTGGTAGTGTTGTTGTGCTGGTTGCTCTTTCATTAACCGGCTTGCTTGGCCTTTGTGCGATTGTAGCTGATGTCGGGTCATTGTATGCACAAAAGGTCCATCTTCAAAATTCAGTTAATGCAGCAGCCCTCGCAGGTGTACGAGAGCTACCAAGCAATCCAGGGGAAGCAATTGCTATTGCTATTGATTATGCTAGCAAAAATGGGGTGGTTTCTCAGGACGTTCAGGCAATGGTTGATTCGGATAACGACTCCAAACTCATTGTTGTAGCTTCCAAGAAAGCTCCCACCCATTTTGCCCGATTCTGGGGGATTACTGAAGAACAGATTTCTATTTCAGCTTCGTCAAGGGCCATGATGGATCCACCGAAAGTACTATTCGGAGCGGTTCCTCTTGCCATCCAGAAACAAGTTTTTGATTATACAACAGATTATGTTCTTAAATCTGGAGGAGGGTCTGGAACCTCTGATTGGTACTTTGATGACAGCAAGAATAATGCTGCTGGAAAATCCGGAGAAACGTCTGGAACTCCAGGCTGGTACGGTGCTTTAGAGCTGAGTGGTACGGGAGCGGACACGTATGAAACGGATTTGGCTAATGGGTATGAGGGAACTTTAAGTGTGGGACAGATTCTGGATGTCAAACACGGAGATATGAGTGGTCCAACGGCAAAGGGAATTAAAACCCGCATAGATAGCGATACTCGAGTTCCGAAGAATACAATTGATAACTATGAAAACAATGCACCTCAAATTGTTCATATTCCTATTGTCGAGATTATTAGTGAAAATGGGAATTCCATTCAACAAGTGCAAATCGTGGGTTTTGCCGCTTTCTTTCTTAAAGGGGTTGCCGGAAACGGTAATAATTCCATCGTAACCGGTCGGTTTATAGGGACACTCCCATCAAATGGCCAGAGTAATAATTTTGGCCTATGCACGCCGAAACTCGTCGCAAATTAACCCCCCTCTGCTTAAGACTTAAATCAAAAGCATGTTAGCGTAATTAGCAATGTAAGAACGATTAATAAACTGAGAGGTGACCTACATGCAACGTAAAGGCTTTTTTCTACTGGCCCTGATTTGTGGACTGATCGCGGCCGGATCCATGTATACCTATCTGAATGGAGCGACGCGAGGTGCGCCTGTCGCGCTCAAACCTTTGGTGATCGTTAAGTCGAATATTCCTGCCCGTTCCGTTATTGTGGCAAGCCAATTGGAGGTTAAGGATGTTCCGGAGCTTGGTTACCCCCAAGGCGGATTCTCTACGATTCAAAATGTTGTAGGTTCCGTAACCCTGCTTAATCTCTCAACTGGTGACTTAGTTGTCGGTGCAATGCTAGAACGTTCCAACTCTATACCGGACGGAAAAAGGGCGGTGGCGATTCCGATTGGATTAGTCAGTGGAGTCGGAAATGCAGTGAAACCTGGAGATCATGTCGATATCCTCGTCACAATGGAAATTAAAGACTCAACAGAGACGGCCGTGATCGCTACGACTTTGGCCGCCCAAGATGTGTTAGTCTTAAGCATAGGAGGAGGTATTACAGGAGACAAAGCCGCGATTGAAACCAAATCTTACACATTGGCTTTGAGTGTACCCCAAGCAATGGCTGTGACATTTGGAAGTGAGAAGGGAAGTCTCCGTTTGTTATTACGTAATCCAAAGAATTCTGAAATTAGGCAAGATGCTCCAGTTAGTGGAAAGATGTTTTTGGATCCCAACTATTATGACACTTATAAATAGGGAGGGGCTGCTATGAAATGCATCAGTGTATTAATTGTAGACGATATCAGTGACACCAGGGAAAGCATCCGGCGGCTTCTCCAATTCGAAGACGATATTGAAGTGCTGGGAGAGGCCGGATCCGGTTCCGAAGCAATTCTGGTTGCTGAGGAGAAACTTCCTGACATTATTTTAATGGATATAAATATGCCCGAAATGGATGGAATAAGGGCAACAGAACTCATTGCCCAACGTGCTCCAGGAAGTTCTGTGATTATCATGTCAGTACAAGGCGAACAGGCTTATTTGCGTCGCGCCATGATGGCTGGAGCCCGAGAATATATTGTCAAGCCTTTTACTGGTGACGAACTGGCTAGTGTCATTGCAAAAGTTTATGAAATGGATCGTCAAAAAAAAGAAGCTATGGGAGAACAGCCTAAAGTATCCGTCGAACATAAAACGCGAAATGGTGAAATCATCTCATTTTTTAGTACCAAGGGCGGAGTAGGGAAAACAACATTAGCCACCAACCTGGCAGTCGAATTGGCAAGCACCGGGAAATGGCGAGTTCTTCTTGTTGACCTTAACCTTCAATTCGGAGACGTTGCTGTCTTTCTTAATCTTGCTCCTAAACGTTCGATTGCCGACTTGACTCAAGCTGGACCAATCAAGTTCTCTGAGATACAGTCTTATTTTTTAACGCATTCTTCAGGCCTTCAGGTTCTGGCTGCCCCAACTCGCCCAGAGTATGCAGAACTGGTCACAGCAGAGCACGTAGAACAAATACTTTCCGAGGTTAAAGCTCATTTTGATTTTATCATTTGTGATAATGTTAGCCGATTTGAAGATGTGAGTCTGGTAACCTTCGATGCGGCAAATCAAATTTGGCTAGTAGTTGCGATGGATGTGCCCACCCTTAAGAATGCTAAATTAAGTCTTGAGGTTATCGAGGGACTTCATCACACCCCAAAAGTGCAGGTCGTTCTTAACCGCACCAGTAAAGAAATGGGGATGGATCCCCGAGATGTGGAAAAGAGTCTAAATTTTAAAATCAGCTATGAAATTCCTAGCGACGGGCGAGCATTGGTCGCCTCGCTCAATAAAGGCGTGCCTTTTGTAACGTTACACCCACAAAGCAAGGCTTCCGAGGCGATCCGAAACATGGCGAAAAAACTCACTTCATCGGAAGTTGACGAGATAAAGCTTGCGCTTAAGGAGCAAGGGCGACGAAGTAGTCCCATAAAGGGGTTTCGTAGGGTGTTAGGATTTTAGGGAGGGATGAGTAATGTCGTTACTTAAACGCTTAGAAAAAGAAAAGATTCAACCGCATGAGGAGTCTAGGAATGAGCTCCGAGCGGTACGTCCCATACCACAAATCGATCCTTGGCGTGAGTTTAAAAGCACCGTGCATCATGAAGTCATCCAAGCTTTAGATAAAATTAACACCCAAGAACTCACTTCAGACACACTGCACCCGATTATTGAAGACACACTTGACGCGCGGGCCGATGCCTTGGGGTTAACCCCTCCGCGGATGGAACGGCAGCGCCTAGTACAAGAGGTTATGGATGAGATCTTGGGATTTGGTCCGATTGAGCCGCTACTTCAAGACCCTACTGTCAATGAAATCATGGTTAACGGACCTCGCCAGGTATATGTGGAACGCAAAGGGAAACTCGAGCTGTCCGGGGTGACCTTTTACGATGATGCTCATGTCTTACATATTATAGAAAAGATTGTTGCGCCTTTAGGGCGGCGTATTGATGAGAGCCAGCCCATGGTTGATGCTCGTTTACCCGATGGTTCCAGGGTTAACGCGATTATTCCGCCACTGTCATTAAATGGACCGATTCTTACGATCAGGAAGTTTTCCAAAGTTCCCTTTGTCATGGAAGACCTTGTAGGCTTCGGGACCTTGACGGCCGAGATGGCGGAATTCACGAATGCCTGTGTGAAAGCCCGTTTGAACATTATTGTCTCAGGGGGGACTGGTTCCGGGAAAACAACAACGCTGGGGGTAATCTCCGCGTTTATTCCTGAGGATGAGCGTATTATTACGATTGAAGATGCGGCTGAACTGCAGCTCCGACAAACCCATGTCGTCACTTTGGAGACTCGCCCAGCAAATATTGAGGGCAAAGGGGCCATTATGATCAGGGATCTAGTGCGTAATGCTTTACGGATGAGACCAGAACGCATCATTGTGGGCGAAGTTCGAAGCGGAGAAGCGCTTGATATGTTACAGGCTATGAATACCGGTCACGATGGCTCACTGACCACGGGGCACGCTAATACTCCTCGTGATATGCTTTCTCGTCTAGAAACAATGGTCTTAATGGCCGGGATGGATCTGCCTGTTCGGGCAATCCGCGAGCAAATTTCCAGTGCGCTCGATGTCGTTGTTCAGCAGAGTCGTTTGCGGGACGGAACTCGAAAATTAACCCATATAACGGAAGTTCTCGGAATGGAGGGGGACGTGATCGTGCTTCAAGACATTTTTCGTTTCGAGCAGACAGGGATTGACAAACAAGGTAAGGTTCAAGGCTATTTCCGGGCGACTGGAATTCGGCCCCATTTTATCGATAAACTGATTGCTGCCGGGCAGATTCTACCGGACGATTTATTTTCAAATAACTAGTGTTCTTATATAATCTCCGATGTAAGGAGGACATGTATGGTTAAAGGAATGTCTCAAACCGTCATAATTATTTCGGTAGTCGCTACATTTTTAGCGGTCTACCTGGGAATCCTTGCTCTTGCACGCCGTGAAGAGACACTTGAAGCCAAACTTCGACGGTTTACAGCGTTGCGAACCCCAGTAAAAACAGGGACAGATAAACGAGACATAAAACAGCTGCTCGTGCTATTAGGTCGACTCACTCCACGTCGTTGGAGCGAGGGACTAGACCTCGAACTAATACGTGGTAATATTCCACTCAAAGGCGGGGAATTTTTGATTCTCCAAGCTTTTTTAACCGTTCTATTTTTCCTCATTGGCCTCATGCTCACCCAAAAAATATACGGAGCGATTCTTTTTGCCGTCATTGGAGGGGTACTTCCCCGGTTATGGCTAAAATCTGCCCAGAGAAAGAAACGCCACCAATTTGATAATCAATTGGCAGACGCATTAATGGTTTTGGCCAATTCTCTGAGGGCCGGTTTTAGCCTCTTACAAGCCATGGAAATGGTTAGTCAGGAAATGCCTAATCCTATCTCAGGAGAATTCCAGGTTGCTTTGCGAGAAATGACGTACGGAACCGACACGGAAACTGCCCTGACTCATTTAGCAGAACGGGTAGGTAGTGATGTCTTAGACCTGCTCGTAACAGCTATGCTGATCCAGCGCCAGGCTGGAGGAAACTTGGCCGAGGTACTCCTGAATATTCATGCGACGATCCAGGATCGCCTTCGCATCCAGCAAGAAATTAAGACGCTCACCGCACAAGGGCGCATTTCAGGATATGTAATCGCTGCTCTTCCGTTTGGCATGGCAGCTATCCTGAGTATAATCAAACCAAGCTATCTGTCTGTGTTGTTCACCAATCCGATCGGTTGGGCACTGCTTGTGGGAGGCCTTATCTCTCAATTAATAGGCTTTTTAATCATCCGAAAAATCATTACGATTGAGATCTAGAAATAAGGAGTGAGCCGTCATGCCATTATTCATTTCTTTATTAAGCATAGTTGGTGCCGTCTGCTTTACGCTGACCGGAATTTTTATTGGAAAGCAAGAAATTGAGTTACAAGAACGGATCTCACGGGCCTTGGGGCAGGGTGAATTGACGGCGGAAGGAGATTCCCGCCCGCTAAGAGAGCGGATGCTGCGTCCGATGCTCCATCACTTTGCCCAGCACTTAACACAGTGGGCCCCCAAAGGGAAAAAAGAACAAACGACAACCAAGCTTAGCGCAGCCGGATTATCTGGCCAATGGGAAGAAGTGGAATGGAAAGCGTTACAATATGCGCTGAGCGTGTTACTTTCACTTCTGGTTTTTGGGATGTTTTTATTGATGCATGCAGGCCTTCTAACAAGCTTAGAAATGGGGACCATTGGCATGCTAATTGGCTTTATTTCCCCCAATTCCTGGTTGAAGGCGAAAGCTAAACAGCGGCAAAAGGAAATCCAGCATTCTTTACCTGATGTACTCGATCTTTTAACCGTCAGCGTGGAGGCTGGCCTAGGGTTTGATGCTGCCGTACTCAAAGTCGTGGAAAAACAAAAAGGCGCTTTAGCGGAAGAATTTCTGCGGGTACTGCAGGAAATTAAAATGGGGCGCCCGCGAAGGGAGTCTCTACGAGACCTAGCGAAGCGTAACAAACCGTCTAAAGACCTCAGTAGTGTTGTAGCTTCACTCGTACAAGCCGATCAATTAGGGATATCCATAGGTGGAGTTCTGCGAAACCAAGCAAAACAGATAAGGCAGAAACAGCGACAACGCGCAGAAGAAAAGGCTCAAAAAGCTCCAGTGAAAATGATGATTCCTTTGGTTTTTTTTGTCTTCCCAACCATATTCATTGTTGTTCTCGGGCCGGCTGTTCTGCAAATAATTGATTTGTTTAAGGGGAAATAACGAAGTGAGAGTATTGTAGCGATATAAGACTCTCAGGCTTTGTGTCATATGTGTTTTCACGGCCGAGTCGGAAAGGATGATGTGACGATGGAATGTGGGCAATTACGTAACCTGCGCACTGGTCAAATCGTCGGGGAGACGATATGGAAAGCTGATTCATTTTGGACCCGTTTCCGAGGCTTACTAGGACGGCCTTCTTTGGCTCCTGGCGAAGGGCTTTGGATTAACCCCTGTCAGCAAGTTCATATGATGGGTATGAAATTTCCTCTGTCAGTGTGGTTCTTGGATAAAGAGGGACGTGTATGTGCTTTGATTGATGACCTGCGCCCCTGGAAAATCTCCTCTCACATTCGTAATGCCGCTAGTATCATTGAGTTTCCTGCAGGATGGGCAAAGACAACATGCACGCAAATTGGAGACGAACTTGTATGGGAAGAAGGTCTAACCGATGGCTAAATGCCACTAAGACTCCCACTTCTATTCTAAAGTGAGAGTCTTAGTGGCATTTAATCAACTGGATAAGTACAACTATCTTCTGATGGAGTTTAAAAACCCCACAGAAGTAAGTTTCCATTAAACTGTTTCATAAAACGTAGAAAAGACGTTTGCCATGGCTAAGTGGTCTTTAACGCCTCCGAGTTCTCGTACGGAATGCATCGCTAAAACTGGGTTTCCGATATCTACAGAACGGATATCCAGATGAGTGCTGGAGATCGGGCCTATGGTTGATCCCCCTCGTTCATCGGAACGATTTACAAATTTTTGAAACTGAACTCCGGCCTGCTTACAGAGGGCCCCAAACACAGCTGCAGATTCTGCATCGGTGGTGTAACTTTGATTAGCACTTATTTTTATCACCGGGCCCCCATTGAGGATGGGGTGATTAATGGGATCATGCTTTTCTGCGGAGTTGGGGTGAAGAGCATGGGCCATATCTGCTGAAATAAGAAATGAATGTGCCAAGGCCTGGAAATATGTTTCTCGGTCTTTTTTTTGTGCCAAGAGAATTCTCTCTAATACATGGGCAAGAAACGGAGATGCTGCCCCTTGTTTGGAAGTGCTTCCACATTCTTCATGATCAAAACAGGCCATAACCTGTGTCATTAACGCGGGCTTTGACTTAGCAAGAGCACAAGCAGCAGCATGGACCATTGCCAAATCATCAAGTCGTCCGCTTGAAATAAACTCTTGTTGAAGTCCAACAAAACAACCTTTTTCATATTCATGGACGAAAAGGTCAAAGTCTAAGATATCTTCTGGTGGGCAGTCCAGGGCTTCGGCGAGGTGATGAATCAGAACGCCTTCTTTTTGCAAATCCCCGGTTATTTGTGTTAGTAGTGGTAGCATATCTTTCTGTTTGTTTAAGGCGAGTCCTTCATTCACTTTATGGTTCATATGAATCGCAAGATTAGGTATCACAAGTAACGGACGGTCACTGCGGAAAAGTTTGATTTGAGGGGCGAAAGGAGATTTTCCCCGCAAAACAATTCGACCAGCTAAGGAGAGTGGGCGGTCAAGCCAAGTATTGAGGATAGGACCTCCATAAGTTTCCACATTTAGTTTCAAATAATGTCCTTCGACCGGTATCTCTGCTAAGGGTTTGACTCTGAAACTGGGGCTGTCCGTGTGGGCTCCGATAATTCTAAAACCATGTAAATCAGGTTCTCCTTGGCCAACAATAAATGCAATCAAGGCAGAGTTATTTCTAGTAACAAAATACTTACCGCCTTGAGTCAACGACCACTTCTTTTCAAGACCCAACTCTTCAAATCCTTGAAGAACTAACCTCTTGGTAACATTTTCTACGACATGAAAGGAAGACGGGCTATCATCAATAAAATCAAGCAGTTCTCGGGCAAACTGATGCTCCTCAGTTGTTATAACAGATGTTTTCATACTTTACCTGCCTTTCATATAGATTATTAGTTTGCTGATTCCACGATATTATGCAAAAGTAATACATTCGCCCTCTTGAAACCGCAATCCTTCTAAATCTTTGGCAATCGTGGAATGCTATGCAGGAAATCAGACTGGCATCAGAGAAATTTATTAGAGCTTGGTGCTAACCAAGTGTTCTTTATAAAACTGTAGAAAATGAAGTGGACGCTTAACATGGAAAATATTCGAGTAGCCTCTCTTGAACAGATCAATTTGAATGAAATGACGGAAATATGGAACCGTTGTTGGCGGGGGTATTACTACGATATGTCGTATGCACCCGGGCACATGAAGGGTTGGCTTGATCTAAGTCAAGTTTCTCTCCAACATTCCACGGCGATCTATGTGGAAGATCGAATTGTTGGGTTTGCTTTGCTGTCCGTAGACGGAACAGATGGCTGGATTGCTGGTGCCTGCATTGATCCCAAGTATAGAAGGAAAGGCCTATTTACTGCATTAATGCGCATAGAACTCGATGTAGCTAGGCGTGCTGGATTAAAGCGGATTTATCTGGAAGTCCTAGAACAGAATCATGCGCTTAAAATCTATGAGTCGGTCGGTTTCGTGCGGATGAGACAGCTCAATATTTACCGCCTACAAAATAGGATTCAGGGTCCTAATAAGATTAATGAGATACGACCCCTTGAATCCGTTTCCATAGAAATATATTTTGACAAACGCCGAATGCTATTTAATCCAGCCTGGCAGCGAAGAGATAACTATCTTAAACGTCATATTAATATATTCGCGGTAATGAACTCAACTGGGTCTGCTGGTGCCTTGTTTGCCGGAAATAAAACCGACCTCGTGTTAGATGCTTGGAGTGCAACTCGTGCAGGAGCAGAAGAAGTGGTTTGCGATATTGTCTTGCGTTCAGGTAATTCATGGTCCTTGACGAATCAACCCGATGATCAGATGGTTGCTTTTCTCAAGGATCGAGGAATGAACCCAAGTGCAAAACAAGTTGAAATGTGTATTGAACTGGCATAAATTCGATCCCATGTTCATATACTGTTTGATCTGGTGTTTTAACGTGAATATGGGTCGGTTTTCGTAAAGCAAGAGAGAAGCTATGATGAGGTAATGGTGAGGCCATCAATAATTATTTCATATACCCCCTTGTAATATCTTGAGATTGAGATATAATAAGAATCTATACAAGAAGAGAGGAGAAGTAACTCAATGACACAAAAAGAACAAATAACGATTAATGCGATTCTAGAGTCGATTGGATTAGAACCAATTATATCCACCCAGACTCAACGGCAAGTCCATGATGAAGGATAAGTAGTTACAGAAAGGGAGCGGTATTTTGACCCAGATCCTAATCCTAAATTGTAACCTGATGAACTTAGATCCATTCACAATAAGCCAAATCTGAAAGCGAGTTTCTTAATATAATAAGAAGCTCGCTTTTGTACTTGGAACTTGTATGACATTATCAGTACTTGGTCTAGCCTGTAGCCCGAGACGCAAGGGCAACACAACTAGCTTAATTTTAGAAGCGATGAAAACTGCTCGGGCTGAGGGTCAGACAACGGAACTAATCTATCTTTCTGACCTAAATATAAAGCCTTGCCAAGGATGTAATTCCTGGAATTGATCATGCCGGGGAAATTAACAATCATCCAACAGCCTTAGACGACGTACGGTTGGCCACACAGGCTCTATTAATACCATAGTATTACAAAAACTACGTGTCCAAGCGCTCAAATATTATGATATACTAATGGCAACCTGTAATATTGTATAATGGAAAGGAACTATGCTCATGCTACAAACGTCAAGGCCGATGAGTGTCCCTAAAATCGCGATTGTAACAGACAGTACCAGTGATTTGGCTCCGGAAATGATCAAGGAGTTTGGGATAGAGATGATTCCTTTGCACGTCGTGTACAAAGACCGAGAATATCTCGATGGCGTTAATATCAGACCCGATGAAGTTTATAAAAATATGGAGATTGAGGTTCCTACAACCTCGTTACCTTCTCCGTCTGAAATAGCGAATTTATTTAACCGTTTAAGGGATGCAAAGGTGACACACGTTCTCTCAATGCATATTTCAAGTGGCTTAAGCGGGACCTACGAAACGGTATGTCAAGTGGCCCAAGATTATAAAGAGATGGTCATTGAAGTGCTGGATTCAAAAGCGCTTTCCATGGGGCTGGGTTTTCCCGTTCTGGAGGCAGCGCGTAAACTTCGCAATTCAACGGATTTCCAAGAGGTGGTGAATGTTGCCAAGACTGTCTCACAACATACAAAGCTCTTTTTTGTGCTTTCTACGCTAGAATATCTTAAACGAGGTGGACGTATTGGTTACGTTTCTGGCACCATTGGTGAGCTTTTAAATATTAAACCGATTATTTCAATAAATTCTGAAGGAAAATACATAACAACGGCAAAAGTCCGCGGTCGAGATCAATCTCTTAAAAAATTATATGACCTTTTGATCGAAAGCACTCAGGGCGGACAATACAACGTCGCAATCGTCCATGGCGGAGCTGAGCAGGAAGCTCGGAACTTGTGGCAAAAAGCGCGCGAACTCCCCAATATTAAGGACTTATTATTTAATCAAATTAGCCCAGTCATGGGGGTGCATACAGGCCCCGGGCTTGTAGGTATTATAATTTCTCCGGTTATTGCAACTCAGTCTTAGATTGAGTTGCTTTTTACAACCAGAAATTATTTTGAATCTAGGTCGAGTATGTTATACTCACCTAATGGAAACATAATCCAAGAGGAACTGTTCATGAAGATAGATAATAGGAGGAATACAGTGTGAGCTTGCAAGATCGCTACAGTTTATGGTCAGAAAACCCCTACTTTGATGAAGAAACACGGCAAGAGCTAGGACGGATCACCGATCCTCAAGAAATTGAGGACCGCTTCTATATGGATTTGGAATTTGGCACCGGTGGTTTAAGGGGAATTATTGCAGCAGGCACGAATCGTATGAACAAATACGTCATACGAAAAGCAACCCAGGGGTTGGCGGAATGTGTTTGCGATCAAGGGCCGGAGGGTATGAAACGCGGGGTAGTGATAGCGTACGACTCTCGAAAATTCTCACCAGAATTTGCCCTCGAAGCAGCTTTAGTTCTTGCGAAAAATGGAGTTAAGGCGTATCTCTTTGATGCACTTCGTCCGACGCCTGAGCTTTCTTATGCCGTGCGACAATTGCATGCTATTGCGGGAATTGTTGTGACAGCGAGTCATAACCCGAAAGCGTATAATGGCTATAAAGTATACTGGGAAGATGGCGGACAGGTTCCTCCCGTCAAAGCAGACCAAATTCTTGCTCGTATTGAAGCACGGGAAAATTGGTTGGGTCTGGAACCCATGTCGATAGAGGCCGCTAAGGCTAGTGGTTTACTTGAAATCATCGGCGAGCAAATTGATCAGACTTACCTAGCTCGCGTCTTAAAACTGGCTCTTCACCCTGACCTTGACACCGAAAAAGGTGGAGAACTACGGATCGTTTATACACCCCTGCACGGCGCTGGAAACATACTAGTCAGACGGGCGTTAGCAGAACTTGGTTTTAGTTCGGTCACCGTGGTACCTGAGCAGGAGCTTCCTGACCCAGAATTTACGACGGTTCCTTACCCAAATCCAGAAATTCCTGCAACATTTGAACTCGCCCGGAAATATGGCACCCAAAGGCAAGCCGATCTTCTATTGGCGACGGATCCCGATGCTGATCGTTTAGGCGTGGTCGTACGTGATCCTCAGGGAGAGTATAAACAGCTCACAGGAAATCAAATTGGCGTCTTATTAACCTACTATATGCTGTCTCAGAAAAAGGCCTTAGAAATCCTTCCAGAAAACGCAACGATCGTGAAAACAGTCGCCTCGACCGATTTAGCAGATGAGGTTGCAAAGTATTTCAAGGTGCGCGTAGAAAACGTGTTGACTGGTTTTAAATTTATTTCCGAAAAGGAAAAAGAGATGGAAGAAGGAGGTTGGGGAACCTTCCAATTCGGTTTCGAAGAGAGTTATGGGTATCTTGCCGGGGATTTTGTCCGGGATAAAGACGCAGTGATTGCCTCTGTCCTTTTGGCAGAGGCCGCCCTTTATTATAAACACATTGAAGGACGTAACTTATTAGATGTCCTTGAGAATATTTATCAACAATTTGGCTATTACCTCGATGACCAAGAATCGCTCGCACTCGAGGGCATTCAAGGCAAAGAAGAGATTGCGAAGATCATGAATACACTTCGTCACGAAGAAATCCACGTGCTGGGCGGAGTGAATATTGAGAAATTAGATGATTATGAACAACGGATTGGTAAAGATCTTTTGACCGGACTTACCTATCCACTCACGCTTCCCAAGTCAAATGTTTTGCGGTTTTCTTTAAAAGGCGGGGGATTTGTCATGGTACGCCCCTCTGGAACAGAACCCAAGATAAAATTTTACTTTTCAGTAAAGTCAGAGACTCTCTCAGGGGCAGAGCATACGCTGAACGAGATAAAAGCGGATGTTATGCAACGCCTAGCTAAAATACGATCGGTAAACTAGTCTTAAGCCTGAATTATTTCATATTTACCTCAAAAACGGACTTATTGAAGTCCGTTTTTGCAACTCATTTGTCGAGTAGGAAAGGGAGAACTTTCTCAATGTTAAAAAATAATCGATGGTTTGCCGTCGTTAATCCACAATCCGCGAATGGCAGCACGAGGAAGCGGTGGCCTGAGTATCTAATACGTCTAAGGGAAGACGGCTATCTCATCGACTTTGCGTATACGAGCGAGCCTGGAGATGCAACACGAATTACGCAAAGGATTTTGAAAGAGGGCTATACACACATCATAGCGGTTGGGGGAGACGGGACCATGAATGAAGTGATTAATGGTTTTTTCTCGAACGGTGAGCTAATTAATTCTGAAGCTGAACTTGCCCTTTTTTCCCATGGTACTGGAGGAGACCTAATTCGTACACTGCAGATTACTAGAGGGATTGAGGGCTTTCTGAAGCTCTTACGACGGGGCGAGAAACGCTTCATCGATGTGGGAGAAGTACTCTTTGAAAATGAACATCAGCAACAAAACCACCGCTATTTCCTGAATGTCGCGGACGTCGGTTTAGGCGGAGAGACGGTCGCTCGTGTCAATAAACAAAGCAAACGATTGGGGGGTAAACTATCTTTTCTAATCGGTTCAGTGGTGAGCATTCTTCGTTATCGTAATAAAGTGATGCGTTGCGAAATCGATGGTAAACTGATGTTTGAAGGACGAATAAACAGTATTATGGTGGCTAACGGCCGGTATATCGGCGGTGGAATGATGATTGCGCCTCATGCGGAAATTGATGATGGGTTATTTGATGTGGTTTGTTTGGGCGATTTTTCAACGTTCATGCTCTTGCGACATTTACCGAAGATTTATAAGGGAACACATCTAGATATCCCAGGTGTCACAGTGCATCGTGGCCGATCTGTTGTGATCACAACGGTCGAAAAGGCCCTGCTTGATATCGACGGCGAACAGCCAGGCCAAGCACCCCTCACGTTTCACCTTCATCCCAAAGCCCTATGCTTATGGGGATAAAGAAAACTTGGCTAGCGCCAAGCCTCAGCGAAGGCGGTTGCCTTAGTTGCACTTATGCTTCCAGAAAGTATATAACAAGAAGTTATACTTTCTGACTAGTATGAAAGGACCTCTTCGAGCAAGGCTTACAAAGGGCTAAAAAGCACATCTTATTGTTGTCTGACCTTTATTGACCTTCGTGTTAAAAGAGACTATAATTAATTGTCAAGGATAAAATACCCCAATATATCTCAAGATAAACGTAAAATTAGTCGTCATAATAAATAAGTTCTGAAAACAAATATATGAGTTATATGAGGTGAGGATATGGATTTTAAAGATTATTATGTTAGTCTTGGTGTTGCACCCGACGCGGATGATAAAACGATAAAAAAAGCTTATCAAAAATTAGCCAAAAAAAATCACCCTGATGTTAATCCGGGTGATAAAGCGGCCGAAGCAAAATTTAAGGAAGCCATGGAAGCCTATCAAGCCATCAGTGATCCTGAGAAACGCCGCAAATATGATGAACTACGGCAAGACTATCAACAATGGAAGAGCCGCGGAGGACGTGGAAATTACAATTATGACCGTTGGCAGACGAATCCTGGAAGAGGCGGTGGCGGCAGTCAGTCCCAAACTATGTCCCAAGATGATTTCGCAGAGATGTTCGGTGGCGCTGGAAGATCCGGCGGTTCCGGCGGTGACGGATATTCTGATTTCTTTTCTAACCTCTTTGGAGGCGCTGGTGGACAAGGCCGCGGGTTCAATGGCGGCACGACTGCATCACGTCCTCGCGCTGGTGAGGATCATGAAGCGGAAGTTAAAGTGACCATGGAGGAAATCTATCATGGAACGACACGCCTCATTCGTTCTGGAGAAAAACAAATCGAAGCCAAGATCCCGAAAGGGGTGCGCACCGGTTCTAAGGTGCGCCTCACAGGCCAAGGCGGTCCTGGAATTTCGGGAGGGCCCCGTGGAAACCTTTATTTAAACATTACAGTGACGCCACACGCTCGCTTTGTTCGTGATGGCGATGATTTGAGGGCAGATTTACCCATTGACTTCTATAAAGCCATCTTAGGTGGGGAGGCTAGTATCCTTACTTTTGGCGGGGAAGTCAGTCTCAAAATTCCGCCCCTTTCTCAAAGTGGTAAGAAATTTCGTTTAAAAGGTAAAGGATTGCCAAATTTAGAAAAGCCTCTCCAACAGGGTGATCTCTTTGTAACATTATCGATTGTAATACCGGAAAATATGAGTGAGCAAGAGATTACGACCCTACGTGATCTTGCCGATAAAAGAGGATAATTTCATGGCGCGTTGACTTGGTCTAGCTTGAAAAGGAGTGAGCGAATTTGTCTTTTGATACGAACCGATTTACCCAGAAATCTCAGGAAGCGATCACCAATGCCCAAACGATTGCGGAACGTAACGGAAACAGCCAAGTAGAGCCAGAACATCTTTTGATCACTCTTTTAGAGCAAGGAGATGGCGTCGTTCCCCAAGTATTGACGAAATTAGAGATGGCGGTTGGCGCGCTCCTCCAAAACATTCGACAAGAGATCAACCACTTTCCCCGTATTAGTGGCGGAAATGTGCAAATAAGCATTTCTCCCCGTTTACGGTCGGTCTTAGTCTCTGCACATGATGAGATGCTCTCTTTTGGCGATGAATACGTGAGCACCGAACATTTACTGCTGGCACTTTTTGAAAAAGCCGGAGGGTCGACTGAACAAATCCTAAAACGAGCGGGACTTACCCGAGAAAAATTGCTACAAGCACTACGTGAAGTCAGGGGTACCCAACGTGTTACGAGTCCCAACCCCGAAGGAACCTATGCGGCCTTAGAGCAATACGGTCTCAACCTAGTGGAGCAAGCAAGGCGTGGACGTCTTGATCCTGTCATTGGCCGTGATGAGGAGATTCGAAGGGTTATCCAGACCCTCTCTCGACGCACCAAAAATAATCCTGTGCTGATCGGTGAGCCTGGGGTCGGTAAAACAGCGATTGCTGAAGGCTTGGCTCAACGGATTGTCCGAGGTGATGTTCCTGATGCTATTAAAAATAAACAAGTCATTTCTCTTGATATGGGAACCTTAATTGCTGGAGCCAAGTACCGCGGGGAGTTTGAGGAACGACTAAAAGCGGTGCTCAAAGAAATTAAAGATCGTGACGATGTCATTTTATTTATCGACGAATTGCATACTGTGGTAGGAGCAGGAGCTGCTGAGGGAGCCATGGATGCCAGCAACATGCTAAAACCGATGCTGGCCCGTGGAGAACTTAGTATGCTCGGAGCGACAACGCTCTCAGAATACCGCAAACACATTGAGAAAGATGCTGCACTTGAACGACGATTTCAACCCATCATCGTGGAGGCACCGAGTGTAGAGGATACCATCTCAATCTTGCGGGGTCTGAAAGAAAAATATGAAACGCACCACGGCGTACGAATAACGGACGGAGCAATTATTGCTGCTGCAGTCCTCTCCGATCGATATATAAGCGATCGTTTTCTCCCGGACAAAGCAATCGATCTGATTGATGAAGCGGGAGCGCGTATGCGCATGGAAATCACGAGCGACCCCTATGAACTAGATCAGATTAAACGCCGGATGATGCAACTGGAAATCGAGCGAGAGGCCTTAAAGAAAGAAAAGGATGAAGCCAGTAAGGATCGTTTAAGAAAAATCGAAGAAGAGTTGGCCAATCTCAAAGAAGAACGTTCTGGACTGGATGCTCAATTGCTCGTAGAACGTGAAATTTTGGCGCGCATTCAACAACTCAAAGAGGAAGTCGAGCGTTCGCGCAACCTTATGGAGCAAGCCCAACAACAATTGGATTATAATAAAGCAGCTGAACTGCAGTATGGCATCATCCCGAATTTAGAAAAAGAACTTAAAACCACTGAACAAAAACTACAAGCCAAGAAAAATACCCTGTTAAAACAAGAAGTGGTAGAGCAAGATATCGCCGAAATTGTGGCAACCTGGACTCATGTCCCCGTCTCCAAACTGATGGAGAGCGAAATGGCAAAACTCGTCCACATGGAAGACCGTATCCACGAACGGGTTATCGGCCAAGATGAAGCCGTTCGTGCCGTTGCCGATGCTGTCCGCCGAGCACGCGCGGGCTTACAAGACCCAAATCGACCACTTGGCTCATTTCTCTTCTTGGGACCGACGGGGGTCGGGAAAACCGAGCTTGCGAGGGCCTTGGCTGAGTTTCTCTTTGATGATGAACAGGCCATGGTCAGGCTTGATATGTCTGAGTATATGGAAAAACATACGGTTGCCCGACTTATTGGGGCTCCTCCAGGTTATGTAGGGTATGAAGAGGGCGGACAACTCACGGAAGCTGTTCGTCGTAAACCCTACAGTGTCATCCTGTTTGATGAGATCGAGAAAGCGCATAGCGACGTCACGAATGTTCTCTTGCAACTCTTAGACGACGGACGGTTAACGGATGGGCAGGGGCGCATTGTTAATTTTAAAAATACAGTCGTAATTTTAACCAGTAATATTGCCAGCCCATCGATTCAGGAACTGGCCCGGCGCAGCGCATCCCAAGAAGAAGTCCGGTCCACCATCAACGAAGAACTAAGGCATCACTTCAGACCGGAATTTCTCAACCGCCTCGATGAAGTCATCATCTTCCACCCACTAGGGCGCGAGCATATCGGCAAAATTGTGGAAATTCAACTGGGACTGTTACGTCAGCGCTTGAGTGAACGTAAGCTCACCCTTGAATTGACAGAGAAGGCACGCGTTCAGCTTGCGAATGAAGGGTATGACCCAGTTTATGGAGCAAGGCCGCTCAAACGTGTGATCCAACAACGTCTACAAAATCCCTTGGCCCTTAAACTCCTTCAAGGGGAATTTAAGGAAGGACAACAGATCCTTGTGGAGGTTGACGATTTGGGGACTTATTCCTTTACACCTCAAAAAGGTTAAGGAATTCCAAGGCATGTCGATTTAATTTCATTCACTAGACCAAGAAGGGAAGTCTCGGGATCAAAGCCCAGACTCCCCTTCTTTTTGGATACTTTCACAAACTCGAGTTTTATAGAAATCAAGTTTTATAGAAATTGATTTTTCTTTAAAACTTGGCTAATTTTCATGACTAAATGTATAATGTAGACACCGAAAGTTAAAAAGTAAAGTGGGGGCGAACCACGTGCCCAATAATAGATCAAGTTATTTCCCAAGTTGGCAAGGTCAAGAAGGCGAAGGACGTTGTCAAATAACATTATCGCTCACAGATACGGGACAGGGAATTCAGGGTCTTCTGACAGGCGGAGAAAAACCGCATATCGGTGGAATGGTCCTAGCACTTCCGCGGCCAAGCCTTAGCGGCGAGGGGTGGAGCGCTGATCTTTACATTACGCCAGTTCCAGGGCATAAAGACGTGGAAGTCGCCAGTACGGTTGCAGAAAGTCTGGCCCGTGAACTTCGGGTGCCTGTGGCTATATCCGCTGGAATTCACTCCGATCACCTTTGCCCAGAAGAATTGAGTCAACTAATGGGTCATTTGGAGACGCTGACCGCGAACGCTATCGCTGTATTTAAAGATAAAAACGAATAGGGTCCTGCCGATAGTAAAACGGCCAGAAATTGTGAGGCGAAACTATGCATACGAACTTACGTCAGTTCATTGAAACTCTCCGACGGGAGAAAGAAATTATTGAGATTGACGCAGAAGTTGATCCCTATTTAGAGTTAGCAGAAATTCATCGGCGTGTCATCGACGCAGAAGGTCCAGCCCTGTTATTCAAGCGAGTTAAGGGGAGTGATTTTCCTGTCGTCACGAATTTATTTGGAACACGACGGCGTGTTGACCTTGCGATTGGACCCAAGCCGGAGGAGACAGTGCAACGGGCCGTTTCAGCCTTAGGGCGGTTACTTCCACCCAAGCCTTCCGTACTTTGGCAAGAAAAGGAATGGATGCTATCACTCGCTAAAAGTGGGCTACGCACGGTTAATTCAAAGCACGCCCCAGTCCTTGAAATGCAACAAAGCTCTGTTGATTTAACGCGACTACCGGTACTCACGAGTTGGCCAGAAGATGGCGGACCCTTTGTTACATTACCTTTAGTTTACACTGAACACCCCATTACCGGAGAACATAATCTAGGAATGTATCGCATCCAAATCTATGGCGCTAACCAAACCGGTATTCATTGGCAGATCCATAAAGGCGGGGGATTTCACTATTATGAAGCAGAAAGATTGGGACAAGCTCTCCCCACGACGCTTTTCTTAGGAGGCCCACCAGCGCTAATCCTTTCGGCGATTGCGCCTCTACCAGAAATGCTACCGGAGCTTATTTTCTCCTCCTTTTTAATGGGAGAAAAACTTGATCGAGTGAAGGTTCCTACCCATCCCCATGCGCTGATTGCTGAGGCTGAGTTTGCTATCTGTGGAACGGTGGCCGCAAACGTCCGAAAGCCGGAAGGACCGTTTGGAGATCATTATGGCTATTACTCTCTAACGCATGATTTCCCCGTCTTTGACGTACAGACAGTCTATCATCGACGGGATGCAATTTACCCAGCGACGGTCGTGGGAAAACCACGTCAGGAAGATTATTTCATCGGTGAATATTTGCAGTCCTTGTTGTCACCCATGTTTCCGGTCGTTATGACGGGTGTTAAAGCCCTCTGGACCTATGCTGAAACTGGCTTTCACGCTCTGGCAGCGGCGATTGTCCGAGAGAGTTATCACCGTGAAGCCTTGGCCCACGCTTTTCGAATCCTTGGCGAAGGGCAACTTACCTTAACGAAGTTCTTAATACTAACCGATGTTCAGCTTGATTTACAAGATTTTAAAACTCTTTTGGAGACGGTTCTTGCTCGCTTTGAACCAGAATCTGATCTTTTAATCCTCCATGAAACCTCCATGGATACGCTAGACTATACTGGCCGGCATCTTAATCACGGAAGTAAGGCCATCATGCTTGGGTTAGGCGCTGCCAAACGAGACCTGCCCCGTCATATAGAAGGGGTAACCCTTCCAGGAATTAAAGGGATAAAACCGTTTTGTGCAGGGTGTTTATTGCTAGAAGCTCCCTCATTTGAAAATACACCGGAGCTCGCAAATGACTTACTACCTCATCTCCTCGCTGAACCGTTGAAGGATTGGCCCCTGATGATCTTAGTGGATGACCTTGCACTTGCCTTAGACACAACAGGTTTCCTCTGGCAAGTCTTTACCCGCTTTGACCCCGCTCATGATATCTACGCCGCAACAGAGATACTTAAGCACCGCTTGGTATATCATGGCCCAATCCTCATTGATGCCAGGATGAAACCTGGGTATCCTGGGGAAGTACTCCCCGATGAGGCGACCGTTCACCTCGTTGATCAGCGCTGGAAAGAATATGGGCTCACCAAACATTGGTAAGATGATAAGGCCGGAGAATCGATAAATATTAAAGTGGCCGAAACAGTGCATGATGCATCTGCTTCGGCCACTTTAACTTTTAACTCGCACATTTTGTGGTGGCATCCCATGGGGCGGGGGCGTTATTTATTTCTTCCCCAGTGGTCAATAATTTCTTAACCATTTCTAGATATCCGATTGCCTGATCGACGTGCCCTTGGATTTCAGCCTTCTGATCAGCTAGTCCATTAATTTGCTCTTCGAGTTGAAGGACTTCATGTCGCTTCTCGACGAGTTTCGTTTCTATTTCGGTTTCCATAGATTTTGCATTGCGTGTTGCTTCACTAAGCAACGTGTCACTTTCAGTGATGGCGGATTGCATCAGCTCGTCGACTTGTTTTGTTGCTTCGTCTTTTATTTGGTTTGCGATACGCTGCGAACTTAGAAGGGCATCCTGAAGGTCCTTTTCTATCGTCTCATAGTGCTTGAGACGATTTCCCCATTCAGAGTTTTGTTCTCGTAAGCTGTTAATTTGTAAACGCAACTCTTTGTGCGCAGCATTGGCTTCAGATAACTGACGGTCTGTTTCGGCCCACGCTTGGTCGACGGCCTCTGGATCATATCCACGGATCACTCGCTTGAAGTCTGGCGTTTCCAAATTCAAAAGCCTCCTTTTACCACATTCCCCAATAATTATAATGTATCATTTCTTATCCTTCTCGTGAAGTGCCATTTGACCTATATTTTAATAAACATGAAAGCCTGTACAAAATAATTCGCATAAACGGGGACATATTTCAAGATAGTGAATAATTTGCGGTCCTTTTACACAACCTGAAACTGTTATCTAAACACAGTTCTAAAAAAAGGAGGGACCAAGATGCAAATAAATGATATGGAAATGAAGAAAATGTTAGACCAAGGCATGGTAACCCGAAGTATTATTGAGTCAGAGACTGCCCAGAAAAAATGCCAAATGTTCAATGATATGGCGCAAGATCCTGCTGTTAAAGGATTTTTCAAAGAACAAGCCAAAGGCTTAGAAGACGTAGTGGGTATTTTCAACAAAGAAATGGCAGAACTACAATAGAAAGGGGACTTGCAAAATGAGTCAATTTACAGATTTAGATATGTTATATGACTATGAAAAAGACGCAGCGGGTGCCGCAATGGGCTACGCGATCCTTGCCACTCGTGCTCATCATAGCGATCTGAGAAATGTTTACCTACGCTTATCCAACGAAGCAAACAATGCTCATAGTAAGGTCAGCAAGCTGATTAGCGCAAACGGTGGAATAGCTTAGATATTAGATCAATCGCCAATAAAGAAACCGAGAACAATTTTAAATGTTGTTCTCGGTTTCTCTATTTCCACCAGCCTGAGGTCATTCCATTGGTGATCTGTGTAAAGGCATAAATAGAAGCCTCATTAATTCGGAAGAGTTGTTGACCAAAACGAACAATTCCCTTATCCGGATAGTATTGCAAAGCGTAATCGACTTGGTCATGGTACTTAGAGGATTCTTGATGCAATGTAAAATAATTGATCTTTTGATTCTCAAAATTTAATGTGGCTTGTTCTGACGAGGAAAGAGGCGTTGCACGCTGTAAGTCACGCATCAATTCCCCAATTTTCCCTTGATTGGTGTAGTAGTAAGGATGAAACGGATCCTCGGAACGAATCATTCCAAGCTTGTTAATCGCACCAGGATGAAGCGCCCGATTGGGCACATTGAGGGTACTGAAAGGATCAAGCCAGCTTTCTTGGTAAGCGGTTGGCCCCCAAATCACGGTGGCTGAGATCAATATGAGGCTTAAACCAATGGCAAATTTGTGCTTATATAGTCTTCGTAGTTGCATCCGACAGGAAAAAATAAAACCAGTCAACGAAAGCATCGGAACCCTCCCAAAAAGTCCGTAGATAAGCGGAACTTAACCACGGACTAAATGTAAAATAAGCATTAGTAACCTCGGATATCGAGCTTTAAACGGCTAGTTGACGCGAACGATACTGTAATGTTTTCCGTTTAATCCGTTGGATCGCGTTGTCTAAAGACTTTGCAGGTAGTCCTAGACGTTCAGAAACTTCACGTTGTTTGAAGCCTTGTAAGAAATAATGATCAAAAACCAAACGTTCAAGATTCGACAAGTCCTTATTTAAGCCGTGAATCATGGAACAAGCTTCGTCATTGGCGATCACCTTGGTCGCTGGATCCTCGCCATCGGCTAAAAGGGACAGAAAACTTGTATCTTCTGACTCAGAAATCACGTTGTTAAGTGAATAAGCGTCATTTAAGTTGATGTGTTTCTGGCGAGTATATTTTCGAAGACTATCAATCAGTTTGCGTTTAATGACCATCCTTAAGAAATGAAGGAAGGGAATGTCTAACTTTGTGTCGTATGACAATACGGCTCTATAAATAGCGATGCGACCTTCTTGTATAAGGTCATCATAATCCGCCCTTGGCAAAAAATATTTACAAGCGATCATGCGAACTTCTGGTTCATAGTGCTGAATAATTAGGTTCATGGCATCTTTATTACCAGAGCGCGCTGCTTCTAGCATAACTTTTTCCTTGTCTAAGACACTTATGTTGGAAGTCATGGCACTCAACTCCTTGTCAAAAAATAGACACAACCATCTCTATGAGTCTATTAAAGATTATGCCTTTTGACAAGGTCTTTTTAATGGACAACTAGCCATTTATTGCCATTAATCAATAATTATTGAACCATTTATTGATTAGAACGATTTAAGCAAGTTGACAGTTTCAATGGCCGTCATGGCAGCGTCAAACCCCTTATTTCCTGCTTTTGTTCCAGCACGCTCAATCGCTTGTTCAATACTATCAGTGGCTAAAACCCCAAAAATGATAGGTACCCCAGTTTGTAAGCCTACGTGAGCGATTCCTTTCGTGACTTCATTACTCACCAGATCAAAATGGGGTGTAGCACCGCGAATCACCGCGCCAAGGCAAACAACGGCATCATAGCGCTTAGAGTTTGCCATTTTTTGAGCCACGAGAGGGATCTCAAAGGCGCCAGGGACCCAAGCTAGTTCAATATCGTCGTTTAGCACGCCGTGTCGGAGGAGGGCATCAACGGCTC
>Ga0209123_1001205_pt1 | contig 26718 bp, 28 predicted proteins | sample BarGraIncu00431A_FD_184500 | JGI IMG/M metagenome (GOLD analysis project Ga0209123, IMG submission 184500) | Arctic peat soil microbial communities from Barrow, Alaska, USA - Barrow Graham LP Incubations 004-31A (SPAdes) (version 2) | ecosystem: Environmental > Terrestrial > Soil > Wetlands >...
GGTGATTATCTCGCTATTGCCACCTTAGGCCTTGGCGAAATTATCCGCATCACCATTCTTAATATTCCATATGTGGGTGGCGCGTCTGGCTTTATGGGCATTCCCCGTTATACTAATTTTACCTGGGTGTTTTTCTTAACCGTCTTTACGGTCATGTTTATTCGTAACTTTATTAATTCAACTCATGGTAGGGCATGTATCTCCGTGCGGGAGAATCAGATTGCAGCCGAAGCTATGGGGATTGATACGACGAAATATAAGGTCATGGCCTTTACCATGGGGGCGGCCTTTGCTGGAGTTGCTGGAGCACTCTTTGCTCATTATTTTTATATTGCTCATCCAGCGTCCTTCACCTTTATGAAGTCTTTTGATATTTTAACAATTGTGGTCCTTGGTGGTTTGGGCAGTATTACTGGCTCCATTACGGCGGCCATCTTGTTAACCTTTATTTCAGCAGCCATGGCAGGTTATCCTGAATGGCGCATGATTATTTATTCATTGACGCTCATCATACTGATGATTTATCGTCCACAAGGGTTATTTGGTAATAAAGAACTCAGCCTCAAAATGTTTGGGCGGTTGATGGGAGGTAATAAGCGTGGCACTACTGAAGGCAACTAAACTTTCCAAAGTATTTGGCGGACTCAAAGCCGTATCTAATTTTGATGTCATCATCGAAAAAGGTGAACTCATTGGCCTCATTGGTCCCAATGGAGCAGGTAAAACCACAGCTTTTAACCTACTGACAGGCGTTTATGAACCCACAACTGGCGAAATTGAGTTTGATGGTAAAAGTATGTTGGGGCTTAAACCCTACCAGATTACCCAGCATGGTCTGGCTCGAACCTTCCAAAACATTCGTTTGTTTGCGGAGTTATCTGTTCTAGATAATGTTAAAATTGCCTATCATTTTCATGTAAAATATGGAATTCTAGAGTCAGTTTTTCATATTGGCCGCTACCACAAAGAAGAAGCACAAATCGAGGAAAAAGCCATTGCTCTTCTAAAAATATTCAACTTAGCGGATAAAAAAGATGAAATTGCCAAAAATTTACCTTATGGTGAGCAACGCCGCCTAGAAATTGCCCGGGCGCTAGCCGCCCAACCGAAACTGCTACTCCTTGATGAGCCAGCCGCGGGGATGAATCCCCAGGAAACCCAGGAATTAATGAAGATGATTAAATGGATTAAACAAGAATTTGATTTAACGATTTTATTAATTGAACATGACATGAGTCTAGTGATGAATGTCTGTGAACGTATTTATGTCCTTGAATATGGTAGTATTATAGCCCAGGGCATACCTGAGGAAATCAAAAATAATCCACGGGTTATTGAAGCTTACCTCGGCGAGGAGGTTGAGTAATGTTAAAAATTGATAATATTAATGTATATTATGGAGCCATCCACGCCCTGAAGGGCATTAGTGTTCAGGTTAATGTTGGGGAGATTGTGACTTTAATTGGTGCCAATGGGGCTGGTAAAAGTACGATATTGCGTACGATTTCTGGACTGTTAAGAACCAAAACCGGTGAGATCAGCTTTGAAGGAAAAAACATTGCGGGTATAGCGGCCCAAGACATTGTAAAACTGGGAATTTCTCAAGTGCCAGAAGGGCGCCGGGTGTTTGCTAATATGACAGTCCTAGAAAATCTAGAACTGGGCGCTTATATCAGAACGGATAGTAAAGGCATCAAGGAAGATATTGAGAAGATATTTGATCGTTTTCCCCAGTTAACCAAACGTCGCAGTCAGCTAGCGGGAACCATGTCTGGCGGTGAGCAACAAATGCTGGCCATGGGGCGTGCACTGATGAGTCGTCCTCGTCTTTTATTATTAGATGAGCCTTCCATGGGCCTAGCGCCATTACTGGTACGAGAAATTTTCTCGATTATTAAGGAAATTAACGCCAGTGGCACGACGGTACTTTTGGTAGAGCAAAATGCCCATATGGCATTATCCATTGCCCACAGAGCCTATGTACTGGAAACTGGACGTATTACCCTTGCTGGCGACGCCAAAGAACTTGCAGCCAGTGAAGAAGTGCGCAAAGCATATCTAGGCGGCTAGAGAAGTATACATTTATATAGGTAAAAGCAATACGTTTAAACGCGAAGGTATGAAGCCATTAGCGCGGTATGCGAAGAGGATATTCTATTCATGCACTTCGCGTTCTTCATACTCTTCGCGTCTTTGTGTTTAACTGGGCTTTTACTTTGGGTTCTATGCCCCAGTAAAGAACTTTTACCCAATTCCTGTGTATAATTTGTGTTCTTTGCGCCTTTGTGGTTCAATAGGGATAAGAGCTTTCTTTAGAAGATAATAAAAAATGGAGATGATAAAAATGTTTGTAGAGCAAAGGATGACAGCCAATCCTATCACGATTACTTCGACGTCAACAATTGCTGATGCCTCAGAGCTTATGCGTACCAATAAGTTTCGCCGTTTACCTGTAGTGGATGGTGGCAAACTGGTGGGACTCATTACGGACAGAGATCTTCGTGAAGTGGCTCCATCGCCAGCAACGACGCTATCCATTTTTGAACTCAACTATCTACTGGCTAAAATGCAAATTAAAGATATCATGCAAAAAAAAGTGATTACCATTCAAGCAGATGCCACCGTTGAAGAAGCTGCGCTACTCCTGTATAATCACCGAATCGGTGGCTTGATCGTTGTTGATGCTGCTGGGGCAGTCATTGGTGTAATTACAGAGACGGATATTTTTAAATGTTTTGTTGATATTATGGGGCTAAACGAAGGGAAAACACGCTTGACCATTGATGTGACTGATAAAATAGGTATACTGAATGAAATCACTGAAGTCTTTTCAGAGCTGAGTATCAATATCAGTAGTATGGTTACATATACCCTCCCTGATGGTAAAAAAGAGATGGTAATTCGTGCCGCCATACCTGATACAGTAGTTCTGTCAGAACGGCTGGCTACTTTGGGATATCCGATTAATCACATTGTACATATTGGATAAAATTGCATAATAAGGTTTAGCGCGAGCTAAATTTTCTTACTCTATCAAAGTATAAGTTTTACGAACCGCAGAGGACGCGTTAGGTTTTTTCTTAAATACATTGTAAAAAAGTTGACACATAAGTAAGATGCCAATATAATGTAGTTAAGAACAGGCTGAGTTTATTTGCGGTTCAGCTGGGCAACAAGCAACAGGTAGATTAATAACCTGTGGGACCTTAGGGTATCCACAGGTTTTTTTATAGTCTCAAAAGTTATAAATTATGACTAAAAATTTATTATAGTCATAAACTGGATTATAAACAAGTAAATAAATCGCCATACTCTAAACACAAAGACCACAAAGGGAATACTATAAAAATAACTACTCTTTGTGCCCTTTGTGTTTAGCGTGCTTTTACCCTCGGCGGTAAATTGTTCTCATTTCTAAGACCTTTTTTACAGTAGAGAAGGCAGAGGGAAGTTTTAGAAGACGTAAATCATTTTTTATAAAGTAACAATTCTAGGAGGTTTTATTGTTGGAGTGTGTGGACAGTAAGTTAAAACAACGTACTGCCAGATTATCAGTTATTTCCAATACTGTGCTTGTGGTATTAAAGTTGGTGGTTGGGTATTACACTGGGGCGGTTAGTATTATTTCTGAGGCTGCCCATTCGGCTGTGGATTTACTGGCAGCTGTGATTGCTTTTTATGCGGTGCGTAAGGCCGATCAGCCGCCTGATGGCAATCATGCCTATGGTCATGGCAAAGTCGAAAATGTATCAGGAGCCGTTGAAGCGGTGCTAATTATAGTCGCGGCAATGTGGATTGTTTATGAGGCAGGGAATAAACTGCAGAAGGTTTATGTGCCGGAATATCTAGAGTATGGCATTGTTATTATGCTTATATCCATGGCGGCCAATTATTGGGTTTCAAGCAAGTTGTACAAAGTGGCCGTGCAAACAGGTTCAGATGCCCTAGAGGCTGATGCCCTGCACTTGCAAGCGGATATCTGGACATCAGCAGGTGTTTTAATCGGTTTGGTAGTTATTAAAATTACAGGGTTAGCCTGGCTAGATCCTGCCATTGCCATTTTGGTAGCAGGCGTTGTATTTAAAGCTGGTTATGGTATGACTAAAAAGAGCTTATATGAGTTGACTGATATTAGTCTCCCCATCGAAGAAGAGCAGCTTATTATTGATGTTGTCTGTAGTCATACTGAGGTCATATCTTATCACCAACTGCGGACGCGGCGTTCTGGTAGCAGGCGCCTGATTGATATGCATCTTATCTTTTACAAAGACATGCATTTAAATAAGGCACATACGGTATGTGATCAGATTGAAGCAGAGATTAAGGAGAAATTGGAATTTTGTGATGTAGTGATACATCTTGAGCCATGTGATAAGCAGGAAGATATTAGTGCTTGTCCGATGAATAAATAAAAGATAAGCAGGAAGGCAAGCTTTTCCTGCTTATTTTTTATTTGGTATGGGAGGGGGGGGATAAACATCTTTAAGATGCTTACGCCTCACTCGACTCTCAATTGGCAATTCTCGTGTAGACTCTTGGTGAGATTGGAGATTAGTCGCTGGTTCTTCTTCGACTTCCTGGAGAATTGTTGATTTTTCAGATGGTACTGTATATTCGGCGGGTGATTCTCGCATGGATGCCAATTGAGATTTCAGCTTAGTCAGTAGTATTGCGGCTTCAACTTCCTGAACATCGGATGATTTATCATTATGAACGGGAGGAGCTGGTGTTATTTTGGGGCATACTACTGGATGATCTGGCAGGCATGAACTGTGGTTTTGACATTTTTCTAAGATGCGTCGCAGCACCTCCATCTCTACCACTTGCTCAGCAGTATGGAATGGAATATCTGTCGCGGTATTGCGGTTAGCCAGCAAACGGAATAAGTCCACGGGCGCACAGGACAGCTTCAGGAATTCACTACTAAAATCAATTTTATAATATAATAATTCTAAAAAGACATCAATTAATGTGCCTGCATTATCAGCCCTTCTCACAGCTCGTTCAAATACTTCAGGACAGATTTCAGCTGTGCGGTGAATTTCCTCTGATGCGCCGACTAAGAGTCGATAAGATGCTACGAGTGAAGATAAGTTGGGAACGACAGCATTGATATCAGCGAGTATGAGATCAATAATGGGTTGTGGATTTTGGTTGGTATTGGACATGATCGTCGCCTCACTTTAGAGTGTTGCGCCATTATATGCTTAAAAGGTCTCAGTTGTTAAAACATCGTCAAAAAAGGATTTTTCATGGAAAAGTATAATATATGAAAATATATGAAATTGCTAGTTGGGATGGGGGGGATGCAATATGAAAAATGTAGATGACATTAAACTGACACACTTCACCAAAAGTGGTGGCTGAGCTGCCAAAATTGGCCCTGGGGCCTTGGCACACGTGTTGCGCCGCTTAAAAACAACCAATGATCCTCGCCTGCTAGTCGGTATTGAAACCGCTGATGATGCGGGTGTTTATCAAATCAATGAAACAACAGCTCTGATTCAGACATTAGATTTTTTCACACCCATTGTTGATAATCCTTATATGTTTGGACAAATTGCGGCAGCCAATAGTTTGAGTGATGTATACGCGATGGGTGGTAAGCCCCTTACCGTCATGAATATTGTGGCTTTTCCCATCGGATTATTACCAGCAGAAGTGCTGGGAGACATTTTAAAAGGGGGCCAAGATAAAGTCATCGAAGCCGGAGCTGTTATTGTCGGTGGGCATACCATTAATGATATTGAGCCTAAATATGGGCTCAGTGTGACAGGAGTTGTCCACCCAGATAAAATTTGGAAAAATAGTGGGGCTCAACCTGGGGATCAATTAATACTCACCAAGGCCATTGGGACCGGCGTCCTCGCCACAGCAGCAAGAGCCGAAATGTTCCCCAAGGGGAACCAGGCATCCATGTTTAGCATGGCCACTCTTAATCGCAGGGCGGCTGAGGTTGCTATGAATTATACCATTCATGCTTGTACTGATATTACAGGGTTTGGTCTCCTGGGACATCTCTATGAAATGGCATCAGGGAGCGGTGTGGATTTGCAGATACATTCGGCAACCATTCCACTGCTGACCGATGCCGCTGAGGCGGCGGCTATGGGTCTAGTACCGGGGGGAGCGTATGCGAACCGGGAATATTTAACAACAGTGACCATGAATCCTAGTGTACCCGTTAATATCCAAGATCTATGTTTTGATCCTCAGACATCAGGAGGCTTGCTGCTTTGCGTGCCGCCCAATGTGGCCAAAGAGTTGTTAATGGATTTACAGGATGCGGGTATTGAGCAGTCTGCGATTATTGGTGAGGTTATACAAAAAGGGAGAGGTGAGATACATGTCGACTAATATAGACGCTAGGGGACTAGATTGCCCTCAGCCGGTGATTGCTACCAAGAAAGCATTAGAAGGTATAAAGAGTGGAATCGTGATCATTCGAGTGGATAATGTAATTGCTAAAGAAAATGTTACAAAATTTGCTACTGCCCATGGTTGTGGTGTGAGTATCATGGAGCAGGATGGTGACTTCTTATTGCAGATTACTAAAGAGGCAGAATCTATGGGCAGTCCATTAGTTGCTCTGAAAGTGGAACCCGCTTCTAAGGGGAAGACTGTTTATTTGATTACCCAAGACACATTAGGACATGGTAACCGAGAATTAGGTGCAGTGCTCATGAAAAGTTTTATTTACACCTTACTTGAGACCCAACCAGCACCGAAGACCCTTCTGTTTTTGAATTCAGGAGTATTACTGACAATTGACAGTTCGCCGGTACTCATGCATTTGGCCAAATTAGTGGAAAGTGGTGTGGAAGTGCTGTCTTGCGGTACTTGCCTGGATTATTTTGAAGTGAAAGAGAAGCTAGCAATTGGCGGAGTAACGAATATGTATACGATTGTCGAAACGATGTCAACGGCAGGCAAAGTCATTACATTATGAGGTGATGGATATTTATCAAAGCTATGATCGCTTGCTCTCATTTGCCTCGGTGCATCATTCGATCCGGGGAGAAAAACTGCTCTTGGCAGCAGGTATTATGGTCGTTACTTTGCCTACGCCCAGGGAAATCGACGTCAGCTGTGGACAATGTTTACTCTTTACGGCGATGGATCAGCAAAAAGTGTTACTCATCTTGAGTGACCATCAAGTGGGGTGGAATAAATTATTCAAAAGTAATCTACAGGATCGAGTTTATGAAGAACTGGATTCAATGAATAAAAAAGGGAAGTTGTAGATGATGGTGCGTTATGAAGTCGGTGACATTGTCAAAATGAAAAAAACTCATCCTTGTGGCTCAGATCGGTGGGAAATTATGAGGACGGGCATTGATTTTAGACTGAAGTGCCTAGGTTGTGGACACTTTGTCATGTTGGCGAGGCCTAAATTTGAAAAAGCCGTGAAAGAAATTTTAGAACATAAAATAGTGGAATAGGTTGAAAATACAGTAAAAATACTCTACAATGAGACGAGCTAAAAAAATAGAATTTGCAAGTAAGGTGGAATATATTAATGAGTACAAATTTAGAAGTAGGTATTGTAGGTTTGCCTAATGTGGGTAAAAGCACATTGTTTAACGCGATTACCAAGGCTGGTGCTGAAGCAGCCAATTATCCTTTTTGCACTATCGAACCGAATGTGGGGGTTGTGGATGTACCCGATGAACGCCTACCTCATTTAGTGGAAATGTATAAGACCAAGCGTTGTATACCAACAGCTATGCGCTTTGTAGATATTGCCGGTCTGGTTAAAGGGGCGTCCAAAGGCGAAGGACTAGGGAATAAATTTTTGGCACATATCCGTCAAGTCGATGCCTTAGCCCAGGTTGTGCGTTGTTTTGAGGATGAGAATGTTACCCATGTAGAAGGGACCCTAGATCCCCTTCGAGATATTGAAATCATTAATACAGAATTATGTTTGGCTGATTTAGATACTTTGGAAAAACGCCTGGATAGAGTACAAAAGCTCATTAAAACGGGTGATAAAAAAGCACCAGCAGAGATGACAGTGCTCATCCGTATCAAGGAAATGTTAGATCAGGCATTACCCGCTCGTCGTACTGAAATGACAGAAGATGAGTTGCTGCTTATCGGCGACCTTAATTTGATGACCCTCAAGCCAGTCATCTTTATTGCTAATGTGAGCGAGGATGAAGTAGCTACCGCTGATGACAATAAATATGTTAACATGATCAAACAGTATGCCAAACAGGAAGGCGCTGAGGTTGTTACCATCTCTGCGAAAGTGGAATCAGAGATTGCCGAACTTTCTAGTGAGGACGCGAAAGAGTTTTTGTCTGAGCTTGGTTTAACGGAGTCGGGTCTAGACAAGCTCATTAAGGCATCTTTTAAACTTCTAGGGTTGCTGACATTTTTGACCGCTGGTGTACAAGAAGTACGTGCCTGGACCATCAAGAAAGGCACCAAAGCTCCCCAAGCAGGTGGTAAAATTCACTCTGATATTGAACGGGGTTTTATTCGCGCAGAAATTGTTTCCTATGATGATTTAGTGAAGACAGGTAGCGCTAACGCTGCTCGTGAAAAAGGATTGGTTCGTCTTGAAGGTAAGGAATATGTCATGAAAGATGGGGACGTTACGTACTTTAGATTTAATGTCTAGGATAGAGATGAGCCATTAAATGGTCTCTCTATTTGTTTTAAAAGACGTGCTAACATTTTTATATAATTTTTGGTTAAATTCCTTGCATTTTCATTTATGTTAATGATATAATATATCAGTCTAGGGAAGCCTAGCGAGGTTTGAAAGATAATTTCATAACCTTCCCTGCTCCCATAAGGGAGCCATTAGTCCAAAGGAGGAGGTGTTTTAATGAGAAAGTACGAAATAATGTTTATTGTAAAGCCGTTAGAAGAAGAGGCAACAAATGCGGTTATTACCAAATTTGAAAACCTAATTAATAATAATGGTGGACAAGTAGATAAGATTGACCGTTGGGGTAAAAAGCGTTTAGCTTATATCGTAAAAGACTTCGCAGAAGGTTTTTACGTTTTGGTTAACTTTACTTCAGTTCCAGCAACAATCCTTGAGCTTGATCGCATAATGAAGATTACTGAAGACATTTTGAAATTCATGATTATTAGAATAGACGAATAGATAAATAGATCAGGGGGAATGTACCATGAATAAGGTTATATTAGTCGGTCGTTTGACTCGAGATCCGGAAGTTCGTTACACACAAACTGGCAAAGCAGTGGCTTCATTTAGTGTGGCAGTGGATCACGGTTTTGGTGAGAATAAACGTGCAGATTTTATTCCTATCGTAGTGTGGGATAAATTGGCCGAAGTTTGTGGCAACAATCTAACCAAAGGTCGCCGTATACTCGTCGAAGGGCGTTTGCAAATTAGTGAGTATGAAAAAGACGGTCAGAAACGACGTTCGGCTGAAGTAGTCGCCCAAAACATTGAGTTTTTGGATACTAAACAAGCTGTAGGTGGCGGTGGTAGCACTCCTAGTGCCAATCCAACAAATCCTGTTACTCCTGCAAAAACTGGATATGATGTTAGCTCCTTTGGGACAGAGGTCTTCCCTGAAGAAGAAATTCCATTTTAAAGGGAGGTATTTTTAGTGAAACGTGAAAGAGGAAGAAAACCTAAGAAGAAAATTTGTAGTTTCTGTGTTGATAAAGTAGAAACTATCGATTATAAAGAACTCACAAAAATTCGTCGTTACACTACTGAGCGCGGCAAAATATTGCCTCGCCGTATTTCAGGTAACTGCGCAAAACATCAACGTAGAGTCACTTTGGCAATCAAACGTGCACGCATTGTTGCATTATTGCCATTTACAGCAGAATAAAAATGAAAGAGAGGTTATTAACCTCTCTTTTTTATTTTTATTCAGCAGGAAACCGCCCCTCGATTTGCGAATACTATATAGATATCGCAAAAAAAGGAGGTGGCTGTTTTGTTTTCTAATGAGTCGGAAATTCTGCGAAAAATGCGCTTGATAGAATGGCTTAAGGCTGAACTGATTACCCATGTTGGACAGTTATATCAGGCGATGGCAAAAAATAGTGAGCAGGCTATCAGTGAAGGCCTAGCAGCCATCATTGTTGCCTGCTATATATTAGCTCGGCGGTTAGGTATTACTTTTGATTCATTAGATAGAGAAGTGCTTACAAAAGCTGAACAAAATATAAAAATTGAACATGAAGTGGAGAAATGGTTTGGAGATTATAGTGAATATCAGAACCATCTCCGCCGAAAGAGGTGAATAAATGAGACAGACAAGGGTTCGTTCTATGGTTGAAGGTGGGCTTTTAGCAGCCATTGCCATCATATTTGCCGTCATTAGTACTTATTTGCCAGTCATCGGGGTCTTTGTCAATTTGCTGTGGCCTGTGCCGATTATCTTACTCGGTGTACGCCATGGTTACAAATGGAGTATTATGGCCACAATAGTGGCTGGCGTAATTATTGCCATGCTGGTGCATCCCTTGCAGGCTGTTAGTGTGGTCGTTGGTTTTGGCTTAATTGGTATTGTTCTTGGGTATGCTTTTCGGATGGAATTCAGCCCAGGCAAGACCATGTTGTGGGGAAGTATTGCATCATTACTGTCCAAGGTTGCGTTGCTTGGAATTGGGGCAGTTATAACCGGCGTCAATCCTTTTACGATGCAAGGGGATGTCATGGGGCAGGCTGTGCAGCAAGCAGTGGAAGTATATCGGGGCTTTGGCATGCCAGAGCAAGAGTTGATCAAAATGTCAGAAAGTATGCAGACCATGATTGAACTTATGAAAATTATTTTGCCAGCCGGATTTATTATGGCATCTGTCGTCGATACATGTTTTAACTTTTTAATTGCAAAGAAAGTGTTGAAAAAACTTGGGCATACTATTCCAGATTTTCCACCTTTTAAAAATTGGATTTTACCAGATTATGCTGTATACTGTTTTGCCCTTGCATTGGTTATGATCTATTGGGGTAAAAGTCGAGACCTGACCATGTTGTATAATATTGGAATGAATGTACAAGTAGTGGTTAGTATGTTGCTATTAGTACAAGGGTTGTCATTATTTTACTTCATTGTCGATAAATACAATTTGTCAAGAATGGTCCGAGGGCTTATACTAATCTTGATATTAACGAATGGAGTATTTTCGCAAATTATAATTTTTATGGGCGCAGCTGAAACAATTGTTGATTATCGGCGTTTAAAAACAGCCCGTAAGATTCCATAATAATGGTGTTTTGCAATATCCTTCAAGGAGGGGTGGTTTATGCCAAATGGTCCGTCCTTTTGGTTTGATACACGTATTTACCTTGCTGTAGCGGCCGCTTTATTAGTCATCATTGTATTTTATAATCCCTATGTGGCCATATTAGGGGGGATAATGCTCGGGGCTCTATACTTTTATGGGCATGAACGTCATATTCAGCAACAAAAGGCCCTTAGCAGCTATTTGTATAGTATGACCCATAATATTGAACAAGGTTCTTCATATGCCTTAAAAAATTTGCCATTGGTGATGATTATTGTTGATCGACAAGGGCATTTGTATTGGTATAATGGGGTACTTACGGAGTGGTTTGATGAAGAAATTAAAGTAGGCCACTCTATTTTGGTATTATACCCATCTTTGCCCCTAGAAAAAAACTGGGGGAAATCAGGCCAAGAAATATTTATGGATGATGATAAATATTATCAAATTATCTACAAACCTTTAGATTATGCGGCGGATGATAATGAATTGATGATCTTTTATATCAGTGATATTACCGCTTGTGAAAAAGTGAAGGTTAAATCCTTAGATGCCGTTCCAGTAATGGCTTATATCCAGATTGATAATTATGATGATGTTCTACAAGGATTAAGCGAAAATCAACGTACTTCTGTTCTAGGAGAAGTGAATAAGCTACTGGCGGCATGGGTGACAGAAAATGAAGCTGTGCTAAAAAAATATGCCGATGATATGTATCTGGCAGTGTTTAATCGTCAGCAATTAAATAAATGCATGCAGGAAAATTTCGACATTTTAGATAAAGTGCGGGCCATTCACGTGGGCAACAAGATTCCCGTTACTCTTAGTATGGGGGTAGCGGCTGATGAGCCTTCCGTTGCTATGCTGGGAGAAAGAGCCCAGACCGGTCTTGATTTAGCATTAGGGCGTGGTGGTGATCAGGTAGCTGTACACTTGAACGGCAAGTTACAATTTTATGGTGGTAAAGCTAAGGCTGTAGAAAAAAATACCAGAGTGAAAGCACGTATTGTAGCTCAGGCTCTACGGGAGATTATTGGCGATGCTGATTTAGTATTGGTTATGGGCCATGTCAATGAAGATTTTGACAGTCTAGGAGCAGCGATTGGCGTGGCCATTATGGCACGCCATTTGGGCAAATATATTCGCATTGTAATGAGCCATCCCGGGGTGTCACTTAGTAAATTAAAAGAAGTATTGGGCGATAACGAACAATATCAGGAGCTGTTTATTACCCAAGCTGAGGCTCTAACACTGGTGACTCCCCAGACGCTCCTATTTGTGGTTGATGTCCATCACCCTGACATGACCGCTGCTCCAGAACTGCTCAACAAGGTAGATAGAATTGTCGTCATTGATCATCATCGCCGGTCAGAAGCATTTATTATCAATCCACTGTTAGTATATCTTGAGCCATCCGCTTCATCGACTTGTGAATTAGTGACTGAATTACTACTCTATTTTGATGATTATTTGGATTTTAACAAATTAGACGCTACCGCATTATATGCCGGTATTGTTGTGGATACCAAACAATTTGCCGTGCAAAGTGGGGCGCGTACGTTTGATGCCGCTGCCTACCTAAGGCGTTCTGGGGCTGATCCAGGTCTTGTACGCCAGATGTTCCGTTTAGACTTTGAAACAACAAAAGCACGAGCTGAAATTCTGAAGCAGGCTGAAATGCTTCCAGGTGGAGTCGTCGTAGCGGATTGTCCCCTAAATATTAAAAATGCTCAAATTGTTGCCTCTCAGGTTGCCGATATGCTACTTGGCATTGAGGGGGTAAGTGTGAGTTTTGTCTTGTTTAATACCGAGGAGGGGGTCGGCATAAGTGCCCGCTCCAATGGTGAAATTAATGTACACGTCATTATGGAAGAGTTTGGCGGTGGTGGACACCAAACAGCAGCCGGCGCCCAGATAAAAAAATCCAGTATACAAGAAGTAAAGCGTCGGGTCATTGAGCTTAGCGCCCAATATATAGAGGAGAGTGGACAGAATGAAAGTAATTCTACAACAAGAAGTTAAAAAACTTGGATTAAAAGGTGATATTATAGAGGTTTCAGAAGGGTATGCCCGTAATTATTTGCTGTTACAAAAATTAGCCATTCCAGCGACGGCTACCAATGTTAACAATGCCAGTCAGCAGAAAGCATCGGAAGAACGAAAACAGCAGAGGATATTAGATGAAGCTAACTTAATGGCGGCCCAAATGTCTAAAGTTGAGGTAACGATCACTGTTAAAAAGGGCGAAGGCGGCAAGCTATTTGGCTCAGTAACCTCTAAGGATATTGGGGAAGCACTTTTTGCTCAGCATAAAATTGAACTGGATAAACGTAAGATTGACTTAAAAGAAGCCATCAAGGCTGTAGGCACATATCCTATATCTATCAAGCTACACCCAGAAATAAGTGCCCAAATACAGGTACACATTATCGCAAAATAATACAGTTATTAGGATTGATAATGTGCTATTCTCATCTTAGAAGAATTAGAGGTGATTGTTGTTATGAAAGATTTTTTTAAAAAATTTAGACCCAGTCGACCGTTACCTGCACGGGTAACAGCTGATGAACAGTTAAAACGTCAGGTTACAGCATTATATGACTTGTATTCGGGAATCTTTGGCTCGGATAAAGTGGTACTTAAAGCTGGTAAATTGGATGCTTTAGCCTTAATGAGTTCAGAAAAATTACCAGAGAGGGTATTGGCGCTGCAAAAGTTGGTATTTGAAGATCCAACCATTGAACAATTGCCGCCCTTGCATAAAATTCCAGAGTTACTAGATGAACTTGAAGATGAAGTAGCTGACTTAATGGCTCGTCAGACATTGGAAGATCGTCTGGAAAAGAAAATAAATGATAAAATGGAAGAACGCCATCAAGAATATGTCCGAGAAATTAGAATGCAGGTACTCAAAGAAGAAGAAAACAATGTTGAGAACCCGCAAACTTTAAAAAAATATGCTATGCTGGAAGTATTAGAGTCCAAGAAACTTACAACATCTGCGATGGAATTAACCCGTCCGTCATTACTATCTGAAATCATTGGACAGGAAAGAGCTGTCGAAGCTCTCAGTGCAAAGCTGGCGTCACCCTATCCCCAGCATCTTATTTTATATGGACCGCCAGGAGTTGGAAAAACAACGGCGGCTCGCTTAGTATTAGAGGCCGCTAAAAAACTAAAATTTACGCCTTTTGCAGCCGGTGCACCTTTTATTGAGGTAGACGGCACGACACTAAGATGGGATTCTAGGGGGATGACTGATCCATTACTTGGTTCGGTTCATGATCCTATCTATCAAGGAGCCCGGCGAGATCTGGCAGAGACCGGCGTGCCTGAACCTAAGACGGGGCTAGCAACGGATGCTCATGGTGGCATTCTCTTTATTGATGAAATCGGCGAAATGGATGCCATGCTGCAAAATAAATTGCTTAAGGTATTAGAGGATAAGCGGGTATCCTTCGATTCCGCTTATTATGATCCCTCGGATCCTAATGTTCCTAAATATATAAAGAAATTATTCGAAGAAGGGGCCCCCGCCGATTTCATCCTAATCGGCGCGACCACTCGTGATGCTTCAAATATCAACCCAGCCATACGATCACGATGCGCCGAAATTTATTTTGAGCCATTAACGCCACAGCATATTGAGGAAATTATCTTTAATGCAGCCCTCAAGCTCAATGTAACATTAGAGCCTGATGTAGCGCCTTTGATTAGCGAGTACACCATTGAAGGCCGTAAAGCCATTAATATATTAGCCGATGCTTATGGGCTCGCGTTGTATCGCGCTGGAGATATTAACAACGTCATTATTAACAGTGAAGATGTCTATAAAGTCATTCAGATTAGCCGCCTGACCCCCTATGTGAGCCGTAAGGGCACTAAAGTCGGGGAAGTGGGTAAAGTGTTTGGTCTTGGTGTCTCAGGGTATCTTGGCTCTGTGCTGGAAATTGAGGCAGTAGCCTTTCCAGCTTCAGAAAAAGGTAAAGGTCATATGCGATTTAATGACACAGCAGGTAGTATGGCCAAGGACTCTGTATTTAATGCAGCTGCTGTTGTAAGAAAAATTACCGGCGAAGATTTAGCCAACTATGATATTCACATTAATATTATTGGTGGTGGGAATATTGACGGCCCATCAGCAGGTACCGCCATTGTGGGGGCCATTATCTCGGCCATTACTCAAAAACCAATATGGCAAGATGTGGCTATAACAGGTGAAATTTCCATTCAAGGTAAGGTGAAAGCTGTTGGTGGTGTATTTGAAAAAGCCTACGGCGCCAAGCAAGCCGGTATGACGACAATGGTTATACCTAAAGAAAATGAGAAGGATCTTCCTCAAGGACATTTGGGCTTAATGATTATTCCTGTGGAAGATGTAGAAGAAGCTTTAGCGATTTTATTTGCTGATGCCAAGCAGAAAAGCGCATAAAAATCGGGGTGAAGTAATTTTTGTTAGATAGAATACCACCACAAAATATTGAAGCTGAGCAAGCAGTACTTGGGGCGATGCTGATTGAACGAGAAGCTATTTCTAAGGTCGCTGAATTTTTACGTCCTGAAGATTGTTATCGGGAAGCCCATCGGCTGATCTTTAATGCAATGCTCGAGCTCTTTAATAAAAATGATGCCGTGGATATGGTTACCGTTATTGAATTTTTGCGTAAAGGTGACAAGCTAGAAGCCGCTGGCGGTATTTCTTATATCACGTCATTGGCCAATAGTGTACCCACTGCTGCCAATGTGTTGTATCATGCTAAAATTGTCGAGGAAAAAGCATTGCTCAGGCAGCTGATTAATGCTGCGACAAATATTGCGACCTTAGGTTATGAAGGCAGCCAAGAAGTGACTGGTATTTTAGATACTGCTGAAAAGACTATCCTTGCGGTATCCAGTCGCAGGCTGGGGGGAGAATTTACCCCCATAAAAAGTATTATCTTTGATGCATTCACTAAAATCGAACAGTTATATGCCTCCAAAGGTAGTATTACGGGACTGTCCACAGGATTTAAAGATTTAGATCGTTTGACGTCAGGTCTCCAACCTTCCGACCTTATTCTGATTGCCGCACGACCAAGTATGGGTAAAACAGCCTTTGTCCTTAATATTGCTCAGCATATTGGTATTAAGGAAAAGAAGGCTGTGGCTTTCTTTAGTTTAGAAATGTCTAAAGAACAACTAGTACAGCGTATGCTCTGTGCAGAATCAACCATTGATTCTCAGCGACTGAGAATTGGTGAACTAGAGCCTAATGACTGGACTAAGCTGGTTAGTGGGGCCGATCGGCTATCCGCGGCCCCTATCTTTATTGATGATACCTCCGGGATTACCGTGATGGAAATGCGCTCTAAGTGCAGACGGCTTAAGATTGAATATGATTTGAAACTCATCATTATTGATTATTTACAGCTTATGCAAGGCAGTAGCAAAAAGGGTAGTGAGAATCGGCAGCAGGAAATTTCCGAGATATCACGTTCCCTCAAGGGCTTAGCTAGGGAGATTGGTGTGCCAGTTATTGCTTTATCTCAGCTTAGCCGTAGTGTAGAGTCAAGGCAAGTCAAGAAACCCATGCTCAGCGATCTTCGCGAATCAGGTTCCCTAGAGCAAGATGCTGACATTGTGGCTTTCCTCTATCGGGATGATTATTATAATCCCGATAGCGAACAAAAAAACATTACAGAGGTCATTATTGCGAAACATCGTAACGGGCCCGTCGATACCATCCAATTATTTTTCCACAAACAATTTACCAAGTTTAGTGATTTATCTAAACTGCCAGGGTAGATTGCTGTTGGTTTCCCCATAAGTTTAATTTATAGTTATTGCTTAGTAATAGCGAATATTGATTGATAATTTTTCAATAATATGAGATTGGAAAAGGCACCAACTTTTGTTGGCGCCTTTTTTGTTATAGGTTTCAGATTCAACTCAACAACTGGGCTCCCCCTAATAAAATCTAAAAGTTCATTAAAAAGAAAAACCACAATCCACTTGTTAATCAGTGCTACGAACCATCTCGTCTTGACTCTAAACACAAAACAGATTATAATTCATATATCAAAAGGGAGTAATTAATATAGGTGCTATCAACATAATGGTGAATAACCTGGTAGTACCCGCAATTTTTGCGTAATGAGACTTTTGGTGCTTTTTGCACCAGAAGTCTTTTTCTATTGCCCCTTATATATTGAAATGGAGGTAGGTTAATGTTTAGTATATATCTGACGCTCATAGTATGTATCATTGTAATTTATTATAGCTGTGAACTTTTTGTCAATGCTATTGAGTGGGTTGGGGTGAAGTTCAATGTTTCCCAGTGTGCCGTGGGGACTATTTTAGCGGCTATTGGAACTGCATTACCTGAAAGTGTTGTAACATTTGTTGCTGTAGCTTTTGATGCCAGTAGCCTACAAAAAGATATTGGTGTCGGAGCGGCATTAGGTGGTCCCCTTGTACTTGGAACGATTGCTTATGCAGTGGTAGGAATTAGTATTATCTATTATCGAAAAAAACGCGAATTAGGAACTGATATTGATATAGACAGTAGAAAACTAAGTCGTGACCAATTGTGGTTTGTATCTATATTTATGTTTAAGGTATTGTTAGGTCTACTTGTCTTTAGCATTAAGCCCTATATGGCTTTCTTATTCTTGGCGGCTTATGGATTATATTTCTTTAAGGAAATGCGTGTAGAATGTGTTGATGAGTGCCTAATACTCGATCCACTTAAATTTCAACTGACAAAAGCAGAACCTACTACATTTTGGGTTCTGACACAAACGATAATATCATTAATACTTATATTTGGCAGTTCACATTTATTTGTGAAAAGTCTTGAAGTAGTTAGTAATTATTGGGAAGTATCGCCACTAATTATATCTCTTCTTTTAAGTCCAATTGCTACAGAACTACCTGAAATTTTAAATGCTGTGATATGGGTTAGACAAGGGAAAGAGACACTTGCTCTGGGTAATATTAGTGGTTCAATGATGATACAGGCAACCGTACCGAGTGCCTTTGGTATATTCTTTACTCCTTGGCTATTTGATGCACATTTACTTTGGGCAGGAATTGTTACCCTTATCGCTGTTTTCTATTTACTCATAACACTTAAGCGGGACAAGCTTACTCCTATACGCTTAGTTTATTCAGGACTATTTTATCTCCTCTTTGCTATGATCTTTCTGATGAAGTAATACATTATCTGTAAGGTAATCGTGCTACACTTCAGATGACTTACATTATTATCCATTGTTGATATATTTTTCTTACAAAAAGTTATTTTTGTGTTAGCCTATGTTTTTTTAGTAGTAAAAACATAGCGGTTACATAGCAATAATGAGCAATCAATTGTAGCCATTCAGGCCGCGCGTACCAACCCAGTAGTATATTTAGGGGTAATCCAATAATACCTTCCTTATTGTCTAGAACCGTGCTTGATAAATCAAATGCTCTTAATAAAATAACGCTACCCTTGGCTATAAATCCGGCGTCTTTCAAAGCAGAAATTCCCTCATGTAGACCATATCCTAACAAGTATCCTGCCTGAAGTATAAGATATACTAATGTAATATTGAAAACAGTACTTAAATTGACTTTTATAAGTGATAAGAAGATAAGTATTGCCAAAGCCAGCGCCACGAATAGACCTGCAAATATAGATTCAATGCTATATTGACCAGCAAAAGCGAATATAGCGATTTCCACTCCCTCACGGGCAACCATCATTGTAGAAACCAAAAAAACACCTGTTTTTGACAAGTTACTATCAATTTGATCTTCTATATGTTTTGCCATATTACGTCCATGATTGATCATCCAAACAATAAATGTTGTTACCAACGTCAGCGCTGCAAGGCTTGCGATGCTTTCCCACATCTTAGACATAAGACTTGTATTACCAAAGGAATTGCCTAAAGAGGTAAGAAGGGCTCCTAGAAGAAATGAGAAAACAATCCCAGTACATACCCCATATCCAACATACTTTTTTAAAGTATGAAGATTAAGCTTGCCTAAGTAATGAATGATAATGGCAACCACCAAAAAGGTTTCCAATCCTTCTCGGAACCCCATTAATATTCCTGGTAAAGAAATTGACATATTACACCTCCAATTGATATTGATTTTCAGTATCAATAATAACGTAAATTTAGTAAGATGTCAATATTAAGCCAATATTATATACTCATAATGATCGGATTGCCCACAGTGCATCGGGGTACCCTAAATGTCATCATAAATGGCAGAAGGAATGAAAAAGTATCGCTATGAAATAAAAAAAATGAGAATAATATTAATTAGCGGGAATTATTAAAAGAGACGGGTAGCCGTCTCTTTTTTTGTCATTTTTCCCGGAAATTGGAATGCATGATATCACCAATTATGATGCTGTGATCGACTGGAAGTCATGTACTTTAGGGTAATTAAAGAAAGTCAAATTCTTAAAAATGAATACTCTTAGACTCAATCATCACAAGTTATTCATAGTTTCTTCAATACTTCTTCATAATAGCATTGTATACTAGATAGAAAGACTATATGTAGTTATGTTTATAATTCGGGTGCTACACTTTGCAGGGTGGGATTGATTTTGTACCCTAGTTACATAGAGTTGGAGGTGTGATAAATGAAAGTATTAGTGGTGGATGATGATGAGAAGATTGTAAAAGTGTTGGTAACTTATCTGGTCAAAGAGGGGTATATGACGGAAACTGCCATGGATGGCAGGAGTGCGGTGGAAAAGGCGCGGCAATGGCAACCTGATATTGTATTGCTGGATGTGATGCTGCCGGAGCTTGATGGCTTGGGGGTATGTAAAGAAATCCGGCGAGATAGTGATGTGCCGATTATTATGCTCACTGCCCGGGATGCCGAGACCGATCGGATCATTGGGCTGGAAATTGGGGCCGACGACTATGTAACAAAACCTTTTAGCCCCCGGGAATTGATTGCCCGGATACGAGCTATCTTAAGGCGTACTATACCGGCAGGGCGGAGGGAGAACAATGGCAATGTGCTGCGCGCTGGAGCCATAGTGCTAAATCAAGATAACCATACCTTAACAGTTCAAGGTAATCCTGTGGAGTTGACGCCGACTGAACATAAGCTACTTGAACTATTTTTGACCCATCCCGGTCAGGTCTTGTCGCGGTTACAGTTGATTGAAAAGGTACAAGGTTATGCCTTTGAAGGCTATGAACGGACCGTTGATTCTCATATTAAAAATTTGCGCAAAAAAATAGGGGATTCCTATGGTGAGCCTCACTATATAAAAACAGTCTATGGCGTGGGGTATAAACTAGCAGGTGATTATCATGCGTAGTCTACTTACCCGGGTGATGGTCACTTTCTTTATGACAACGGTTACTGTTGTTGTGGGACTGATTTTAGTTGTCAATTATCAGGTATCAGAAAACTTTAATTCTTATTTATATATGAGTAATATGCATGGCATGATGATGAACCATGGCAATATGTCCTCGATGATGGGTATACCAGAGGAACAATTTATTGTATCGTTAAAGCATTCGCTACTGCTGGCTGCAGGGGGTATGCTGCTCGTTGGCGCTGGTGTTAGCTATTACTTGGCCCGCAGTATTGCTAACCCAGTGATTGACTTAAATCGGGCAGTAAATGCAGTAGCGTCGGGGAATCTGGATGCGAATGTTACCGTGGAAAGACAAGATGAAGTGGGACAATTGGCCATGGCGTTTAATACCATGACGGCCAAATTAAAATCCAATACCGTCTTGCGACAGCGCTTTTTGGCGGGGATTGCCCATGAACTTAGAACGCCGTTGACGATACTGAAAGCCAACCTGGAAGGAATTGCCGATGGGGTTATTATTCCTGATGAGGAGCAAATGAACTCATTGACTGAGGAAGTTGACCGATTGACAAAGATGGTTGGAGAAATCAGAGATCTTTCCTTATTAGAGGCAGGACAACTACAGCCCAAATTCGTCCTTTTAGACATAAAGGGGTTGTTACGCCAGGTTGTCGGTAAAAGTTGGCCTCTAGCTAGTGATAAAAACATTAGCCTGCACTTCAAAACAGATGATCGATTACTAGCTGTCTGGGCGGATGGGGATATGGTCAACCAGACAGTGTACAACCTTGTCTTAAATGCCATCAAATATACGCCTAACGGTGGACAGATTATCGTAGGGGTAACCGCTGAAAACGGTACGGTTGGGATTTCAGTTGCCGATAACGGAATTGGAATTGCACAGGACGATATCGAACATGTTTTTGATTACTTTTACCGTGTTGACTCGGCGAGAACTAAAGCAAGCGGCGGTACTGGTCTTGGACTGGCTCTTGTTAAGCAAATGGTTTTAGCTCATGGTGGTAAAATTAAGGCAGAAAGTAAAATAGGTGAAGGTAGTATTTTCACTGTTTTTTTGCCGATTACTTCACACAAAAACACATAGTTTCTCCATAAAATCTCCACAATGTTGAGGTACAATAAAGACAATATATAAAGCAGGAGGGATACTCTATGAAAAAGAAAATTGCTATTTTTATGATGTTAGCAGCTCTGGTAGCTGTGCCAGTGTTTGCTGCAACGATTGACCAAAATCCGACACAAAATGATCGATTCAATCAGATATCGCAAAATCATCAGCAAATGATGCAACAAGCGGTGAGCAGTGGTACTATCACTAGTGAAGAAGCGGCTCAAGTGAATGATCATATGCAGCAAATGGCTCCTATCATGCAAAAAGTAATGAAAAATGGTGGAATGATGAATGGCATGATGCAAAACAGCGGTATGTCGGGGAATTGCACCAACAGTAACTCTAAGTAATATGGAAAAAGACCAGGAGAAATCCTGGTCTTCTGGTTTTTCGCCGTCCTTCCATTCGTTGGTGAGGGATGACGTTTTAGTTTATAGTTTGTAATAATAGGTCATTACTATTCTAAATTTCTTTACCTATGTCCTGGGTATAAATTTCCTTATCCATTTCGTTCATTAGCCTACTTGTAGCAACACCAGCGATCATGGCGCCGCTCACGTTTAATGCCGTCCTACCCATATCAATAAGTGGTTCAATGGCAATCAATAGGCCGACAATACCTACTGGTAAGCCCATTGTGGAAAGCACGATCAAAGCAGCAAAAGTCGCGCCACCACCAACACCAGCAATGCCAAAAGAACCAATGGCCACAACGATCACCAATTTAATTAAGAAACCTAGTTCAAGAGGATTAATCCCCACGGTAGGCGCAACCATGATTGCCAACATTGCAGGATAAATTCCAGCACAACCATTCTGCCCAATACTCACGCCGAAAGAGGCTGATAAATTTGCGTAACTAGAGGGGACCCCTAGTTTATTAATCATCGTCTCAATGGTTAGAGGCATTGTCCCCATACTAGTCCGGGACGTAAAGGCAAAAACCAACACAGGTATAACCTTTTTAACATAAGTAAGGGGGTTCATGCCCATCGAGAAGAGTATTAACAGATGGATGATAAACATAATGATAAGTGCTACATAAGAAGCGATTACAAATTCAATCAATTTATAAATTTCAGAGTAATTACTTGTAGATACAAATTTAGTCATCAAGGCCAACACTCCATAGGGTGTTAATAATAACACAAAATCGACAAGCTTCATCACGATGTCGTTGGCAGTATTAACGGCCTTCACAAAAAAATCAGCTGATTGGGGCTTGGTTTTCTTAATACTAAGCACGGCAATACCCATGAGGGTTGAAAAGAAAACAACTGATAATGTATCTGCACTGCCTTGCCCTGTCAGAGCATAAAAAGGATTGGCTGGAATAATTTCTATCAGTTGTTGTTGCACAGGTTTAGTCTGAAAGGCGGTCAGTTTACCCTCCACGTTTTTCGTAGCACCTAGTTCAGCCTCACCTACTTGTAATGTATCTGCCGTTAAATTAAATGCTAAAGAAGACCCTACTCCGACAATGGCTGCAATAGCGGTGGTGAATAACAATATACCGATGATGAGCCCTCCGACCCTACCAAGAATTTTGGCATCCTTTAGATTGGTAATAGCTGATGTAATCGATACGATAATTAAAGGCATAACAATCATTTTAAGTAACCTTACATAACCTGTTCCTATTACATCAAACCAACTATTTGACTGTTTTATAATGGCAGATGATCCGCCAAAAATGCTCTGTAGTACAGCGCCGAAGATAATGCCAAGTATAAGTCCTGCCATGACTCTTGTCCCGAAGTTTATATGCTTGCGCTGCATATGATATAAAACATATACAAGTCCAAGTATTGCTGCGATATTGATCAGTACTGTAAAATAATGACTCATAATTTCCCCTACCCTTTACTAAAAATATGAAATTTCCTAGTCTGTGATCACGACTTTAATCAAAAAGAAGAGACTAAGGCAACCGCAAATAGCGAGTTCCCTTAGCCTTCGGTTTTCCGATCAGCTAATAAATTCTTTTTTTAGTCTATCACAATCATCCTGTCAGCGTCAATTTTTTTTATTAAGCTCACTCATTTTATGTATTATATAAATGATCGCTGTGGTATGGGACTTATATTATTTTGCTGGATGGTCGGTAGTGATTACTCTAATTATAGGAAAATTCATAAGTTCTTCACATCTGTTTAGTATAATAAAAACTAGTAACAAGGAATGTAATAATATTAACTAATAGCAGTACAAAAAGTGGGGATTTGGAAGGAGATAAGAAAATTATGAATAAAAAAATGGAACAAACCATCTTTGCTGGCTTAGTAGCGGCATCAATAGCGGGTACGATAGTGATGCCGACCATTACAAAGGTATTTGCCGCCGAACAGACCAATCAGGAACAGACGATGCCTCCAGGGGAGGATGCTCCGAAAGACAGTGGTAACGGGCATTCAGGTCATGATATGCATAATATGAAAAATATGTAATAGCTAATAGCCCTTCTACACGGAAGGGCTATTATTGCAGAGAAGAACAATTGGGGAAAAGTGTAAAATTCTATAGATTTTTAATAATTTCTTCAAGAGTTCTTCACAATATACTTGTATACTAAGGTAAGAATGTAAATATTATCTGAGAGGGGGGCTTCTTGTGGCCCAATATGCAGTATTAATTGTTGATGATGATGTGAAACTAGTGAAGCTTTTGCAGACCTATTTTGAAAAAGAAGGTTATATCACGTATTCGGCGAATGATGGGCTGGATGCATTGCAGGTGGTGCGGGAACGAAAACCGGATATTATTGTGCTGGATTTAATGTTGCCAGGCCTTGATGGTTTGAATGTTTGCCGGAGAATTCGGAAGGATAATGACATTCCCATTATCATGCTTACTGCCCGGGATGAAGAAAGTGATCGATTAGTCGGTCTGGAAATTGGTGCGGATGATTATGTGACCAAACCCTTTAGTCCTAAGGAAGTGGTTGCCCGGGTTAAGGCCATTTTGCGTCGTGTGAATAAAGAGGTGGTGAGTTGCGAGCCCATTAAAGCCGGTACACTGATTATTGATTTGGAGCGTCATCAGGTTACTAATGGTGGTCAGATTGTGGACGTGACGCCTACTGAATTTAAAATTATGGAACTATTAGTTGCTAATACAGGCAGGGTTTACAGTCGTCTGCAGATTGTCGAACAAATTCAAGGATATAGCTTTGAAGGCTATGAACGAACAATCGATGCACATATTAAGAACTTGCGCCGTAAAATTGAGATAAACTCGAAAGAACCACAGTATATTCAAACAGTCTATGGGATTGGCTACAAATTTGCTGGTGAAGCTGATGAATAGCATTACGTACCGCATCACTGGTCTGATGTTTTTGGCGGTGGCTATTACGGTATTTTTGCTGATCTACCTAACCAATGGGCAAATGAATGAACACTTCAAAGAGTATTTAGTCGTGCAGAATATGGAAATGAGTCAAAATGGCATGATGAAACAGGTGGATGTTGGCAACTCGACAGTGGCTTTTGTCATGGGAACGCCGGAAGAAACATTTTTGTCTTCTGTCCATAAATCCCTTATTTGGGTAGGGATGGCGGTTTTAGCAACTGGTCTGGGGGCTAGTTATGTCGTGGCCCGTAGCATCACCGTGCCCCTACGTAATCTGAGCCGTGCAGCTGAACAAATTGAGCAAGGTAATTTTGACCAAAAAGTGCCAGTGGAAACCAAAGATGAGATCGGGCATTTGGCGACCATTTTTAATCGAATGGCCGAGACATTGGCGATCAATACCAACTTGCGTCGACAATTTTTAGCCAATATCGCTCATGAGCTGCGAACACCATTAGCCATTATTCAGGGACACTTAGAGGGGATGGTAGATGGTGTAATTGAGCCTAATAAAGAGCAACTTTCTTCGCTCCATGAGGAAGCTATCCGTCTCAATCGCCTTATTACAGATCTTCGTGATGTATCCCTAGCTGAAGTTCGTCAATTAGCCTTAGAAAAAAGTGAAACTGACGTGAATCAGATCGTGAGTCGGGCTGTGTATATGCTCAAACCTCTGGCTGATGGGAAGGGCATCCGCGTAATTTGCACCTTAGATGAAAAATTGCCGGAAATAGTAGCCGATGCGGGCCGGATCAGCCAAGTTTTTTATAATATTCTAGTGAATGCCATTCGTTATTCAGCGCCGCAGAGTATTGTAAATATTATTACCGCGTTAGTAGAGATAAAAGGTCGGTTATGGCTTAAGGTCTCAGTTGCAGATAATGGTCCTGGTATTGCAGAGGAGGATATACCTCATATCTTTGACCACTTTTATCGTGGGGACAAATCACGGGATAGAAAAAGCGGTGGATCTGGTTTAGGGTTAGCCATTGTCAAACAACTTGTGGAAATTCATGGTGGCCAGGTAGCAGTCGAAAGTAAGTTGAGAGAGGGGAGCGTTTTTCATGTATTACTCCCCGTTGGTCTGGACGAAGGTAACCGAGATAAGGGGAATATTTCATAATAGATGGGAATTTTATCAGGAGACGCATTGTATGTGTCTCTATTTTTATATCAGGAGCGATCAATAAGAAATGATGAGTAATTATAAAAGATTATAAATAACATCAGTTCTTCATAAGTTCTTCACAACTTCTTCATATCCAGTCGGTATAGTTATAACAGAATTATAGTGTTTTGAGGCTTAAAATAATAAAAAAGTTTGGCTCAGAGCCCTGAATGTGGGGGCGAAAGGGAGGACATATGAAAACAGGAAAATGGCTCCAGAGAAAAATGCTGACTTTGATGACGATACTGGTACTAGGAATTATGGCGCCCGTTTTGGCTGCGGAAAATCAAGAGGCCTTAAGCCTCAAGCAAGTAGTAGATACTGCACTACAAAATAATCCAACCCTGCTGGAAAGTCAGAAACGCTGGGAAGGGAAAAAAGCCAGTGTCTCAGTGGCGACAGCGTGGTCAAATCCGAAGTTTGGGATTATGAAGGATGATGCTAGCAGTCTATTTTCTCCCGGTTCCGCGATGATGACCGAGTATAGCTTGACCCAGGAAATTATGAACC
>Ga0209123_1001206_pt1 | contig 26707 bp, 23 predicted proteins | sample BarGraIncu00431A_FD_184500 | JGI IMG/M metagenome (GOLD analysis project Ga0209123, IMG submission 184500) | Arctic peat soil microbial communities from Barrow, Alaska, USA - Barrow Graham LP Incubations 004-31A (SPAdes) (version 2) | ecosystem: Environmental > Terrestrial > Soil > Wetlands >...
TTTTTTATTACACAAATATACGTTTTTTTTAATTCGTATAGAAAATTAAGTATCTTTGCGTCTACCGTTTTTAAGTTAAAAGATTGTATGACATGCTGAAAGAAATATTAGTTCCCGACTACATTTTTGAGTCGAGCTGGGAAGTTTGTAATAAGGTGGGTGGCATTTATACAGTTTTATCGACTAAAGCCAAAACACTTCAATTACAACATAAAGACCACATTATCTTTATAGGCCCTGATCTGGGCTCTTCAAGCCAGTTTTTTATTGAATCCCCAAGATTGTTGACTGCCTGGAAAAAACAGGTCGCCAATGAAGGGTTAAAAATCCGTATAGGCCGTTGGGATGTTCCAGGAAAACCCATCGCTATTCTGGTGAACTTTGAAGCTTATTTCCACCAAAAAAATAAGATATACAGTGATTTCTGGAATTGGTTTGGCGTTGATTCGCTTTACGGTTTTGGCGACTACGATGAGTCATGTATGTTTGCTTACGCCTGTGGAGAAGTCATTAAAAGTTTTACCCAGTTTATGGGTACTGCAGGACAAAATGTGATTGCTCATTTTGATGAATGGACCACCGGATTTGGTTTGCTTTATTGCAAGCATTATTTACCCGATGTGGCCACTGTCTTTACAACCCATGCTACTTCCGTAGGACGCTCCATTTGTGGAAACAACATGCCGCTGTATGATTTTTTGTACGAATATCATGGCGACCAGATGGCACGTCAGCTGAATATGTTGGCGAAGCATTCTGTGGAAAAAATCGCTGCCCAACAATCCGATTGTTTTACTACAGTCAGTGAAATCACGGCGAAGGAGTGTACTCAACTGCTTGAAAAGGAACCGGATGTGGTTACACTCAATGGTTTTGAAGATCAGTTTGTACCCAAAGGTAAAAAAGCCCTTTCAGTCCGGAAAGAAAGTCGCGAATCCCTTACGAAAGTAACGGAGGCACTATTGGGACACAGTCTGTCTGCAGATCCTTTGTTTATAGGTATCAGTGGCCGCTATGAATTCAGAAACAAAGGCATTGATGTTTTCATCGAAGCGTTGAGTACTCTGAAAAACCAATCCTCTCTGGAGCGAGAAATAGTAGCTTTCATCATGATTCCCGGAGAAGTCAGTGCACCTCGTCAGGAAGTGTTAAAAAGACTTGCCCATCCGGAAATTAAACCCGATGGCCCCATTTATTTTCCTTTTACGTCACATTGGTTGAACCATATTGAATCTGATCGTGTTTTAAACTTGATTAAGTACAAGAAATTCAAAAACGAACCAAAAGATAAGGTGAAAATTGTTTTTGTACCTTGTTACTTAAATGGAGATGATGGCATTTTTAATAAATCCTATTATGAATTGCTCAGTGGTTTTGATTTGACGGTTTTCCCGTCCTATTATGAACCCTGGGGATATACACCTTTGGAAAGCATCGCATTTTCAGTTCCGACCATTACCACCAATCTGACAGGTTTCGGATCGTGGGCGTTGCAGGAAGGTGATCAGAAAGGTATTGCTGATGGTGTGGCAGTAGTCACCCGTACAGATCACAATGTTCAGAGTGTGGTGAAAGAAATTGCGTTAACCATACTGGACTATACCCGTATGAGTCCTTCTGAGCAAGAATTGATTTGTGAAAAGGCTCAAGCTCTTTCGAAGAAAGCTTTGTGGTCTGAATTTATTTCTGCTTACAATAAGGCCTATACGATTGCCCTGCAGAATAATAAGGCAAAAAAAATAGTACTTAAAGTAAATAAAAAAGAATCAATATAATATGAAAGTAAAAGTAAATAATGCCAATCAAGCCCAGTGGGCTGAAGTAATCGTTAAGTCAACAATGCCTCCTGGATTGGGAAAATTACAGGAAATTGCTAAAAATATTTGGTGGTCGTGGAATTATGAAGCAATAAATCTGTTCCGTGAAGTGGATCCTGAATTGGAATCAGCTTATGGGGGAAATCCCATTGTGATGTTGGAGAATGCCGTTTATACACATCTGGAAGAATTGGCTGCCAATCCTGGTTTTTTAAATCGTCTGAATGAAGTTTATACGGAGTTCCGAAACTATTTGGACGTACCCGTGAATACCGAAAAGCCGAGTGTGGCTTATTTTAGCATGGAATATGGTTTGACGGATATCCTGAAAATATATTCAGGTGGTCTTGGTGTTCTGGCCGGTGATTACCTCAAGGAGGCTTCCGACTGCAATGTGAATATGGTTGCTGTAGGATTTTTGTACAGAAATGGCTATTTCACTCAGGCATTGTCGATGGAAGGACAGCAGATTGCCATCTATGAACCTCAGAATTTCAATTTGCTACCTTTGGAACAGGTTAAAGATGAAAAGGATAATCCAATGGAACTGTCGCTGGATTTTCCAGGGTATAAAGTTTATTGCAATATCTGGAAAGTCTCCGTAGGGCGTGTCCCTTTGTATTTACTGGATACGGATCATCCAAATAACAGCGAATATGACAGGCAGATAACTGCACAATTGTACGGTGGAGACTGGGAAAATCGTCTGAAACAAGAATGCCTGTTGGGTATCGGTGGTATTCAATTGCTAAATACCCTGGGTATCAAAAAACAAGTGTATCATTGCAACGAAGGCCATGCAGCCTTGATCAATGCACAACGTCTCGTTGACCTGATCGAACAGAATAAACTGACTTTTCCCCAAGCACTGGAAGTAGTTCGAGCTTCCGGATTATATACTGTTCATACACCGGTTCCTGCTGGCCATGATCAGTTTGAAGAGGGACTTTTTTCAAAATATATGAGTGCATTCCCTGCTAAACTTGGTATTTCCTGGGATGATTTTATGGATTTGGGACGTGAAAATCCCGGTGTGAAAAGCGAAAAGTTTTCGATGAGTGTTTTCGCTTGCAACTGTTGCCAGGAAGTAAATGGTGTAAGCTGGTTGCATGGAAAGGTTTCTCAGGAAATGTTCAGCCCAATCTGGAGAGGTTATTTTCCCGAAGAATTGCATGTAAATTATGTGACCAATGGAGTCCACATGCCCACCTGGACAGCTTCCGAATGGCAAAAACTGTATAACCGAACTTTTGGACCGGAATGGATGTCCGATCAATCGAATGAAAAATATTGGGAAAAAATTTATAAGGTGAGTGACGAAGAAATCTGGGAAACACGTCAGGTTCTGAAGCAAAAACTCATCGAATACATTCGTGCCAAATACAAGCAAAGCTGGCTAAGAGGTCAGGAGGATCCTACCCGTGTGATGTCCATTCTGGAAAAAATCAATCCAAATGCTTTGATTATTGGTTTTGGACGTCGATTTGCAACGTATAAGAGAGCCCATCTTTTATTCACCAATCTGGAACGTCTTTCAATGATTGTAAACAATCCTGACCGACCTGTTCAGTTTGTTTTCACAGGTAAGGCACATCCTGCTGATGGCGGTGGTCAAGGATTGATCAAGCGCATCGTGGAAGTATCAAAAATACCGGAATTTCAAGGAAAAATCATATTTCTGGAAAACTACGACATGGCTTTGGCCAAACGTTTAATTTCAGGTGTAGACATTTGGTTGAACACACCAACCCGTCCGTTGGAGGCTTCGGGTACTTCCGGACAAAAAGCCGAAATGAATGGTGTTCTAAACTTCTCCGTCCTTGATGGATGGTGGTTGGAAGGTTATGTGAAAGGTGCAGGTTGGGCTATTACAGAGAAAAATACCTATCAGAATGAGGATTTTCAGGATCAACTGGATGCGGTGACCATATACAGTATGCTTGAAAACGAAATCATTCCATTGTATTTTAACAGGAAAGACAAACCCTATTCACCTGAATGGGTGATGCACATCAAAAATTCCATCGCTAAAATTGCCCCTCGTTTCACCACTAAACGAATGCTTGACGATTACCTCAATAAATTTTATATAAAATTGTCAACCCGATCTGCCTATCTGGCTGAAAATAACTTTGCGAAGGCCAAAGAAATTTCTGCCTGGAAAGAAAAGATTGTTGATAATTGGGACAACATTCAGGTTGTTTCCAAGAATGTACCTGAAGAATTCACGCACAACCCCCTAGTTGGTGAACCTTATTCCATTAGTGTAACGCTGGCAAATGTTGCAATGGAAAGTGGCATAGGTGTCGAATTGTTTATCAATTTTCAGAAACCGGATGGCTCACATATTATCAAAGTCATTGAATTGAACATGGTTAAAGCAGATCATGGAACCTTGACTTTTGAGGTTGAATATAAGCTTAGGAAAGCTGGTGTATTCAACTATTCATTCAGGATGTTTCCCAAGAACCCGGACCTGCCTCATCGTCAGGATTTATGTTATGTACGCTGGTTCTAAGGATTTCCGGATCTGATCCCGTTAACTGGTAAAAAGCCCTGCGAGTTCAACTGTTTGACTCAATGCAGGGCTTTTTTTTGATAAAATTGAACTAATTGATGCTTAAAATCATTACATATGTAATAAACATAAAGGAATGATGAAAAAGAACATGGGTACAGCCGACAGGATTATCAGAGCGATATTCGCGGCACTAATTTTGATACTCTATTTCACAAATGTGATTGATGGCATTCTCTGTTTAGTACTACTTGTTGTTGCAGCAATATTAACATTGACAAGTATAGAACGCTTCTGCCCATTGTACTCTATTTTTGGATTATCAACTCGTCCCAGGCGAAAGAGAAGTAAGAAATGAAGCAAAAGGTGACACTTTTTATGTTTAAATTATGAAAAGGATGTTTATCTTTGTACTATCGAATATGCATACGGCCTTCTGATCCATGAAAAACATCCTAAAACGAGCTTATGAAACAACAACGTTTTTCAATAAAGAGAAGGATTAGAAGTTTTGGATATGCTTTGAACGGATTGAGAATCTTGATCCGGGAAGAACATAATGCAAGTATCCATTTATTTGTTAGTGTTTGTGTTGTCATTGCCGGTGTTGTATTAAACATTTCAGCGATGGAATGGATAGCTGTTGTATTTGCTATAGGGTTAGTTTTTTCGCTGGAAGCCATGAACTCATCCATCGAAAATCTGGCAGATTTTGTATCTGCTGAAAAACATAACTGGATAAAAAAGATTAAAGATTTATCTGCAGCCGGGGTTTTGATTGGTGCAATTGCTGCAGTCGTTATAGGATTGATTGTTTTTATACCCAAAATTTTGGGATTATTTTGTTGTTAGAAGATTTGTGATACGCAGGGGTGCGTAGATTAGGTATTAGTTTAACAATTTGGATGTTATTTCACATGAAAAAGAAAAAGAAAATAATCGTAGTAGGGGGCGGGTTTGCCGGAATCCAGTTTATTAAAAGTCTGGATCAGGATTTGTTTGAAGTGCTACTGATTGATAAAATCAATCATTATCAGTTCCAACCCCTATTTTATCAGGTTGCCACTTCACAGATTGAACCCTCCAATATTTCATTCCCTTTGAGGAATATTTTTCACGACCAAAAAAATGTTCAGATACGTTTAACAGAATTGTTGAGCGTGGACAGGATCAAAAAAAGAATCAAAACGACCATTGGCGATTTTAAATACGATTATTTGGTTTTGGCCATTGGTTGCACGACCAACTACTTTGGAAATGAAAATATCAAAAACAATACATTGTCCTTAAAAACGACTTACGATGCAATCACCATTCGTAATCACGTTTTGCAAAATTTTGAAAGCATCATTTCCGCCAGTGAGGAGCAGAAACAAAGTTTCCTGAATCTGGTAATTATTGGTGCAGGGCCTACAGGTGTTGAATTGTCCGGATCTTTTGCTGAAATAAAGAAGAATATTTTACCTAAGGATTATCCAGGTATCGATTTTACTAAATTTAAGATTATATTGATTGAAGGTTCAAAAAATACGTTGAACAACTTCAGTGAAAATTCCAAAATAATTTCTCAGAAATACCTGAGAAGAATGGGAGTAACGGTCATGACAGAAACTTTTGTAAAGGATTATGATGGCAAAGAGCTGCTTTTAAACAATGGAGATGTCATAAAAACGAATACTGTCATTTGGGCTGCAGGTGTAACCGGAAACAAAGTGGAAGGACTGTCCAGAAGTGTTTTTGGCCCGGGTAATCGTATTAAAGTCAATCGGATTAATCAGGTACAGCAATGTATGAATATTTTTGCGTTGGGAGATCTTGCTTATATGGAAACACCGCTTTACCCCCGAGGACATCCTCAGGTTGCAAATGTTGCCATCAATCAGGCCAAACTTCTTGCGCGGAATCTAAAGGCAATGAATCAATCCAAACATCCTGTTGATTATGAATACCATGATTTGGGATCTATGGCGACCATTGGTACCAACAAGGCTGTGGTGGATTTTGGTCATATCCATTTCAGGGGTTATGTTGCCTGGTTGATGTGGATGTTCCTCCATTTGATGCTTATCCTGAGTGTGAAGAATAAACTGATTATTTTTATCAACTGGGCCTGGGCCTATATTACCAAAAATACGTCGCTTCGTTTGATACTGACAGATTCAGAAATGAAGAAATAGCGTCGTCAGCTTTCTATTCAGAAGCTTCCTGATAACCCCCGTTAATAGTGAGTCCTTCAATGAATAGCTATCCCAAATACGAACTTAATGGAATAAAGTATAGCCGAGGCCACGTTATTCCATTTGGTGCTACCATCATGCCAAATGGTGCCAATTTCTCCATTTATTCAAGTGCAGCAACCTCTTGTACATTGGTACTCTTTATGAAGAAGGAGGAATTACCCTTTGCTGAAATACCTTTTCCAAAAGAATTCATGATTGGAAACGTGTTTTCTATGTTCGTTTTTGATCTGGACTTTAAAAATGTGGAATATGGTTATCGTATGGACGGCCCCTATGACCCTAAAAATGGACATCGTTTCAACAAAAAAATCATTCTTTCAGATCCTTATGCCAAAGCTATCAGTGGCAAAGAGGTCTGGATGTCACCACCACTTAAAAGTAGTCTGTATCCTTTTCGTTCCCGGTTGGTGTTTGACACCTTTGATTGGGAAGGCGATAAACCACTCGAAAAGCCGATTGAAAACCTGATCATTTACGAAATGCATGTTCGGAGTTTTACCCAACATCCTTCTTCAGGGGCTAAATTTAAAGGTACTTATTCAGGTCTCCAGGAAAAAATACCCTACCTGTTTGATTTGGGAATCAATTGTGTGGAACTGATGCCCATCAATGAATTTGAAGAAAATAGAGAAAGTAAGATAAATCCTAAAGCGGGTGAAAAACTGGTCAATTACTGGGGTTATACGACCTTGAATTTTTTTGCTCCAAAATCGGGGTATGCTGCCACAGGAAAGGAGGGCACTCAAGTGGAAGAATTAAAATCACTTATCAAGGCATTTCATAAAAATGATATTGAGGTTATTCTGGAAGTCGTGTTTAACCATACCGCCGAAGGCGATCACCGCGGTCCGACCCTGTCGTTCAAGGGTATAGACAATAAAACGTATTATATGCTCACTCCTGAAGGGTATTACTTTAATCTTTCGGGCACAGGCAATACCTTGAATTGCAATCATCCGGTGGTTCGGAACATGGTGATTGATTGTCTGAGATTCTGGGCATCCGAATATCACATCGATGGTTTTCGATTTGATTTGACCGCCATCCTCGGAAGAACCAAAGATGGCAGTCCACCAAGCAATCCACCTCTTCTTAAATTGCTGGCAGATGATCCTGTTCTGGCAAAATGTAAATTTTTTGCAGATACCTGGGATGCCGGTGGTTTCTATCAGACCGGATCATTTCCCGGTTATGGTCGTTGGGCTGAATGGAATGTAAAATATCGCAATACCATTCGTCGCTTCATTAAGGGAGACCCCGGTGTTGTGGGAGATCTTTCCAGGCGCATTCTTGGATCTCCCGATCTTTATTGGTCAAGAGGTGCAACGGGGGGTATCAATTTTATAACCTGTCACAATGGTTTTACCTTGAAGGATCTGGTTTCCTACAACTACAAACACAATGAAGTAAACGGGGAAAATAATCAGGATGGTGAAAATGAAAATTATAGCTGGAATTGTGGTACGGAAGGAGAAACCGATGATGTAGAAATAAATGAACTCCGCAACAGACAGATGAAGAATGCCATAGCCATTTTAATGGTAAGTCAGGGTGTGCCCCTGATTTTGATGGGCGATGAAATGGGGCGTACCCAAAAAGGCAACAACAATGCTTACAATCACGACAGTGAATTGAATTGGCTTAATTGGCAGTTCTTAGAAAAAAATGCAGAAATTCATGCTTTTGCGAAACACATGATTCATTTCAGGAAAAAACACTGTTTTTTAAGAAGTAAGTATCATCTCCAGAATTCCAGTATTTTTGAAGCAGATTATCCCGATATATCTTTTCATGGCATCGTTCCATGGCAGGCTGATTGGTCCTATTCCAGCCGGATTTTCTCATTTATGCTGAATAAAGGGGATGTTAAACGTAAAGAAGATGATTGGATTTATGTCGCCATGAATATGCATTGGGAAACGTTACCCTTCTGGTTGCCTCAGCTTCCAACCCCCAAAACATGGCGTGTTTCTGTCAACACCAGCATGCCCTCTCCATACGATTTTCATCCTTTATCAAAAGAAATAAAAATCAAGGATCAGAAAAAAATAATAGTAGGGGGACGCTCGATTATTATTCTGATCGGGAAATAATTATTTTTTCAACTTTAACTCATAAAGGTCGTTTCTCCGGTCTTTCAGATTTCGTACACAGCCATAGGTGTGCAATTCATTCAGTAAATTCAGATCCACATCTGAAACCAGAATCATTTCAGTATTTGGTGTAGCTTCAGCACCTTTTCCATCCGTTGGAAAAGCAAAGTCACAGGGTGTAAAAACGGCCGATTGGGCATACTGAATATCCATGTTGTGTACCCGTGGAAGGTTTCCCACACTTCCGGCAATAACGACGTAACATTCATTTTCGATGGCGCGCGCCTGAGCACAGATTCGTACTCTGGAAAAGCCGTTTTGCGTATCGGTAAGGAAAGGTACGAAAAGTATCTGCATCCCTTGGTCTGCCATGATGCGGGAAAGTTCGGGGTATTCCACGTCGTAACAGATCAGGATACCAATCCTGGCACAATCTGTATCGAAAGTCTTGATGATTCTGCCTCCTGAAAGGCCCCAGCTCTTTATTTCGTCCGGGGTAACGTGTATCTTCTCGTATGTATCAAAAGTCCCGTCACGGCGACACAGAAAGCCCACATTGTATAAGTCATCCCCGCGTAGCTGCGGCATACTGCCTGTGATGATATTTATGTTGTAACTGATAGCCATTTGGATAAAGCGCTTACGTATCTCGTTAGTATATTTGGCCAACTCCCGGATAGCCTGAGATTCACCCAGATGGTTGTATTTTGCCATCAACGGTGCATTGAAATATTCAGGAAAAAGTATAAAATCGGCTTTGTAGTCAGAGACCGCATCCACGAAAAACTCCACCTGCTCAAAAACGTCATCGATGGTATTGTAGGTACGCATCTGCCATTGCACCAGCCCCAACCTGATGGATGTTTTCTGAGGAAGGAAATCCGACGTGGGTGGCTGATAGTAAATATTGTCCCATTGCAACAGGCAGGCGAAATGCTTGGATTCCTCGTCGTTAGGCAGGTAATTGGTCATAACCTTACGAACATGGAAATCGTTTGAAAGCTGAAAGGTGAGAACCGGATCGAAAATTTCTTTTTTGCGTACCTTTTGAATGTATTCCTTGGGGCGCATATCTTCCGCATATTTGTGGTAATTGGGAATTCTTCCGCCAAGCATGATGGATTTCAGGTTGAGTGATTCGCAGAGTTCCTTGCGATATTCGTACATCCTTCGAGCCAGGCGAAGCCCGCGGTATTCGGGATGTATAAAGACCTCGATTCCGTAGAGAATATTTCCCTTGGGATTGTGCGTGTTAAATGTTTCACGTCCGGTAACGGAATCGTAGGTATGGTCGTTTTTAACCTTGTCGTAATCCACAATGATAGACAAGGCGCACCCAACGATTTTCTTGTCAATCTCGGTAACAATCTGGCCTTCCGGAAATAGCTCAATTAACTTTTCAATCTGTTCGTGAGACCAGAATACGTCACTTCCGTCGGTGTATGTTCTTGTAAACGATTGTGACAACAGGGTGTAGTCCTCAATCTGAAGGGGACGAAGCGTTACTTTATTTATTCTGGGCATTGATTCCATGAGTTCATCTTTTTAGTTGACTAAAAAAACAAATGTACTTGAAAATAGACCAGTTACCGCCGTTCTTTCAGATATTATGAATCTTTAATCCCTTCTTCGAATAAATGGATTATATCAGCTCAATCACTAGTTGATTGTTACCCTTGATGGATGAATCAATAAAATGTTTCGATTGTTTTTTTCCGTTCAGTAAAAAAGACTTGATTTTCTGCCCATTGCCTTTTAGGATCAGATCAATTTTTGACTGACGATAGGGGATGTTTTTGATTTCCAGATAATGAATGTCTTTTGGCAGATACGGAGAAAAAGAAATGCCCTCTTCACCGATTCGCATACCCGCTAAACCATAGTTGACCATATTCAGATAGGCTGTAGCCGACCAAGTCTGCTTCCTCAGGGAATCCCAGTGACGATCCTGATTTTCTTTGCCCATATCCTGATAACCGCCATCGGGTTTGCCGGTATAGGGATTGTAAATTTCCCTGAAATCACCATTTCCCTTGTCTGCATCAAGCGCCATGTGTGTCAGGTTGTTCAGTTCAAAATCGAACGATTTATAATTGCCTGCAACCACAGATGCATTGGCAAAAAAGCCACTGACCATAGGCCAGATAATGGTATTGTGCCTGCCTGGTTTTTCAGCGGAATATCTTGGGAAATCCGGACTGATGGAGGTAATTCCATATTTTGAAATTTTAGCATTGCTTGTAAGCTGACAGGCTTTTTTACCATCAATGATGCCAAATATCACAGCAAAAGATAATCCAAGTCCTTCCTGCGATTTGTCCACTTTTCCCTGATTGTCAATCAGATAATTGAACGTATTGTTCTTTTTGTCGTAAAAATGCAACAAGATATTGCTCTTGAGTAGTTTGGCTTTTTGTTGAAATGCATTTGTCACCGCTTTATTTTCCTTCAACAAACGACTCATTTTAGCCAAGGCATCGTACGCGCCATAATACACACAATTGGTGCTTAAACATTTGATATGTTGAGCATTTTTATGGTCCAGCACATAACTGGAGTAATTGCCGGGTTCATAGATTGGTTCTGGATAACCGGCAATACCATCGTTGAAAACGGACGGTCCCATAAATAAACCATATCTCTGATCGAACGTATATTCCTCCAGTTTTTTGATGGTTTTGGCTGAACAAAGGTAAGCTTGTTTGAGGAATGCCTGGTCACCGGTGGCCAGGTAGTGATTGTATGCAGCTGTAACCCAAATAATTTTGTCCCAATATTGATGGCCAATCGTATCCTTGTTAACGGTGACACTCCACAGAGAATGTTCGGCCACATCCGGTCTGATTAAACTAACCACATTCCAGGAATTAATGGCAATGTCACGTACCCATTCGCCGCCATAATCGCCACCTGCTGCTAAAAGTTTATCGTGGGTATTGCTATCAACTATGTTTATGGCAAGAGTATAGGCATTTGCTACTGCCGGTTTATCACAAATGATTTCTTGTGAAAAGACGTAACTTGAAATGAACAGTAAAAAGAAGGTTATTAGATTTTTCATACGTTTTTTTTATGCTTTACACGTTTTAGCCTGTGCTCTTTGGCTTGTTTAGGTATGACAAATTTAAGCTTAAATGTTGAATATTTCTTACAGAGAAGTCTAAATTTATCCAACAGATTACTCTTTCAGTTGTTTTTCGAATTTCTGAATATGCCTATCATGAATTTTGGCTAGGAAAACAACCATACAAATAGCTCCAATCATTGCCCACAGCATATCTTTTTGTGTATCCCAAACATCTCCCTGAGTACCTAAAAAGGCTTCAGCTGATTGTCCGGACGCAACCGCCACAAACCACTCCAAAAACTCATATAAAACACTAATGCTTAAGCAGACACAAACAGTCAAAAAGGAAAGCCACGCACCTTTTTTAACCACATTCAGTCTGACAAACAACTCCCTGACAATAGCTGCAGGAATAAATCCCTGGGCAAAATGGCCCAATTTGTCGTAATTGTTGCGACTTTGATGAAATAGTTCTTTAATCCAGTCGAAGAGAGGTACTTCAGCATAGGTATAATGTCCACCAACAAAAAGGATGTAACAATGTGCTAAAATCAACACATAAATCAAATCTGTAAATCTGAATTTCTGGAAAGTAAGGATCAGTACCAGCAATCCAATAACGGCGGGAAAAACTTCCAAAATCCATGTGAAATAATCATGTGGATGAACTCCCGAAACAATCAGTCCAACAAGAAAGAGTACGAGAAGAATCCAGTATTTTTTCATTTACTTTTTATTCAATTCTTCCCGATACAAAATCTGACCGTTTGGTATGTCATATATTTCCATAACAGCACCATTGGTTTCAAATCCATTTTTCTCAGCATATTTTTTCAAGGAGGGATAGACTTTCATTATACTAACCATGATGGACAATTTGCCTTCATACGGAAATTCTGCAACTATGTATTGTTTTTTAGGCAAAACCTTGATTTTGAAATCCCCCGTCAATGTTGAAACTTTCGCTACATCCCCGGCTTCGATAATACAACCTGCCTCCGAGCGCAACTTGCTTTTTTTGACTTTTCGGGGATTGTCGAAGTAAATGCCAAAACCCTTGGTTGTTACAATTTGTTCCTTTTCCTTTAAGTATTTATAAATAGTGTCCATCACAAGTCCACTTTGGCTGTAATCACCAATAATTTCATTATATACGACTGTTTCTCCCCCTTGACTAGCTAACCGGACATTTACTTTTGTAAATCCACCATAATAGGCATAGAGCCCGGTACCTAATAATACCAAAGAAACGATGACAGCAAGAGCTATTTTTAGTATTTTCATTTTTCTAATAGTTAGATAGTTAATATATTGGTCGTTTCGAAAAGCTGCAAAGATATTTCTCTTGGTCCGTATGCAGGTTTTGATAACAGTCTAAAACTGAACAATTCAAAACAGGGTTATAAATGGATAAAGTTTTAATTCCATTTTTTTAATTGATAATTCGAAGTGTCTTTGATGTTCATTAGACTCATTTTGAAAATTTTACCGTCCAATTCGTACCTCTTTAAAGTATCGGTGTACGTAAAGTCTGTAAAATCAATATTTGGGTTGCGATCTTTTTGACGAGTTACAATTTTACAGTTATTGCTCTTTTTAGCTTTTGTAATCCAGCTTTCTCTGTCAAAAGACCAACCCTCATCTCCAAAAGAATCTGCTAAATAGAGTCCTTCCAGTATTTTATTTTGGTGTTTGTCCCAAAGTACTAATTGAATTAAAGATTCTTCGTGTTGACTTTTTTGTCTTACAATAAGCCCTGTGTAGTTCGTATCAATTTCAAATTTACCAACTGCGTAAATATGAGATGACCCTTGCTTGCATGCCTTGATATTTAAAAAAATAGCACTGTTGTCAGTATATGGATATTTGTTAACATCAATAATTACTCCTTCAAATGGTGATTTTAATAGTGTCCCATTTTTATCCCAACTTGGAGGATATACATGTAAACTTTGTGGATTGATTTCCTTGAATAGATTCAGAAACTCTGTTTTAGTGTCCATTTGCCCTGTTTCTGTACGAACAGAATCAACTGCAATGGTTTCGACTTTTTGCGATTTCTTATTCGTACAAGAGGCTAAAAAAAGAGTCAGACTTATAAATAGAAAGATATTTTTCATAGGTGCTTTTTTAAGTGTAAGATATAAATCGAATCTCATAAAGGTATTAAAAAAGCTGAAACGATGTGACATGCCAAACCAAGTAGCACGAAAATGTGGAATATGGCGTGTATAAACTCTCGTTTGGCTAATGCGTAGAAGAACGATCCAATAATATAAAATATTCCACCAGCCACCATCCAGTATAAAACAGGGACGCAGTTTCTTGACAAAGCAACGTTTATCAGAGGCTTGACAGCGATGAACATTGACAAGCCCATAAGCACAAAAGCTGCCGTTTTGAGGTTGTTATTCGCCTTGAGTTGCCCAAAATTAAAAACAAGACCAATAAAGGCAATAAACCAAACCAAGGCAAAGAGCCCCCATCCCCAAAGACCTACATTTCGCAATAAAATCAAGGTGATGGGAGAGAAGCTGGCTGCGATGAGTACGTAAATACTCCCGTGGTCAAAATGACGCAAAAAAGCTTTGGTTTTAGGTTCCTGAATATAGTGGTAAATTGTGGACGACAGCATGCAAACCAACATACCGAATCCATAAACTGAAAACGCCACAATAGCCCATCCATTGTCCGCTGAGATGGCTCTTTGCAACAACACTACAGTAGCAGCTACTGCCATAAGTACTCCTAAAGCATGAGTCAGGTAATTTGCCTTTTCTTCGCGTTTGCTGTATGATTTTAAATCTTGCATACTTGTTTTTGGCAAAAATACGATAAACTTAAAATTAATCCCCTATTCTAAAACCAAATAATAAATTTCCTGTGAAATAGGGTGTTTCAGAAACCCATTTATTTGCACCTTCACCAGGCTTTGAACGTTCATCTAAAAGTTCAGAATCTACTCTAAAAATAGTTTGATTTAGTGTTGTAAAGGCTTGTTGTGGCCAGTACATTTTTTATAAAACAATTTTCACTCTACTATTTGTTCGAACTTTTATCAAATTATCTTTTTCCGGGAAATCTGTTAATTGTAAAACATCAGTTGGATGTGCCAACGCCGGAAACCATTGTTTTGGTAACCCATTTACCAATCCGGTGATGTAATCCAACAATGGTGCATTTTTAGATTTTGTCATCGTTACTCCAGTAGGCTTACCATTTGTTAATATCTCTAATGGTAAAAATTAATATAAAATTTTCAGTTCGCTTTGTTGAAAAGTCCAAATGTGACTCGTAATCAAATCTTCAAAAACCTTCTGAAAACCTTTTCCCCATCAAAACCAACCCCCTTAATCAAATACACACCAACCTCCAAATCTGCTACATCAATATCCACTCTTGCATCCGCAATCACCTTAATTAACCGACCCTGAATATCGTAAATCGAAAAAGATTTGCAACGTTCCGCATTGCTCAAATGTATAACATCCGTACTTGGATTTGGGTATAAATCCACCTTTGTAACCGAAGGCACACTTGCTACATTTGTGTGACCACTCATCACAATTTCCACCAAATGTTCACCTTGCAAATCGGTAGGAATTCTTTGAACAATGCCACCATCCAGATAAACAATGCCAGAGGTACCCCAACCCTTTACAACAAAATTTAAAGTTGCTCCACGATACTTAAAATTAGAAATCTCCATATTGGCCAGCGATTCAGGAACAGCGGGGAAAAATGTCAGACCATCCTGATTGTATTCCATACCCAAAACGCCGTAGTAGAAATAGGAAAGGAAGCCGGTTGCCTGCCAAAGTTGACCGGGCCATCGCCATGCTCGGCCGGATTTGTAATCGATCACTTCGTAAAAGGTTTTGTTCATGACCGCATTTCGGACTTGTTGGCTAATTAATTGTTGAAGAATGTCGAGACGGCCTTCGCGACCGGCTGCAGCGGCCATTCCGGCGCTCCATGCCACCCAGGCAGCATTACAAAAGTGGTTGGTTTCGGGACGATAGGGGAAAACGTTGACGCCGAATTCATTGAGTGCTATCTTGGGGAGTTTGTCAAGGACACTGCGGCGCTGAGCGGAGGTGGCGATGTTGAAGCGGGGCCAGATAGCCAGTTCCTGGCCTGAACTTTCCCAATTATTATTGGTATAACCGGTACTTCCAATAGGACCTGTCGTGAAATAGCCTGCAGATTCTTTCCAGTACTTTGCACGTATATTATCTGTAAGTAGCCCTTCGCGTGCTTTCCATGTCTGAATTTGTACCTCGCTTTCGTTCATGATCCGGCCCATATCTGCCATGGCACGGTATGCCAACATAAAATAGCCCTCCGTACCCAAAGCAAAGCCACCCGCTTCGGGTTCTGCAAAATTGTCGTTGGAGGTGCTGTGTGCTGCATTTATCAAACCTTTGGAAACATTGTATTGCGCATCCAATTTGGCAATCTGCACTTTGAGCTTGTCCCAGACCGCACGAATCGTCGTCGAATCTCCAGTTACCAGGTAGTTGTCCCATAATCCAACCATGGGCATAGCCACACCATCAACACCATTGTCTATGCCACCCTGGGCCGTTGAGGACAAAGTCCGGCTGGCCACTTCGGTATCAATCAGGTTACCGGCACGCAGTGCTACATGGGTTGCATCGCGAAGCCAGATGCCAAAACCGCTTGATTCACCCCAGAAAAAACCGGCTTCCCACAAACCAATTTCGCTGCTGTTTCTGGCGAATTCGCCACTCCCGCAACGTTGAAGCACATCCAATGCCACCCCGCAAGCTGCATCCACAGTTGGCCAGCCTGTTTTGATGATTGGGAAACGACTGATATTCTGATTGGGATGCCAGATGGTCTGATGATCAATAACCCTACCCAATAGCCATGGACGCCAAACGTCCAAATCATCTCGAAAAGATTCCGTGACGCGTGTAGGTGAAACAATGGTATTCCGCTCTGGTACATACGCTGCCGGTGAGCCATAAATGCTGTCCACCACACTTCCACCATAAACCGTATACGATTTACTTTGGTAGAAAACCCTTTTATCTGTATCGGCTTGTGCAGCCAAAACCGATTCTTCAGATGATAGATTTAACGAACGAAGCCCATATATTTCCAGACGATCCAATTTTGAGGAAGCACCAAGAGACATGCATTTTAATTCAGGATTCAGGACTTCAGACACTTCACAATCCAATGTGTAAATTTCGTTATCAGGTGCAAAAAACCGAATGGCAGACTTATCGGCGATGACCCGAAATCTGATTTTTCCATTTTGTACGGGAAAAAGTAACTGACCATTCAGCATCTGAGTTTCACGATTCCAAATGAACTCTTTCCCACAAATAGTAAACTGAAGCTCTGTTGCCAAACCTGGCGTGACATCGATGGTGAACTGGTAGCCGGCTGCCAAAATATCTTTTTCAGTACCATTGACTGCTTCAAAACCGCCATTAATAGTTGCTCTGTTTGCAGGTATAAAGCGAAAATGCAAGGATATTGAGAAAGATACTTCCTTTAGTAAATCCTTGTTTTCCCAAAGTCGGGTCCAGACGCGTAAGTTCTCAATTTGTTTAAAAGCTGCGGTTGAACTTTCATCTGACTCGAAAATCTGATCAACATTGATATGACCCCATCCGCCTGTGGCATTGTCTACAATCTGTATTTTAGCTGTTTGACCTACAAGTTTACTGACATCCCATTCAGCAAGCTCCAGTCTTTCATTGTCGGCACCTGTGGTTGAGAACGCAACTTTGCCATCTACCAGCAGATTGATGCAAGTCTCACCAATATGTGCACCACCACCAATATAGAAGGTGATAAACTTTCGTTCAATCTTGAAATCAGGCGAAGTTAACGTTCCGATTGGGCCGTCACCACCGTTGAATGTATTGATAAGTCCATGACCCAGATATCCATAAACATCTTGCTGATTTCCGATTTTTCCCTGTGCCGGACCCGTGCCGAAGGCTGTTCCGGTAACTATCCACGAGTCGTAGTTTGATGATTCAAAGTCGGCTAAAATTAGGTTGGTACTTTGTGCAAAACCTGAAATTGTGTTCAGGATCAAAGCAAGGAGAGAAAACAGTAGTGTTTTCATGTATTTTTGTGTTTCAGGTAATTAAAAACACAAAAATAGAGGTAATTTACATCAACGACTATAAATTTTGATTCATAGTGATGTAAATCTGGTAAAATCGGATTTTTTATTCAGGAATAAACCATAACCGGAGTGGCTCTTTTGCCTATCATTTAACCATACCACTTTTCTCCATCCAGTCAAAAATTGACTGCATCCATTCATCAGCAGGTAAGGCCAAGACAAAACCATGATCACCTTTCGGGTAAAGATGCATTTCTGCAGGCACCTTATTTCGGATTAATTCCTGATAAAAGTGTATGCTATTCTCTACGGTTACCAGATTGTCATCGCCTGTATGGGTTAGCCATGTTGGTGGAGTATGGTGACTTACATGCAATTCATTTGAAAATAACGCAATTTGTTCTGCTTTGGGAGATTTTCCAAGTAAATTTTCGCGCGACCCCATGTGTGTCAATTCGTCTTTCATGCTGATAACGGGATATACTAAAATCATAAAACTTGGTCGCAAGCTTATTTTTTCATCGTTTGGAATATAAGATTTATCGAAATGAGTACCTGCTGTGGATGCTAAATGACCTCCGGCCGAAAAGCCCATGATACCGATCTTTGCAGTATCCAATTTCCATTCCGTTGCATGCATGCGTACTGTTTTAATGGCTTGCTGGGCATCTTGCAAAGTCCCTATTGTTTTATCTATCATGATTGAATCGCTTGGCAACCGGTATTTGAGAATGAAAGCTGCGATACCTTTGCGCAAAAAAGCTTCAGCGATGTTGGTTCCCTCGAGGCGGTAACTTTCCATTCCGTATCCACCGCCCGGGCAGATAATTACAGCAGCACCAGTGGCTATATCCTGACTTGGAAGATAAACCGCCAATGTTGGTTGTGAAATATTTCGGTAGCCCAATAACAACCCATTGTTCTCCATGGTTATTTCCTTCATTTGATAAGGTTTACTGTTGGGTATGGCTGCCGGGTACAGAGGAAGGATTTGCTCTGCTTTCAAACTCAGTGAAACGGACAAAAGTAAAAGTAATATTAGTTGCTTCATGATTTTAGTTTTTCATAGTGGAAACAAGACTTTTCATCGCTTCGTTGACGTTTATGTACTTATTCAACTCTCTGAGTGAAATAACTTTAAAGTGATGGTCCGATAAATATTGCAGATATTCTTTGAATAATTTGGGCGGTGTATTTACCCAGGGATGATCTACATCCGGTACACCATGAATGGTTAAAACTACAATCTTGCCATTTTGAGCTTCATTAAAAGCGGTCATGATTTGTTCTTTATTTGTCGCAACCATAGCCCAACTGGGCACGAGTAGGGGATAATCGCTCAGTGGATCATAAGCCCTGTCTCCACCAGCACGTGCAAATTTGTACCCTTTCTCCTGTAAAATTTCCAGGACAGGGAGACTGAGATCGTATCCGGGATAAGCAAAGTTTGTTGGTTTTTTAATACCCAGAGAATCGCATTTGTTTTCAATATAAGTTAGTTCCTCCAAAAATTGTGCTTTGGATAATCTGCTGACAGCGGCATGCGTTCGGGTATGATTGGCTATTTCAAACCCCATTTTATCCAATGCTTTTATTTGTTGCCAATTCATATACAAACTATCCCTGAAATTGGAAGGAAATTCGCAAACAAAAAAGGTAGCACCAAATCCAAATTGCTTTAGCAAAGGAGCCACAACGGTATATTGACTTTCTGTGGCATCGTCAAAGGTAAGCACAACCAGCTTGTTTGGGATTTGCTTTTTCAGGATTTGGCAATTTCCGGAAATGCAAACCGAAAGAGTTAAAAGAAGAAGGATGATTTTTTTCATAATTATTAGCAATCAGTGGAATTTCCGGTAGGATAATTTTCAATTTAATTCTTAGTCTTGCTTTTTATTAATTTCCTCCAGTTTATCAATTAATAGTTGATATTCCTCACCTGTAAGCCATGAAATAGTATAGGTTTTAACATAATCGGCATAATGCACTTGCAACTCATTATATTTCATTGTTATGTAAACAACCTTATTTAAATCTATAACAATATCCTGCTGAAATGATTTTACAATCTCAAGTGTTTGATTCGTTATGCTGATGCAATAGTTTGTTTTAAACATCTCCAATCCAACAACGCCATAGATGGTAGATAATACGCCTACAATCAACAGAGGTAATCCTTGTGACTGATAATTAATGATCACAAAGAGTATCAATGTGATGCCAAGGATTGAATTGAAAATCCTCGTAAAAACACTTAGGGATTTTCGTTTGCAAGAAGTTAATAGTAAGTCGTTATTATCCATTATCATTAAATTATTTTTCAACAAATCGACCAATAAATAAGATTGCATCTGTTTTCTTCTCAACGATCAAGAAAATAAAAGGATGATCTGCGTTGAAAATCTTAATTGTAGGTTTAGTCTTCCTAAGAGTACCATTTCCAACCATCCCAATTTCTGTTATTGCAGCCGCTTCCGTTTTTGTTTCATCGATTTCTATAAAAGTTTTATGAGTAATGTTCCCGATTTTTATAAAGTCATCACTCATATTAGAAAAATCAGCTTTGTTAGAGAACATTTCCGTATACCCCATTTTTTCTATACTCTCTATGGGAAATAGTTCAGATTCGATTTTAAATTTTGGGAATGAAAGTTGGGCTTCACGACGAAGATTGGATTTCTCAATGTTAGACAAGTATTCAGGATTTAATTTTTTCTCAATCTCATTTAATCCATACATTTCTTTAGGCAGAATGACTATCATCTTGAATTGATCCTTTTTGTATGGCAAGTATACACACTGGATTTCATTGTCCTCATAGTAATTGTATAAAGCGTTATTATTCATAAAGTCTACATCTATCTCTTCTTTTTGAATGGTATGGAATTTTTTCTCTTTAGTCTTTTCCTTTTTAAAAGGAATGTTCCACTCGCCCATAAAATAGATGGCATTTATAATAGTAAGCTTTGTATCTTTATTTATGCCGGTAATATTTTTGATCTTATTTTGTGTTTTTTGTGAAACCCAGTCGCTCAGTTCTTTATTTGTCGTGGATAGACTTTTTTTATTAAATCGGAAGATTTCAGAAGAGTAGTTGTTTTCAATGGTCTTCTGAAAAGTTTTATTTAGTTTTAGGTCTTTATTTATCCACATTGAATTTGCCAGGTATAATTGATTTCCCGCTTTATTTTCAAAATTAATCTGACTTGTTACTCTGCTTATAAGCGTGCTATAACTTTCAGCCCTATTATCTATATTTTCAATCGATAATAGTTTGTCCATTTCTTTTCGGGTTGTATTTTTGGCTCCTTCGTTAGCTATTGATAATGCTATGTTCAGACTGAAAGGAGAAATGAAGAAGTTTTTCAAATCAGGTTTTGTCGCGTTGTAGATCTTAAATGAAAAATCATTATTTGCCTTTATGAGATTATCTTGTGAATAGACATTAGAAATGTATACCGTTAAAAATGTAAGAATTAGGAGTTTTTTCATTTGAGTGGTTTTTTAGCAAGTTATTTTTTTATATCAATCCTATTTGAACCAGGATTCAGAAATATAGAACCATTTTTTGAATAAATCTTCTTATTGTTTACAAATAGGATCGAATTTTCGCCTTGTACTAAAATAAACTCACCTTTCATATCTTTGGGTAATTCAATGAGAAATAAACGATGTTTATCATCAATGACCTTATATTCTGCCGTAATAATGCCTTTGATAGTAGGTACTTTTATTTTACTGAATGATAGATGGCTGAGTTGTGGCTTTATTTTCACTTTTGTAAAACCAGGCTCTGCCGGCGTAATGCCCCACATATAACGAGTCACTATGTTTGCCGGAGCAGTTCCCCAAGCATGGTTCCAATCGGAATTAGGTTTGTATTTCATATCCCATGCTTCGAGTGCCATGGTTGAGCCAATCTTTATCATATTCCACCAGCTACGGTCGCTTGTCGAAGTCATTAAACGGAGGGCATCATCTGCTTCGCCTTGCTGATACAATGCTTCAAGCAAATATTGAGCGCCATAAACGCTGCAAGCCATACCTTTTGATTTAACAAATTCAACCACGGTTTTGAGGTATTCGTTTGGTACCAGACCAAATACTAAAGGGAACATATTGGCGTGCAAAGATGAATGAGTCGAATTTTCACCATCGATGTAAATACCTTTGGCCTTGTCAAACAATTTCTCGTTTATGGTATTTTTTACCAATATGGATTTTTGGGAGAAATAAAGAGAGTCCGTTTGCTTTCCCAAATAACCGGCTATTTCTGCCATCAGTTTCAAATTGATATAATGAAATGAGTTAACAACGGTATTAATATCAGTCATTTCATAACTGTCGCGTTCATTGACAGGCCAGTCCACAATATCACGGATGTTTTCTTTCGAGCTAATACTTTTCAATACCTCTTTCGTTAGTAACGGAGATTTGACACTGATCAAACCGTCTTCGCGTTCTATATCAATCAGGGTTTTTCTTTTCAGGGCATCGTAATACGTTGATATGGATTCGATATTGCCGGTGTATATGTAATCGTTATAAAACAAAAGTACCATATGCAAAATCCATTCGGTTGGCCACGTTGGATTTTTTATAAAGTACTCGTTCGTGTTTCGAGCCATCAAATACTCGTTGTCTACACAATAATGGCTTAATTGATTGATATATGCATCGGCTTCATAGGGTATTCTTTCCCGGTCGCCATCGATGTACAAGCCGGCAAAACTGGTTGCTTTAATGGTGTATTTGCACATATCCCAAACCTGATTCAGCACTGTGTCGGAACACGTAAACGCGCTCGAACTATCGTTGAACCGATAGTTGTAAACTTTCTGCCGGATACTAACATCGCTTACCGGCACTTTTAAATTTTCTATTTCGCAATAACGAAAAGGTGTAATTACGCCAAACGAATCGGGCAAAGCAACGGCTCCCGGACTGGTATTCCGTTTATCGGCAGTTAGTTTAAGGGTAAATTCCTTTTGTACCGGAATATCTGCTACTAGTAACTTTTGATAACGAATGGTACCTCCGGGATTTCTGTCAATGGCAGTGGAATTAATGATTTTCTCTCCCAAATGGATAGTCATTGTATCCTTTTGAGGCGATTTCATGGTGATGACCAATGTTCCAAAAGCATCCTTTCCGAAATCAATCAAGTAGTGATTTTCTCCAACTTTTGTTATGCTTTGGGGTTTTATCAGTGTCGACTGGAATGGATAACTTGTACTAACATGACTATTGGTTTGAGAGATACATTTGAGGCTGGATGTGAAATAGATAATTAATAAAAAGAAGGACAGGTTTTTCATGTAGTAAAAATACTATTATTTAATAAAGTACCGGACAAAGTAAATTTAAAAAAAGACCAATGGTTATGGTGTCTGCCTCTTTATTCTTTCCCATATTTTTGATAATTTGATGTGAGGTTTTTTTATTGTTATTCTCCCTCTTCAATTATTTCTTGAAGATCTAAAACATGTTTGTATACTATTCTGGCTTTATAGATGGAAAATGCATTAATCACGTAAATGACTGCTGGTATCATGAAAATCAGATAAATAAACAAATCTGTAGACATGTGTGATTTGATGCTCTCCAAGCTGCGATCTGCAAAAAAATAGGCATGTGTATAAACATACAGTTTATATAACGTGACAATTGTAAAATTAAAAACAACAATGGTTATGGAGTATCTAAACATTTTGCCTAAGTGTAAAAGAATATCAGTATCCGTGTATCCTTTTTCTGATTTTAGTTTGCGAATAGCTCGACCCATAGTCTTTGGGAGGTTGTTCATATTGTTTTCAATTTGCTCCCGTACTTTTTCTTTCGTGAAATCTGAATTCATGGTTGTTTCATTTAAAGGGTTGTATTTACGTCAGTACTTATTTATTTGTCGTTTAAGAGTCTCTGTTTTCTGCCAATAAATAAGTATAGTATCGGCCCGGCAAAAGGCACAAAAATGACCACCAATATCCATATTAATTTATCTATATCGGATACAAACCGGTTTTTAAGTATATCTATTGCAGCAAAAAGGAATAAAAAAATCCAACATAAAGTAAGTGTAACTGCCTTTATCTCATTCATTAAAAAATTCGTTGATCCTCGAACGTATGAAATATTGTATGTAGGTTGTGCTTCATGTTTGTCGATGTATTCTCTGGCAAAGGCATCCAATTTTCTTTTAAATTGATCCGAGGAATGAATCTTCAGCTCATAAATTTCTCCATCAAAATCCGAAGATTTCTTCTCAATTGTTACACTTTCATCATTAAAAACACTCATCCGTTGAATCGAATCAGACGAGAGCAATCGCTGAAAATCGTTTGATGAAATCTCCGTTTTCTTTTCTGAGCAACTTAAGAATAAACCAGTCATAATTAGGAGATAGATAATCTTGTTTTTCATTAGTGATTTTTTTTTGGGGTCGTGCGTCTAAGCAATTACAGTTTTAAATAATCAATACATAAAAGTAGTTGATTATTTTACAATTAAATAAAAATATAGTCGTAAAATTCAATTAAAAAAAGGTCTGAAATTTACTTATACACGTGCCGTCTGTTTATCTACAATCTATTTACAAATTGTGATAAATGCAGTTGGCATCCACCAAATATTTATTCCAAAAGAAACTGTTACTATTTCGTAACCATCCCTGGTTTTCTCATAAAGCACTTTTTCCACCTCTGCTGTCAAAGATGATGTCGACCACATTGTCGAACGTTTAATTATTCTGTATGTTTTCATCTGAGTAAAATTTATTTTATTATTTAGTATTTAGGGGTAGTGCGGTTTCAAATTGTCGGTACAACGGGTGGCAAAGGCGCGGGTAGCCGAAGGCGGGTGTGCTTAGTGTGTTAGCAGCAGACATTTTTTATTCAACTAATTCGTAGTTGGTACTTCTTCCCCCCGATGCTTCCTTTCGAAGAATCATCTTATTCATCAAATCTTGTATGTCTCTTAGAGCTGTATCCTGAGAACACTTCGTAATTTTTGCCCATTTTGAGGATGTCAATTTACCATCGAAACCATCCAGCATCTTATTGATCATCAATCGTTGACGCTCATTCAAAATAATTGTCGAATGTTGATCCCAAAAGTGAGCTTTGAAAAACACCTTTGAAAGTATGGTATCGGATGAAATCAATGCATCCATCAAACAATTAAGAAACCATGAGAGCCAATTAGTAATATCAAGCCCTCCTTTTTGAGTACTCTCTAAAATATTGTAATAGGTCTTCCTTTCTTTTCTGATTTGGGAAGACATACTGTAGAATCGCTGGGTACTACCATCGGCACGTGCTAGTAATAAGTCGGTCAACGCTCGGCCAATCCTTCCGTTACCATCTTCAAAGGGATGAAGGGTCACAAACCACAAATGAGCGATAGCTGCCTTTATTACTGGCTCTAAATCAGTTTTGGAGTTGATCCAATCGATGAATAGAGTCATCTCTTTCGGAAGTACCGACGAATTGGGTGCCTGATAATGTACCTTTTCCTTGCCCATCGCTCCGGATATGACCTGCATAGGCCCGGTGGAATCAATACGCCATGAACCAACCGTAATCTTGTACAGACCACTTCGCCCTGTTGGAAACAATGCAGCATGCCAACCGAACAATCGGTTTGCAGAAATGGGCTCGTTGCAATTTTTGGTTGCATCCATTATAAGATCAACTATACCATCAATGTTTCGATCGGAATTATCGAGTGCACCAATATCCAAACCAAGGCGCTTTGCTATGGATGAACGAACTTGATCCGGATTTAAAACCTCACCTTCAATCTCAGTCGATTTAATCACATCGAGCGTCAGTGTTTCCAATACGGCCTCATTCCTAAGGTTGAAGCCTATGGATTCCATCTTGCCAATAATTCTACCCTGTAGATTTCTTACAGTACTCAGGGTGGAAAGTAATCGGTCATTGTCCCAGGTAAAATTAGGCCAATCGACATTCTGATAAATATACATCATAATATACGCATTATATGCGGCAAATATACTGAATAATCTACGCAAATCAAATTATTCTACGCGATTTATGCGATGAATAGATGGGGTAAACTCCGTATGTGCGGTTTTATGCTTACTACTAACGAGTAGCCGGGTCCCTTTGATTACGAACGTGGCTGTGCTTTGGGTATTCTATCGGTTGTTGATTTTTATTTCTTGAAATACTTTTGTATTAGTGAAAGTAATTCATCTTTGTTAATGGGTTTTGCGATATAATCATTGCATCCCGCTTCAATTGCCTTTTCTCGGTCGCCAGAAAGTCCAAAAGCAGTCTGCGCTATTATGACAACATCTTTGTTGAATTGTCGTATTTGTCGGGTGGCTTCATAACCATTCAGATCCAGCATTTGAATATCCATCAGAATTAAATCAATGTCAGGATTGGTACGGCAAATTTTGATGACTTCATTGCCCGTCCTTGCTTTTACAACTTCTTTGCTAAACTTTTTGACGGTTATTGAAATAAGCTTTTCAGATGTTTCATCATCTTCGACAATTAATATTTTCAGGTCTTTAATCTGATTTTTTTCGTTTTGCACCGGAACAACTTTATTTTCTTCTGATTCTACATTATAAGGTAACGTGAAATAAAATGTTGAGCCAATACCTTCTTCGCTTTCGACCCAGATTTTGCCACCAAGCATCTCCACATAGGCTTTGGCAATCGACAAGCCTAGTCCTGCACCCTGATAGCCCCTTCTATCGCCAATATCAGCCTGAATGAAACGTTCAAAAATGGCTACCTGCCTGTCTTTGGGAATCCCAATTCCTGTGTCTTTCACGTAAAACTCAAGGGTTTCATCCCTTTTTATATAACCCAATTCTATTGAA
>Ga0209123_1001207_pt1 | contig 26701 bp, 26 predicted proteins | sample BarGraIncu00431A_FD_184500 | JGI IMG/M metagenome (GOLD analysis project Ga0209123, IMG submission 184500) | Arctic peat soil microbial communities from Barrow, Alaska, USA - Barrow Graham LP Incubations 004-31A (SPAdes) (version 2) | ecosystem: Environmental > Terrestrial > Soil > Wetlands >...
GATGCTTTTAACAAGATTTGCGATGGAAAGAACAATAAATAAACACGCCGCATAACACTAGCTAAGCCACAGGCTGCCACTCAGGCGAAATACGCCTTCGTTCCGCCCGCGCCCTAGCTACCCGTTATGGGCAATTGTACAACGCACTACCTTAGTTTTCTGCAATATTTGATTTTCTTTTAGGATAGTTGTAACTTTTTAAATTGGAGTATTTATGAAAAACAGAATAATTCAGTCAAGTCTATTCCTTATGATCATCGGTCTTTTGACCGGATGTTTTGAAACTAATCAAGAGTATTACCAATTAACTTCTGACGATCTTAGTCATTTATATATTGATAGGGATTCATTGGTTTACGACGGTAACTCTGTTAATTGTAGAGATACTATTGCATTTCTTCACAACTCAATGGATACATTACTTGTAGAAGTATCCACTAGCATTAGCGATTCGAAACCACCTTGGAGTGATGTGAATGTACTAATTGGTGTGTCAGAAATGCATTTTAGTGAACAAACCGGATTTTGGTATGCAAAGGTGGATGTATTTAAAGGCGGAGACAGCACCAAAATATTAATAAATTTCAACATGCTTGTTGGTGGATGTTCTAATGTGAAATTAGATATTCCATTAGATACAGCCTTAGTTCTTGGTAAAACCTACAATAACGTTTATAAGTTTGAATATCCTGATAATTCACTAAGTAAACTCAAGTGTATATACTTTGCCAAGAAATATGGATTTATCAAGGTTGAAACTGCCGATGGCAGAAAACTTGAAAAACTGGAAATAAGTAAAGAAGAAATCAGAACAATACTGTCTGATTATAATAGGTTTATTGGCAGATAGTTATAAGATTGTTTTTGAATCCTCAAAAGAAAGAAAAAGAAAAAAACAACTGCCCATAACATCAGCTAAGCCACATACGCCTGAAAAAGGCGTACGCGCCCTAGCTACCCGTTATGGGCAAGAGTAGAGCCGGTATGTTTAGTTCACTGCATTTGTTTGAGAAAGAGAAAGAAAATGCAGTCTTGGCCTGTGCTGATATTTAAGAAAGAGAATTCGGGAGATTGTTTCAACTTGGTGGCGGATTCAGATGAAGAAAGATTGAAGACAATTTTGATTGTTGGGATTTTGCCTGCAGAGAACAATACAACACAAATTCAATTGCGACTATTTTAGTGTTATGTGCCATTATAAAATCGAACTATCATGAGTAGTAGAACCATTATGATTTTTTTATTGTCGGTATTAGTGCTTTCGTGCGATGATGAAAGTAAGATCCCGAACTATGTTCGATTTTCAGATACAATTTCATTATTCAGTACAACCGGATGTTCAATTAATTCTGATACACTCCGATTTGGCAATTCTGTATCAGTTGATTTATTTCAGATCATTGATTCTACGCGAGTAAAAACTGAGTGTACATATTCGACAAAAAGAATTTATGGTAGTTTCGACGATTCAATTTTCAATGATAATTCAGTGCCCAAATTTGATTCTTTTACAATATTTTCCCAATCAATAACTTTTGATAGTGTATTTTTTGAATTCAATTACGTTAAACCTGGGAACTATTATGAATTTGAGGAAAGTATAAAAGATAGCCTTAAATTATATCGGGTTTCGGTTAAGTATCCGGGGAATGCCAATCTGGATAATAAGATTCGAATAGGGGATTCTTACGAAAGAATATTTCTTGATTACATTCAGAGAGACAGTGCGAATTTGAAAGTTATTATGCCAATATATACGAACAGTCAAAAAAGGATAACATTTGGGATTAATAATGCCGATTCCTTGTCTGATAGTTATATGAAGATTGACATGATTGAAATAACAAAAAAATAACGGCACATAACACTACCTAAGTCACATGCGCCTGAAGGCGCACGCGCCCAGCTACCCGATAGCAGATTACCGGATCTTGGAAGTGCATTGCTCATATTGTGGCAGACCTTCGGCAGCGGTCGATTTATGGATTTTATAAGTTTTTGGAATGTTTACTCAGACTCATGACTTCGCCATGGTTTGTGTAGAGTTTCTGTAAATTCGTCAGACTATTAAAATGACCTTCAGCGGCAGTCGATTGATGGAATCTATTGATTTCCGCGTTTAATAGATGGAAAGAAACGGCTTCGCCGAGGTGGTTCCTGCAATACGGTGAAGTGTGCAGGCGATAGATAAAACCTTCGGCTGATGTGGAGTGCTGAATGTAAAGTTCAGCTGGATAAATGACAAAGAAACGGCTTCGCCGAGGGGGCCAGTGCTGATTCGAAAAGATTGCCGCTGGATCAATAATCGGAAGACATGGTCGGTGCTGATAACTGGCTGATGTTGAATTGAATATGAATAAAAACTCCTGCCCATAACACCAGCTAAGCCACAGGCTGCCACTTAGGCGAAATACGCCTTCGTTCCGCCCGCGCCCTAGCTACCCGTTAGCTGCAAGGCTGGAACGCGCCATTATAAACCATCAAATTTTAGAATAGTATGGAAGAAAATAAAAGGATTGAAATCGCATTTAAACTATTGCAGAATGTACAAGATCTAATAAAGTTTGCTGATAGTAAAATTAACGTACTTCTTTTAATCAGTGGAGTTACTACAACGTTCGTATTATCAAACTTTCATGATCTTTATTCTCTAAATTGTTTATCAAAAATTATTCTAGGACTTTTTTTCTTGGTGTTTTTTATTTTTGTTGTGTTTTCACTAAAGGCAATATCACCTAGATCAGATAAACATTCTGGAAATACTCCTGCAAAAACAATTTATTTTAAACACATCTCAAAAAGAATAGAAGTAAAAGACTTTATTGATGACTTTAATAATTTAACCACCGAGAGTTGTTTAACCGATATTTTATATCAAATTTTCGAGAATTCAAAAATTGCTGATAAAAAATTCAAGTTTTATTCAAAGAGTTTATTTGTACTTCAATTGCTAATTGCAGTATTCATTTTGCTAATTATCTTAAAATTTAATTCATAATTTTATGGGCTACATCAAAGAATTGGAGGATAAAATAAGAGATTATATGACTGGTGATTATGAGATAATCGAAACTAGTATAATTCCATCGCCAGAAAATGTTGCTTTTGGCAAAAAAGCCTACAAGATTCCACTGACTGCCTTTTGTATTGACCTAAGAAAATCTACGGATTTGCTAAAAATTCATGATAAGGAGACGTGTGGAAAAATTCATAAATCTTTTCTAACAATTGCAACTAAAGTTATAATTGAAAATGGTGGTCAATTGAGAAGTTTCAATGGGGATAGCGTATTAGCGTTTTTCCCAGCTCACCTTAAGTCAGATATTCAACTTGCAGTAAAAGCTGCATTTGAATTAAAGTGGGCGATAGATATTTATTTCACAAAATATTTTGAACAATATTCAAAACTCGATTTTTGTATTGGAATAGATTGGGGTACTGTTTTAATTGTCCGTGCCGGTTTGCCAAAAAATGATAATAATAACGATCTTGTATTTCTTGGTATGTGTGTAAATTTTGCGTCTGCAATTGCAAATCAAGGTCATGCCCCACATCATATTGAGATTTCTGAAGCAGTATATGCTAATTTAGGAGATAAATTGACCTACGGTATAAGTAATAATGTGAAAGTTAATATTTGGACCGATGGTCTGGTTCATTGGAAAGATAAAAAATTCACGACTAAGTGCTCAACATGGTACCAAGTAATAACATGATAGGAAAAATTCAAAAAAGCCCTGCAGCTAACATCAGCTAAGCCACAGGCTGCCACTCAGGCGAAATACGCCTTCGTTCCGCCCGCGCCCTAGCTACCCGTTATGGCCAATGGTAGAGACCGTATCTTTAGTTCATTGCAGATATTCAACTAAGAAAGATTTTGGATATTGCTGATATACAACAATGAAAGATTTTTAGAGTTTTGCAGATATTAAACCAATAAAGATTGCTGATTTTTTGATTGTTTTATTTCGATATTTTTTTTTCCTATTAATCTTTAACCTACAATTCTATTGCTATGAAGATGTCCCGTTTATCTCTAAGCTTCTTATTCCTTTTAGGGGTTTTTAGCATGAAATCACAGACAAAAAACGAGTTGCAAATTGGATTGGCCACTCCATTGGGTGATTTCACAGATTATGATTATGATAATGCTATAATGAATGGATCAGGATCAGCATCGACAGGATTTTATCTTGGTTATAAGTTTTTATCACCATTGGGCTCAAAAGAATTGTTTTGGACTTTTAATGCTGGGATTATGTACAATGACCTCAATAGTGATTTTCAAGCAGATACTGAAGAAGAATTAAGGGGATCTGATTATTATAGCGCAGATTTAGAGTCAAGTTTCTCCAAATATCTGAATATTCCCATATTAGTAGGTTTGCAATATGAAAAAGTAATATCCTCTAATACAAAACTGTATGGCGAAGTTGGAATCGGGATTAATTACCTAAAACTTACAGACATGTCGTTTTCTTGGGACTTCTATGATAGTGGTTCTACATATGATTTTGATTTATCAATGTCATTTAAACCTTCAATTCAATTAGGATATAAGCTTGGTGGGGGCATTTTGATAAATGATAAATATGCCATAGGACTATCTTATATGGGACTTGGAGCTCATAAATTAAAATATGTAATAAGTGCAAGCATAGATGGTGATTCTGAAGAAAGTGATGAATTGAGATTTGATGAAGCCTTATCAATCAGCAGCTTTAATATCACCCTTGGATATAGATTCTAGAAGCTAGCAGTCGGAAATAAAATAAGTTGTTCAAAATTAATAAGTAAAAAACCACTGGCCATAACACCAGCTAAGCTCCATTTTGCTTTTGTCACGCTTTTTGCAAAAAGGCAAAAAACGCACCAAAAGCAAAACGGCGCCTAGCTACCCGTTAGCGGCTATAATTGAGCGCGCCATTTATCTTATCTGCAATGTTGTAGAATTTTAATAAAGATTTTAATCCAAATTGCCTATTTTTAGTAACAATTTAGTAGTAAATAGTAATATGATAAAAATTGTAAGAACATTTCTTTCTCTGATTATTGTTTTAACCTGTATGATATCATCAAGTTGTTCTCAACCTGACGATTTGGTATATCTCAACAAAGAAACTGCAATTGATGTGGATGGTAATATTTATCACACAGTGACGATCAATGGTCAGGTTTGGATGACTGAAAACCTAAAAACCACCCATTACCGTAATGGCGATCTCATTAATGCAGGGCCTATAAATAAAGATGATAATGAGTTCTTTGATTTGTCGAAAGAATTTGAGCCAAAATACCAATGGCCATGTAATGGTCAGGAAAACTTGGTACCAGTATATGGTAGGCTGTATACTTGGTATGCAGCAACGGATAATCGCAACCTTTGTCCCAATGGTTGGCATTTACCAACAGACAAAGAATGGGAAGCACTACGTACCTTTTTAATTAAGAACAACTACGGTAGATTTGATAAAAATGGGAATCGTAAGGAAGCTAGTGCCATAGGTATTGCTCTAGCTTCAGACTCACTTTGGTATGGGTCACCCCTTTCTACTTCTTGGGATGATGATCTCATTGGAACAAATTTTACTGAGCACAACACAACGGGTTTCTCAGCTTTGCCTGCAGGTTGCTTTTTCGGCGATTTTGTAACTCCCGGATACATTGCCATCTGGAGAAGTACTTCGCCAAAAAATGCTTGGGGATTAGAATATTTGAGCACATCGCTTGATTCTGGGTTTTTTGATATCCCTTGGACTGATTGGCATTCAGTTTGGTTAGATCCAAGTGACGGTTACTCAATCCGATGCGTGAAAGATGGCTCAAAACCTGGTCAGAATGGCGATACCACTCTCAATAGTTTCGTACAATTGACACTTTCATACCCGAATGTACTTTACTCCAAATCAGCGACATTCGATTTGTATTTCAATTCTGACGGTGGCGCTCAAATCTTAGATAAAGGAATTTGTTGGAGTACTTCTCCGGAACCAAACATTCTCCTTTCAACAAAGGTGAGTTATGGTTCAGGCAAGAATATGTTTTCAGCCAGAATTTCCGGTCTTTCAACCTTAACCACCTACTATGTTCGAGCTTATGCGACCACCAGCGCTGGAACGACCTATAGTAATGAAAGGCGTATCACGACTACAGCTATAGAAATTAAAATGTCTACCATTAATGCATCCTCTATATCAAACATTTCAGCAACATTGGGAGGAACGATTATTAATGGTGACAGTCTTGAGATTACCTCAAAAGGAGTTTGTTGGAGTACTTTGCCAAATCCGACCATTGATTTGACAACCAAGACCAACGATGGCTCGGGTTCGGTTGATTTTATTTCCCAAATAACTGGATTGAATCTTTCTACGATTTATTATGCAAGGGCGTATGTGGTAAGCAGTTTGGGTACAACTTATGGAAACGAGGTGCAATTTAAAACCAAGATTTCTGAAATCATCAAGGATGTTGATGGTAATGAATATCAATACGTAAATATTGGTACCCAAACATGGATGGTAGAAAATCTCAAAACTACCAAATACCGCGATGGTACGCCCATCCCTCAAATTCAAGAATCACTTGATTGGTTAAAATTGACTACTGGTGCATATTCGAATTATCAAAATGTACCTACGAATGCTGACACTTATGGTCGACTTTACAATTGGTATGCAGTTTGCGACAGCCGCAACATTGCACCTGAAGGTTGGCATGTGGCTACAGTGGTCGAATGGCGAACACTGATTAGTTATTTGGGAGGTATTGATGCTGCCATCTATAAACTTAAGGAGACTGGCACAACCCATTGGCGCAGTCCCAATACCGGAGCGACTAACGAATATAAATTTACAGCCTTGCCTGGTGGATTTTGTAATGAGAATTTGAACTTCATGAGTATTGGAGTTATTGGAGACTGGTGGGGTTTCACCCAAGACTTTTCTTCAACTGTTTGTTACTTGGGATTATTTGATCCGAACTCTGACATGAACTTGGCTTATACCGGCATATTTAATATAACAACCATAAATTATCGGCGGTATGGCATGTCCGTCCGTTGTGTTAAAGATGAATGAATATTAAAGATCCTAAGTTCATTAAGGCAACTAAAAAACTAAAAAAATTACAGCCGCTAACACCAGCTAAGCCACAGGCTGCCACTCAGGCGAAATACGCCTTCGCTCCGCCCGCGCCCTAGCTACCCGTTAGTGGCAATTGTAGAGCCCGCAGGTTGAGTTCCTGCAATGTTCATGGTATCAGTGCTTTAAGAATTCGTCCTTGCTGATATCCAGAATTGAAAGATTTAGTAGAGCCTTCGGTTATGGAAATGGCCATTTCGATTCGGCTCGCCGACGGTGTTTACTTTTGTTTTCGGCCATTTTGGTTTTGCGTCCGGCGATTATTATAGCATAGGGTTTTGCGTCCGGCTGATAATAGGAGCGAAGGGTTCTTGGTACGGCTTGATATTGAGCGTTGCGTTCCTGCCTTATCGAAGGGCATTTCATCAGATTATTAAACTATCGTCGGACAAGTGAGCATATCGGTTTCGCATTTCCAACATTGATTCGTTTAGGTGGGGCATATCGTCAGATGTCTAAACGATCGACAAAGAAATGGCTTCGCCATGAAAGTGGGCAACCAAACGGAGTGCAAACTGAGTTGGCAGATTTTAATAGTTCCAATTTGTCGCAAGCGGGACGATGATAACGCAGATTTGCGAAATTTGATACTCCATCGGCGGATGTGGATTGCTGATTATCAACTTCGATCGTTATTGAGACAAAGAAACGGCTTCGCCGTGAGGGGCCTGTGCTGAAACGTAGAGTTTGCAGTTGGATTAGCAATCGGAGTGCGTTGGCCAGTGCTGATAACTGGCTGATGCATAACTGTATATGAATAAAAACAACTGCCACTAACACCAGCTAAGCCACAGGCTGCCACTCAGGCGAAATACGCCTTCGTTCCGCCCGCGCCCTAGCTACCCGTTAGCTGCCATTTTAGAGCGCACATATTGAGCTGCTTACGATTATGAATCAAAGAAAAAGAAACAGCCTCAGAATTGGTGTAACTATTGTGAATGAACTTTTGAATAAATTTTCGATTAATATATGGATGATAAACATTATTTTGAATTTTATCACCCTTTCCATCCAATAAGTTAAACTTTTCACAAATAAAAATGATGAGAAAAATTACTGATAAATTATGCTCAAGTGTTTTAATCGGAGTTTTAATGGTATTCTTAACTTCTGCTTGTGCTAAGAAGGATCGATTACCCGATCCAAAAATAATGGCAGGAATGGCTAAGATCTCCGGAAAAATTACAAACTTTCAGCAAAAACCGGGAGAAAAACAAGCTATAATAAACCTATATGTAAATAATGTCATTACTGTGGATGATAGTAAATTTCATACAATCATTTCGGAAGATGGCAGCTTTCAGTTTGAGTTTCCAATTGAATGTAGTCCTACATTGGTTACAATTAATACACCTATGTTTGGATCAAAATATGTCTTTATTCCAGTAACATCAAGTGAAGTAACTAAAGTAGAAATTACATGTGAAGAGAAAGGTAAAGAAATGAGTGTGACAATGAGTGACAGTCTTAATTTTACAACGAAAGATTTACTGAACAGTTGGAATATGATAGCTAATTTTTATTATAGTGTTGACAATGTTTCATTATATGATTTGAAACCAGAAGATTTTAGTCATATGGTTCTTGATTCAATGTTGCCTAACAGAATAAGTCGTTCAATGGATATTTCAATTCTTTCGGAATGTGCAAAAACCTTTGTTACTAAGGAGTGTCGATTTGTCTTTCTTGTAGGGATACTACTTAATTATAATGAGTATATAGATATGAATTATAGGAATTTCGGGCCTCAAAATGAAAATCAAATTTTCTGTCGCCAACCAACAAATAGGTCTTATTTCCAATTGCTTAAACAGTTCGATTTGAACAGTCCTCAGAACTTGTATCACGGTCTTTACGCTATGGTATTTCAGCGATTGCTTAAAAACGACTTTCTAAAAATCCCCCCAATAAAAGATACTCCTATCGATGAATGGTTAAAAGTAGTCAAACCAAACTTGAAAGATTTAATAGGTTTTGATAGTGGATTGTTTTACGATATGTTGGTAGCAAACGCATATTCAAGACAATTTAGCATCAATCATATTCCGTTGTCGAAGATCCAAAAAGAGAATGTCAAAGACTATTTTAATAATACAGGGATTTCGGATGTTCTAATCAGAAAAAGTGATGAGATTGCCAAACAGAATGATGATATTAGCTTTTTAAAGACTGTCGTAAATCCGACTCCGGCTGTTCCCAAGAAAGCATTGTTAAATTCGATTGTTTCTAAATATAAGGGTAAAGTTGTGTTGATTGATTTTTGGGCTACATGGTGTGGGCCTTGTATGGATGCGATGAATGATATCAAAGACATTAAAAAACAGATGAAAGGCAAAGATCTTGTTTTCGTTTATATAACTTCAGTTTCTTCACCTAAGAAAATATGGGAAGAAAAAGTTCCGATTATAAGAGGTGAACATTATTATTTGACGCAGGAAGAGTGGGAATACATAATGGAAAGTTTTGGTTTTAGTGGTATCCCCACATATCTTCTTTATAATTCAAAGGGCGAATTGAAGAATCAGGTGACAGGTTATCCAGGGAATGATGCAATGAAAGTAATGATTGATAAGATATTACTATGAAAAATTAAAAAAAACGGCAGCTAACATCAGCTAAGCCACAGGCTGCCACTCAGGCGATTACGCCTTCGTTCCGCCCGCGCCCTAGCTACCCGTTATAGGCAACCTTAGAACGCGTATTTGTAGTTTACTCAAGTCGTTCATCAAAGAAAGAAGAAAGCATCAAAATCAAATATTATAAATACAGATTATTATGAAAAACAGGATTTACCAGTTGATTTTTTTACTACTCTTGATTTCAACATTTTCTTTGTATTCGGCAGATAACAAACCAACAAAGAGCTTTGAAGATTTACTAACAGAATCAAAGATGTTGTTTCAAATGCCCAATGGATTTATAGAGACTACAACTGTTGACAATGTCCAAATGAACTATGAATTTGCGATTAAGTATCCTGACAAAAAGTTTGAGATCCGTTATTCGATTCGTCCGCTTGGGGCCATGATAGAGGAATACAAGAAAAATGAAAAGAATAAGAAACCTGGAGATATTCATGTGGATCCCAATAAGTTTTACCCTACATTATTTCAAGCAATAGCCATGAATATTTCGGATTTCAGATTCGGGGGCAAAAAGGAGTTTGATAAGAGTTCCGTTCAAGAAGAGTTTAATGCAGATTGGGGTGCGACCACATTCGTGGAGGCTGGAAAATCATTTGGACAAGATTACAAATATTGTATGATGCTAGCCATTCATAAGGATGGTTGTGCCGATGCTTATATCTTTTTCATGACAGATGACAAAGAGCATTTAATGGAATTAGCTACGCCAGCATTTTATTCCTTAAAATTCAAATAAAAAAGGCTGCCTATAACACCAGCTAAGCTACATTTCGCTTTTGTCACGCTTTTTGCAAAAAGGCAAAAAACGCGCCAAAAACAAAACGTCGCCTAGCTACCCGTTAGCGGATACCTTAGAGAGCGTATTTCATTATCTCCAAATTTTGAAAATGGAAACACAAAAACTTTACAATCCCCTTGAAGGATTTGACTTTAATTTATTGAAAGATCCTGAGTTCAAGGAGGATTCTGTTAGAGAAGAAATAATCCTTCCGATAATAAAGGGATTAGGTTACAGTACAAGTAAACCCAATAAAATTATTCGTAGTAAGAATCTGATACATCCCTTTGTTTCTATAGGTTCAAAGCGAAAAGACATTTACATAGTTCCAGATTATTTATTTGAGGTTGATAACAAGCTAGCATGGATTCTTGATGCTAAATCACCAACTGAGTCAATAATTAAATCATCTCACGTTGAGCAGGCATATTCGTATGCGATTCACCCCGAAGTTAGGGTAAAACAGTTTGCACTTTGTAATGGATTAGAATTTGCCCTTTTTCATATTGAAAAAATTGAGCCAATTCTTAAGTTTACAATGAAGGAATTACCGATTTATTGGGAGACATTAAAGCAATTACTAGCACCCAATAATATCTTAGTTAATGATCCATTAATTCTGAAAAAGGATTTAGGATTAAGATTAAAAAGACTAGGATTTGATTCTTTTGAAAGTTTGATTTTTCCTCGGGTGCCAATAGTTACTTTAACTCAGATGGATCCTAATTTCTTTTCATTTTCAGGAACATTAAACATAGAGGATGAAAAATTAGTTGCAACGTTTGATTTTGGGATCGATGTATTGAATCAATTGAAAGGAAAGATTCCAACTCAAGCAATAAAAATACTATCCGAAAGAAATTCTGAAAAGAGAGCACAAGTGATGTTTCCTGATGAAGCATACTTTATTAGTATTGATTGTAAAATTAGTGACAAATTGGAAGAGACAGATAATGAGATATTTATGCCACTGTGGATTAACTCAATAATCGGTTGAATATTTAAAAAAAGGCATCCGCTAACATCAGCTAAGCCACAGGCTGCCACTCAGGCGAAATACGCCTTCGCTCCGCCCGCGCCCTAGCTACCCGTTAGTGGCAACTTTAAAACGCACATATCTAGTTTCCTGCAATATTTTATCAAAGAAAGAAAAGATCATGGGGTTTTTGCTCGACGAAGGCGATTGCTGATAAGTGGGTAACACTTAATTTTAATATTTAAGAATTCCGTTGGTGGATTTTGACAACAAAAACAAATAGACATGAAGAATTTACTTTTATTGGTTTTGATTAGCTTGTGTGTGTCTGTCCAAGGACAAGAGAAGAAACTCCAAAGTCGATTCAATCGACTCAAGTCTATAAAAGGCACCGAATTTGTGATAGCCTCAATTGATAATTATGGTAAATTCATCAAGACGGATGAGTCGTTGATAATAATCAATTCAAAGACCGGTCAAATAACTCCTGTTACTTTTCCTCAAAAGATCAATGTCGTTAAAATCAAGCAAGTTCGAATTGACAGCCTTGATGTTAATTGTCTTGTTGTAACAGCCCAGATAATTGAAAATAATCTTTCCCTATTTGAAATTCAGACAAGACTATTCATAGTATCGACAGATGGGCGAACGGTTAAAGAGATTACGGATAATGATTATTATACAATTGATTGGGTTGTAAATAAAAAAGCGGGATCGCTTGTGATAACTGGCCAGTCTGATGTAAATAACAATGGGAGGATTGATTCTTATGATAAGAATGAAATCATGATATTTGATTTGAAAACACTTAGGAGAATTGTTTACAATTAAAACAAAAATTAGGCAACGATTTTCTAGCAAGGCAATTAGGCACATAACATGAGCGCTCAAATTATAATCGTTTTAATACTTACATTCCTGATAAATCTAATAACAACCTTATCTTATGCAGTTAGGATTGTTGGGATTAGGACAGGCAGGATTGCAGTATCATTTGCACTGTTTAATATTCTGGTGCTGATATCTAGGACAGCTTACGGATTTCAAGCTCCGTTGCTTGCAAACACAATAGAGAAGAATATTAATTCTGGATTTGGCGAGAATTTAGGAGAGTTCCGTTGGATAATATTTGCTTGTACGATTGCCAGTATTTTGGGAGGATTCTTAATTCCTACATTCCAGCGACTATTATCAATAGCTGTCGATAAATTCAGTATTTATAAGTCGGTACCCAAACTTCTGATTCATAGCTTTACAAAAACAGGAATAGCGTCTTTTAAGGAGACGATTGTAATACCTAGGACAGACAATATTACAACGATTAGTTTAGGGAGCAATTTTCCTTGGAAAGTTTTCTTAATGAATGTTTTTGCAGTTGCGATTATCACCGTCGGTGTATTGTCTTCGCTTTATGCAGGATATTTAAATCCCGAATTCCGGACAACAGCAAGCAGTTTATCTGCGGTGATTAATGGAATGTCAACAATTTTGATGTTCATGTTTATCGATCCCTTTCTTTCGATAATGACAGATGATGTGGTGCTAGGTAAAGTGAATGAGAGTGTATTCAGGCAATATATTATTTATATGGTGATTGCTCGGGTGATAGGAACAATTCTGGCACAGGTGATTTTTGTATCTTCGTCACAGCTGATAGCCTGGATTGCCGGTATAATTTAATAAAAAAAAAGCTGCCACTAACACCAGGTAAGCCACAGGCTGCCACTCAGGCGAAATACGCCTTCGTTCCGCCCGCGCCCTACCTACCCGTTAGCCCTAATCGTAGAACGCGTAGGTTTAGTTTTCTGCAATTGGTTGAGTAAGAGAAAGATAATTCGGTCATGGACTGAGCAACACTATAAGCAAGACCTTCGGCAGCGGTCGACTCCTGGGTTTTCAATTGATTCTAAATGCAAGCAAAAGCGCGCGTATTTAATTATTCATACAAATCTTTACTACAATGAGAAACAAAATTTTTTCTTTCACTGGATTGGCAATTGTGCTATTAGGAATAACACTTTTGGGATATTCATTTACTCTGGATAGATATACGGATGTAAATGCTTATAACAAGAGTTATTTTTCAATTAATAGCTCTGCATCTGATGCCTCAGAGCAATTCGCGGCATTGCGTGATGAATACTTGACATCCAAGATTACGTTGGAGAATTATGGATTAACCACACTAATACTTGGCGTTATAGCTCTGATTGTAAGTGCAATCGGTTACAAGCGACTTAAAACTCCAAGCAAAAGAATTTGGTTAATATTAGTAGGATTGTGTGCCTCTGTCTTGATTTGTTTGGCAATTGTTGGGGAATTATATTTAGAGATGTATCGAGACAGTTATCCACATTGGGCAGATTCACTAGGTATACCTTTATTTTCAGTTCCGTTTATACTGATCGTTTTTTTACTTTGGACAGGTATAATATTGATTTGGATGCAAAGTCCATTTATTTCAGGCGTTGGATTGTTTCCTTTGAATATCCGTAACTCTAATAAGTTTTTATTGATTGTTCTTATCCTTACGACAATTATTCTGTTGTATCTCCTAGTAACAGGATCTTTTTGGATGATAATTCCAGGTGCATTCTGGATATATTTCTATATGTCAATAATTCAAGGAAAGATCCAGGCAAAGAAATTGAAAGAATAAAAACGACTAGGGCTAACATCAGCTAAGCTACAGGCTCACACTCAGGCGATTACGCCTTCGTTCCGCCCGTCGCCTAGCTACCCGTTAGCCCTAATCGTAAAACCCGTTGCTTTAGTTTCCTGCAAGTGTTTGAGAAAAAGAAAGAAAATGCAGTCACAGTCTGCAAAGGGTCTGTCTACCGGTTAGGTGAAACTAAGATAGATCAATTATAACGATAGAAATATCAACTTTATTGAATAAAGGGATAAAATACTATGGTTTAAATAAATATAAAATATAAATTATGAAAAAGTTATTATCGCTCTCACTTGTGTTTATTCTTCTAATTCCATCTTCTGTTTTTGGACAAGAGGATAAAAATAGATTTGAGACAAAATTTGGATACGGATATTACCAAGGATTATGCATAGGACTTAATTATTTTTATGCAAAAAACCTTAAAGCCGGATTTGGATTAGGAAGTTATTTAAATTTACCTCCATTTGAAAATGAAAATCATTATAATATTCAACTTGAAAATACCTTATTTATTGGATATCTAAACAAGCAGAATGTCCGTGCATGGTATTTCAATCAGCAATTAATGTATTGGGAACAAGGACAGAGTGATGAAAAATGGAAAATTATGTCTTTGGGTTTAAATATTGGAAAAACTATTTCGATTACTAAAAGAATAGGATTAGAACTAGAATGTGGGCCTGCCTTTAATTTAGTCGTAGACATTAAAAGGGATCCATCAGTCGAAGTAATTGGCTGGATGTGGCCTGTTCTATTTAATGGTAGAGTGCAATTGACCTATAGATTCTGATTTTTCATTGTGACAAAAAAATGTATTTCTACAATTAGAAATGCCTTAAATCAAGATTATTTCTCGGGGCTTGCCCTAGGGTCATTCATTCGAGGTTGAGAGAAAGAAACGGCTTCGCCGAGGGGGGCAAGTGCTGAAATGAAAAGATTGCCGTTGGATAAAAAAACGGAAAGTCCTGTTATGTGCTGATGAATAGCTGATGTAGAACTGAATAGGAATAAAAACGACTAGGGCTAACACCAGCTAAGCCACAGTAAACCAATGAAATACATTGGTTTACCGCGCCCTAGCTACCCGTTAGCTGCAAGAAAAGAACTTATAGTTCAAACAGCATCAAGCTTCGACCAGCGCTACATCGTGGGATTGTAGATGGCCTAAAAAGAAAGATTTCATCAGCCTGCTGATATTCATCAAAGAAAAATTTCCTGCAGCTAACACCACCCAAACCACAGGCTGCCACTCAGGCGAAATACGCCTTCATTCCGCCCGCGGTCTGGCTGCACGTTATGCCCAATTTTAGAATCGCACATATTTTGGTCTCTGCAATTGTGAATCAAACGGTTTCAGAAGATTTGCTAGGCTTGTATTTGAAGATTGTTGACTTAGGGAATTTCCGAATAATTAAATTAATCTCAGTCATTTGAAGTTGCAGATTTCAGATCGACATTTAAAACCTCAAGGAATGAAAGATATCTTTCGATTAGTTGGATGTTTGATTTTTATAGTGCTCATGACAAGTGGCAGTGCTTATCAGCCTCAAATGGTCGATATTCCATTAATTAATGAAAAGTCGGAAGTGAGAATAGACTTAGGTCATTCGTTTCTTTCATCAAATAACCTTACAGTTACGTATGCATTAAAAGATAATATCGCTTTGCAAGTATATGGTAATTTTGGATTAAATGAAGTTTCGCATATTCAGGCTGCAGCTGGCTATTTTTTGGAGATTGGGAACAAAAGCATTTTGGAGTGTTATATCGGCATTGGGGATGGTCATGCCAATTTTGATTACAATTCATTAAGAAATATGGGTACACCTTCAGATATATATGGATATAGACAAGGGTCAAGATTGTCTGAAGTAAACTTGAAATCATATGGAAATTACAAGGAATATTATACTCAACTCAATTATGGTATAACTGATATTAGTATTGCTAATATTGATTTTGGATTTTCACTAAAGATTGGTTATTTAGATGCAAGTATGAAAGAATCTTTTATACGTGGTAATTCTATTTACATGGATGCTTACTTTAATAAAAGTATACATTTAGAACCTTTAGCACTAATTCGTTTTGGCGGTAATAGGTTGAAAATAAGCTTGAAAGTAGGAAGTGGTTGGATGTATAATTTGTCAAAAACTGATACGCCAATTCCATATGACGTATTTAATGCTGGCATTGGACTAAATTATAAATTTTAGAAATAAAATTTGGCATGACACTACCTGCTGATAATCAAGGTTGATTTGAGAGATTTGGATGATAGATAGTTTGATTGTCGAGTTTGGCTGACAAAATTAAATACGACGATGTCGCTTGCAGATTATTGAAAAATAATAATGAACAAAGGATTGTCTAGATGAATATAAGTCACTGGAAATCAATGATCGTAGGATAATCAAGAATAAAAAAAAACTGGGCATAACACCAGCTAAGCCACAGGCTGCCACTCAGGCGAAATACGCCTTCGTTCCGCCCGCGCCCTAGCTACCCGTTATGGGCAAGCTTAGAAGCGCGCTCTTTAAGTTCCTGCAATTGTGAAAGTGAAAGAATTGGCAGATGTGGTAATCTGCTAGATTTGACGATTGATAATCAAAAGATTTTTAAATATTGATTTCCCAAAATAAATTAAAAAGAATACGAATGAAAGCAACTAGTTTTTTTACAGTTTTTGTAATTTTTGCCACACTGACATTTTCCGGATGTACTAACGATAGGTTTGATAATGAGTTGTCTAAAGGAGATATTAATGCAAGTAAAATTATAGAGATTTTGTCTAAAAGTACTATCGATCATGTTGAAATATATGAGTATAATGCATCAACTGGAGTATGGGACCTGGCAGCAGACAATCAAAACTATAGCGGTGGGATGGATCTATGTCATGTAGAAGGCACTTATCTTTATTTAGATGGTGGAGGTAGCAAGTCATATCCAATTTCAAATGTACCAACACATCAATTGTCTGGAAAATATTATTTCAATCTAGAGTATTTGGTTTCTATTGATTTAGATAAAAATGCTAGTTCAGAAGATAATGAAATGTATCTCTATTTTAAGTATTGAATTTGATAAGGGTAGCGAATAAAGTTCCAAAAACGTCTTTTGGATAAGATAATTCTCTTAAATTTGACATCAAGGATAATAACTGATAATAATACCGAAATAATCGGGTTATCAGTACGTTTTTAGATCGATTGATAGCAGATATGCTTCCGTCCGTGGAAAACACAAATCCGGACGATTGATACGATAACAGATAGAGGATTGGTTAGTGACTGATGTGACTGACCAACCTTTTTATGGAAAATAAAGAAAGAATCGTCGAGAGACTACCCTAAAAAAGCCTGCCCATAACATCAGCTAAGCCACAGGCTGCCACTCAGGCGAAATACGCCTTCGTTCCGCCCGCGCCCTAGCTACCCGTTATGGCTAAGTTTAGAACGCACCATTTTGGTTCCTGCAATTTTGAATCAAAGAAACAGCCTCAGAAGTTGTGCAATGTTTAAGAAAGATGTTTTGAGACTTCGGTTTCGGTCGACAAGAATAAATTACGTCAAGTCTTTTGAATTGCAGATAATGATTTTGGATTTGAGTTCTGCTATTGAAGATATTCAGGATTGATAGACTACTCATCATCTTCTAATTTTTTGGCTGATAAATATTTCGTGATATTTCTTTCCAGATTTCAGCAATACTTTAAAATCTGATTTATGAAAAAGACAATTTTATTGTTGATTCTTATTACGTGTTCGATGCCATTTTCGTTGGTTATTGGACAGAATCTGAAAAACCCGAGTTGGATAAGTGGATCATGGGATAATTCATTGATATCAGATCTTGGAAAATCAGTTGCTTGGACATTTGATCATGATAGTGTTTTTGTTGAGAATGGAATGCCAACAACAAGAAAAAAGAAATGTCTTTCTCTTGATTATCCTGGATATAAACAAACACAATTTTCAGAGGATAGTTTGTATCGAGTAACTTTTTCAAGGGACAATAATACAGTTGTTTATGAATTCAAACTTGTGAATGATTACATTAGTAAAGCTACTGGTAAACCCGTTTTTACTTATTCCTTGACGATAAACGGGATAAAGAAAGTAGAGCATTCAAAAAGTGCATATTTGATATTTTTGAAAAGAGAGTTTATTCCGGTGATGTTGACACCGATGTAGGATTATTATTTCGGCCGACTTGAATTGCTTTTGACTAGTCATGTGAATGATTGTATGGATATGTGGTGGTGGTTGCGGATTCCGGTTTGGATGACAAAGAAATGGTTTCGCCATGAAAGTGGGCAACCAAACGGAGCGCAAACAGAGTTGGCAGATTTTAATAGTTCCAATTTGTCGCAAGCGGGACAACGATATCGCTGATTCGTGACTAACAATAATTTTCCGGCGGATTGTCGATAGCTGATTCTTCACTTCCATCGAGAATGAAAGAAAGAAAGAAACGGCTTCGCCGTGAGGGGCCAGCGCTGATACGAAAAGATTGCCGTTGGATTAGCAAACGTAAAGCCATGGTCAGTGCTTATAACTGGCTGATGTATAACTGTATATGAATAAAAAAACCTAGCCATAACACCAGCTAAGCTACATTTCGCTTTTGTCACGCTTTTTGCAAAAAGGCAAAAAACGCGCCAAAAACAAAACGTCGCCTAGCTACCCGTTAGCACCAATACTAGAACCCGTTTATTTAGGCCATTACTAATTTGAAACATAAAAAATGAAGAACGCAATTGTATATCTGATTTTTATCGCTGGATTACTAATCAGTTGTTCTAATAAAAGCCAAGAAATTACTTTTAATGAATTTGATCGGCTGATAACAGCTGATTCAATACAATCACTTCATGTGTATAATGATGACAAGGCCATAATAACAAAACGATCTTCATTTGCTGACGATGAAAAACTAGTGCTAGTATTATCTTCAGCCAATGATTTTCGTGATATTTTAAATACCCGATACTCTAAAAACAGGATTTCTAATCTTTCTTTTGTCAAGAATGATGGTGCCAATTTTATTTTTTTAAATATGCTTCCTATATTAATAATAATAAGCATGTTAGTGTTCTTTTTGATTGCATCAATAGATATTTTGAAAAATAGATTTGTTTCAGATGTTGAGAAGCTGATTTGGATACTGCTTGTTATTCTTGTGCCAATAGTAGGACCAATTCTTTATGTGGTGATTGGAAGAAAACAGAAACTGGATTTTGAGAGATAAAAAAAGGACAGGTGCTGACATCAGCTAAGCTGCAATAATTCTAAATAAATAAGACTCTAATTAAGTGAAAGAAATCATAATTAACATACTTGACAAAATTGTTGAGATTATTAAATTATTTAGTCCTAAATATTATGACCGAATAACAAAATATCTTTTGATACCTGGTGTTGGTTTGCTAGCAAAGCCTATTTGGCTTGAAATAGTAAACATATTTCTGAAAGAGTTTAATTTCAGTATAATTGGAGAAAAAGATTGGATTATTGGATTAATTATAATTGTATTAGCACTAATTTATAATACAATACAGAGTTACTTACACCTTAAATATTCTTCCGAAAGTAAACCTGCATTTCAAAATATCTCAAACAAGACCTTTAGTAGCTTTGGAAACCTTTGCCAAGAGATATTACCGCTTTTAAAGGACAATGAATACATTTTCAAATCTACAGGGCCAAATTCAAACAGTGAAACGGCTGAACCATTAAGAACTGATTTGACCATGTGGAATAAGTTGAAAGTTGAAGTTATTATTCCTAACAATGAAGCTATAAAAAAACTTATTGAAGAAAATAGGTCACTAATACCTGCAAAACAGACTGATTTGTTCGATAAAATGATACTTCACATTAGAGCGTTTAACGAACATATTGTTAATCCCAATTTTGATTATAAACCATATCAATTTCCAAATAAATTTCCAGAGATAGTCATTAAAAATTCATTTAATACTGCCAAGGAAAACAAAGACCTAAAAAGGAAAGTAAAGTGGATTTCTAAAAAACTTAATACAAAATATGTCTCTGATTGGATAATTTTTGGTTCAATTGTTGTTACTCCTGAAAAAGCAAATGATGTAGATATTGCAATTCTATTAAGCAACTCAGTTGAATTAAAGACTGGTAATGAAAGACTATCCCAAATAAAGTTTGATTTTAAAGTGAAATTCAAACGAGACTTACATTTGTCGGTATTCGAATATAATAAATTAAGTGATTTTAAAAAGTTTTCAAAAAATAACCCTCAAAAGATTGAAAAGAAAAATGGGTAAGAATCTTCATTATTCAATTAGGCCATTTATAGAAGAGGCATTAAACTCGCACATTGCAGTTAAGAGCATAGAATCTATTGAACTGGAAGACTTTTATGCTTATAAAGTTAATAGAATAGGTATGTCAAGTCTTATTGTCGTTTTAAGTGACGATTATTATTTTGGTACTAGCTCTTTATACTGCAAACCGCAAATTCTTAGTGATGGTGGCTTCTTTCTAATTGCTAGACCAGAAGCAAGTGGTATAGAAAGGAATTTACCACAAGAAAGACTTGGCATTGGGAAGCTAGGTAAATTGTTAGGATCTTTAAACAGAGAAGACTTCTGGAATTATTCTCCACCTTTAAAAAAGAAAAAATAACAAAAAACTACTGCTAACACACGCCTGTGTCCATAGTATCGGTCGATAGCATCAATACTTGTACCCGAATATTGAGGATCTATCCGATTTAGAAAGAGGGAAAAAAGTATGTGCTTTTACTAAGTATGTCAAACAGATTTAGAAGAATTCGATCAAAAAAAGTACTGGTGCTAACATCAGGTAAGCCACAGGCTGCCACTCAGGCGAAATACGCCTTCGTTCCGCCCGCGCCCTACCTACCCGTTAGCGGCAAGTGTAGAGACCGTATTTTAACATCATCAAGTATTTTAGAAATGAAAGAAATTGCGATTCAACCAATGACTGCAGATTCCTGGGCAGATGTTGCAAGGATCTATGAATCTGGGATTGAGACAAAGAATGCTACTTTTGAGACGAAAGCTCCTGATTGGGATACTTGGGATATTGCTCACAGGCAGGACTGTCGATTGATTGCCTTGATTGATGAGAAAATTGTCGGATGGGCCGCATTGTCAAATGTCTCCAGCAGATGTGTATATTCCGATGTAGCTGAGGTAAGTGTTTATATAGATTCCGATTTTCGTGGTATGGGTGTTGGCGATAGGTTGATGAGTGATCTAATATCTGAATCTGAGTCAAATGGTATTTGGACCTTGCAAGCTGGAATATTTCCTGAAAATACCGGTAGCCTTCGATTGCATGAGAAACACGGTTTTCGACTGATAGGCAAAAAAGAGCGGATTGGTAAGATGGATGATACTTGGAGAGATGTCTTGCAACTTGAGCGTCGAAGTAAGATTGTGGGGATTAATTGATAAATTTATGTCTTCAAAATGACCTACCGTTTTTACATTATTGGATAGTGTCGATACTAATATAATTTGTTCAATCAAAAATCAAGAACATGGCAACAGTTTTGAAAAGTCAAGACAGGAACTTCACTGAAAATCCAAACAAGATTGATGGATTTCGGATTTTTACGGATAACTCAAGGAATGTAAAGGGTGTGGATCCTGAGAATCTGAATTTCGACATTAGATTATTAAACCCTGGTCAATGCTCTGCACCATATCACTTTCATAAATATGCCGAGGAATTGTTTATGATTTTGTCAGGCGAATCAACATTGAGGACTCCCAACGGATTTGAGATTGTCAAGTCTGGGGATATGATGTTCTTTGAGAAGGGTGAGAGTGGGGCACATCAACTTTACAATCACACTGATTCACCCTGCCAATTTCTTGATGTAAGGACTTATATCGGATTTGATTTGTGCGAATATCCTGATTCTAGTAAAATGTTTATAGCCCCCTCAAATGAGATATTCGACAAGGACTCGACGGTGAATTATTTTAAGGGTGAGGAGCAGATTCCTGAAAAGTGGAAGCATGATTGGAAATAAAAACACCTGCCGCTAACACCAGCTAAGCTACAGGCTGCCACTCAGGCGATTACGCCTTCGTTCCGCCCGTCGCCTAGCTACCCGTTAGCCCTCATTTTAGAGCGCACATATTGAGGTACTTGCAATTGTGAGACAAGAGAAAGAAACAGCCTCAGAAGTTGTGCGACTGTCAATAAAGAATTATTCAGACTGCGATTTCGGCCGATATGAATAATGTAAGTCTATTTGATTTGCAGATTGAAGTAACAACATTGTATTCACCTTAAAAAAGAATCATTATGTCAAAAAAATTCTTGTTAACGTTGTCATTCTTTATGATAGCAATCTTCATCTTATTTGGACAGTCAAAATTCCAGAATGACTTGTACGGTTTTGGAGGGCATGTGCCGGATGACTGGCATGTATATGGTGAGATCAAAGATGACGTTACAAACAAAAGAGCAATTATTGACTGGGGACTGCCAAAGGTCTATAGTGAACTCGAAAAGACATCAATTGAAAATTCGGTTTCAATAACAGCCTACAAAAGACCAAGTTTAAAAAGTATTGATGATCTGACTAAGTTAGAGTTTGGAAGAGTAAGTCGCGTTCTCGTATCAAAAGAATTAATAGATTCATCTACTTACACTTCATATATTGTTTTTACTGTAAGAAATGGATTAAAATTCAAGAGCAAGCTAACATTTGTTTTCAAAAATGACGTTGGGTATGTATTGAACTTTACAGCAACTCCAGGGACTTATGATATTAATCTTCCAAAGTTTGACAGCTTTGTAGGGAACTTACAATTCATTGAACCGAAAGACTAGTAATATTAACTTTATACGATTATTGAAATGAAAATTACAGACATTATCAGATTGCTGATTAAGTTATTCAGCCTATTCTTTTTAGCGCATTCACTTTTCACAATGTTACCACAGATAACGATGTCATTTTCAATTGGAGCAGAATTAATTTACCTGATTTCTGCAGCGATACAGATTGTAATTTTGGTTCTAATTTTTTGGGTGCTTTTTTTCAAAACAGACTGGATACTACGCATCTTGAAGCTTGATCAAGGATATGAAAATGAGATGATTGAATTAAAAGATTCTAAAAAAGAGCCAGTTTTGGACTTAGCAATTGTAATTGTTGGTGGTATAGTGATTGTAAAGTATTTACCAATATTTTTGAGCAATTTGATTTTTGCATTTAAGACATCATCTGGGGTTAATGATGTAACTGATTCCTATATGACTGATATGAAGATTCGCATTGCTACGAACCTTTTAGGTATTATAATTGGATATTTGTTGATTACTAATCGACGAAGATTGATAAAGTGGATAGACAAGGATAATAAGGAAGAATAAAAAAAACGAGGGCTAACACCAGCTAAGCCACAGTAAACCAATGAAATACATTGGTTTACCGCGCCCTAGCTACCCGTTAGCGGCAAGGCTAGAGCCGGTCATTTTTGGTTCATCGGTATATTCATCAAATAAAAAACTACAAATCTCAACAGAGGCTAGATAAAACAAAGACCATGATACAGTACTATTAGCAACAAGACTAAGAACCCAAAACCTAAGGTCATATGAAAAAAATATACCACCTAAACTTTTTTTCTAGAGTAATATTCTTACTTCTAACCCCAGTTTGTTTCCAGTACTTTGCCCTTGGATTTATTTGGCATTCAATTTATTGGGGAGTAATTACATCTGTGCTGATTATTTGGATGGCGTTAGTTCTAATCTCACCATTATTTGGCCGGATAGGGTGTGGCTGGTTTTGTTTTATGGGAACAGTCACAGATTTCTCTGGGAAATACTCGATACGCAAAACAAAATGGAGTAAGCCTAAATTGTGGACAGGATTATTGATTCTTGTACCATTCTTTTTCTCGGCCTTTTTCTTGTATTTCATTAATAAAGGGAATGGCCTCACGCATGGATTTGCCATCGAGCCCAACTTCCTCAAATTAAGTTTCGATGATCACTATAAAATTGTTTGGATAGGTGATATATCATTTGCTTTTATAATGGGGCTCTTCTTTGATAAAAGATGGGCTTGCAAGAATCTTTGTATGATGGGTGTTTTGTGCTCGGCAGGTGCGAAGTATTCACGGCTTATTCCTGTTGCCGATACTAAAAGTTGTACGTTATGTGGAAAATGTGAAAAGGAATGCATTGTAGGTATTCCAATAGTCGACTATATTAAAAACAATAATGGGCTGATAACAAATTCCGAATGTATTAATTGTGGCAAATGTGTAGAGGCCTGTAGGACGGATACAATGAAATTAAAATTTGTCTGGAATCGAAAAAATTATAATAAGCCCTGCCGCTAACACCAGCTAAGCCACAGGCTGCCACTCAGGCGATTACGCCTTCGTTCCGCCCGCGCCCTAGCTACCCGTTAGCCCTCATTTTAGAGCGCACATACTGAGGCACTTGCAATTGTGAAGCAAAGAAGAAAGAAACAGCCTCAGAAGTAGTGCAACGGTCATGAAAGAATTTTTAGTCTGCGGTTTCGGCCGATATAAATAATTTTTAATACAGTATTCAATAATGAAGAATCAACTTTTATTAATGTCAATTTATTTTTTATTAGTAATAAATATATGTCCGGTACGAAGTGAGATTATTGCTTATCCGGATATAGAGAAAGTAAATACAAGTTCTTTTGAGATAGCGAAAATTGAAATTGATAGTTCCAGATTGGTTTTATATTGCGACATATACGGTAAGAAAGATGATAAGGTTAGCCTTTCTTCAAATTGTTTTTTGAAAGGAAAATCAGGTAAAATCTATAAAATTAATCAATCAAATGGAATGGTGTTTGATTCTGTTTATCTATTACCGTTATCAGGAAATATCTCTTTTCAGTTATTTGCGGACCCATTATTGGGTGAAACTTCATTTGACTATATTGAACGTGAAAATGATATTTTGATAGAAGGAGTCAAAACTTTCAAACAACCAGAAGAGGCACTAATTCGGTGCAAATTGTCAGGAGTTGTTATTAATCGTCCCTACAGCAGTAGGTTAATGCTTACAAAAGCGAATGAAAACTTTCCGGTTGCTATTCATTATATACCGATTAAAGACGGTAAGTTTGAATTTGAATTTACATGCAATGAATTTGAGGCATATTCACTTGTGTTTTACGATGAATACCTTAACAAGTCCACTTGGAGAATAAATTTCTTTGCAGAAGCAGGAGAAGTAAGTTTTAAACTTTTTCCAATGGATGGTAGATTTAAAAATGAAATGTTGGGTGGGCCTATAAATAAGGAATATGTACTTTACCAAAACCTGAGAGACCAAAAGCTTGGTTTCACAAAAAGAAGAATGGAAGTAGATTCTCTGATTAGAAACGGATTATACTATACCAAGAACTGTCTGGAACTAGTCAGTCAGTTGGAAAAGGTAAAAGATAAGTCTATTATAGATAGTATAAAGTTGATATTAAGTAAGTACAGTGAAACGGATATCTATACAGATGAGGCAATTCGTCTTAGTAGGGAAGGTGAGGCAATGAGCCTTAAAATGATAGATTGGCAATTAAATTACACGAAAGAACATTGTTCTTTAGTTAGTTATTATCTGCTAACCTCGGCAACAGCCCTGTCCGATACAAATATGAAAGATAAAATGCCGCTATGTCTTGATATTTTTAAATCAATTTATGAAAAAAAATTCCCCAGTCATCCCTATACCGAAATAATGCGTGGTTATGCTGACATAAAAGTCGGAAACATCTATATCGATTTCGTTGCACCTGATTTTAATGGTAAACTTGTACGTTTATCCGATGAAATAAAGGGTAAGGTGGCATTAATTGATTTATGGGCTTCATGGTGTGGTTCTTGTCGAAATTTCTCAAAGAAGATGATTCCAATTTATGAAAAATTTAAGGATAAAGGATTTACAGTAGTTGGAGTAGCCCGTGAAAACCAATTAAAAACAGCCGTTAACACTGTCAGTAAAGATAAATATCCTTGGTTGAATTTAGTTGAATTAAATGATCAAGGGAATATCTGGGGCAAATATGGTTTAGGTAATGTCGGTGGTGGTACAATATTAGTAGATAAACAAGGTCACATTCTGGCAGTTGATCCCAAGATTGAAGATATTGATGCAATTCTTGAGAAAATATTGTGAAACGAGCATGTATTTACTAGTGGTTGAGGACAACAGATTGATGAAGATTGAGATGGTTGGATACTTATTTTGAAAGATTAACTGAAGAAAAAAAAACGAGGGCTAACATCAGCTAAGCCACAGGCTGCCACTCAGGCGATTACGCCTTCGTTCCGCCCGTCGCCTAGCTACCCGTTAGTGGAAATTAAAGAGGTAGTATGTAAAGCAACTTGCAAGAAATTGACAGCACCAAACTTCATTGCAAGTAAACTTTCGAGCTTCGCTCGAGGGCTATAACATCATATTTTGA
>Ga0209123_1001209_pt1 | contig 26603 bp, 31 predicted proteins | sample BarGraIncu00431A_FD_184500 | JGI IMG/M metagenome (GOLD analysis project Ga0209123, IMG submission 184500) | Arctic peat soil microbial communities from Barrow, Alaska, USA - Barrow Graham LP Incubations 004-31A (SPAdes) (version 2) | ecosystem: Environmental > Terrestrial > Soil > Wetlands >...
TGATTCTGATCGACGGTCACGGTCGGACGATCAAAAAAGAAGAGATCCTTGACCTGCAAGAACAGTTCAGTAAGACTGCTCTGGAGAAATCAGGCAAGAAGATCTACATTCTTGATCAAGCTGAAAATGCCACGCCGGAAGCTTTGAATAGTTTATTGAAATTTTTGGAAGAACCCAGCGGAGTCGATACCTATGCCTTTCTGATCAGCGAACAACCTGAACGATTATTATCAACAATCGTTTCACGTTGCCAGACGCTTCAGTTTCGCAGTATGAACGCCGTCGATCTGAATGAACTGTTGATTGAAATGGAGATCGATCCGTATGATGCCCATATCGTCAGTCAGTTGGTAAAAGATCCCGAAGAGATAGGTGCTACCGTCGAATCGGATGATTACCAAAGTGCATTGAATCTGTTCGGAAAGTTTATCGATGAATATTGCAACGCTCCGTTTTTCGGAGAGTTGTTTATGCAGACAGAAATACTGAAAGCGAAAGAGGCGACGGAGAACCGCGCCCGTTTGGCGTATTTTCTGAAGATCGGAATGTTATTTTTCAAGGATGTGCTGTTTCAAACCGAAACACGATCCGATATCTGGAATAATCGTTTACGTTTATCGCGTACGAAAATGGATGCGTTACGGGCGTTCACGATATTTAACGACAGTGAAAACAAAATCGCCGGCAATGCCAATCTGGGCTTACTGATCGATTCGATTCTATATCAGCTAAAGGAGGAAAATTATGTCTGATACAAACAGAGATTCCCTGCAGACCGGTCTTGCAAGCGGCATCACAGAGTATAAGTTTGCGATTTCCATCCGTTTTAAAGGCAATAAGAAGGCGTACACCTTCGGTACCAATCATGAAGGTTATGCTTACGGCGATTTTGTCGTCGTTGAAACGATACGAGGGTTGGAACTTGGTGAAGTCATCAGCGATCCGCGTCTGATGAGTGAAGTGCATATTGTCACGGAATTGAAACCAATCTTGCGCAAAGCCAGTAAAGAAGACCGCGATCAATATGAACGCAATAAAATGTTAGCGAAAGAAGCCATGGTCAGATGTGATGAATCCATCAAGAAATGCAATCTTCAGATGAACCTGATCAGTGCCGAATATACCTTGGATCGCTCAAAGATCATCTTTGTCTATGTAGCCGATGAACGTGTCGATTTCAGGGACCTGTTGAAAGAATTGGCGTCGGTATTCAAATGTCGTATCGAACTGCGTCAGATCGGACCGCGCGATAAAGCGAAGATCGTCGGCGGACTCGGTGTGTGCGGTATGGAAACATGCTGCTCCAGATATTTAGCTGAATTCGATGTTGTCTCGATCAATATGGCTAAGAATCAATTATTGGCGCTAAACATTCAGAAACTATCCGGACAGTGCGGAAAGTTGATGTGTTGTTTGAAATACGAAGATGCTAACTATAAAGAGATGCGTAAGGGACTTCCTAAATTAAATGAGCAACTCGACTACAACGGGAAACGCTATCGCGTAACCAGTATGAATCTTCTGACCAAGACAGCTAAGCTGGAAAGTCGTGAAGAAAGCTTGTTCTTAAAGTTCGATGAGGCATTCAAGGACCGTAAACCGGTTCCTGAGAAAGAAGAGAATTAAGTATGAAACGGCAGAAGAGTTTTGAGAATGATTGTCCGACCTGCTATTTGGTAGCGACACCGATCGGTAACTTGGATGAAATGACGCCAAGAGCCATCGAAATTCTGAAATCTGTCGACTATATCGCTGCAGAAGATACGCGTAATACGATGAAACTTCTGTCGCGTTTTTCAATCAACACAAAAATGATCAGTCATCATCAACATAACGAAAAAGAGAGTTCACTCGGAATACTGAAACTGCTTCAACAGGGATTCAGTGTTGCGTTGGTCACCGATGCCGGTTATCCGCTGTTGAGTGATCCGGGAGCAATCTTGGTTGAGACGATCGTCGAAGCAGGATTCAATGTTGTACCGATCAGCGGAAGCAATGCTTCGTTGAATGCGTTGGTCGCTTCCGGTCTGCCGGCCCAACCGTTTTTGTTTTATGGGTTTTTACCGACGCAAGACAAAGAATGTCGCGCTGAACTCAACCAATTGAAAGCATATCCCTACACACTCATTTTTTATGAAGCTCCGCATCGAATCGAGAAAACAGCAACGAAGTGTCTTGAAGTCTTAGGTGACAGACAATGTTGTTTGGCTCGTGAACTGACGAAGAAACACGAGGAGTTCCTGCGTGGTAAGTTAAGCGAACTGATTCCTCTGTGTGAAGATCTCAAGGGAGAAATGGTATTGGTCATTGAAGGCAACAAAGAAGAAAGATTGCCTGATGTCGATCTGTCGGAAGTCAATGAAATGATCACTCGTTACATGCAATCTGGAGTCTCTGCTTCTGAAGCCATTAAACAAGTGGCTAAAGAAACCGGAATCAGTAAGAATGATGTTTACAGTCATTTTCACCAAAAAGGTGCTTCTTAACATTGATTATATTCGAGTGAGTTGTTATACTAATAATGATAATGAATCTCATTATCAGAGGTGACTTGTGAACCACAAACAATCCCGTCAGCGTCAATGTCTGTTGGAAGTGCTGAAACAGCACCCCGGACATCTAAGAGCTGAAGAAGTTTATTTAAAGATGAAAGAAAAAGACAACAAGATCAGTTTGGCAACGGTCTATCGTAACCTTAATCTGCTAAGTTCATTGAATCAAATCAATCGTATCGATCATCCGAATGCGGGATCGATGTATGACGGACGTGACTACCCACATTATCACCTGCATTGCCTACGTTGCGATAACTTGATCGATGTTCCGGGACTGTACTTGGCAGAATTGAATGAGACCGTCAGTAAACGATTGAACGCAAAGATCTTCAGCCAACAGATGATTTTTGAAGGCATCTGTGAAGAATGCTTGAAGAAAGAGTCAACTAAGCTTCAAATGTCGCAAGACATTTGACATAAATGAAAGGTAGGATACAATCCATGGAATTAAAAGGATCACAGACAGAAAAGAATCTTCAAGCCGCATTTGCGGGCGAATCAATGGCTCGCAATAAGTACACCTATTATGCAAAGAAAGCTCGCGAAGAAGGCATGAACGAGTATGAGAATTATTTCTTGGAAACAGCTCGTAATGAACAAGAACATGCGTTCTTATGGTTCAAAGCTTTACATGACGGAGTACCTACAACCGAAGTCAACCTAGTCGACGCCGCAGCCGGTGAACACTATGAATGGACAGAAATGTATGCCGGTTTCGCTAAAATAGCTAAAGAAGAAGGATTCGATCGTTTATCTTTCTTATTTGAATCAGTGGCGAAGATCGAATACCGCCATGAGAACCGCTACAATGATCTTCTTCAAAATTTGAAAGACGGAAAAGTCTTCAAAAAAGAAGAAAAAGTATTCTGGGAATGTGATGTTTGCGGCTATCAAGTCGAAGCACTGCAGGCTCCGAGTGTTTGTCCGGTATGCGGAGAACGTCAGTCTCACTTCCAAGTCGATATCAAAAACTATTAATCTTAACGTAATCAGATCATGATGAAAGGCAACAATAATTGTTGCCTTTTTCTATGATTAAAAAGAAGATTACTGTTTGACTTTAATATAATTAAATAATATACTTAATATAGTTAAAGTTAAGGAGGGTTTTATGGCAATCGAGGTAGTACCTGAGTGGATGGTAAATCTGGATGAAGAAGATCTTTCGTTTATTAAACGATTCCTGGTGAAGTCCGGATCACTTAAAGAGATGGCCAATGAATACGGAGTGACCTATCCGACCGTCCGATTACGGTTGGATCGTTTGATTCAAAAGATCCGTATCAGTGAAGACAATTTCAATGAGCCTTATATTTCACTGATCAAACGTTTGGCAGTGAACGAGAAACTTGATTTCGATACAGCTAAAATATTGATCTCAGAATACAAGAAAACAAAGAAAGGGTCTGAATTATGAACGATGATCTGATATTCCGTATCCTTTTTTTGATTCTTATTGTCGTTGGTCCAATCCTTTTACAGCTGTTTCTATCCAAGTCAGCAGATAAATGGCCGGGATTGGTTTTACCGATCATCACTTTCGTAGGATCAGTGTTGGTGACATTGTCGATCTCGGTAGATATGTTTGAAAACAGTGGTTCATTATTCTTTTATATGTTGTGTGTGGTTGTGTTGTTCAATATTCCTACCTTGATCTTCATTGCGATCTATCGGACTGTCCGCAAGAATCATGATTCGATGCGCGAGATCCAAAAAATGAATATCCAGGATCTCAAGTAAATAACTCAAAGGAGAGGTTAAACCATGCGAAACTTACTTATTTATATGATTATACTGCCGATGTTTATCATGTTGTTTGTCGGTCAGGGATTTCTTCAAGTCTTACTTTCGAAATCAAAAAGTAAATGGCCGGGATTAGTTCTGCCGATCGTAAACTTCTGTTTTTCTGTTTTAGTAATGGTCGTGATGGCAATTCGGTTGTATAACGGAACGACTTTCAGAGTCTTTCCGATCATCTTCGTATTTATCTTTTGTAATGTACCTACTCTGATTCTGATGGTGATCTACAGAACGTATCAGAAGAAGAATTTGCCGAATGAGTTCGATAAAATGAACATAAATGATCTTTAGCAGAACTTATAAAGTGAATAATGAAGCAGCCGATACGTAATTCGGCTGTTTTTTGTTATAATGGGAACGGAGGTTTATTATGAACAATTTATTCAGTACAATCCAACTCTACAAAAATCGAGAATCCGACCTTAAAATCAATCGTCGTCTTTATGGCAACAGTATGTTGGTATTGACGGTGTTCTTTCATCTGTCGTGCATTTCCGCATTATTAGTGTACATGATCGTGGGAGCGTCTCGCGGTTTGCTTGGTTTTGCGTTGTGTGCCGCAATTTTACTATATCGTGAGACTCTTAAACGAAAATATACGGCCTATATCCTTAAAAGTGAAGAAAAAGAATGGGATACGGATCTGCAAAATACGTTACTGATTCACGATAAGCTCAATGCCAGTTTGGCAGAGGTCGTTGCGACTTGGATTTTGACACTTGTTTTTAATTCTTACCTTCCGATCTTAGCTGTGACGATTTGGACGACACTTCGTTTAGTGATCGGATATCGCAAGTATGTATTGAAGTAATGATTACTCGTTCTTTGGTTTCGCTTGCTTTACAAAACGATGTTTCATCCGTATAATAAGGTAGAAAAAGTAATGACGTGAAGAGTAATCCGACCCTGTGGTTCAGAGAGTAAGCATGTTGGTGAAAGCTTACCCGCAAAATGGATGAACATGATCCCCGAACTGTTTGTGTAACGACAAAACGTGACCCCTGCGTTAACGGATCAAGTGCACCTGTGGGTGAACTAAGGTGGTACCACGTGAAAGCGTCCTTAGACGAGGAAGCTTTTTTTTATAAAAAGGAGAAATCGCAATGACAAAACCAAAACAAAACTATTATATTACAACCGCGATTGCCTATACATCGGGTAAACCGCATATCGGAAATATCTATGAGATCGTATTGGCGGACAGTATCGCTCGTTTCAGACGTCAACAGGGATTTAATGTTTTCTTTATGACCGGTACAGATGAACACGGTCAAAAGATCGAAGAAAAAGCCAAAGCAGCCGGACTGACCCCTCAACAATTCGTTGATAATGTTGCCGGTACGATACGCGGATTATGGGACTTGATGAATACGTCGTATGATAAGTTTGTCCGGACGACGGATCCTTATCATGAACTCCAAGTTCAGAAGATCTTCAAGAAACTTCATGATCAAGGCGATATCTATAAGAGTATATACGAAGGTTGGTACTGTACTGCCTGTGAATCTTTCTATACCGACACCCAATTAGTCGATGGGAAGTGTCCTGATTGCGGCGGACCCGTTCATAAAGAGAAGGAAGAATCCTATTTCTTCAAATTAAGCAATTATACGCAACGACTTGTGGACTATATCGACACTCATCCTGAGTTTATTCAACCAGAATCACGCAAAAACGAGATGATCAATAATTTCATCAAACCCGGGTTAAATGATCTGGCTGTTTCACGGACTTCGTTTAAATGGGGTATTCCGGTTGATTTTGATGACAAGCATGTTGTTTACGTGTGGATCGATGCACTTTCCAACTACATCACCGGACTCGGTTATGATGTTGACGGTAATCACGGAGAGCTGTTTAATCAATTTTGGCCGGCAGATGTGCATTTGATCGGTAAAGATATCCTTCGTTTCCATACTATTTATTGGCCGATCATGTTGATGGCTTTGGGGATCGAACTACCTAAACAAGTATTCGGACATCCTTGGTTATTGGTCGGTGAAGGTAAGATGAGTAAATCAAAAGGCAACGTTATTTACGCAGACGAACTGGTCAACTTATTCGGAGTGGACGCGGTTCGTTTCCTGATGCTTCACGAAATGCCGTTCGCACAGGATGGAACATTGACGTATGAGATCATGATCGAGAGAATCAATTCCGATCTGGCGAATATTTTGGGTAATTTAGTCAATCGTACCCTGACAATGACCAATAAGTACTTTAACGGTGTTGTCATGAACACCAAAGTAAACGCAGATCCAGATCAAGAGTTGATTGAGTTGGCTGAATCCACTATCACAAAAGTCACAGCCCACATGGAACATCTTCGTGTTCAGGATGCGATCGATGATATATTCGAATTACTGCGCAGAAGCAATAAATACATTGATGAAACATTGCCATGGTCACTGGCGAAGAATCCCGAAGACTCAGCTCGTCTTCAAACCGTTCTCTATAACTTAATGGAAGCCATCCGCATTGCGGCTGTTCTGTTGGAATCATTTATCCCGGAAACATCCAAATCGATTCTGGATCAACTGAACACACAAATTCGTACAGCAGAATCTTTGATGAAATTCGGTGGTTTGGAGGATGGAATCACAGTGACTCCGACACCAACGATCTTGTTTGCGCGCTTGGATGCAACTGAAGTGATGGAGAAATTAGCTCCGGCTCCCATCAAATTAGAAACTAAACCTGAAATCAGTATCGATGATTTTTCTAAATTAGATATTCGTGTCGGGAAGATCATTCAATGTGAAGCTCATCCGTCAGCTGAAAAGCTATTGGTAAGTCAGGTTCAAATCGGTCCTGAAATACGCCAAATCGTCAGCGGACTGGCTCACATCTATAAACCGGAAGAACTTGTCGGTAAAAAAGTAACGGTTATTGTCAACTTGAAACCGGTAAAATTGCGCGGTGTCATTTCGCAAGGAATGTTGCTGGTAGCGGAAGACAGTGAAACAACTGAAATTTTGGAAGTACATAATGTTACAGACGGTAGTCTGATCAAATAAGCGGGAAATTCTCGTTTTTTTGGCACTTGGAGAATTATGTATAAAACGATCACTGTTACTGAAGAAGCCATGGCAGGGTTAAGTAAAAAAGATGTTCGATTGGCAAGCTATATCAAAACTACCGGTCCATTATCACGGGAAGGAATCAATGATCCTTTCTTTGCCATCATTGATTGTATCATCGCCCAACAAGTATCTACCAAAGCCGCTCAAAGCATCTCTAATCGATTCTTTTCACGATTTTCTACGTGTGATGCTACTGAGATTGTTGCTGCGGATGTGAGTGAACTTAGATTACTCGGACTATCGGGTTCCAAGGTCAATTATATTCAAGGGATCGCATGCGCTAAACTAGAAGGAACCGTAGATTTTGATGGATTAGGTAACCACTCAACACACGAAATCATGGATATTTTGCTTCCGCTGAAAGGTGTCGGTCGATGGACTGTTGAAATGTTGTTGATCTTCACCTTTGAGAAACCCGATGTCATGAGTTATGATGATTTGGCGATACGAAGAGGGATTCAACGTATTTATCATAAGGATGAGTGTACGAAAGAATTTTTCGTTAAGATCTACAAGCGATTAAAACCATACCAATCAGTGGCTTCATTCTACTTCTGGCATGCTTCACAATCATCAACAAATATTCCATACAAAAAAGAACAATAGAAAAAAGTGTGTTACGTGACACACCTTTTTTATGTTGGATGATTATCTATCAATCGATTGTTTCATATTTATCTTCAAAACGATCTATGTTAATCAGTTAATTATCTATGTCGATTGATCAAGAATTACTTCTGTGTCATCCATTACTTTACCGGTTTGATTCCGTATCTCGTTCTTAATTCGATCGATTTTACCACTTGTATCTTCTTTCATAACTTCCATTTTATCTTGATGTTCTTTCTGAGCTCTGTCCAATTCCAGGCTTAGTTTTTCTTGAATATCCAAGATATCTTCAGCGACAATTATCGTTCTTTCCTTAAGTTCGTTCATGAATAATCCTCCTTGTCCGCTGGCGAACCGAAGAATAATATCAACTTAACAAGACTTCATCTCGATGAATGACATGATAATTTGATCGAAACCTACATCTATATAGAGACTAAATATCCACCGTCGCAAAAGCAATTCTCTTCTTATTGTTGATGAAGTCAACGATGGCAGACAGATCACTGTTGTTCAGTGATTCCATTGCTTCCAAGATTTCTGATACACGTTCATATTCAGAGATTGAAAACAGCACTGAGTCCGGTTGATTATTTTTGAAGACAAATATCTTACCTAGACTTTCAGCTCTTTCACGTTGTGTCTTAAAGTTTTTGATGATGTCAGAATTTGAAACAATGGCTGATTTTAAAATTTTCATACTTTTACCTCCACTAGTTTGTATTTCTTTTACTACAAATTCATTATACATCTATTCATATATTTATACAAACTATTATTCAACTATATGAATTATACAGAATTGTTCATTAAGCTTTCTGAGTAAGCCAGTTACATAGATCTCTGGTAGTGTATCAATAGATTCATGATACTGACTTCCAGTGGTGTTCTTGAAAAAATAGGCATACAGGCAGAGATAATCTGAATATTATAGGGATAAATGGTTGTAATTGACAAAATAGTGTGAATAATTCCAATATTTGGCATAAAAATAACAATTGCTGATTATAGATACTTGGCTATTTTATTCAAGAGATTACTAGGTAAAAATAGAACGAAACTGGTTTAGATGAAGCTGATTTTGACATTATATCTATTATATGCATTTTAATATAAATAAATATATTAACAATAATGCTAATAATAAGTTGACATAATAGTAAAACAACTATATGATGGTTAAGTAGAAGACATAAAAGCTTCTTGTTGATACTCGGGAAAATAGTTGACTTTATAAATCCCGGAGGAAGGAGATAGATGATGAAGAATATACAAGTGGAATTCGAAATGAAGATATTCAACAAAATCAATTTTATCGATCCTCTTAAATGTGTTAAGTTCGACAACAAAACTGATCTTGCAGTAGTAAAAGGAAGTATCGATTCAGATTACGTAAAAATTTGGGAACCGAGATCTAAAAAAGTATAAACAGATTCTTAATGCCCTAACGAACTATATAACGCTAATTCAGAATCGACACTGACTTCAATTCAAATCAGTGTTGAAGGGACACCTTATGTAGAAAGGATGGATTTACATGTTAACAACAATTGCAATCATTTTAATTATTCTTTGGTTACTGGGTGTCGTTACAGCCTATACCATGGGTGGTTTTATTCATATATTATTAGTTATCGCTGTCGTTATGTTTTTGATCAGAATCATCTCAGGAAGAAAAGTTCTTTAATTGGCTGAAAGAGCAGATAATAACTAAAATGGACTCACTTTTGTGAGTTCATTTTTTATAGTTAAAGGATGTATGTCGGACTAGATAAGAAAAGAAGAGTCACATTTCTGTAACTCTTCACTATGTATGAATCAATTAATTCGCAAAGAAGGAAAATGTGTTTGTTGAATAGCGCGGATTGTCTTTAACGATCTGCAGGACTTCCAACAAGTGTGAGGATTGAATCAAGGATGTATCTTGTGGATTAATATACAAAGAGCCGTTGATCCGACCTGTGTAGTCCAGAAGCAACACCGGTAAAGGTGTTCCGCTGATCCCTTTATTAGAGATAAATGGAAGAATCGCTTTGATTTGATCAGAACTTAGTTTAACGTAAGTCGTCAACTTTTCGGAGATCGGAGTAGAGATGCCGCCTTTGTAATCATAGGTAGCGCCCTGAATTCCCAATGAACTGAAGAAATAACTGTTTTTCTCAGTAGGCTCTGGTAGGATCAAGACAGAATTGATTTTTTCAAGATCCGGTGCGGCGAAGTTGATCCCTTGCGCATTCAACCAAGAGACAGTTTCACGATACCTTGCGTCAATGACGATCGTATCGGTTGCGCAGATTGATGCAGAGGAGATAAGACAACCCCTTGCGTAGAGATAACCTTTTGTGGTATATCCCGGAAACATGGCTTGTTGATCGGTTAAGCTCTCGGTATCTTTGATATACAAAGCTGCGAAGGCTTTAAAATCAAAACTAGGCAAACTGACTGAGGTAGTCCGAAGTGCATCAAACAAACGAACTTCAGGGAACGTCATTTTATCGGAATTTGCGACTAACGGTGATGATTTCTTCAACATTTCACCGCTGTTGGATAAATTCAACAAAGATTTTGTCCAAGCATATGAAACAGTGTAGTTGCGCTTCAGTGTGTTTCCGCCGCTCAAATGATAGGTGATCGTAACACCGATCGTATTATTCGAAACTAAATCAAACGGATAAGCTTCGTATGAAGGTGTATATTTCGGTTTATTCTCAATAATGTCGATCACAGAGGAATTATTGAAGTAGGTTTTTGTTGTATAATCGACCCACTTAAATTCTTTTAGGATGATCTGATGGAAAGCTAAGATCGTTTTCATGTCTTCTTCCTTGGTAAATCGCATAACTCCGTTAGTCAGATCTGTGATGGCTGTATTTGGATAATAGCCATCCGTTGTCGAACTGTAATCAAGAATATGCTGTTGAGTAATGATACCTTGATAATCATCCAACTTAAGATCAACGGAGGTAATATTGGCTAACTTCGGAACGCGTGTCACGTAACCGAAGCCACCGGTCAATGATGCCGGTAAGAACATGAGAAAGGTCACAAGCATCACAAGTATATAGCTGATCAGGGCTTTGACCAGATTACGGAAGCTGCGATGCGCGATGACATCCATGACCAAGTAGAGAACTCCCGAAAACAATACCGGGAAAAACAGGTTCTGAAGCGAGAGAAATTTGCCTGTATCGATGGTGTTATAGATTAAACAGTAGAGGAATACCAAGATCAGAACAGCAATACTGTTACTGACGATCGGGAAGAACCATTGATTCGTGAAAGGTGTTTCAGCTTTTTCACTTTTACGGTTCTTATAGATCAACGTATCAACTTGCGACAAGATCACAGCGATGATTCCCCAATACAGACCGTATGCCATTGGATTCCATAACAGACCGGTATTTCTTAATCCGGCCTCAAATAAAGCCCAGATCGGTGAGATAAAACTCAGTATCTTCCAACTCATGTCGGCATTATACCCAAGCAGTACCGAGAAACTGTAGACTAGGTAGGTACCGTAGATCAGAATCGGCAAGAAATGCAAGACACAGGAGTACAAGAAAGCATCCAAGGTCGTACCGGTGTTCATCATGGTAAACAGCACGATCATATAAATGGAAGAAGAGATCAACATGATCGTCAACAGACTTTGCAGCGTTGTGATCAGTGAATAGTGAACCAGTACAGAAGCTAAGATTCCGCCGGTCAACCAGGTAACAATGAACGGGATCAACAGGATAACATAGCCGGCCCAACCGGTCGTCAGCAGCAACTGCTCACGTTTGATCGGTAAAGCATGATAGACGTCTAAGTCTTTTTTGTTGTTCATGTAGGAAAACAACAATAACGGGACTAAGAAACAGGAAACTAATAACAGAAGTAAAGCGAATACCTGTCCTATCTGAAACAGACCGTAATTAGGGGTAGAAAAATTGTTGAACGACATAATGGTTAGCACTAAGACCGGATATAGAACCAACATCGCACTGCTCATCAGAATCATGAAACGACGATTGCGGCCGATCAGGAAACGGAAGTATTCCGTTTGAATTCTCACTCTAAACAGGCTGCCCATAACCTTGACCCTCCATTTCATAGACGAATACTTCTTCCATCGTGATCGGAATCTCATCGATCAACACCGGTTCGGTTTTTTCGATGACTTCATTGATGGCAGTTGCATCACCTTTGACAACAACCGTGATCACATTGCCGCGCTGTTCAAGATGCAACGGATGCAATACTTCGAAGACTGCTAGATCGACCGGATGTTTATAACCGATCTGGATCTTATGATAATCACCGCGGATCGTTTCGACTTCACCGCTGATTTCGATCGTAAAGTTCGATACCAACGCGATACGATCGCAAATGTCTTCCAGTTCACGTAAATTGTGGGAAGAGATGACAACTGTCAATTGACGGTTTAAGATCTCATCGGATAAAATACGTTTCAATGTAAGTCTCATCACCGGGTCGAGTCCGTCAAAGGCTTCATCCAACAGCAATACGTCCGGACAGATGGATAGCGCCAGTATGACACATGCCTGCCGTTTCATGCCTTTGGAGAAAGTATTGATTCGTTCGTTCTCGTTGATCGGGAAATTCGTCAATAACTTGTAGTACATACCTTCATTGAAACTAGGATAGAAGATCTGATAGAATTTTCGCATCTCTTTTAAGGTTGATTGGGTCAAAAAGAACGGATCATCCGGTACAAACAAGATACGTTTCTTAATAACCGGGTTATTATATACAATTTGATTGGCGATCGTGATCGAACCCGAATCAGGTTTGATGACACCGCTTAAAAGGCGAAGTAAGGTGCTTTTACCGGCACCGTTAGGACCGACCAGGCCATAGATACTGCCTTGAGGGATATCCCAATTCACATCAGCCAACACTTTCTTACCATCAAAACTTTTGGCGATATGGCTTAAATGAATCATACCTTTCCCTCCTTAGGATATATTTCATACAATAAACGGGCAACATCTTCTTGAGTAACACCGTAATTTTTCGAACTTCTGAGTGTTTTCTCCAACTCGGCTAATTTATCCAACTTTAGATTCGGTTGTTCAAGATTCGGCTCACTGACATAAGAACCTTTTCCCTGCACCGAGTAGATGTAGCCGTCTCTTTCCAGCTCCGTATAGGCTTTCATGACCGTATTGGGATTGATTCCCAGATCTTTGGCCAATTGACGCACTCCCGGAAGCTGCTGAAGAGGCTGCAGTAGACCGCATGCGATATACCCAAGTACTTGATCCTGTATTTGTTGATATATCGGCAGACGGCTTGTGTTGTTCAGATTGAACATAGCGTACCTCCCAACTGTACTATCCATACTAATACAGTAATACAGTTAGATTAGATTGTCAACACTCTTTTATAACATGTTATTTGAACGCCATTTATTGATAATCAAAGCGCAATGTGCTACTCTTGAAACAACGGAACAGGTATCGATTCGAATCTCATTTCGAATCAAACTGACAGAATCAGTGAAGGACATCCATGGCAAAATTAAAGAAATGGTCAATCGACATTGACGGTAAGAATTATGCGGTAAGTTTGAATCTCAACCAATGGTCAGGCAATCATGTGTTGACGATCAACGGAGCTCATGTGAAGTTACGGCGTGCGATCTTTCAGGCATTTGTAGGGATCGATCAAGAAATCATGATCGGTGATACAGCTTGTCGATTGATGATACTCGGAAACAAAGCGGACATCGCTGTGCATGAACGCTATATCAATTCCGGAAAGCCCTATTTCCCACTGAAAGGGATTCCTAATTGGACATGGTTGTTTATCGCTGCCAATGTGGCTATTCCACTTGTTTTTCAAGGTGGAATCATCCCGGTTCTGATCGGAATAACCGGATCAGTCTATTGTATGCGAACAGCTGTTTCTCCCGGGATGAAAATTCCGACAAAACTACTTTCTTGCATCTCGATTACCGTAATCGCTTGGAGTTCAGTCGGTCTTTTATATGTGTTGGTTCAATATATCAATATCCTAAGCAGTTAACGAAAAAGGACTTCATTGAATGAAGTCCTTTTCTGTTATAGTTCGATGTTCTGAACTTTAGCGAGATGATAGATCAATATTTTAGCTGATGACAGGTTGGTTGCGATCGGTATTCGATGGACGTCACATAAGCGTAATAACGCCTGAACATCCGGTTCATGCGGTTGGGCTGTTAACGGATCGCGCAGGAAGATCACAAACTGGATCTTATCCGTGGCAATCAAAGCACCGATCTGTTGGTCACCGCCGATGGGGCCTGATTGAAGACGAATCACTTCGAGATGCGAAGCTTCCATGATGCGTTTGCCGGTCGTACCGGTCGCATAGAGTGAATATTGACTCAAAACGGCTTCATACTGCTGAACGAATTCGATCATATCGTTTTTCATGTTGTCATGGGCGATCAAAGCCCCTGCATAGATCATAGGAAACCTCCCTTATCTATTTAATTAATTATAATCGACTTACTTGAAGATTGATAGTTAGTCAAAAATGAGTTAAGAAAAGCTGTCTGGATTCAGACAGCTTTTCTATTGATGTTATACGCTGATGCCTAAGAATTTCTTAACGACTAATCCGATCAGAAACGAAATGACCGCAACACCCATTGAAATGGAGGCCATCTCTAAGAATCTTTTCTTAAAAGGAAGGTCTTTTGCGACAGAAACATAATAAGTAAACACGAAGATAACCAGAATAACAATGATCAATAAGCAGATCAGCGCCGGCACATATTGTTTGGTTGGGAAGATCAAGTACGGCATGACCATCAGCACAACAGCTACAATATACATAATTCCGGTATATCCGGCTGATTTGAGTGAATTTGTATCACCTTCACGGCTTCGCGAAGAGAGATATTCGCTGCTCATCATGGAAAGTGTTGCCGAGATACCGGTAACCAAACCAGATAAAGCTACCAGCTTGGTGTTTTGCATAGCGAACGTTAATCCGGCCAAGGTTCCGGTCAATTCAACTAAGGCGTCATTGAGTCCGAGGACCATCGATCCTACATATTGCAGACGTTCTTCATCCAACATATCGATCAATGCTTTTTCGTGGTCGTTTTCATCATTTGAAATAAGGGAAGCTTCAGGAACTTCTAATTCGATGTCTTTATAGATCTGTGTTGCATCGCCTTCTTTGTTTTCCATCAATTTTAAGGTGAAGGTATAACCGAAGATCTTATTAAGAACTTTATAAAAGACAATCTTGATTTGGTTTGGCTTTACGTCCTCTTGGGTATATTTCTTCCATATCTCACTGTGAGCTTTTTCCTCTTTGGCGATACGCTCTAAGATCGATTTGTTTTTTTCGTCTTTAATACCTTTCGCAATTGCCATGTAGACATAATATTCAGTGATTTCGTTCAACTGCATTTCCAGCAGTAATTTTCGGACTTTCTCGCTTATTTGTTTCATAATTTACCCCCTCTTACTTAGTTAGTTTATCACTTTTTTGATTCTAAATCACATAAAAAGCGATTATTCCACCTGACGTAAGGATTGTGGTAAAATAAATGGGCAAAGGAGGTGACGTCATGTTGGATGTACTTGTTATCGGAGCCGGACATGCCGGAGTTGAAGCTGCTTTAGCGTCTGCCCGGATGGGAATCAATACGGGTCTGTTAACGATCAATACTCATCGTATTGCGATCATGCCGTGTAACCCTTCTGTCGGAGGACCTGCCAAAGGAATCGTCGTACGCGAAATCGATGCGCTCGGCGGTCAGATGGGAATCACAGCCGATCGAACGGCACTTCAGTTTAAAATGTTGAACACAAATAAGGGACCGGGCGTTCAATGCCTGCGCGTCCAGTCGGATAAGATCGAATACTCAAAAATGATGGAAGAGATCGTTCATTCTACACCGAATTTGACTGTGATCGAAGGATTAGCTGAGAAAGTTCTGTTTGAAAACAACAAAGCGGTCGGAGTTCTTCTTCAAGACGGAAGTCAACTCTTGTGTAAAGCACTTATCATTACAGCCGGTACTTATATGAGCGGAAAAATCATGGTGGGTGATCAAGTCACCATCGGCGGTCCCGATCAACAGCCTACGACCAATAACTTGTCGCAGTCACTGCGCGATGCAGGACTGACGACGTTCAGATTGAAGACCGGAACGCCGCCCCGCATTAAAACATCTTCCATTGACTTTAGTCAAGGGTTGATCCAACCGGGTAATGAAGATTTTATCCACTTCTCATCCCTTACAAAACAAAGTGATGTTACCACTGTTCAAGAACCGTGTTATTTGATTTATACACAACCTGAAACGCATCGCATCATCTATGAAAATATGCATTTGTCGAGTATGTATTGCGGTGTTGTGGAAGGTGTCGGCCCGCGATACTGTCCGTCCATTGAAACAAAACTGGAACGATTCGCTGATAAGGAACGTCATCAGTTGTTTTTGGAGCCTGAATCGCGCAGTTTAGATACGACCTATATCCAAGGATTTTCCACTTCTCTTCCTTATCATGTGCAGGATATGATCATCCGTACATTACCTGGGTTAGAGAATTGTATCATCGATAAATATGCCTATGCGATCGAGTATGATGCCATCGATCCGACTCAGTTATATCCTTCATTACAGGTGAAAACGTTGGCCGGACTCTTCATGGCCGGCCAAGTCAACGGTACGTCGGGTTATGAGGAAGCAGCCGGTCAAGGAATCATCGCCGGTATCAATGCGGCACTTTTCGTTCAAGGAAAAGAACCATTGGTTTTGAAACGGAACGAAGCCTACATCGGCGTCATGATCGATGACCTTGTCACAAAAGGGACCGAAGAACCCTATCGCCTACTCACAAGCAGAGCGGAATACCGACTCTTACTCAGACATGACAATGCGGAAATGCGGTTAAGTCAAAAAGGCCGCGATATCGGTCTTTTGGATGATGCACGCTATGATCTGTATGTGATGATGAGAGATCAATTAGAAGAAGTGATAGCACTTTTAAAAACTACTCGATTCACGCGCAAAGACAGCATCAATCTAATGATGATGGAGCGGGGTTATGAGTCGTTGAATGAAGGAATCAGTGCAGCTGAGTGTTTGAAGCGACCGAATATCACAATGAATGATTTGGTCAATTATATGGATCTGAGTGATTATAAAACAGAAGTCCTGAAAGAAGCCGAAATCGAAATCAAATACGAAGGCTATATCATTAAAGCCATGAAAGACGCTCAACGATTAGTTTCGATGGAGAAACTTCAATTGCCGATCGATCTGGATTATCAGGAAGTAGAACATTTATCGTTGGAAGGTCGTCAGAAGTTAAGTGCGATCCGACCGTTGACCGTGGGTCAGGCCAGCCGTATATCAGGTGTCAATCCGGCAGATATTTCCGTTCTTGCGGTATATCTCTCACAACGAAACAAACAGAAGAATTCTGTACAGATTACTAATGTATAAAATGATAATAAAATAAATTAAAAAAAAGTAGCTACTTCAACAATTATGGAAAGGAAATCATTGATGGAAAAAATCGATGAATTCCTTTCTTTTTTGTTTCAATTGAAGTTTAATTCACTAAAATGAAAACTTAGTTGAAACTCGCATATGTAGGTTATTTGAAGTCCTGTAACTTAGGAGATCATTCTTCATTATCGTTCAAATCAAATCGCTTCTTAGATTGAATTACTGGGTCAATTAACCAATACTGAAATTTGACATAATGGACAAATGCTTCGATACACTCAAATAAAATTTCGTCATATTCTTCAGATAAATCCGCTCCGATTCCTAGCCTTAATGTTAAATTTTCAATTTTTGTGTTCATTCCATAAAATGATTTTTCTGAATGATGCACATATCCAGATGCTTGCACATACACATTGCGAAATCGAGAATCATACTTGACTAATTTCTCCGATAAATTTGAATCTGTCATTCTATTTCCATATATATCTTTTAGACTTCCAATTTTTATAGAAGGATCAAATAGGCTGTTTACAACTTTTTCTTTATCTGCTGCAATATAATAAGCAAAAAGCCTCATGCAGTTATCAAGTTGTGATCTCAAAAGTATCCCTGCACAACACAAGTTTCTGGTTTCAATCATTTTGACAAATCCATCATTCAACCTTATACACCTATCTTGCAGACTAATACTGTAAAGGTCTTGTTTAAATAAGGATTCACCTATTACTTCTTTTGTTGTTGAAAGTCCTATGGCTCGAAGTTTCTTTAATTCATCAAGTTGTTCATTGATTTTTTCTGTGAATTCTTTCATCATATCCCCTCCATATAAATAGTATCCATACGAAACCTTGATCGTAATAGTAAGTATGCAAATTCTTACGATTTCGTGAAAACGTGTTGATGTATAGGCACATGTGTTGAGATAGATTTATAATACTTAATTATTTATTGTTTCTCATTAATTTTTTTCATTTGTTCAATTAATTCTTGGATAGATTTCTCAAGTTCTTGATATTTTTCACTATTTCCCATTTGTGAATATCCCCACTGTTGAACTCTTATATTAGATGCCCTTTCAAAAACGGATTTCCCATCAGTTCCATCAATCTCTTGATACAATTCATTCATTGTTTCAATAATAACAGGAATCTTTGGATCATCTCCGTTTAGCCCACGTATAAATTCGATTGAATATGTATATTTATATGAAGAATCCTTAAACTCTGAAAATCTTGATATGAAATTGGTTCTAAAATCATCGTACCTTCCAAGGAGCAAATATGTATTCAAATACTGAAGTAGAAAAAGGTCATAAACATCATCTTCTGAAATTGGCAAGAATATCGCCGGTGGCTTAATGGCCCCTGACTCTAAATCTGAATATACTATTTTTAGCGCACCTGAATCTTTTAAAATCAAATCGAAGTAAACAAGCCTATCCTCCAAAAGATTTGAATAAAGTAAATCGGAAGCAAGTGAAGCTAGATGCTCTGATGTAGGACGTTGAAGATAAGAATATTTATCGTATTTGAATTTGATTTCACTATTGAATTGTAGGATGCTCGCAAACCAGATAAAAGGAAGATTTACTATAAGCAATGCCGTTATAAGGATTTTAAATCCTTGTATTGAAAAAGATCTGAGGTTAAATGATTTTTTGTTTACACTATGAGAATTTTCGATATCTGGTTTAGGAGAAACTATATATCCTATTACTAACTTGTTATAAATAAAGAGTTCAAGAAACGTGGCGCCTATAATTATGATTGCAAATATTAAGACCAGTATAGGAAACTTAAGTACGTTTAAGCCCGAAAAATCAATAAAAAAGCTTGCACAAGCTATTCCAAAAATATAAATTATTGCTGGTATTAGCACCTTAATAAACTTCGATTTCAGAAGTTTCAGTCGATTTTCAATCAAAATAATCAAAGCGATTGGAATCGAGATACTCGGAATAAGGATAATACATGTATATACAAGATTCAGTTTCCAACTAACTAAATTAGCTGTGAATGTAAAAAAAATGACGATTGCCGGACCTGCAATTGCATAGAACCAAAACACCAACTTTTTAATCATTTTCTTGCCCCCAAGTATACATTTTCTCATTACTATAATCATATGCTTTTTTGAGACTTTGAAGCAATAGCTTTCAGAAATTGAACTCTAAAATTTCAGTGTTTTTCTTAGGTTTTTCGCATTTTTTTACCTGAATGATTGGTTATTCAAAAAAATTTTATGAACGAATATAATTTAAAATGATATTGTCAATTAGCCGACATCAAATTGGCAGAAAGCAATAATCATCATAAATACACAACTGCAGAGTATAATAAAATCAGTTAAAGCCATTGTATGAATGGAAAGGAGCCAACGTTATGAAAAAAATACTCGTCGCTTATTATTCGTTTGAAGGATATACAGAAAGTATTGCGCATGTGATTGCTGAAACATTGAAGGCAGATATTATGGAAATAAAACCGGCGAAGGAACTCAGATCCAAGGGATTCAGTAAATATGTATGGGGCGGAGCTCAGGTTGTGATGGGTACCAATCCCAAACTCGATAAACTCGAATTGGATCCGAATCAGTATGATCTGATCTTTATCGGAACACCGATCTGGGCAGGATCTTTTGCGCCGCCGATCAAGACGTTTATCGAAGGGGACTATATGAAAGGCAAGGATGTATGTTATTTCTATACCCATGAAGGCGGAGCTACCGGTGCGGAAAAGAAATTCAAAGAGATCATCGATAAGAAAAATCACTTTGTTAGTTCACTCAGCGTCTTGCATACGAAAGACGGACTTGAATTAGGACAGACTCACGCCATCAGTTGGTCAATATCCAATGCGGAAGAGAACTCAAAGATTAAAGCAGTTTGATTATAAGAATGGGTTGAAGCAGGGTTATATCAAAATCAAAAAGCTATTTATCGACGTAAAACATCGACAAGCGGAAAACCAGTCACAAAAGGACTGGTTTTCTATTTTTAATGAGTGGATAATTTGGTATAATTTCATCACGGAGGGCGAACCATGAATCAAAGCACATTACTAAGTGAACTGAAACTGCGCGGCATTGAATTGAACGAAACACAACTCAACCAATTCGACACCTATATGAACTTATTGATCGAGTGGAATCAGCGCATGAATCTGACAGCGATCACGGAGCCCGAAGAAATCAATGAAAAACACTTTTTGGATTGCCTGTGTCTGGTGAATTTGATCGATCCTAAAGCGAATATGGCAGATATCGGATCGGGAGCCGGCTTTCCGGCAATCCCTTTACTTATCGCACTGCCGGATCTGCGTGTTACAATGGTAGAACCGATAGCGAAGCGAACGTTGTTTTTAAAAGAAGTGATCAAACAGCTTAATTTAAAAAATGCGGTCGTTCTTAATGAACGATCGGAAGATTTAGCGAAGACCGGTCGCGAGAAATTCGACGTAGTGAGTGCTCGAGCGGTCGCCAGCTTGCCGATACTATGTGAGATCTGCGTACCGTTACTTAAGGTCGGCGGGAATTTCGTGGCTATGAAAGGCAGCAGCGGTCTTGAAGAGGTAGAGGAAGCGAAGAATGCGATGCGAATATTGAAGTTGAAAGTAAAAGAAATTCAAAAGGAAGTACTGCCCAGTGCCGGATTACGCTATAATATAGTACTGAACAAGACTGAAAGCACACCGCTTGCTTATCCAAGGCAGTATGCGCAGATCAAGAAACGCCCGTTGTAGGAGGAACTATGAAGGAAACATTAGAAATTGCGATTGAACTGATTCGACCGAACCGGTATCAACCACGTTTGGATTTTAATCATGACGGACTGATGGAATTGGCTCAGTCGATCCGTGAGAACGGATTGATCCAACCGATCGCCGTCAGAAGAATCGGAAAAGAATATGAGATCATTGCCGGTGAACGTCGTTACCGTGCGATGCGACTTGCCGGATTCACCGTTGTTCCGTGTATCGTCAATGAAGCCAATGAAACACAGATGGCAGAAATGGCGCTTGTAGAGAACTTACAACGTGAAGATCTGACAGCGATCGAAGAAGCTAAGGCTTATGTTAAGATGATGCAGGAGAATAAACTCACGCAAGAAAAAATCGCTGTCAAGATGGGAAAATCCCAATCGAGCGTTGCCAATAAGATTCGCCTGTTAGCTTTGCCGCAAGATGTGCAGAATGCGATTACTGAACGCAAGATCACAGAACGTCATGCACGGGCATTACTGAATGCAGAACCGGAAGAACGCAGTGAACTATTTAAGAAAATCATCGGGATGAATTTAAATGTCCGTCAGACCGAACAGTGGATCGACACCCACAATAAGAAAAAAACCGAAGAAGAGAAGAAACCAAAAACAAAAGGGATCACCCGTAATGTACGAATTGCGATCAATACCATTAATCAAGCGGTAGAGATGATCACTAAAACAGGAATACCGGTCAACGTTCAACAAGAGGAAGACGAAACAGAAGTTCGAATGATTTTACGTTTTCCAAAATAAGAAAGGGATGTGAAGCAAATGGGTAAAGTAATTGCCGTAGCGAATCAAAAAGGAGGCGTCGGAAAAACAACGACCAGTATCAATCTGGCGTCCGGTTTGGCCTATTTGGGCAAAAATGTTTTACTTGTCGACTTTGACCCGCAGGGCAACACGACACAAGGTGTCGGAGCTTCACGTCAATCAATCGGATTGAGTGTTTATGATGTGCTATTGCAGGATGTCAGTATCAATCAAGCAGCGATGAAGTTGAAAATGCCTCCGTTGACGTTGGTCCCTGCGACCATCGATCTGGCGGGAGCCGATCTGGAAATGGTAGAGTTCAAAGTAGGCCGAGAAAAACTACTGAAAAATAAATTAGATGTCGTTAAAAACGATTACGACTACATTATTATCGACTGTCCGCCGTCACTGGGATTATTGAACACCAATGCACTGACGGCCGCAGATTCCGTGATCATCCCGGTCCAATGCGAATATTACGCTTTGGAAGGACTAACACAGTTATTATCCACGATTCGCTTGGTACAACGCTTATTTAACGATAGATTGATGATCGAAGGCGTGTTGTTGACCATGTTTGATACACGTACAAAATTAAGTGTGGAAGTTCAGCAGGAAGTTCGCAAATACTTCAAAGAACGTGTTTATAAGAGTTTCATCCCACGAAACGTAAAACTATCGGAAGCACCGTCGCGCGGACAATCGATCTTCGAATATGATGTTCGTTCGGAAGGCGCCCGTGCTTATGCCGCATTAGCCAAAGAAGTGATTTCCCATAACGAAGGGGGAGTTCAAGTATGAGTGATGATAACCGCCGTTTAGGGCGTGGACTCGGAGCGATTTTCGGTGAAGATGTAAACAGTGTTCTCGAAGACATCCAGAAAACGCAAGGAGACGGTAAATATCCGAAGGAAGAGATCGCTTTATCATCGATCCATCCCAACCCTTACCAACCGCGTATCCATTTTGATCAAGACAAGATCGATGAATTGGCTCAAAGCATAACCGAACACGGAGTATTTACACCGGTGTTACTTCGCAAAGCAGTTCACGGTTATCAATTGATCGCAGGAGAACGTCGTGTTCGTGCTGCCAAACAAGCGAACTTAACAACTATCCCTGCCATCGTTATGGAATTCAGCGAAGAAGAAATGATGGAAATATCGTTGATCGAAAATATTCAGCGAGAAAATTTAAATGTGATCGAAGAAGCGAACGCTTATGCGATGCTGATCGAGAAGATGGATCTGACACAAGAACAATTAGCTAAAAAAGTCGGGAAAAGCCGTGAACACATCACGAATACGCTTCGTTTACGTAAACTTCCCGAAAGTGTCCAACAGATGGTCCAGAACAACTTATTGACGATGGGTCATGTACGTCCGTTGATCACGCTTAACTCTGCGGAAGAGATGGAGACAGTCGCTAAACGTATACTCAAAGAAAATATGAGTGTTCGGGCTGTTGAATCTCTTATAAAAGACATGCAGAAACCAAAAACGGAACCTGTTCAGAAACCTAAGAAAGATTATAATTATGTAACGACCTTATTTGAAGATCGTCTGCAGACGAAAGTGAAAATCGATGAAAACAAGATTTCCATCCATTTCACGGATGACGAGGATCTGAACCGTATACTGGAATTATTGAATCTACTGGAAGAGTAGACCCGACACTGTTGTACGCAACAGTGTTTTGTTAAGGAGGTGCACACATGCTAACCGATACGATCGCTGCCATCAGTACTTCACTGCAGGAACAGGCGATATCCGTGATCCGCATCAGCGGTGATGAAGCGCTGGAAATCGCGAGTCGTCTGACTCATAAAGACTTTCATCAGATCGCAACGCATACTGTGACCTATACCTTTATCCGTGACCCGCTCAGCGATGAGATCATCGATGAAGTTCTGATCACAGTAATGAAATCACCTCGATCATACACAAAAGAAGACATCGTCGAAATTAGTTGTCACGGCGGCGTCTACATTACGCAAAAAGTACTTTCCGCTGTTTTATCGCACGGAGCACGACTTGCCGAACCGGGAGAATTTACTCGCCGCGCTCTGATCAACGGACGCATCGATCTAACCCAAGCCGAAGCTGTTCAAGATATGATCGAAGCCGACAGTCCGCAAAGCGCAGCCCTTGCGATCTCGGGAATACGCGGATCTCTTCAAAAACTTATACAACCGATGTTGGATGAACTGATGAACATCATTGCGCAGATCGAAGTGAATATCGATTACCCTGAATACGATGATGTTGAACAACTAACGCGCGGCACTGTACTTCCTCTTTGTCTGAGTTGGTCAGAGAAACTTGAAGTTATTCTACAGGATGCCAGATCCGGAAGACAGATGAAAGAAGGCGTCAAAACCGTCATCGTCGGAAAACCCAATGTCGGTAAATCAAGCTTGTTGAATGCTTTGTTGGAAGAAGACAAAGCCATTGTTACTGACATCGCCGGAACAACGCGTGATCTTGTCGAAGGTTCGATCCGTCTCAAAAACGTAACTTTGCATTTGATCGATACGGCCGGTATCCGTGAAAGCCATGATGTCATTGAACAGATCGGTATCCAAAAAACAAAGAAAGCCCTTCTTGAAGCAGAATTAATACTGCTTATTCTCGATGCATCTACCGTATTGGACGCCTATGACACAGAGCTCATGGAGATGACAGATGCGTCCAAGCGGATCATCGTCTATAATAAAACTGATCTGTATCCAATTGCAGGAGGAATCGGAATCAGTGCTATGCAGAATGAGATCGGAGCCTTGGTGGATGCGATCAACAAGCGTTTCGAACCTCATCAACGGGTATTCAAGACACCTGCATTAAATAACGAACGAACCATTGCTCAAGCAACCAAAGCCGCTATCGCCATGAAATCGGCGATCAATGCATTGAATCAGGGAATGGAAATGGATCTTGTCACCATCGATCTGCAGGAATGCTACATGGATCTGGGAGAAATTCTCCATGCTGTCAGCCGTGAAGACATCATAGATACACTATTCAGTCGATTCTGTCTGGGAAAGTAGGAGAAACATGGAACTTATCATAAAAAGAATTATGGCTACGATCATCGACGAAATCATCGTTTGTATACCGGCTTCGGTGATCGCCGGAATATTGTCGTTGATGAATTACTTATTGAGTCTGTTTCCGTTTATGTCGTTTATTCGCCATCCCGCATGGATTTTTCAGATCGTCGTTTCACTGATATTTATCATTTATGAAACGATTGCGCTGTATATGTTTAAAACGACCATCGGCAAGAGTCTTTTGAATTTGAAAGTAAAACCATTGGATGATAAATTAGACTTTTGGGATTGTTTAAGTCGCAGTACCATTAAATCGATCAGTTTAAGTGTTCCTTTCTTTCTGATTTCGATCATCTCGGTCGTCTACATGGCTGCAGGAGATGCGCATTCATCCATCCATGATATTGCCGCAAAGACACGGGTATGGTAATGTGGGTCGATTCACACGCTCATCTCGCTGAAGAAGACTATGATTCAGACAGAAATGAAGTAATTCAAAGAGCGAAAGATGTAGGCATCGGGAAGATCCTTTTGATCGGTTGCGGAATCGCAGGAGCCAAACGAGCACTTACAGTGGCACTAACGGATGAACTATTCGATGCAGCAGTCGGGTTTCATCCGGAAGACATCGAAAATATAAGCGATGCTGACTGGGCATTGATGGAAGAAATGGCAGCTCATCCAAGAACAGTCGCCATCGGAGAGATCGGATTGGATTTCTATTGGCATCATGAACCGGAGCACCATCAACTTCAAAAAGAAGTATTCACTCGTCAGATCGATTTGGCCAATCGTTTGGGTAAACCGATTCTGATCCATACCCGTGATGCGATCCAACAGACATATCAATTGTTGAAAATACATCCGGCGGATAAGAAAGGGATCATGCATTGTTATTCCGGCAGTGTTGAGATGGCGGTCGAGTTCGTTAAATTGGGGTATCTTATTTCATTGGCCGGTCCGGTCACATTCAAGAATGCTGTTGTACCCAAAGAGGTAGCCAAAGCAATCGATTTAGATCATCTGATGATCGAAACGGATTCACCTTATTTGACACCGATGCCGTTTCGGGGGAAACGCAATGAAAGTTCCTATGTAGTCATGGTTGCGAAGGAAATCTGCCAACTTAAAGATATTGATGAGGTGATACTTAAAACAGCCGTATGGAATAACTATAATCATCTGTTTCATGAGTAAACAGGGCTGATTTCAGCCTTTTTTTTGCAGAAAAACAGCCTGTAAGCGCTCTTCTGACAACATAAAACAACACATTTTTGTCATAAATTTTACAAATCAAATCAGATATGCTATCATTCTAAAGGATTACGAAAGGAGACTATGATCTTGAAACTATTCAAAAAGATCATTCTTGTTCTCTTGGTTCTATCCCTTTTCGGATGTACCGCCCGGGTTAAAAAAGGAACAGTCGTTGTTCTCCAGACATTGTCGACGGAGAATGAGGCAGTGATCGCTGAACCCTTTACCATGACAGAAACATCAGAAGAGGTCATACTCGCAAAAC
>Ga0209123_1001210_pt1 | contig 26599 bp, 13 predicted proteins | sample BarGraIncu00431A_FD_184500 | JGI IMG/M metagenome (GOLD analysis project Ga0209123, IMG submission 184500) | Arctic peat soil microbial communities from Barrow, Alaska, USA - Barrow Graham LP Incubations 004-31A (SPAdes) (version 2) | ecosystem: Environmental > Terrestrial > Soil > Wetlands >...
ATTATTTGAGCGACCCAATCCCAATCCATATCCATGCCCACCTCGTTCGTAAATATGAAGTTCGCACGGAATATTGTGTTTTTTCATAGCTAATGCGTATTCAATACTGTTTTCTACCGGCACTGTACCATCATCCAATGAGTGTATCATAAATGCTGGAGGAGTTGTGGTCGTAACTTGCAATGCATTCGAAAAATGTTTCACCATTTCCAGTGAAGGATGCTTTCCAATCAAGTTCTCGCGCGATCCCGCATGTGTAATAGTAGAATCCATGGAGATTACGGGATAAATTAACAACGAAAAGTCTGGGCGAGCACTGGTAGAGTCAATCGGGCTGTATACTTTTTCATTAAAATGAGTTGAAATAGTGGATGCGAGATGACCTCCGGCCGAAAAGCCCATTATCCCAATTTTATGAGGATCAATGCCCCATTCCTTTGCGTTACGGCGGACAATACGAATCGCTTCTTGCCCATCCTGCAACGGAGCTATAGATTTGTTTTTCATAATTGCATCGTCGGGCAAACGGTAATGTAAAACGATAGCAGAAATTCCTAAACCATTCAGCCATTTAGCCACATCAGTACCTTCGCCAACATAAGACAAACCATAATATCCGCCTCCCGGGCATATCACTACAGCAGCACCGGTGTTTTTATCGGCAGGTGCCGGATATACCTGAATAGTGGGGTTCGTTACAAACCGGATCTTAATCCAATAGGCTGAATCCACCGTTTCCTTATAAGTGGAATTGGGAATTGAACCGGGCACTTTTCCGTTCCATACTTCAATAATTTTGCTTTGACCGGAAATATTACCGATTGTAGCAATCAGGCATGCAAATGCCAAAACTGTTTGTTTTAAAACTGAATTTCTCATTATGTGTTTTTTTTATTTTATATTAATTGGACTACACCATTTAGGGTTACTTCAATAAAGCCTGAATTTGTTTGTCAATTTCATCCTGTTTTTGTCGTGCTTCTGCTATTGGAATACCCACTTTCATCCAAGGCCTTTTATGACCGGTATAGGTAAGCCATGCATCTTTCATGATTTCCTGCCGCTGCTCAACAAGTTTCAACACCGCTTCTCCGTTCGGGTATCCCGACAGTGCCGATTTCATATCCTTGATATTTTCAAGCTCAGTCGCTCCCAAAAATAGAAGTATTTGCTTTGCCATAATGAAATGTCCGGTTTCATTTGGATGAATTCCATCTTCGGCATACCTGAAAGTAGAATCTATCTGGCGTTGTTCTTCCATGTATTTCCGCATCGGCCAATGAAGATCAATCACACCCCAACCGGAAGTGTATCTGCGACTTATCAACCAATCGGCGTATATATCAAGCACATTGGCATAGGCTTTTCCTTTACGTTCATCGTACACGGCGTCTGTAATATGTATTATAGGTATTCCCGTTACCTGTTGGTGCAACCAGTCAATGCCTTCTTTATATTTCTGAAAACGGTCTTCATCAAAAGGCATAAAGATACCATCATTCATACCGTAACAAGCAAACACCAGATCAGGTTTTGTTTTAGTCAGCACTCTTTCCAATCGTTCATGCAAATCAGGACGGGCAAATACCCCCCCCGCGTGACCGGGCTCTGACAAACCTGAGACCGTTTCGCTTGGCAAACCAACATTGATATATTCAATATGTCGGGCAGGATAACGAAGGGTCATATAAGCCTCGATGTATGAAACATATTGCCCCATGTAAGTGATACTGTTACCCAAGAAAACTATCTTTTTGACACTATCCGGTATTACATAAGACTGTGAAAAACTTTGAGCCTGAAACCAGGCTAATGCGATAAAAATAAATGCTAGACGTCTCATATAATTTATTTTCTTTTATAATATTCGTTCATAATATACCATGCTTTCTTCTTTTCTCCTTTATCGGATAGTAGCCCTTTTCGGTTATATCCTTTTTGGTACACGGGATGCATTCGCCCTAAAGATTTATAATCGAATAAAATCCAGGGACAAACTCCGCATAAATTTGGGATTGTACCAAACAGCTCTATTTGATTCTTATAAATATGCTCCTGATATTCTTCCGACCAAGAAGCAGCTTCGTCTGTTGGAACATTTTTATTTCCATACAACGCCTCCCCTCCGAATTCTGAGATAAACACAGGTTTATCAGGGAAGTCAACTCTCCATTTTGTATCGGATGGCTTGCCTTGCCACGGATCGTACCAGCCTATGTATTCGTTAATGCAAATCAAGTCGGAATACCTGTAAAGCGTATCCGAAACATTAAATAAATTGTTGACATAAGATTGTGTATTCATAACATGACAGATCAACCGTGTTGAATCCATTGCCCTGCATTTTTGAGTTAACTCAATGAGGGCATTATTTCTGTTTGGAGTACCCGAATAGGTTTCATTTGAAAGACTCCAGACAATTACGGCAGCACGGTTCTTATCCCTGCGAATCATTTCTTTGAGCATCGTTTCCATTTTTTGTGGAACCACGCTGTCTGAAAACTGAATGTGCTGATAAACTGGCAATTCGCTCCACACCATCAAGCCCATTCGTTCGGCTTCCTTAATCGTATTTTCATTGTGTGGATAGTGTGCCAACCGGACAAGGTTACATCCCAATTCTTTAGCGGAATTTAGCAAAAGTTTGGCATCCTCCACGGAATAAGCCCTAACTTTTTTCATTGGATTTTCTTCGTGAATATTGACCGCTTTCAGAAAAATAGGCTTCCCGTTTAATAATACTTGATTTCCCAGTACTTCAATGCACCTGAAACCAATCTCATCAGCAATAGTATCCATTTCACTTTCAACAATTACTTTGTAAAGTTTAGGGTTTTCGGGCGACCAAAGTTTGAAATGCGACGAAAATTCAACCTTCGCAAAACCTCTGTCGTTAGTCCGGGTTTTATAAACGATATTTAGTTCGGGTATTTTTACTTTAATCTTTTGTTCAGCTTGCCCACCATTCAGTTGAATCCAGCCCAGCACATCATTCAGGCTGTTTTTTTTCAATTGAATGGAATAATCATCAATGTAAGTATTGCCTGTTTCAATAATATTTACATCACGTGTGATACCACCATAATTTAACCAATCATAGCCTCGCCCGGGAATGCCATTCTCCAAGCGACGGTTATCTACTTTTACGATGATTGAATTATCACCATCTTTAACTTTACCTGTAATTTCAAATTGAAAAGACGTAAAACCTCCTTCGTGGTTTCCGAGTTTTTCACCATTTAGATAAACATCAGCCCTATAATTGACTGCGCCAAAATGCAGAAAAAGCCGTGCATCTTTCTTTTTGGAAACATTGAACAATTTTCTGTACCAAACAGAGCCTTCATAAAAAGAAAGTTCGCACATCTGCGAATTGAAGTCGCCCGGCACATTCAATTCTGGTGCACCATCAAAGGAATACTCGAAGAAATCAGTCTTCTTCTGCGGTTTGGGTTCTACCCAAAATTTTTTCCAACCGCCAATATCTCCCGGGTCCACCATTACTTGCCATTTCCCATTCAAACTTGTTAAATGTCGGGATTGATCATTGATCATGGCTGTTTGGGCCTGTAAATAATTACAAAAAAGAATGATCAGAGCAACCAAAATCTCTTTTTTAAACACTATTTTCTCTCTTTTTTTATTCACTATACTTTTAATTGTTTTTATTAATCCCGCACTACATTCAATATACCATTAAACCCACATTAATCTAATTTTCCGGGTTTGTACATAAACTTATCAAAATCAGCATAAGCTTTTGTATTTTTACTTTGGGATGCAGCATATAATCCAATATAAACTCCCGTGAAACCGCCATTGGTTTCGGAACTCAGATACCAAACGTTTATCTTGTTTAAAAAATCAAATTTCTCACCATCCAGAGAATAATAAAAGGAGTAAAAGTCCTTATCTCCTTTTACTTTCAGATAAATTTTATCACCGGGAATTTCCATCTCGTTTGCGATTTGGTTCAGCACTCCCATATGATAACGCACTACCAGTTTTTGTTTGCCTTTTTCTGATTTTTTCAAATAGAAGTCATAATGTGCCTGACTCGTGTACAGAACCGTCATTCCCGCTTGGTCACCTTCCTTTGCGTCATTTAACGACAGCACAGTGGTAGCTGAAAAATCCATATGCTCCTGCCTGCGTCCCACAAAAGTAGGGGAATCATTATCGTCCAAAGAAACCGGGCTTGCTTTCAACCTCAATGAACCTTTCTTTTCCGTCAGCGAATAATTATTCATGATTGGGTTACGGAGGTAGTTCCAATCAACACCTAACTTAGCTTCGTCAAAATCGGTAGAGAGGTCATGCTGCTTTGCAGGTTGTAATGGTAAAGTAGGCACATTCATATCTATGTTTACTGTTCCGTTGCCATTTATTATAGGCCAGGCATTTGAGTTCCAACTTACCGGAGCTAAAAAGGTTTCTCGTCCCAATACGTGATGCAGCAAGCTTTGTGGACGAAAGCCTAGGAATACTATCCACCACGAACCGTCATGTGCCTGAATAAAATCACCATGCCCGGTACCTTGAATTGGGTTGCTTTGTGCATTTTCATTCATGTGTGTCATAATCGGATTGGCAGGATTCGAGTCATAAGGTCCATAGATATCTTTACTGCGCGCAATCGTCATTTTATGTCCATATTCGGTACCGCCTTCTGAAATGAGCAGATAATACCATCCGTCTTTTTTATAAATATGCGGTGCTTCTGGATAACGTCCGCCTGTACCATTCCATACAATTCTGCCTTCAGTAAGTTTTTTTCCTGTTTTAATATCTATTTCAGAAATGGTTATACCTTTGCCATTTGATATAAAGTAACATTTGCCATCTTCAAAATACAAAGTAGGGTCAATACCTCCCTGCTCCACAAAAACAGGTTCAGACCATTCACCGGCAGGATTATCTGTAGATACATAAAAATTTCCACTGGATACATTTGTGGTTACCATATAAAAACGACCTTCGTGATAACGGATCGTAGGTGCATAAATACCGGAAGAAGGTGCGCATTTGTCTAATTTGAGTTGGGAAGGACGGGTTAAGCAATGCCCGATTTTCGTCCAGTTAATTAAGTCTTTACTATGAAAGACCGGAACTCCCGGGAAGTATTCGAAACTACTGGTTACTAAATAATAGTCATCACCAACTCTGCACACACTCGGATCTGGATGAAAACCAGAAATAACAGGGTTTTTATACCCCTGAGCGTTTGAGTAGTGATAGAAACTTAAAATACAAATTAAAAGAATAATTACTTTTTTCATCTATGAATAATTTATTTTATTGGTCATATGGAACTCGCATTTTGAAATTCTCATCTGCTTTGGAGAATTGTCCAATTCATGCTTCGTTTCATATTGAAATTTATTTCTAATCAATTATATTGTCCTATTTTAAAATGAAGTCTACTGTACCCCTGATATCGGTGGCCGAAGCTCCAATCATAATTTTGAAATTACCGGGTTCTGCAATCCATGTGTTTTTTTTGTCATCATAATAAGAAAGTTCCACTTTTGTCAGGGTAAAACTCACCGTTTTTTCCTCTCCCGGCTGTAAAGAAATTTTCTTAAACCCTTTTAATTCTTTAAGCGGACGAGGCAAACTTGATTTTTCATCATTAACATACAATTGAACTACTTCCTTTCCTGCAACTTTGCCTGTGTTTTTTACTGGAATTGTCACTACTAATGAATCGGCTGTTGTAATTGATTTTGAAGAAATTGTAGGTTTGCCATATTGGAATGTTGTATAACTCAATCCATATCCGAACGGGAAAAGAACAGGAACTTTTTTAGTATCATACCAACGGTATCCTACCAAAATATCCTCTTTGTAATACACGTTCACACTGTCGCCTGGATAACAGAGTTTGTCAAAGGCATGTGCCCCAACATCTTCAAGTTTATTAGGAAACGAGATAGGAAGTTTCCCTGAAGGGTTTACGTCGCCAGAAATAATATCTACCAAAGCATTTCCGGCTTCAGAACCAAGGTACCATCCTTGAACAACAGCCGGTACTTTATCTAACCAAGGCATCAAAACTGCATTTCCACTTAGTAAAATCACGGCAACATTTTTATTAACTTTCTGTATTGCTTCAATCAGTTTGTCTTCTCCGAAAGGCAGAATAAGCGATTTACGGTCGCCACTTTCACAATCCTGAAAATAATTTTTATTCAACCCGCCAACAAAAAGAACCACATCGGCATTACGGGCAACCTCAACAGCTGCGTTTTGCAATGAGTCTATATTTAATTTAGAGGGTTCTTCTGCTCCATACATCGACCTACCAGAAGCATATCCCATACTGTAAACAATATGATTTTCACCATATTTATTCTTTAATCCCTGTAATGGAGAAATTTCATAAGCAGATTTCAGCGAGGTGGAACCTCCTCCAACAATCAGACTGCGTGTAGCATTTTCGCCTATCACGGCAATCTTTGTGTATTTGCCTTCAGGAATAGGTAAAAACTGTTTGTTATTTTTAAGGAGGACAATACCTTCATCTGCTATTTTTCGGGCTGCCGAGCTATGTTCGGGCGACACAAAACGACCGAAAGGACGATTGGCGCTCATGGTAGTGCGAAAAATCATTCGCAGGATACGGCTCGCTTTATCATCAAGCTTCGACATTTCGTATTTACCCGATTTAATTCCGTTCAAGAACGGATCGGCCAAATAATAGCTGGAAAAAGGAAAATGACCTTGTGTTGTCAATCCATTGGTATAGGTACCCATCTCAATATCAAGTCCACCATTTACAGCTTCGTCGGTACTGTGTACACCGCCCCAGTCACTGACCACCACGCCATCGAACTTCCAATCATTTTTCAGGATTTTGTTCAACAAAAAGTTGCTGTGACAGCAATGTTCACCCCGTATTTTGTTATATGCGCCCATGATTGACCACGCTTTTCCTTCCTGAACAGCAGCTTTAAAGGCTGGAAGATAAATCTCTTGCAACGCCCGGTCACTTACATTTACATTAATTTCGCCACGGCTAATTTCCTGATTGTTCAAAGCAAAGTGCTTTACGCACGCAGCAACTCCATTAGACTGTACACCCTGAATATATGGAACCACTATGCGTGAAGCCAAAAAAGGATCTTCGCCCATATATTCAAAATTCCGTCCGTTGAGCGGAGTACGATAAATATTGATTCCGGGTCCTAACAACATGGTTTTGTTTCGGTATCGGGCTTCTTCTCCGATAGATTTACCATAAAGCAACGAGATGTCGGGATTGAATGTTGCCGAAAGACAGGTTAATGCCGGAAAAGCAGTGCAAGAGTCATTCGTCCATTGCGCCCCGCTCCATTCATCCCACAATTTCTCATCGCTCACACCATGCGACCCATCGGCAGACCATACTTCTGGAATGCCCAACCGGGCAACTCCTTTTGAACTGAATTTCGACTGAGCGTGGCAAAGTGCCACTTTTTCTTCTAACGTCATCCGTGACAAAGCATCCTTTATACGAGCTTCTATAGGTTTATTTACATCTAAGTAAACAGGCTGTTGTGCCCATCCGCAAACAGACAACAGAGTAAGTAGTAATACTAAAATGCTGATTTTTCTTTTTTTCATGAGATTGTATTCTTTTCTATTATTTTTCAAACTACTACTATCTTTATTTCAATTCATAAGTAATCACTTTGTAAATCGCAGGAGTTTGAACTTCTGTACTCTTAGCCGATTCCAACATAGGCTGGTTTGGCCCCGGCTGCGGAGGAACAATTTGTCCGTCTACAGTTTGGGCAATTATTGCTTTACGACCCGTTACAAGCACACAGTCATTCTGCCAGGTTTCGTCACCATTCAGCATGCGTGTAGCTACCCACTTTTCGCCTTCAAACTTTCCTTCAAACACATGACCTAAGCGAATAACTTTTGATTGATCTTTCTTCCCAAATGTTATTCGCGCTGTGATACCTGCTATTATATATTCATCTGGAGCAGTTTGAATAACCAAACCATATCCTGTATTGTCCCATTTATTATATTCTACATACACTCTATCATCGCCAAATGTTAGCGTGTCTCTTGTACTGTTTTTTGTGCGCATAAAGCCGCGCATTTTACCTGTACCCTGATATTTTTTTATGTATGGCATCAGTTCATTTATTACAGAAACTGCCTGACGATAAGCTAAATTGGTATAGGCATCTTCAATCCCGAATGGAGAAAAACAGATGGCATCATGTTCCGCATAAGCATAAAAAGCCCGGGCTTGTTCCGTAGTACTTTCGGGAATAAAAAGCGGATTGTCCGAACGATGATACATCGACAAAATTTCTTTATAGTTAGGTGCATAAATATCAGGTGCGCAGAAATCGAGACTAAGCGCAGCGGCTTTATATACATCCATTGCTCTGGATACCGGTCCTCCGTTTGGATATGTACCGGGTAAATCAGTCGGATTTTGAACCAGCCAGGCATTTACATACATTGGAAGATTTAGCTCGTTTTTACCTAAGCGAGCTACTTCATTTATATACGTGGCATATTGCCATGTCATGAAGAAGTTTTGTGCACTTTTCATGTCATCAGCAAATACTTCAGACCAAGTACCTTTGGTTTTGCTTCCATTTTTTTGCCAAACACTTTTCATTTCCGGGCTCAAATTATTCGTATTTTTTTGTAAATACCGAATTAAGGTTTCTGGAACTTGAGCCTTAAATAAGTCAAGTGCTTGTTGATTATAATCCATGTCCTGAAATGCCCCAACCTCGTTTTCGGGTTGCATCATTACAACTGTATGCTCTTTGTCAACTTCCTTTATCCGTTTCATTAATTGCACATAAGCCTTTGCATCTGCCATCTGGGCTTCCTTGCAAAAAGATGAAATTACTTCGCCAATGCTGCCATTGCTTTGCTTCAATTTAAAAAAACGTTTTGTATCCTTTTTTACCCAAAGCGGCGTATAAGTTGAAAGTCCATTTTTCCAGCTTGCAAACCATAAGATACAAAGTTTCAGATTATTTTCGCGAGCCTGAGCTATGATCCCATCAATAAGCGAATAATCAAATTTGCCTTCCTGAGGTTCAAATTGTTCCCACGCAATGGATGCGATAACTGAATTAAGTCCCATTTCTTTTAATTTTGGAAAAATGGGCGCTAAATAAGTCAAATTGGAAGATGAGGAATTATGCAACTCTCCTGCAACCATCACAAATGGCTTACTGTCAACATACAATCTGGTAATATTTCCCTCTTTTTTTAATTGAGGGATTTCCTGAGCCTTAACATTATTGAACAGTATAGCTGTAGAAAATAAGAACGTAATTAGAATTAATTTTTTCATAAAATTTATTATTTTGTAAACACATCAATTTATGAATAGCCAATATTATTTTTATTTTCAACATTTTTTACTGCCTTAGTTTTATATATCAGGCTTCTGTTTCTAAAAATATTTTTGTTTTTCACAAGTATTCTTTTAATATACAAGGTTTTTGGCTGCACCTTTTTATTATTTAATTAGTGGTAATAAACATTCCAGTTACCCAACTACTATAAGAAGCATTGGGTACAACAATATTAGCCACCCCATTTTTCCAACATTTGGCTACATTGCCATCATACCCTGCCACATACACATCGTTTCCGACAACTGTTATAGCGCATGCGGAAGCATTATTCTGCCCATTGGTTAGCGTTGTAGCTACACCATTTTTCCAAAATTTGGCTATACTTCTTCCATCAGTAATATACGAGCCATAAAAAAGCCTGCTTATTTCACTCCCATTATATTCATAACCTGCTACATACACATCGTTTCCGACAACGGTTATAGCACGAGCAACAGCATGATGTTTACCATCCGTCAGTGCAGTAGCCACACCGTTTTTCCAATACGTGGCGACACCAATTTCATAGCCACCATTGTCACCTGCTACATACACATCGTTTCCGACAACTGTCATCGCATATGCGTAAGCATCTTTTGTTCCATCAGTTAATACTGTAGCTATACCGTTTTTCCAATATTTGGCTACAGAGTAATCATTCCCTGCCACGTACACATCGTTTCCAACAACGGTAATGGCGGCGAGATTAGCATGATGTTTACCATCCGTCAGTTCAGTAGCCACACCGTTTTTCCAGTATGTGGCTACTGCTATATTTGTGTTGTTAGTTTCATACCCTGCCACATACACATCGTTTCCTGCAACGGTTATAGCAGAAGTTTGAGCCCATTTTGTTCTATCCGTTAGTGCAGTTGCCACACCATTTTTCCAGTATTTGGCTACAGATGGTGAACTGTATTCATACCCTGCTACGTACACATCGTTTCCAACAACGGTAATGGCGGCGGCATCTGCATAATTTTTGCCATCAGTTAGCGAAGTAGCCACACCGTTTTTCCAGTATTTGGGTACATTTCCCTCCCCTCCTACAAAATAGAAGTCTTTTACGGTGGACGTGTCATCGACGTTAGAACAAGAGCTAAGAATACTTAGTAATACTACAAACGCTACTGCTACAATTGATTTTAATGTTTTCATTTTATTGTTCACTTTGTAATCACATCAATTTCGGCATAACCAGCAACATCATCGCCGTGAGTATTTTTTAATGCTTGTAACTTAATAAAGCGCGCTGTAACAGGAGCGAAGTTTTTCACTTGCATCAGAGGATTATTTCTTATATTCGAAAACTCTCCCTCATCAACTGATTTCCAGTTCACGTTGTCGTCAGACACATAAAACTTATAGGTGGTAATGATACCAGAACTCCATTTATTCTGATCGGGTGTGTATTTGAAACCACAAACATTGTTACTGCTGCCAAGATCGATTACCAAGTCGATAGGCATTTTTTTACCATCTCTCTGGTGCCATACAGTGGCAGGATCTCCATCAATAATTGCTGAAGCTTTTTCATCAGTTATTCCGACAAGCTTCCAGCTTTTTCTGGAAATGTCAAATTTCTCCAAAGCTACCGGGCTACTTTTGCGTGAAGCCGGATCGTAAGCGCTGGCCTTTACCGCTACTTTTCCTTGTGTTGGAACCGGACCGGTATATTTTGTCGAATTATGGGTCGGTTCGCTTCCATCCAATGTGTAGTAAAAAATAGGGCCAACTTCATCTGTCGATATGCTGATTTCTCCAGATTGATTTCTCGCAATAGAGGGTGCATGCAAGAATACCGGTGCGTTATAAATCCCAATATTGGAAATTACCGGACTGCATTTTGAGTCAGTAATGTTGAAACGCACCTTTGTTGCATTTACACTCGGGAAACGAAGGATACGTTTATAACCGATAGTGGTTGCCTTAGCTAATTCTTTCCAATTTCCGTCCACAAGGGCTTCTACTGTAAAGGCTTTCACACGTTGTCCCAAACGGATATATTCCTGTGCCAAAAAGCGGTTGAACAAGGTTGGTTTGCCCAAATCGATGGTCAACGAAGCAGTTTTCGTATTATCATCGGTTGCCCAATACGAATCTTTTTTATCGTCAATGGCTTTGTCAGCTCCAAACTTTGTTGATTTTCCACGCACATTCGAAGCTTGCGCTTTTTTATTCAGGACAATATTAACTGTAAACGATTCCTTTACTGCTTTTGCAAATTCAATTCCATTCTTTTCGTCAGTTGGATGGATCAATCCATTAGGCATAATCGGGAAGTTGAGCAACATAGTTCCGTTTCGTCCGGTAGAGCTATAGAAAAGATCCATCAATTGAGGGACGGTTTTTACTTTGATATCCTCGTTAGGATGGTAAAACCACTCTGGACGAATAGAGGTATTTACTTCGGCCATTACCCACGCATTACCGTTTTCCACACCAAAATGTAAATTATTCCATGGAACATCGCCTGTGGAGTTCAATAGACTCCAGTTGGTTTCGCCGACATTTCCTTCTTCGGTACCTACCCAACGCAGGTCGCCACGCTCACCGCCATCGTTCCAAATCACACACTTGGGTTGCAACTTATGAATCAGCGCATACGTTTTTTTCCAATCGTAATACGTTTTTGCATCAATTTTACGAGTTTCGTTCGCTCCGCCGTAGTAGCCGTCTCCTCCATTTGCACCATCGAACCATACTTCGAAAATTTCACCATAATTGGTAAGCAGTTCGGTAAGCTGGTTACGGAAATAAGTGATATACTCAGGTTTTCCATAGTCCTTGCTGTTTCTGTCCCACGGCGACAAATAGATACCTAATTTCAAACCGTACTCTTTACAAGCGTCGGCCATTTCGCGAACCATATCGCCTTTTCCGTTTTTCCAAGGCGCATTTTTCACCGAATATTCTGTGTATTTAGAAGGCCAAAGGCAAAAACCGCAGTGGTGCTTGGCTGTGATAATAATCCCTTTCATACCCGATTCTTTGCAGATACGTGCCCATTGGCGGCAATCGGCCTTTTCTGGGTTAAACAACTTTACATCTTCGTTTCCGAATCCCCACGACTGATCGGTGTAGGTATTAAGGGAAAAATGGACAAAAGCATAAGCTTCCATTTCCTGCACTCGCATTTGGTTCTCCGATGGTGTCGGGCCACATGCTGCTGGTGTTTTTACCTGAGCAATGCCAATACTTGTTGATAAAAACGCAAGAATGACTGCGTATAAAAGAATTCTTTTCATTTTGATATATTGATTATTGTTAATATTATTTTTCAGGACTAATTATGATTGCAAAGCCACCACCATTAGACATATTTAGTATGATCTTATCGGCACTTGTAATTTTAACTATCTCGCGTTTGTAGTCAGTAGCATCTTTATTCGCGTTAATTCCATCTTTAAAAATCTCGGCGGAGTAAGTTCCCTTGCCCAGAAAAGACAGGTCTATCGTCATTTCCCTTCCCGACCAGTTAGTTAAGCCACCTACAAACCATTTATCACCCTTTTTTCGGGCTATAGCAACATATTCCCCAACTTTCCCATCGAGGGCAATTGTTTCATCAAAAGTGGTAGGGATCTGAGAAATAAAGTTGGTGCTTTCCTGCTCTTTCATATATGCTGTAGGACTATCAGCCAGCATTTGCAACGGCGCTTCAAAAACAATATACATACCCAATTGATGGCATCTTGTCCCCTGACTCATCGGCATCGAATTACTTGGACGAAAATCAGATCTTGTTGCATTACGCATTGCCCCTGGAGTATAATCCATAGGTCCAGCCAGCATTCGGATGAAAGGGATACTGGTCTCATAATGTGGCATATCATCATTTGGTGTCCATTTGGCATTCTCTAACCCTTTAACTCCTTCAAAGTTAACAATATTGGGGTAAGTTCTCTGAATACCTGTGGGTTTATACATGCCATGGTAATCAATAAAAAGTTTATAAGACGCTGCCTTTTTAGCAATATCATAGAGCGATTTTACCATTTTTTGGTCATCACGATCTATAAAATCGATTTTAAAACCCTTCACTCCCATTTTTGAATATTGAGAGAAAGCATCATCTAAAACCTGATTTACGGCATACCATGAAGCCCAGAGAATAATGCCGACATTTTTCTGCTTTCCATAGCTGATGAGTTCTTCTATATTCATACTCGGTGAAACTTTCAGCATATTGGTCTCTTCACTCCAGCCTTCATCAAGCACTACATACTCAATGTGGTTTTTGGAAGCAAAATCAATGTAATATTTATAGGTTTCCGTATTAATTCCTGCCTTAAAATCAACCTTCGATATATTCCAGTCATTCCACCAATCCCAGGCTACTTTGCCCGGTTTTATCCAGCTTACATCGGCTATTTGCGAAGGCGCAGACAGCTTTTGAACCATATCATTATTCAACAGGTCTTTATCGCTCTCACTAATTATTATTGCTCTCCATGGGAAATTACGGGTACCGTTTGTTTTCGCGATATACGATTCCCTCTTTGCCACCATATAGTTCATTTTATTATAGCCACCCAAACGTTCTTCCTTCGGATAATGTGCAAATGCTCCCTGCAAACCTGGTTGAGTTTGATTATTTATTGTTAAGAACATGCCTGGATAATCCTCCAGTTCGGCCTCTATGATAGCAGCTTTTTTTCCATTTCCTAAATCGATAAGAAGCGGAGAGAGTGCCAGTGAATCTTTCACAAATTTAGAAAGCGGGATTTCATCATACATGGATTCGAAAGCAGATGAATACATATCCTTTTCCCTTAGATCCCGCACATAAGGAATAAAGGCTTTATAATCTTTACCGAAATTAAAATTAGCTTCCTCAGATTTAATAATGATTTGTCCCTTCTTACTTGTAAAAAAACGGTAGGCTACACCATCGTTATAGGCTCTTAAAATCAGACCAAAATCACCCTTAAAGGTTACTACAACCTGATTGTACTCATCAATCACCGTTTTCTTTTTATAAATGGGTGTGGCAAAAGATGAGTTGACTTTTGAGTTTTTAGCACTAATAACTTTTACATTATTTCCTAAAACGACCCCGCCATCAAGTGTTAATGAAACAGTAGAAGGAGCAATAACTTCTGTATTTTCATGTTTGACAGACCATGAGATTTTCGCTCCACTTTCCAAAGCCATGTCAATCTTCCCGTTGGGAGATTTTACATGGAGTACCTGAGCAATACCAGTACTTGTTGATAAAAACGTAAGAATAATTCCGTATAAAAAAAATTTATTCATTTGATGTTTTGTTAATTAAGATTACAAGATGTCATATAAGTTTGATGTTTTGAAATAATATTTTTGTTGCACCTGCGTGTAGGCAGACAGGTGCAAAGACTGCTAATGAAACCATCCGAGAATTAGATGAAAAACTCTCAAGTTTTTCACTTTGTGTACATATTTATAATTCAAATAACTTATAAGTATGACTCAAATTTATATTCTCCCGAGCCTACTTCATAAACAGCTTTGCCATTTTCCATGTATAAAAACTTAACTCCTATTGATTTTGCTGCCCGTTTACCACTTTCGGTAACATTTTTTTCCTTGTTGGCAGGCACATAAACCGTAGCAGTTGTATTGGCTGGAATGATAACGTTGAGTGTAAAAACATCCTTATCGCTTTTCCAATCAACAGAAATAAGTCCGCTTACTGTTTTATACGAACCTTTTACCCATTTAAGGTCGCCAACAGGAGTAGGTTTAATAATTGATTTTCGAAAACCTGCTCCAATAGCCTCAACACCAATTCCTACTAAATCATGAAAGAACCATTCGTTAATTTGACCTGACATAAAATGATTTTGCGAACCAAAACTACCTACACCGGCGTCCCATTTTTCGGTAAGCGACGTGGCACCCATTTTTATCTGATAGCCATAACCGGGTTTTTCGCTCTGATTATTCATATCGTAAATAAGGTCGGAATGCCCTTCCATAGCCAGTGCACCCAAAAGAAAACGATAACCAACTTCGCCTGAAGTGAAAGCATTTCCGCGGCGACGAATATCAGAAACCAATGAGTCAATTAGCGTTTTGCGATTTTGTGGTTCTGCAATATTTAGGAATAAAGGGATGGCAAGTGTAGTATTAGAGCCCGTGGAATATATACCTTTCTCCGGTTTGTAGAACTCTTTATTGAAGGATTGACGGATGGCTTCAGTGCGTTGTTGATAGAACTTAGCATCGTCTGTTTTCCCAAGAAGCGAAGCTATTTTTGCCATAATCTCATTGTCATAAAAGTAGATTGCTGTTCCGGTAAATTCAATGGGTGTAAGCTGTGAACCCCATGCCGGTTTTGGACCAATATCGTACCAATCGCCAAGTCCAATGCTAATAATATTTTTTTTTGCCGTTGAATCAAGAAATGCGACATATCGTTTCATGTTGTCATAATATCTGCTCAACATGGATACATCACCTGAAAAAAGATATTGCTGCCACGGAGCAATTATAAACGCACTTCCCCATTCAGCCGAATTAAACATAGGATTGTCAATTATTTCCTTGCCTGCATAGAAAAATCCGGGAGCAACACATGGAATTAAACCGTTACTAAGCTGACCATCTGCCATATCGTTCATTCCTTTTCGGAAAGTTGGCAGCAAATCGAAGTTGTAACGAAGCGATGGCCCGTTAAGGTGATATTGTTCCAACCAGCCCTGCTTCTCGCGTTGAGGACAGTCGGTTAGTATCGACATCATGTTGCTACGTTGAGCCCAACGAACGAGGGAGTAAATGCGATTTAAAAGGTCGTTAGAGCATGAAAATTTACCAATATGCTCGGCAGATGAATGAACTACTACAGCATTAAGTGTTTCGATTGCAGGCAAAATACTGTCGCCTTTGGCCGGAAATAATTCCACCTGTAAGTAGCGTCCTCCCTGATAGAAAAATTGAGGAAACCAGCGTTCTGTATCTTTTGACGATAGGGTGTATTGCCACCAGGCAGGACGCACGCCATCCTGAGTAGCCGATGTACGATCAACAGTACCATCGGATTTTAATAACTCGGATGGGATAATTCGCACATATGCTCCGGGCATACCTTTAACGCTTATTTGAGGCATGATAGACGCATTTTGCCCAAGGTCATACACCCAAAGATTTGGTTTTATTTTATTTATTTTGATTGGAGCTAATGTCTCAATGCCCTTGATGGGTGAAGCTGCACATGACAAACCTTTGAGTTCGCCTCCCGGGCCATTGCATTCACTGGCTGTACTCCAGCGTTCATCGGCCTTAAAAGATGATTGACTCCAACCTTTAGGCATTAATCGCGCATCAAAATCTTCACCTCCAAAAAAGTTTGAATAAGTAATTGGACCGGGGGCAACCTGCCAACTTTTATCGGTACCAATAGTTTTCGCAGAGCCATCTTCATATTCAAGGCGCATTTGCACAATGGCTTTTAATGGACCGTATGAACCTAAAAACTTGACATACCTTATGGAATCGGGCTGTATATTGTACACACTATTACCCAGTATTAACCCAATGGCATTATCTCCGGTTTTGATTTGTGACGTCACGTCGTAAGTATCATACAAAACAGTTTTGGGGTAATAAGACCAACCGGGGGCAAGAATGTAATCACCAATTTTGCTGCCGTTTATAAAAAGCTCGTATTGACCCAAACCACTGACATGTACAACTGCACGTTTTAATTTGGGTGCTGCATTAAACTCTTTCCGTAATAGCATCGAGGAGTAATTTGTGTCTGCGGCTTTTGGACTAAATTGACGAAACTCAGCTAAATCATGCTTTAGATTGAAATCACTCTTGGCCGATTTGTATTGATGTGCATACTTTTCTGAACCAATAGCAGAAATCCACTTGGCTTCCCAGTCGCTAGCGTTAAGTAAGCCCATCGTCCACTGAGCCGGTTCACTCCATGCTGATTCAACTCCATTTTCGTCCCATACTTTTATTTTCCACCAATATAGTTGGCTTGATTTTAGTTGTTTACCGTTATATTCAATCTGTCCCATTTTGTCAGATGGTACTTTCCCAGAATTCCACATATCGCCTTTATTGCTATTTAGCGTTTCAATAGACGAAGCGACTATAAGCTCATAAGCGGTCTGACGCATGGCACGTTTTTCGGTGCTGGCTTTAATCGTCCAACTTAATACAGGCTTTGATACATCGATACCTTGAGGATTAACCCAAAAGTCGCAACGCAAATCCACAGGAATTACCGTAGAATAAATAGTTGACGTAAGGAATACGAGTAAAATTGTTGTAAAAAATCTCATGATTTATAGTTTAAAGCTATTCTTTTCTAGAATTAATATCTATGGACACATTGGTTAAGGTAGGTGAACTTACCGTTAGCTTTATATCACCAGCATTTTTTGTGCTTCTAATAACAATAAGTGCACGCCCTTTCCAGGCTTTACGCGTATTGCCTACATAAGGGTCAGTGTCTTTCATATCGGCATTATCGACTCCTGCAATTATACCGGGTCCATCAATTTTGAAATTTAAACGGTTTGCTGCGTTCGGTTGAACTATTCCATCCTTGTCAGTTATTTCAACAGTTATGTATGATAAGTCCTGTCCGTTAGCCAGTATCTCTTTTCGGTCGGCTGTTAGTTTTATTTTTGCAGCATCGCCTGAAGTTTGAAGAATGATTGATTCCATTTCCTTATCATTTTCTACGCCAACCGCTTTAAGAATACCCGCAGAAAATGGAATCGAAAAAGTAGCTTTAAACTGCTGATCACGAGTCGTTGCCTGTTCACCTAACAGTTTGTTGTTCAGGTATAGCCTTACTTTTGGATATTTGGAATATACTTCAACCTGAATTGTTTTTCCTTCAAAACCCGGCCAAGTCCAGCTTTCCCAAGTTGGCCACACCGACCACCATGTTTCTTTGATTTCCAATGGTTCAGGGGCTGGTTCACGAACTGCCATGTAGAGTTTTTCGTTATTATTATACAACATGCTTCTGTAATGCGATATGGGTTTTCTCCAACCAATCAAATCTATATCCCCACAGTAAGCACCATGATAGGGGAAAAAATCATGCTCCCAGTGTTCCCCAGGGACATCTCCCGAATAGTACCAACGGCCTATTCCAGATTCACCTAAATAATCCATCGCCGTCCAAACAAAATCGCCAATAACGTAACTATTTTCCTGTACCAATTTCCAATTATTAAAAGCATCTTTTGGATAAGATTCGGTGTGAACTATGACACGCGAAGGTACTCTTTTATGATCGTCAGGAGCACTCCACAGGTTGTAATTATATCCCGCAACATCGTGTACCGCCATAAGCGTGTCGAATTTTGACCAATCCTTACCATTATTCACAATGGCTGATGTAATAGGGCGTCCAGTATCTATTTTCTTTATTGCATTCACAAGCATTTTGGCAGTTTCAATGGCCGAATGATCGCCTCTCTCAGGTATTTCGTTACCAATGCTCCACATGAAAACGGAAGGGTGATTGCGGTCGCGCAATACCATTGCGTCCAAATCGCGTTGCCACCATTGGTTGAAATATTTAGAATAATCGTTATTGTTTTTACCAACTTTCCAGCAATCGAACGACTCGTCCATTACCAACAAGCCTAATTTGTCGCAAGCATCCAAAAATGCTTCGGAAGGCGGATTGTGAGAAGTCCTGACAGCGTTGAATCCACCTGCTTTAAGCAGTTCAATCTTGCGTTCCTCGGCACGGTCGAAAGCAGCAGAGCCTAAGCAACCATTTTCGTGATGCACGCAACCACCGTTAATTTTCACCGTTTTGCCATTGAGTTGGAATCCATTTTCGGCAGTGAATTTGATGGAACGGATACCAAAATTTGTTTTCGTGTCATCCAATACTTTTTTATCTTTTAGTACCTGAATTTGAGCCTGATACAAACTAGGAGTTTCAGGAGTCCAAAGCAAAGGATTTGACACGGTTATAGTTTGAGCGATTTCCTTTTCGCTATTGGCAGGAAGTTCAACTTTTAACTGACCATTCCCCACACTTTTAGAATTCTTATTCCAAAGAATAGTTTTAATAACAACACTCTGTATTGATGAAGTTTCGTTTTTCACCTTCGTTTTCACCAGTACAGTTGCCTTTTTTGCAGACACAACTGGAGTTGAGATAGCTGCACCCCAATGGGCTACATGTATCGGATTGGTAACCATCATCCAAACATGACGATAGATTCCTGAGCCACTATACCACCGGCTGTTCATCTGTTGCGAATTGTCGACCCGCACAGCAATAACGTTTTCTTTACCGAAATTAAGATAGGGTGTAAGGTCGTAACTGAACGATGAGTAGCCATAAGGATAAACACCCAGCGATTTTCCGTTGATAAAGACTTCGGAATTCATATAAACACCTTCGAAATATATAGCTATTTTATTAGCTTTCCACGCATCAGGTGTCTGAAAGGTTTTGCGATACCAGCCAATACCTGCCGGAAAAAATCCGCCACCTCCACCAGTAGGGTTTTTAGGATGAATTTTTCCTTCGATACTCCAATCGTGAGGCAAATCGAGTTTCCGCCAGCTCTCATCATTGAAATCGGTTGCTTTAGCTTCGGAGGCATCGCCTAAAAAGAATTTCCAGTCATAATCAAATAACTGTTTTCTTTCCATGCTATTTTGTGCATAGCCTGAAAATGAGCTTACCACTACTATTAAAAGCAATACTATTTGTTTCTTGAAATAACTTGTTTTGTTTAAATTTAAGCGAACCATTTTGTTACGTTTTATGTCTAATTTATTTTGTCCAATCTGATCTGTTTATCTATCAGTTATTGTTTTCCGGTGTATTCCATTGTAAATCCAAACTGATAGGACTTATTCCCCGCATTGGTGTATTTTTCCATTGTTTTAGAGCCCCAGGTATCATCGCCACCAACGCCGTGAATATTCAAATCGATATTCAGGTTAATAAAATCACGTTTCGGAAGTTGGTAATCGTGCGTTGTGTTCTCCAAATCATCTTCTGTATAAGGCCATGCCCGAAAATTGAGAGGCTGCAAACCTGTAATTTTAATAGTCTGAATGTTTTGAGCACTTAACGAAAACCAGCGGACATCGCAGCGATTTGCATTATCTTGCGGTGCCGGATACGGAACGGTAAAGTTGGCTAATGCCGAATGGTACGAACCAATCAACGAAGCTGTTTTGCGGTCGGGGTAATTTTCATAAGGTCCCCGGCCATACCAGTCGATTGTACTATAGTTTTCCGGAATACGAACTCTCATGCCAAATTTGGGGATCAATGGAATGCTGTCTCGCAAAGGTTTATATGCTGCTTCGACTTGTAATTTCCCCTCACCGTTTAATTGGTAATTCAGCGTATAGTTTGCTCCAATGGTAGGTAAATTCATATCAAACTCAACGGATACGAAATTGCTTTGTTTGATAATGCTAACGTTCTTTGCCACCCTGTTTTCTGCCGCTTTCTTCCATTTGCCAAATTCCCATGAATAACCGCTTTCTTTTTGGTTATCGTTCGGCGTTTTCCAGAAATAGGGTTCAAGATTGCCTTTCAGCAACTCTTGCTGATTAACTGTCCAACTTACCAATGAACCATTTTTCCTGTCAAATGTAAAGGACATCTTTTCCGTTTTTAGTTCAATTTGTAAGGGAGACTCCGTTACAGTCACCTGTTTTTCATCCGACGACACTTTTGTCCACAAATAAGGTTTGATAACAAACTGCCCACGGGCAATACAAAAACCCTCTTCTGCCCAAAGTGTTGCAGTTTTGAGTTTAGCATAAATATTCAGACAGATTTCCGAAGAAGCCGTATCAGCAACTTTTGGTGAAGGGAGTACTATGCTTGAAGTTGTCCCCGGCAAAATATTGTCGCAACTGAACTTGCCTTTTTGTATCGACTTGCCGTTCGATGTATATTCATATTCAAAATCGAAATTGCGAAGTGAAAGAAAATCAAAGTGGTTTGTAACTCCAATTGTTATATCCTTATCATTTAAAAGTTTAAATACAACAGGTTGATACACTTTCTGAACCTCATAATAGTGAGGATATGGCTTTCTGTCGGACGAAACCAACCCTTTAATGCAGAAATTTCCATTGTTTGGTTTATCTCCAAAATCTCCACCATAAGCCCAAAATTCATCGTCATTCAGTTGATAATCATCGGGGTGTCCGGTGAGTTTTAGAGGCGAACCGTCCTTTTTCTTTGCCAGACCCTGATCTACCCATTCCCATATAGCCGCACCAGTTAGACTCGAATCGGCATAAATTACATCCCAATATTCCTGAAGGTTTCCGCCCGAATTGCCCATCACATGGAAATACTCACGCATAAATACCGGTTTATCTTTTATGTTTTCCCCTAACTTTTTCAAATCGGCGGGATGCAGGTAACCATCGTCGTAAATAGCCGAGATACCACGTTCTGTATCAGAATAGACCAATCGGGTTGCATCAAGTTTCTTTACGGTATCGGCCATTGCTACTAAGTTTTGTCCACTACCACCTTCATTTCCCATCGACCAGAAAACAACGCACGGGTGATTTTTATCGCGTTGCACCAAAGAAACAGCCCTTTCCACGTGCGATTTTTTCCACATCGGGTTATCGCCGATCTCCTTATTTCCAAGACCAAAACCATGCGATTCCTGATTTGCTTCGTCCATCACATAAAAACCGTATTGGTCGCAAAGTTCATAAAACAAAGCATCATCCGGATAATGGCAAGTGCGTATCATGTTGATATTGGCCTGTTTCATCAGCTCCAAGTCGCGAATCATCGTTTTCCTGCTCACATGTCTTCCTGTGCGCGGATGTTGCTCGTGGCGGTTCACTCCTTTGAGCTTTACAGCTTTTCCATTAATATAAAATACATCGCCTCGTACTTCAATTTTACGAACACCAAAATAACATTCGGCCTTGTCAACAATCTCATTCTTATTATTTCTGAGTTTTAGAGTAAGATGATATAAATCCGGCGTTTCGGCAGACCAAAGTCGTGGTTGTTTTATCAATGATTTCAGTTCGATGGATGCTTGTTTTGATTTCTGAATTACCGGAACTTTCCCTGCAAATGAGAGATCGACCCTATCGCCTTGCGCGGTAAAGCCTGTAACTTCGGCATCTACGTGCAAGCCCGAAACATTTTGGGCTGAACGGTTATCGAAATTTAGGTCAACAGTAATGTTTGCGTTGGCAAACGAATTGTCCGGTTCAGCTTTTACAAATAAATCGCTGATAAACGTTTTGGGTCGGGCAATTAAATCAACATCCCTGAAAATCCCACTTAAACGCCAGATATCCTGATCTTCGAGATAACTGCCATCGCACCATTTATACACTTCCACCGCAAGTTTGTTTTCACCTTTGTGTATATATTTTGTTATATCAAATTCGGCAGACGACATGGAATTTTCGCTGTACCCAACTTTCTGTCCGTTAACCCATACATAAAATGCGGATTGAACACCGTTAAAGTTTAGAAATACTTGTTTGTTGTTCCAATTTTCAGGAATAACAAAGGTGGTACGATAACTACCGACAGGATTTCGTTGAAGATAGCTTGAGAAAGATTTTTCAGGTTCGCTGGTAACTTTGGGTGCATCACGCTTGAATGGATAGATGAAATTGGTATAAATCGGAGTTCCAAATCCCTGAAGTTCCCAATTTCCCGGAACCAGAATGTTGTCCCAATTTTCCGTTGAATAATTCTCTGTATAAAAATCCATCGGTCGTGACTGCGGATTGGGTGACCATTTAAACTTCCAGATACCGTTAAGCGATTGAACCGTGGGGTTGTTTGCTTTTTCGGATGCCAGAAAACTATACGCATGTGGGTTTTCTTTATTAATGCCATTCACATCGGGGTTTTCCCAATCGGGAAGAGTTTGGGCATAAAGAAAATTTATTGAGGAAAATAGGATTCCCAATAAGAGTTTTATTACCACATGATTTGATTTAGACATACTTATATTGATAATTTTATTTGACTTAAAATAATACTCACAACTCATCATTACAAAAAAGTGTTTAATGCACTTCCAATTCCTGTTCTTGTACGGTTTTCAGATTCAATCCATCGAGCCTGAACAAAACACTCATTTCTTTTACCAACGAAGCATCCACATACATTTCGATGGTTCGTTTTTCGCCCGGCATGAGTGCAAAATAATTATCCTGCCAGAAAATTGGCAAAATAGGTTCTTTGCTCAAAACTGAAAGTAATTTGGGGTTCAACCCAAAAGCAATTGCTGACGAAGGGTTTGAAAATTCAACAGCAAGCCTAAGTTTTCCGTTTTCTTTCGTTATTTGTCCGGGTTTTGCCTTAACATCGACAGTAGGCAATTGTGACAATGCAGTAAAATCGGCATTATCATCGCCTTTGGCAGATAACCAATAGAAATTCGATGATACTTCTTTTCCAGCTTTATTCGTAAGGCTAAGTTTCAGAAAGTAAATGCCGGACAGTTGATTTGGGAGTTCAGGCTTAAATAATATTTTACTTTCATCCGCCTTCATATCGGTAGTAATTTCTTTAGTAAAAATCTCCTTAGCCTTGAAATCGTAAACCTTAGCGACAACTTTCAACACTTTGAACTCCTGATAAAAGCTGTTTACTAATTGTACTGCCTTTTCCTTGTAGTTATATTGAATATGCAAAGGTTCGCAAGCCTTTTTAGCTCCATAAAATGCACCGTTTGGCATTAAAAAGTAATCATACAGCTGCCAGCTGAACTTAGGCCAGGCACTGTTATACATCCAGTATATCACCCCACTCGACTTGTATTTATTTCCGGCAAAAGCTTCGAACATCGCTTTGGTTGCCTCAAGTTGCAAAATTTGAGATTTCATGCAATACTCCTCCAATGAGGCAGGCTTACCGTAGCGTGAATCGAGTGCTTGGCGCGCATAAGGATAAAAGTCCTTGCGTAACCGCAAATCCCACGATGAACTGATAGGCCAAAGGTCTTTTTCGGGCATCACTTTTTTGATTGTTTCTATTGGCGGCAACTGCTCTCCACTAGGGGCACACTCTGTGTTGAACTCAAGTTTGGTGTACCAATAATTGGGCGGTAGATAACCATAAATCTTTGGCCATGGACCCATTGTAAGCCCAGTATAACCCTCAATTTTGCTCGGAGCCTGAGTGGCAGACGATGAATAAGGCCTCGTACCATCATATTGATTGATGACATTGATGTAACGGCGTTCAATTTCTTCGGGCGGGAAATTATCGCTCCCGTACAACCATGTAAACACCGAAGGATGCGCACGAAGATTGACTATTTGGTCATGCCAACTTGCTTCTGCAATATCTGCTGTGTGCGGAGTCCAATCTTTCCAGCTCTCGAATGGATAGCCGCAGCACCAACCAACCATAACCAGAATACCTTCCTCGTCGCAACGTTCGAAAACATAATCGGAGCCACGGGGAGCTTCCATCCTCAGGGCATTCAACCCCATAAATTTAAGGTAATTCAAATCAGCATCAACACGCTCATTTGACTGGCGTAACATCATGTCTTCTACGTAGCCACCACCACGAATAACGATATTTTTGCCATTCACCTGAAACACCTTGGTGCGCAAAGTATCAAACTTATTCATCCACGAACTGATTTCACGGATGCCGAAACTAGTTCTGCGCGAATCTGAAATCTTACCATTAACTTCAAAGCTAAGGTTCAAATCGTACAGATTTTGCGGGCCAACGGTATGAGGCCACCAGAGACGTGGGTTTTTCACTACAAGTTGTGGAAAGTCTTCAGGAGTAAAAGTGACTTCCTTAGTCTCATTTGCATTGAGGCTTATTTCTTTTGTAAATGTTATGTTTCCTATCGTTCCTTTCAACAATCCTCTGACAGGAATACTCTCTGCATTTTTCAATTCTGCAACCACACTAAGTTTCGCTTTGTCGGTCGAAGGCAGGTTGAGTTTGGTTTTCACAAACGGATGATCGATAGCCACCGAACCGCTCGCAGACAAGGTAACATCGTACCAAATGCCCAAGTTTTTGTCGGGCGGTGTGGGATTCCAATCGACCCACGAAATGGTCAGGTCGAAAGTTTTGGGTGGAAAAATCTCAAGCGCAAGGCTATTTTTACCACCGGCTTTGGCGTATTTGGCAATATCAAAAGAAAATAACCTGTATGCGCCCTCTATTTGTGTGGAATCAGCCACTTTTTGTCCATTTACCCACAAGTTGGCTCTGTAATTTACGCTGTGAAATTTCAGCCAGATATGCTTACCGGAAAAACCGGCGGGAACTTCAAATTCAGTACGATACCACCAAGGAGATTCAAAGGGATTGCCCTCGGGTTTGTCCCACCTGCGTATGCCTGGTAGTTCAAAATAGTTATTGCCATAATATGGGTCAGCGTACACCTTATTAGCAACAAGTGTGGCCAAAACAGTTGAAGGCATCGTTGTAGGATACCAGCCTTTCGCGGCATATCCGAGTTGAGAAATAGCCTTACCGTCATCCTTTACGTTCTCGGAGGATTGTATTGACCAATTGTCACGAAGGACAATGTTTTGCGCCATAACGTTTGATGACACAAAACCTGTCAGTAGCAGTATCCAACAATAAACAATTAAATATTTGTGACGTTCTCTTTTCATAAATGCTATTTATACTAAGCTACAATATTTTGCTTCTAATCTATTTTAATGATTACTTCCTCTCCTTTTAGGTTTTCAGAACGTTCCTTCAACCTTATTTTTCCAGCTTGTTTATTGGTTTGAACCAGCACAAGCCAGTGTATCATTCTATTCTTCTTTTATTTTAAGTACTATCGCAATATTATTCGGAATAATCTTCGGTTTTATAATTACCAGCGAGTCAGCATATTGCTTCCACGATAGTTTTTCGTTACTACCAAGCACTTCAATATTTTTTATTTTGGTCGATTCTTTCGTTTTACCAAGCGATTTCAGGCAAACATTATTTACCGGCACAGCCATTATCGTTGCATATAAGGTATTTCTATTTTTACTATAGCGAATATCTTTTTCCGTATATTTTGTTTTACCTTCGTTAAAACCTTGTTCTTTCATCGGATTCAACGTTTCGGCAATCGGTCCTTCACCAAACACTTTCCATGGGCGTGTATCGAAAATGCTTTCTTTATTTATGTCCATCCATGCTGCAATACCTTCCAATACGTCAACTTCCCTTTCGTCAATACTTCCATCGCCGCGAACAGGAATATTCAGCAATAGATTTCCATTCTTGCTCACAATATCCA
>Ga0209123_1001211_pt1 | contig 26593 bp, 18 predicted proteins | sample BarGraIncu00431A_FD_184500 | JGI IMG/M metagenome (GOLD analysis project Ga0209123, IMG submission 184500) | Arctic peat soil microbial communities from Barrow, Alaska, USA - Barrow Graham LP Incubations 004-31A (SPAdes) (version 2) | ecosystem: Environmental > Terrestrial > Soil > Wetlands >...
ACTACGGTTTATGTACCGGCAGCCTCTCTTGCAGCTTATAAAGCATCGAAATGGGGTACATTATTTTATATAAAAATCAAGGCTAATCCAACTGATGATGTTACAAGCATAACCAGCGGTGTAAAAGTTTATAGTGACCGTTCAGAAATTATAGTAGAAGGTACTGCGGCCAGAGAAACAGTAATCCTTTACAGCATAACCGGCAAACAATTAAAAATCGCTGTGTCCAGCGGAGAGAAAATAAACATACCGGTAGATAAACAAGGAATATATCTGGTAAAGACCGGGGGGAAGACGTATAAGGTGGCTTGGGGCCAATAAAAACATTCAAAATGAAAAAGCTATTCTCCACCATATTACTAGTTCTACTTACTACTATCGTAGCAGTAGCTCAACTTCAGCATTTCGATTTTAATGTAACAACTCCCGGTACTCTCAAAAGCTTAATAGCTGAAAGGGGGGAACTATATATCTTCGATATGAAAGTAACAGGCAATATTGATGCAAGGGATATCAAATGTCTGCGCGATAATAATCCGGCGCTCGCGTTTCTTGATTTAACTGGAACTACTATTTCCGAATACCTTAATTATGCAGGAACTCCATATGAGTATTTATCTCCAGCCAATGAGCTGCCAAAATCTGCATTTGCTAATTCCAGGGGAACGTCATCGTTGGTTTCTATCAAGTTGCCTAATACTATTAGTGCAATAAGTGAATCTGCATTTTCCGGATGTACTGCATTAGTTGAAGTAATTTTTCCACCTTCTATTACAACAATTGGCTATGATGCTTTTAATGGTTGTACAGCATTTAAAAGCTTTATTATTCCAAATACCATTACATCACTGAGTAATGCTTTTTATGGTTGCAGTGGAATTACAAGTTTAACTATTCCAAATTCTGTGACATATTTTGGTGGTTTAAATGGTTTAAACAACTTAAAGGACATAACGATTGGGAATGCTGTAAGTCATATGGGTCTTATTACTTGGTGTTCAAAATTAGAAACAATGACTTTTTTAGGCATTACACCTCCTGAAATTTTAAGTAACCGTTTCTTTGGCTTAACCAATTTATATGCTATTTATGTACCAGAGTATTCAGTAGCAGCTTACAGAGCGACAAACTTAGCCGAATTTTTTTATCGTATAATACAGTTTAAATACGATTATAGTACAGATATTACAAGCATTAACAGCGGTGTAAAGGTTTACAGTGCCCGTTCAGAAATAATAGTAGAAGGTACGGCACCCCGAGAAACAGTAACCCTTTACAGCATAACGGGTAAACAATTAAAAACCATTGTGTCCAGCGGAGAGCGATTAAATATACCGGTGGATAAACAAGGAATATATCTGGTAAAGACCGGGGGGAAGACGTATAAGGTGGCTGCCCCAAGCCCCTCCCGATAAAAATCGGGATAAATTGCGGGAATGTGAAATTACTTTCATCTCTTAAATCTATAATTTTCAACTTTGTATAAATTCTCGCATACCATTCTTTACATCCCCGCAATTTATCCCGATTTGTCGGGAGGGGCTTGGGGCAGGGATCAAACACTTTCAATATGAAAAAGCTATTCTCCACTATATTACTAGTCCTACTTACTATTATGGCTGTGGCTCAGGCTCCGGTATTGTCAGTGATAAATGTAAAAGTTCCCGGCACTCTTAGTTTGAATTATTCCTGGAATTATGATATTAAAGTAACTGGCAATATTGATGCCAGGGATTTAAGTGGTCTGCGTAACCGTCCGGCACATGGTTTTTTAGATTTAAGCGAAGTTACCATTAATGAATATAATGGTACTTGGGGTACTTCAAGTTCACCAACATATCCCGCCAATGAGTTGCCTGAATATTCGTTTTATAATCCGAATATTTTATATAATCCGAATCCTTACCAGTATGTTTCGCCAACTGCCGCTGTTATTTTACCTAATAATCTTACTTCTATAGGTAATTATGCATTTTATCGTTGTCCTAACTTAACTGAAATAATAATACCAAATACGGTTACTACTATAGGGAAATATGCTTTTAGCGAGAGTAATGGATTAACGAGTATAACGATTGGAAATTCTGTTACATATATGGATACAAAAGCTCTTTATTGGTGCAAAAACCTAAAAACAATTACTTGTTTATCAATTACACCTCCTCAATTGGGCGATGAATCTATTGGTTGGTTAGATGCATTAGAGGCTATTTATGTTCCGGCTGCTTCGGTTGCAGCATACAAAGCATCGAAATGGGGTACGTTGTTTTTTCGTAAAATCTATGAATATGTACCCAATGGTCTAACTGGTATATACAGCGATGTAAAAGCTTACGCTACGCGTTCAGAAATAAGAGTAGAAGGTACTTCGGCCGGAGAAACAGTAACACTTTACAGCATAACCGGAAAACAATTAAAAACCATTGTGTCCACCGGAGAAAAACTAAACATACCGGTGGATAAACAAGGAATTTATCTGGTAAAGACAGAAGGAAAAACGTATAAGGTGGTTATTTGATAAACGGTTACAATCTACCCCTAACCTGACAGCGGACGAAGTCCCTGTCAGCGTTTGAAAACAATAAACACATTCAAACATGAAAAAACTATTATTTCCCATTATCCTTATTCTTATCATGGCAGCCTGTGTGACGCCCTATAATCCAACTGTTACCAGATATGAAAGCATACTCGTTGTAGATGGTCAATTGACTAATTTAACCGGACCATATAAAGTAAAATTATCAAAATCTCACAAGTATGACTCTGGAGTTGCAATACCAGTAACAGGTGCCAATATTAAAATAATTAACAATGCAGGTTTAGAAGTTCAATTAAACGAAATAAGTTCCGGTGAATATAGTACAGTGGATACCACTTTTCATGGAGCTCCCGGCAAAAGCTATAAATTACAAATTAAGTTTAATAATGAAGTTTACGAATCAGATTATGAAACTTTAAAAGCACCGGTACCCATTGATAAGTTTTATTGGGAATACAAACCACAAGATAGTGACGGACCAAAACGAGTACAATTAATGCTCGATACACAAGATCCAACTAATAAATCGCGTTACTATGGTTGGGAATATGATGAAACTTGGAAATTTATAGTGCCTATTGACGTTGCTAAAAAACCGGAATGGAAAATATGTTATAGAGATTATTCGTCATTTTTTATAACTCTGGGTAGTACAATTGATAGAAACGAAGATAGAATAGATAGACATAACGTAATAACGATTAATGAAAGTACAAATAGGCTGTTCATACGATATACCATTTTGGCAAAACAGTATTCACTTTCTGAAACTACTTATAAATATCTAAATGAATTAACTAAGCTGAATCTAAATCAGGGGTCGCTATACGATGTTATATCATATTCACTATTTAGCAATATTCGTTGTTTGAGCAATAAAGAAATACCGGTAGTGGGATATTTTATTGTTGCAGGTGCAACAGAAAAAAGAATATTTATAGATCGGTCGGATCTTCCGAAAGAATTTAATCCAACAGATGGATTTAATGATTGTGCGCCCGCTATGGTTTTGGTAGATGCATCATTAAAAGATTATAGACTTAATCTAGAACTTGATTCACTTATGAGTCAAGGATATGCAATTTATGATTCACTCCATACAATAGGGTGTAGAGATAAACCACGCCCTGGTTTTCCATGCATAACAATACCCGTAATTCAAATGACGTTAGCAAAGCCCCATTGCTTTAATTGTACCGTTATTGGAGATAATGTAGTGCCTGCTTTTTGGACTGAAAAAAAATAATCATAACTTTACCCGGTTTATAACGAGGTCGAAAGTCAAAACACATTCAATATGAAAAAGCTATTATCTACCATATTACTAGTCCTACTTACTACTATTGTAGTGGCTCAATCTCAGGATTACACCACAATAAATGTAACTACACCCGGTACGCTTAAAAGTATATTGGATGCAAGGGGAGAACTTTATATATTTTATATGAAAGTAACCGGCAATATAGATGCAAGGGATATAAAATGTCTTCGCGATAATAATCCGGTACTTGCGTTTTTAGATTTAAGTGAAGCTACAATAAATGAGTATAATGGACCTGGCGGAACTTCAATTTTTCTATCATCATATGCTGCCAATGTCTTGCCTGATGCATCATTTTATACCTATTCAGGAACATCACCATTAATTAAAGTCAGGTTGCCTCCTACTATTACTTCTATAAATGGTACTGCATTTAAGAATTGCACTTCATTAACAGATATAATCATTCCCAATTTTGTAACTTATATAGGGAAAGAAGCATTTTTAAGTTGCCATGCATTGACAAGTATAAATATTCCAAATTCAGTTACAAGAATTGGTACCAGTGCTTTTTCCGGTCTAAAGGGATTAGCAAACGTTACGATTGGGAATTCTGTAAGTATTATTAATGGACAGGCTTTTTATTCCTGTAAAAAAATAAAAACAATTAATTGTTTATCAATTATACCTCCTGAATTTGGTGACTCAACATTTAATTATTTAGAATCTTTAACTGCTATTTATGTGCCGGCAGCTTCTGTTGCAGCATATAAGGCGTCGAAATGGGGTACTTTGTTTTTTCGTCAAATCCAGGCTAATCCAACAGATGATATAACTAGTATAAACAGCGGTTTAAAAGTTTACAGTTCCCGTTCAGAAATAATAGTAGAAGGTACTGCGGCCAGAGAAACAGTAACCCTTTACAGCATAACCGGAAAACAATTACAAACCATTGTGTCCACCGGAGAGCGATTAAATATACCGGTGGATAAACAAGGAATATATCTGGTAAAGACCGGGGGGAAGACATATAAGGTAGCTGCCCCAAGCCCCTCCCGATAAAAATCGGGATAAATGGCGGGGATGTGCGGCCCCAAACCCCTGAAGGGGCTTAAAGAGTGGTATGCGAGAATTTATAAAAAGTAGAAATTTATATATTTAAGAGACGAAACTGATTCTGTTTAACCTGTCAGCGTTTGAAAACAATAAAAACATTCAATATGAAAAAACTATTATTTCCCATTATCATTACACTTATCATGGCAGCGTGTGTAACGCCTTATTATCCCAATGTTACCCGGTATGAAAACCTGTTGGTGGTAGATGGACAATTGACTAACTTAACCGGTCCGTATAAGGTCAAATTATCCAGATCATTTAAATACGATACGCACATTTCAGTACCGGTAACAGGTGCCAACATTAAGATAATTGATAATGCCGGGTTAGAGATTCCATTAAACGAAATAAGCAACGGTGAATATAGTACAGTGGATACCACTTTTCACGGTGTTCCCGGCAAAAGCTATAAATTACAAATTAAGGTTGACAATGAAGTTTTTGAATCGGATTTTGAAAAAATAAAAACACCGATACCTATTGATAAGTTTTATTGGGAATACAAAACTTATGATAGTGAAGGTCCGAAACGAGTTCAAATATCGCTTGATACCCATGATCCAACAAACAATAATCGTTACTATGGTTGGGAATACGACGAAACCTGGAAATTTCAGGTACCCATTGATGTTACTAAAAAGCCGGAATGGAAAATTTGTTATAGAGATAATCCGTCATTTTTTATGACACTCGGTACTACCATTGAAAGAATAAATGATATAATTGATAAACAAAAAATAATCACTATTGATGAAAGTACGAATCGGCTTTACATGCGATATACTATATTGGCCAAACAGTATTCATTTTCAGAACAAACCTATAAATATATAGCTGAACTAAAAAAAATGAATATGAATCAGGGATCGTTATATGATGTTATACCCTATTCTCTTTTTAGCAATATTCATTGTTTAAGTAATAAAAATATACCGGTAGTAGGATATTTTATTGTTGCAGGTGCTGCAGAAAAAAGAATTTTTATTGATCGATCAGACCTTCCAAAAGATTTTTATCCAACAGATGGATTTAATTGTGAAATAAATATAGCTTTAGTAGATGCATCTTTAAAATATTGGGGGCTGGACCCGGTAGTTGATTCAATTTACAAGAAAGGTTATCAAATTTTTGATTCTATACGGGTACCAATATGTGCAAACAAGCCAATTCCTCCTAATCCATGTAGACTTATTCCAGGCATTCAATTATTCTTTTCAAAAGCAAGTTGCTTTAATTGTACGTTAATAGGATATAATTCAGTACCTGCGTTTTGGACTGAGAAAAAATAATGGAATGTATTAAACTCATTTTAGTAATGACGAAGGCAGAGCCATCGCAGAACATCGATGGCACAGTTTTGTACGCTACTGTGAAAGGGGCTTAGCAATTAAATGCAACGTTTTGTAACAAAAAATCATCTTATTTTAAATGGGTAAGTAGAATAGTAGACTGTTATAATGCAAACGCCTTTAAAATACAAATTACAGCGAAATAATTTATTAGAATATGAATCATTGAGTGATAACTTTAAAATATAGTTTTATGAATAAGAAATATACCTTTTTGTTTTTCAGTGTACTTTTGTTTTTCAGTTGTGAGAATAGAGAATATCCTTACAGAACAGATAGTTTAAACAGTAATGGAGGTTTTCCTCAAAGTCCCCAAAATCTTTCCATTTTCAACTCAATATACGATGATTACAATTCTGACATAGAACGGGGAATGTATGATAATAATACATTTGTTTTTTCATCAAACAGAAATTCAAAAGGAAAAGATTTTGATTTTGTATTATATTCAATGGGTATTACTTACCTGTATGATAAAAATGTTGTTTCAGTTTATAAAAGCAGTAACAGTACTTCATTATCGGGAACTGTAGAATCAATGTTGCTTAACATAAATACGTCAAGTAATCAATTTGGACCTTATATTTATCCGCTAACTTACGATATAAATCATACTGCAGAAGAATTCATATTCTTTTATACTCAGGAAACGAATGGAACTGCTGATATAAAATATAAACTCTATCGGGTAAATAAAATTGGATATGTCACTTTTGGAAGATATGAAGGTCCGTATAATTTAAAACTTATTAATACACCGAAAAATGAAAGTTATATATCCATTTCGAATAATAAAATCTACTATTGTTCGGATAAAGATGGAAATTATGATATCTATCAATTGCCAATAGATACCACAAAGAATATTGTAGATTTCTTGTCGGGTGAGTATTCTGATAAATCGGAAAAGATTGATATCTTAAATAGTGATAAAGACGATAAATGTCCTTTAGTAAAAGACAATTTAATGGTTTTTACATCTAATAGAGACGGCGGACTTGGTGGCTATGATTTATACTACTCAAAATTCGATGGAACTAACTGGGAAAAGCCATCTAATTTTGGACCGAACTATAATTCAGAAGCGGATGAATTCAGACCTATTGTTGTGAAATATAGTCAGGTGCCAAATGATTTGATGATATTTTCTTCAAACAGAAAGGGCGGATTGGGTGGCTTTGATTTATATTACACAGGGACTGACTTATTGAGAAAATGATAAAAATAACCATATGAGAAGTTTATTAGCGACATTACTTTTGTTGACTTTTTTAGTAGTTCACGGACAATCTGAAAAGAAACACCCCATTGACATTGAGCTTCAGAAATGTTTAGACTCGAAAGAAAACTCAATGACACAAGGAATGACTGAGTGTGTAATCAAAGCGGCTGACTCATGGGATAAAGAGTTGAACAAGAATTATAAAACATAATCAGGACTTCTGACTGAAGAACAAAAATTAAAATTAAAAGAAGCCCAGAGTAAATGGATTAAATACAGAGACAGTGAATTGGATTTTTCAAAGAGTATCTATAATAAAATGCAAGGTTCAATGTGGATTCCTGTCGCAGCAGAAACAAGACTTAACCTGACAAAGCAACGAGCAAAAATACTTTCAGATTATATTTCAACTTTGAAAGAGAAATAAAATATAATTCAAAATAACACTACTTACTGGCTCGGGTCAGGAGACTTGAACTGACAAGTGCAGCGGAAAAATATCTCCGCTTCATTACTTCTTTATCGCAGGTTGATCTAAAAATGCTACACAAAAGATTCGTGCGTTAGTGGGGAAAAAGATTCGAAGAACAAATTATAATATTGACTAATCACCTTTTCTATTATGTCAAAAATGATTTCAAGGATTATATTTATTACTTTATTAATCACATACTTGTGTGCTTGTAATACTAATGATATACAGCAACCATTTGCAAATAGTATAATATTAAATCTAAATCAGGAAGGTTCAGTTTTAATTTCCAGAGGAATAAGTAAAGGTAAAGTTTTCGTGATGTCGGGCAGTAAAGATATTGTAACAACAGAAATAAATTATTATCAAAACGACCCAAACAACGCATATATTCGTATTATACCTAAAAACGTAGGCAATACAATACTAACTTTCAAGGATAATGGTAACAATAAAACGCAAATACAAGTATTTGTTTTTCAACCATTTGTAGTGTTGCAAGTAGAAGGTAATATTAAGTCAGATATTAGTATCACCAACCAATTGATGAAAGATACTATTCAAAAGTTTATGGTGAAAAACTCAACTTTCACTAGAGATGATATTTACGATTTGAACATTGATAATGAAGGAACATTTTCCATATACAAAACATATAATGAAGTGCTTTTCTATAAATATCATACCAAAGGGACATACAAATTAAGCCGGGATTCCATTCTGACGTTAAACTATAATAATAAGAGTTACAGTAATGCTTTGCGTAATTTACACTTTGATACTTATTTTTGGGGATCTACCGTAAGTATTCAATATATTTATAATTACCTGTATAAAACAGATTCATCAAATAGCAATAACCAATTTTCGGGCTTCAAAGTAATTAAAAGCAAAACGAATGAAAATGTAGCTCCTCTGGCTAATCCTGAAATCTACGTTATCGAAGATTTTACATCTGAACTTCAACGCAAATATCCGACCTCAGGTGTTACAAATGCAAAATTGCTGAATGTTTTAGAAGTGAAGTTTTCAAAAGTTGAAGTATTTTGGTAGAAAATCAGTTAATCTCCTTCCGCTGACATAATTCAGGAGACCTGCCGTTGTTTGGATATGATGATTTTTAAAAGGTGAATTGAGATTCGCCTTTTTTTTATTTCAAATTGTACTAATTTTTGAAATAAATCGTTATTGTTTTTGCTGTTACAAGAGTTCAAAATGAAATGAAATTATTTTTGGGAGCAACATAATATTTCAGTACATTTGTAAGTGAAAAATTAGTTTAAAATACCGATACTTAAGATTAGATGATTGACTACATAAAAGGTGAAATCTCCGAACTCACACCGGCTTACGTTGTACTTGAAACAGGTGGAATAGGTTATTTCGTAAACATAACTTTACCAACTTTTTCTTTTCTGGGCGACCAAACTAAAGCCAAATTATTTGTATTTGAGTCCATTCGCGAGGATGCACATGTGCTTTATGGTTTCCGCCTGCAAAGTGAACGCCAACTGTTTATGTTGCTTATTTCCGTTTCGGGAATTGGTGCCAATACGGCTCGAATGATTATGTCGTCGTATTCGGCTCAGGAAATTCAGGAAATGATTGCTTCGGGCAATGAAAGAGCACTGAATGCCATTAAAGGGATAGGAATTAAAACAGCACAACGTATTATTGTTGACTTAAAAGATAAAATAGTAAAAGGAGTTGGCGGTGGTGAAATGCCTAATTTTGCAACGAGTGCTCACCATGCACAAAAGGAAGAAGCGGTTTCAGCATTGGTTATGCTGGGGTTTGCAGCAGCTGCATCTCAAAAGATAGTGGATAAAATTGTACAGGAACAATCTGCACTTAAGGTTGAACAAGTAATTAAACTGGCATTGAAAATGCTTTAATCACTTGAAAGTTAGTAGTTGACTTTAAATATGAATTAGTTTTTAAATATGATTTTTTCAAATAAGACTTTCTTACTCATTTTTTTCAGCTGTATCGTAATTGGTTCAGCTTTTGCTTTTATAAATTCCAACCAACACTTTGATTTTGAACTTCAACCAAAAACAGAAATTATTCTTCCCGCTGATTCTGCACCCAAAATAACTACCAAATTTCCTATAAAAAAATATACTCAAAACACATACGAAGATCTTACTAAAAAATATCCCCTAGATGCTCCAAAACCAAGCAATGTAAAATCGATAGTAGAATATGATACCAAAACCGACAATTATATTCTAAGAACATTTGTAGGCGATACTGAGATTTCTACTCCATTCATGATGACAAATCAGGAATATCTGAATTACACGGCAAAGCAGGAAATGCAGAATTACTGGAATCAAAAAAACAAAAAAGCTACAGTAAATAACGAAGATAAGTTTTCAATTTCTGATATGAAGTTCAATCTGGGTCCTGCCGATAAGATTTTTGGTCCGGGTGGTGTTCAGATTAAAACACAGGGTTCGGCCGAATTAATTTTTGGATTTAAGAACAATTCGATTCAGAATCCTGCACTTACTGAACGCATGCGAACTTCAAATATATTCGATTTTAATGAAAAGATTCAGCTAAATGTTACTGGTGCAGTCGGTGATAAAGTGAACTTTGGTTTAAATTATAATACGGAGTCCAGTTTTGATTTCGACCAGAAGATGGTAAAACTTGCTTATAAAGGAAAAGAAGATGATATCATCAAAAATATTGAAGCCGGTAATGTAAGTTTGCCATTAACGAGCTCGTTGATAACGGGTAGCACCGCTTTATTCGGAATTAAAACTGAATTACAGTTTGGTAAATTAAATGTAACGGCAATCGCTTCGCAACAAGAATCGCAAACTCAAACTGTAAGTTCACAAGGTGGTACTCAAACTACCAAGTTTGATCTCCCGATTGATAACTACGATGCATACCGCCATTTTTTTCTTGCTCATTATTTCAGAGATACATACGAAAATTCAATGAGTAAATTACCGTATATTTCTTCAGGTATCACCATTAACCGTGTAGAAGTATGGGTTACCAACAAACGTGGAAATTACGATCAGGCGCGAAACATTGTGGCATTTATGGATTTGGCAGAAACTGATAAATTAGATAATAATCATTGGATAGTAACTCCGGGACAAAAATTGCCAACTAATATGGCAAACTCTCTTTATAATGAAGTTGCAGCTATCTCTGGTATTCGCGATATTCAACAAACTAACTCCATTCTTTCGTCGAAATACGGTGGCTTATCAAACAGTTTTAATGGCGGAGAAGATTACGAAAAAATTGAAAGTGCCCGAAAACTGGACCCTTCAGAATATACGGTGAATAATTCGTTGGGAATTATTTCGCTTCGTAACATGTTGAATCCAGATGAGGTGTTAGGAGTCGCTTTTGAATACACTTATGGAGGACAGGTTTATCAGGTTGGTGAATTCTCCACCGATGCGGTAACAGCACCAAAGGCATTAATAATTAAATTATTAAAAGGAACAAGCCAGTCTCCACAATTAAAGTCATGGAATTTGATGTTGAAAAATGTGTATAGTCTGGGTGCACAACAGCTTCAACCCGAAAAGTTTAAGCTGAATATCTTTTTCAGAAATGATTCTATCGGAACAGATTTACAATATCTGACCGAAGGAAAAATAAAAAATAAATTATTGCTCAGGGTTATGAATCTGGATAATCTTGATTCAAAAAATGCTCCAAATCCGGATGGACGTTTTGATTACGTTGAAGGTTATACAGTCAATTCCACTACTGGAAGAATTATTTTTCCTGTACTTGAACCTTTTGGCTCACATCTGAAACAGGCTATTGGGGATTCGATTCTTGCAAATAAATACATTTATCAGGAGTTGTACGATTCCACATTGGTTATAGCACAAGGTTTCAGTCAAAAAAAGAAATTTCGTTTAGTAGGTGAGTACAAGGCTTCATCTGGTACTGAAATCATGTTAAATGCACAGAATGTGCCTCGTGGATCGGTTATCGTTACTGCCGGAGGTGTAACCCTGGTTGAAAACAGAGATTATACGGTTGATTATGTTATGGGAACAGTAACCATAATTAATACGGCAATTTTGGAATCAGGATCTAAAATTGATGTCAAAATGGAAAATCAAACGATGTTCAATATGCAACGAAAAACCTTGCTGGGTACGCATTTGGAATATAAATTCGACAAAGATTTCAGCTTGGGAGCAACCATTATGCATCTTTCCGAAACACCGATGACAACCAAAGTAAATACCGGAAATGAACCAATTTCAAATACCATTTGGGGATTAAATACTTCCTGGCGAGCAGAATCACAATTGCTAACAAATTTATTAAATAAAATTCCTTTTGTAAATGCCACAAAACCTTCAACCATAGCTTTAAATGCTGAGTTTGCCCAATTAATTCCGGGACATTCAAGGGTAGTTAGCAAAGCGGGTTTGGCATACATAGATGATTTTGAATCAACTCAAACATCGATAGACATTCATTATCCTGCTAATTGGTATCTGGCAAGTACACCTTACAATTCGGGACCAAATTCACTTTTTCCTGAAGCTGCTTTGAGCAATGATATTAATTACGGGAAAAACAGGGCATTATTTGCATGGTATTACGTTGATCCAATATTAAATGGAAATACAGCACCAAGTTATATCCGGAATAACCTGGATGCTCAGTCAAATAATTTAACGCGAGATGTATTCATCCCGGAAATTTTTCCCGATAAGCAAACATTGGCTTATCAAACTTCGCGAATGACAGTTTTGAATTTATCATACTTTCCAACAGAACGCGGTCCATATAATTTAGATGTTGACGGAATGAATCCGGATGGAACATTAGCGAATCCGACTAAACGCTGGGGTGGAATTATGCGAAAACTTGATGCAACTGATTTTGAAGCTTCTAATATCGAGTATATTGAGTTTTGGATGTTGGATCCTTATGTTAAGGATGGGATGACTCCTGATAAAAGTGGCGATTTGTACTTCAATCTGGGCGATATAAGCGAAGATGTACTGAAAGATGGAAAAAAATTCTTTGAAAATGGACTGCCTATTGATGGCGATCCTGCTAAAACTCAATCTACCAATTGGGGCAGAATTCCACTTACTCAATCGACTGTGGCTGCCTTTGATAATACTCCCGGAGCAAGAAAGTATCAGGATGTTGGACTGGATGGACTTTCGACAACTGATGAGTTTATTTTCCCCACTTATAAAGATTATGTAGATGGTGTAAAAGCAAAATTATCACCCGATGCACTTCAAAAGATGCAAGCTGATCAATTTTCGCCACTAAATGACCCAGCAGGTGATAACTACCATTTTTATCGGGGTACGGATTATGACACAAAGCAACTTGACATTTTAACTAGATACAAGCATTTTAATGGTGTTGAAGGAAATTCACCGGATGCTACAACTGTTGTTGAAAGTTATCCAACTTCGGCTACTTCATTGCCTGACGGTGAAGATATTAATGGAGATAATACCATGAACGAATACGAAAAGTATTTTCAATATCATGTTAAAATTAATTCGAATTCAATGCAAGTTGGGTCCAATTATATAACTGATAAAATTACTTCGACTGTTCAACTTAGGAATGGGAAAAGTGAATCGGTAACATGGTATCAATTTAAAATTCCAATTCGGCAATATGATGATAAAATTGGTAGTATCAATAATTTTAAATCGATTCGGTTTATCAGAATGTTTATGACTAATTTTCAGTCGGAAGCAAATCTTCGTCTTGCTACACTTGATTTGGTGCGTGGTGAATGGCGTAAATATGATCAACCTCTTTATGCTAAAACAACTATTCCAACATCCAATGGAAAATTAGATGTTCAATCTGTCAATATTGAAGAAAATGCCAGTAAAACTCCTGTAAACTATATTTTGCCTCCTGGTATATCGCGCGAAACCGATCCCAGCCAACCCCAATTACTGCAATTAAATGAACAATCGATGGTGCTTCGGTTAACAGATTTAGCTCCGGCAGATGCACGTGGTGTTTATAAAAATACATTGTATGATATGCGCCAGTACAAACGGTTACAAATGAACGTTCATGCTGAAAAATTGACAGATGACCTTACTAAATTGAAAGATTATGAATTAACTTGTTTTATTAGGATCGGATCGGATTTGGTAAATAATTATTATGAATATGAAATACCTTTGCGTTTAACGCCTGCCGGAGTATATTATGGTGATAAAATATCTGATCAGGAAACAGTTTGGTATCCTGAAAATATGTTTGATTTCTCATTTGATGCTCTAACAAATGCCAAATTGAAACGAAATCAGGCAAAGCAGAGTAGAACACAAAATGTATCTAATCTGATACCATATGTAGTTTATGATCCTAATAAACCCTTGAATAAAATTACTGTAGTTGGAAATCCTTCTATTTCGGATGTTGAAAATATTATGATTGGTGTTCGTAATGCCAGTAATGATAATAAATCAGGAGAAATATGGGTAGATGAATTACGCATGTCGCAGTTTGATGAATCAGGTGGTTGGGCAGCCATGGGAAATTTGGCAGTAGGATTATCAGATGTTGGATCTGTAAATTTATCTGGCAGAATAGAAACTGCTGGTTATGGCGGTATTGAAAGCAATGTAAATACTCGCCGCAAAGATGATTTATATCAAATGAATTTCTCAACTGCCATGGAACTTGGTCGGTTCTTTCCTGCCGAAGCAAAATTAAGAATACCGTCTTATTTTTCGTATACCAATGAAACTCTTACTCCAAAATACAATCCATTGGATCAGGATATTTTAATGTCTGATGCTATAAACAATGCAATAAATCAGTCTCAACGCGATTCGTTAAACCAAATGTCACAAACGGTAAATACATCTAAGAGTTTCAACATTACAGGTGCTAAAGTAAATATTAGGAGTAAAAAACCACAATTTTATGATCCTGCGAATTTAAATTTTACATATGCATATATCGAAACAAACCAACACAGTTCAGAAATAAAACAGAATTTGATTAAATCTGAACGCGCAGCAATTGATTATAATTTTTCGTTCACTCCACAAACAGTTGAACCTTTTAAAAAAATAAAAGTTTTTGATAGTCCGGTATTTAAAATTATCAAAGAGTTTAACTTCAATTATTTGCCTTCAACATTAAGTCTTAATTCCAACTTAAATCGGCAATATTCTCAAGTAGAACTACGCGATTTAAATACATCAACTGATGGAATAAGTGCAGGAAATTTGAATTTAACTTCCAGCAAGGATTTTATGTGGAACAGACAATTCAATATTGTATATGATTTAAGCCGCTCTATTAAATTTACACTTCAAACCGCAATGAATTCAAGTATTGAAGAACCATATTACACACCTGAGATGGGGAAACAATATTATGAACTGTGGCGTGATTCGGTTTGGTCGAACATTAAAAAACTTGGAACACCGTATACTTATCAACAAGTATTTTCGGCTTCGTGGAATTTGCCCATTAATAAATTGCCATTAATGGATTGGGTAACAAATCTAACTGCATCTTACAATTCCAGTTATAACTGGAATAGAATGGCTCAATTAAGAGGTGGTGCTCAACTTGGGAATATTGCAACAAGTATGGGTGCCTGGCAATTGGATGGACAATTTAATTTTGAAAACCTTTATAATAAATCGACTTATCTTAAAGAAGTATATCAGCGATTTATGCCATCATCAAATCTTGTTAGCACAAAATTCCAACCGAAAACATATATTGAAAAAGTAAAACTTGAAAAGAATAAAACAATAACTATTAATCATAGGCTTGGAAGTGATAAGTTGAAATTGAATGCTGTAGATATGAAAGGAAAACCCATAACGCTTTTCTATAAAACAAAAAACTCAACAACAATTGAAATTACACCTGTTTTTAATGCTGATAGTGTTCAACTCACTATGGTTACACTTGATCCAACAGTTCAAAATCCAGCCAAAACAGCAGTTGACTTTGTTTTCAGAACGTTGATGTTAGTTCGGAAAGCATCTTTTTCATACAGGGAATCAAACAGTATGATGTTGCCCGGATTTTTACCTCAACCGGGTTTTCTAGGCCAGCAAAATGGAAATGGAGTTTCTGCACCCGGTTATGGTTTTACATTTGGTTTTATAGATAAAAATACAATTCAAAATGCTGTAGACAAAGGTTGGTTATCGGGAAATGACTCTATTGTAACACCTGCCACAGCTGCTTTTACTTCTGATTTGAATATCAAAGCAACTCTTGAACCAATACCCGGTTTTAAAATTGATTTAAATGCAACTAGGTATGTGGCGTCAAATACATCCATTCAGTATCAATTTGAAGGAATGCCCAAAACTTTTACCGGAAGTTACAACATGACAATAATGGCATTGGGAACTGCTTTCAAAACTACCGGAACAGCCAAACAAAATTATAATTCCGAGTTATTTAATACATTGCTCAATAACAGACAAATTATTGCAAACAGGTTAAATGGTCAGTATGCAGGTACACGGTATCCAACTAGTGGCTTTTTGAAGCAAACCTCTAACGCTGGTTTACCTTATGATTCTAAATTAGGTGCGTATAATTTAAATTCAGCTGACGTTCTAATACCGGCATTTTTGTCAGCATATACAGGTCGAGATGTAAATAAGGTTGATACAAATCCATTTCTTTCATTACTAAGCCTTTTGCCTAACTGGCGGGTATATTATGATGGCTTATCCAATGTGGAATGGATAAAGAAATATTTTAAATCGGTGAGTTTTACACATGCTTATACTTGTCGTTATAGTATTGGCTCCTATACGTCTTATTCCACTTGGGTGGCTGCTGGAAGCGATAATGGTGCAATGGGTTATGTCAGGGATATTCAGACAAATAATCCAATTCCGTCATCACCGTATGATATTGGAAATGTTACAATAAATGAACAATTCGTTCCGCTGATTGGTGTTAATATGGTTATGAATAACAGTATGACCGGTAAATTGGAATATAAAAAATCACGAACAATGGATTTAAATTTATCAAGTACACAACTTATTGAAAGCTCAAATAATGAGTTTGTTGTTGGACTTGGTTATATATTGAAAGATTTTGATGTTATATTAAAACTGAAATCGGATAAGCAAACCAAAATAAAAAATGATTTAACATTGAGTGCCGATTTGTCATACAAGGATATTAAAACTTTATTACGAAAAGTAGAGGAGAATATTACACAGGCTTCAACCGGAAATAAACAATTTTCATTGAAGGTAATCGCTGATTACGTATTTAGTTCTAAAGTTAATATTCAATTATTTTATGACAAACAAATGAGCACACCACTTATTTCTTCTTCATTTCCGGTATCTTCAAGTAATTTTGGGGTGAGTTTTAAGTTTATGTTAATGAGATAAAACAAAATTAGAAAACATTTTATTAAATCCAATGTTAGATAGCTAAAAAAGAATTTTATGATTAAAAAATCCATTCTTATTGTTACACTTATACTATTCGTAACAAACTCTTATTCTCAGATTTTAGAACCGGTAAAATGGAACTTCGAACTTAAAAATACGACTTCCACTACTGCCGAAATAAATATTAATGCAACTATTGAAGAAGGTTGGCATTTGTATGGATTAATTCTTCCTCCGGATGGGCCACGTGCTACTTCTATTGTATTTGAAAGTATTGAAAATGCCACTAAAATCGGGAATTTACAAACGCCTTCAAAACTACTTAAGCAATTTGATTCCAATTTTAACATGGAATTAAATTGGTATGTAAATAATGCGGTATTTATTCAGAAGATTAAATTTTCGGATGCTTCAAAAGTAAAAGTGAAAGGCTATGTTGAATTTATGGCTTGTGACGATAAAAGTTGTTTGCCACCTTCAAAAAAGCCATTTTCTCTTGGTATAAATTCACAAACTGCAAATGTAACTGAATCAAAGCCAATAATTAACACTCAAGAGGCGGTTGAATCAAAAGTAGTAACAAAAACAAATACTTCAGATTATTGGACTCCTGTAATAAAGGAATTAAATAATTTTGGAAATTCGCAGGGAAATTCTTCAACTACTACACTTTGGTTTATCTTTCTGGCAGGACTTCTGGGTGGTTTTTTGGCATTATTTACACCTTGTGTCTGGCCAATTATTCCAATGACTGTAAGCTTCTTTCTGAAGCGGTCAGAAAATAAAAAAAAGGGTCAGCGCGATGCCATTTTGTATGGTTTAGCGATCATTTTTATTTATGTGACATTGGGAATTTTAATAACATTGATATTTGGAGCCAGTGCCCTAAATAGCTTATCCACAAATGCTATATTTAATCTTATTTTCTTTGGGTTACTGGTTTTATTTGCAGTTTCATTTTTTGGGGCTTTCGAAATTACATTACCCTCTTCATGGTCAACAAAACTGGATGCAAAGGCAGATTCTACTGCAGGATTTGTAAGTATTTTATTTATGGCCTTTACACTGGTTTTGGTTTCATTTTCTTGTACCGGACCAATTATAGGAACACTTTTAGTTCAGGTTTCAACCAGCGGTTCACTTTTGGCTCCAGCTATTGGAATGTTGGGTTTTGCAGTTGCTTTGTCCATTCCATTTAGTTTATTCGCACTTTTCCCATCTTGGCTTAAATCACTTCCAAAATCAGGAGGTTGGCTTAATTCGGTAAAAATTGTTTTAGCCTTTCTTGAACTGGCATTGGCACTCAAATTCCTGTCAGTTGCTGATTTAGCTTACGGTTGGCATATCCTTGACAGAGAAGTTTTTCTTTCCATTTGGATTGTTATTTTTACGTTACTAGGCTTTTACTTGTTGGGTAAATTACGTTTTCCACACGATAGTGAATCAAAACATACTTCAGTTGTTGGAATTTTTATGGCAATAGTGTCATTTGCGTTTTCTGTGTATATGATTCCTGGTTTGTGGGGTGCGCCACTTAAATCGATAAGTGCATTTGCTCCACCTCTTACAACTCAGGATTTTAATTTATATAGCAACGATGTTCATGCTGCCTTTGATGATTATGACCTTGGAATGGCTTTCGCAGCAGAAAAGAAGTTACCTGTTATAATTGATTTTTCAGGTTTTGGATGTGTGAATTGTCGTAAAATGGAAGCTACAGTCTGGACGGATCCAACTGTAAAGGAAATGTTGAAAAAGGACTTTGTTTTAATTTCACTTTTTGTAGATGATAAAACTAATCTCGCAAAACCTTATGAAGTTAATGAAAATGGACGAATAGCCCGTATTGAAACCGTTGGTGATAAGTGGAGCTATTTGCAACGGTATAAATTTGGCGCAAATGCACAACCATTTTATGTGATGCTTAATAACGAAGGGAAACCTTTAAATAAACCATATACATTTGATGAAAATCCAGCTAATTTTGTAAAATGGCTTAATAGAAAATAGCTTATTAGTTAATTTGTTTGTCGGCGAATAGTCAAATAGACATAAACAATGAACAGCTGTCAAAAATAAACTGACAATATTCCAATATTATCTGCCAATCTGCCACCCGATTTCTGCCAAAACAGGAATTCGGGTGTTTTGGCAACATTATTGATGACAAGGACTGAGCACTTTTAAAAGTGTGCTGAAATACTTTTTTTAATATAATTTGAAAATACTATTTTTTTGAGAATAAAGTAATACTTTGAATATGAAAAAGCAAAAACATTCCGACGAAAATCAAGAAGTAAATGAAAACATTGATCAAATAATTAATGCTCATGATTCAGCTTCTTCTGCTGAGACTTCAGAACAAGAAGCTGAAAAAATTGAAAATGAGATTGAATTAATGGCACAGAAATTTGTCGAGTTGAATGACAAAAATCTTAGATTAATGGCTGAGTTTGATAACTATCGAAAACGAACCATGAAGGAACGGATGGATTTGTTGAAAGCTGCAGGAGAAAAGATTTTGGTAGAAATGTTACCATTGGTAGATGATTTTGAACGAGGAAAAAAAGCTATGGAAACGTCAGAAGATGTGAATGCGGTAAAAGAAGGTATTGACCTGATTTACTCTAAGTTCATTGCATTTTTACTTCAAAATGGTGTTAAGGCTATTGAAACTGAAGCACAACCTTTTAATACAGAATACCATGAAGCAGTAACAACATTTCCTGCACCCACAGTAGAACTTAAAGGAAAAATCATTGATTGTTTATCAAAAGGTTATACGATGAATGAAAAAGTTATTCGTTTTGCAAAAGTAGTTGTAGGAGAATAATTAGTTTGCAGTTTTTAAGTCAGAAGTTTATAGAAAATATAAAAATATTTACATTTTCAAATTATCCCTTTATCTTATCATCACATTAGTATATTAGCACATTAAATATATGTCAAAAAGAGATTACTACGAAATACTTGGAGTTTCCAAATCGGCTACCTCCGACGAAATAAAAAAAGCTTACCGTAAAAAAGCAATACAATATCATCCAGATAAAAATCCGGGTGATAAAGCTTCTGAAGAAAAATTTAAAGAAGCCGCTGAAGCTTACGAGGTTTTGAGTGATGACCAGAAACGTCAACGCTATGATCAATACGGTCACGCCGGAGTTGGCAGTGCTGCAGGAGGTGGATTTGGTGGTGCCAATATGAATATGGAAGATATTTTTTCTCATTTTGGGGATATTTTTGGTGGGCATTTCGGTGGATTTGGCGGTTTTGGTGGAAGTCAACGCGGAGGTGGACAAAGGGTTCGCCGCGGTTCTGATTTACGTGTTAAGGTAAAATTGACTTTAGCTGAAGTTGCAACAGGAGTAGAGAAGAAAATAAAAGTAAAAAAACAAGTGATTTGTTCACATTGTAATGGTACAGGTGGCGCAAATAACTCATCAACAACGACATGCACAACTTGTAACGGTCAGGGACGAGTTACCCGTGTGCAGCAAACTATTTTAGGACAAATGCAAACAGCAGTAGAATGTCCTACTTGCGGTGGTGATGGTAAAATAATCAAAGATAAATGCACTTATTGCAATGGTGAAGGCACTGTGCGTGAAGATGAAGTTATAACAATTAATATTCCTGCGGGTGTGATGGAAGGTATGCAACTCTCGGTAAGTGGCAAAGGAAATGCTGCACGAAGGGGAGGAGTGAATGGTGATTTACTTGTTTTAGTCGAAGAAGAAGCTCATCCAGAATTAATACGCGACGAAAATGATTTGATTTATAATCTTTTACTCACTGTACCAATGGCTACATTAGGCGGATCGGTTGAAGTACCAACAGTAGATGGAAAAGTAAAAGTAACCATTGCTCCAGGTACTCAACCGGGCAAAGTTCTGAGACTTAGAGGAAAAGGATTACCAAGTGTGAATCGATATGGAACTGGTGATTTGCTGGTAAATATAGGCGTTTATATTCCTGAAAACCTCAACAAAGAAGAAAAATCAATCATTGAAAAGCTTGCAAAATCAGATAATGTGAAACCAAACGCTTCAGCTTCAAGCAATTTCTTCTCACATTTCCGTAATATGTTTGAATAAAATTAATATTTGCCAATAAATACTTACTAATTTACAGTATATTCTAAAGTGAACAAGCATAATGCACGTTCACTTTTTTCTTGAAAAAACAATTAAGTTCCTTATAAATATTAGATACTTAATTTAACAAAATATTTGACCAAACGCTTAAGTTTACAATTAATTGATTTTTTTTCATCAAATTAAATAGTTCTATAAAAAATAATTTTTTGAAGTTTATTAAAACAGAATTACATCTGCATTGTTAGACTGATATATAATCTAAAAATTATCTTTAAATTGGCATGAAAAATACGCTTAGCACAAAAGAAAAATCGATTCGAATTAATATTGATTCAAAATATTATGGAACTATTGCTGAAATTGGAGGTGGACAAGAAACCGCCAGGCATTTGTTTCAAGCTGGTGCTGCTTCAAACTCAATAGCTAAATCTATCTCAGCGTATGACAAATTGTTTAGTGATCATTTTTATAATCAGGGTACTCCTTCCCGTTATGTTGCTGAAGATCGCTTGAGAAAAATGGTTGATTATGAATATGATGAATTGATAAAACTCCTTGATAAAAATAACATTAAAAAATTCTTTGCTTTTGCAAACACTGTTGAAACGTTGAATTTTGCGAAAACAAATGAAGGTAATGGATGGCTGGGAATTGCTGTTGAAGGAACTGATCGTTATCATCCAAATAAGATGTTTATTCATGTAAAATTACACGAAAACGATACTTTATTACAACAATATTCCTTAGGGACATTGGGCATCAATTTAATTTATGGTGGGCTTTTTCAATGGGAAGATCCGCGAACCGTTTTGATGTCATTTCTTGACAATTTGGATGTTAATAGAGTCGAAGTTGATTATATTTACGTGGAAGGTCCTGACATGGAGTGGGTTGATAATCGATTGCTCAATTTAATGTTGGTGAGCAATAGTATGACTCCGGCTATAATGTTCGATCAATCAGGAAAAGTTCAGCAACCCGGTGACATGTTATATAAAAAGAATGTTATTGTGTTGAGAGGTTATTTCAGACCAATTAATAATTTGGGGATGGAATTTATTGAGGATAGTTTGGCAAATTTTAAAAGAGATGAAGATTACTTGCCTGATAACACAATAGCATTTTGTGAAATTTCTTTGAAATACTTAATACAAAATGAAAAAGTAAACGAAAAAGACTTTTTACATCGAGTTGATCTGCTAAACATGATGGGTCAAAGCGTGATGATTTCACGATTTTACAGGTACTTTCAGTTGGTAAAGTACTTTGACCAGTTTAAACTGATTAAACTACGTCTGATTGTAGGATTACCCACATTCGATAAAATTCTCGATTCTTCGAATTATACCGATTTACGCGGAGGATTACTTGAAGCCATTGCTGCATTTTTTCATTATAATGTGAAAGTATATTTATACCCTAATATTGATTCTCTTTCGGGTGAAGTTATCTATCCTGAAGTTGAACATTTTTTAAATGAAAACAGATATCTCTGGCAATTCCTGAATTTGACAAATAAGATTCTAATATTGAAAAGTATTCCGGCAAAAAGTTTGGAAATAAGGTCTGAACACATTTCTGAACTAATTGAAAATGGAGATGATAGTTTTAGGAATTTTGTACCCGAGCAGGTATATAAACAAATAAAGGGGAAAAAATTATTTGGTTATAAACAGAATAAAAGGAAATAGTAACAATGAAATGGCATTGAGTATTCTATAAACTCTTTATGGTTAAATATTGTAATTACACATGGTTACCCCCCCTCCAAAAATAATTCACTAGATTTTAAATAGATTAAAAAAATGGCGATTACGCAACTAAGAAAATGAAAAAAGCAATTATTACAACTGCAAAAGGAATTATGAAAGTAGAGTTTTATGAAAAAGATGCTCCAAATACAGTTAAAAATTTTATTGATCTTTCAGAAAAAGGTTTCTATAATGGATTAACATTTCATAGGGTAATACCTGATTTTGTAATTCAGGGAGGTTGTCCAAATGGAACAGGAGCAGGTGGTCCAGGTTATAGTATTGATTGTGAATTGGATGGTGAAAACCAATATCACGACCGTGGTGTTTTATCAATGGCACATGCCGGAAGAAATACTGGTGGTTCGCAATTTTTTATCTGTCACAGTCGTAAAAATACGTCACACCTTGATAGACAACATACTTGTTTTGGAAAAGTAGTTGAAGGTACAGATGTAATTGATTTAATACGTCAGGGAGATAAAATTGAAAAAATTGAAATAGTTGAAGATTGAAATTTGGATATTTAAATATCTCTTTATTTAAACGATATTATTTAAAATAAGAAGTATTTTTTACTTCTTATTTTTGTAATATTATGAATTATTATTTGTACATTACATGATGTTCTATTTCTGTATATGTTTATAAATAAGTGATATATACTTTTATATGTATATACAGTAGATTTCCGTGTTCGCACACGAATATGAATTTAACGTTAGTATATCAAAATTAGTTGTACTTTTGTAAGAGATTTCGTGTACGAACACGGAATCTATTAATTGGGTTGAATATGGAAGAAAAATCTCATAAAATCCGCATTAAAGATATTGCCATATTAGCTGGCGTATCAGAGGGAACGGTGGATAGAGTTTTGCATAATCGTGGTGATGTTTCTACAAAAAGTCGAGAATCAGTTAAAAAGGTTTTAGAAGAAATTAGTTATTCACCTAATCTGTTAGCTCGATCGTTAGCTTCAAAAAAACAATATCGCTTTGTGTGCATTTTCCCGACTTTTGAGCCTGGTGAATACTGGGAAACAATTGACAAAGGTTTCGATTTGGCTACTCTGGAGTTCCAACATCATAATGTATTTATTGAGAAAAAATGTTTCAATCAATATGATTCGCAGTCATTTGTAAGTGTTTCAGCATCTGTACTTGAAAGCAACCCGGATGCCGTTTTTATTGCTCCGGTTTTCAAAAATGAAACGTTGATTCTTACTGCCGAACTGTCAAAGCAGCATATTCCGTTTTCTTTTATTGATTCGCAGATTGAAGAAGCTGATTTTCTAACGTATTATGGGCAAAACTCTTTTAAAAGCGGTTATATGGCTGCTAAATTATTGTTGGCATTGATGCCGGAAGGCACTCAAATAGTGATTATAAGAACCAAACGGAAAGGATCAGGTTCTAATCAAACGTTTTCAAGAAGTAAAGGATTTATGCATTTTGTTCAGGAGAAAAATCTTGAGAATAAAATTGAAATTATAAACGTGGAATTAAATAATAAAGATGAAGCTGAAAATCTTGAAATTTTAAAACAGACATTTACCAATCACACCAATATTAAGGCTGCAATTACCTTTAATTCCAAGGTTTACAGGTTGGCTTCGCTGTTGGAAGCTTTAAATAAAACAAATATTCGCTTGATTGGCTATGACTTGCTCAACGAAAATGTAAAATACTTGCAACAGGGTGTTATCAATTTTCTGATAGCGCAACGTCCTGATAAGCAAGCTTATTATAGTGTTCGTGATATGTGTCGCGAACTTATTTTCCGTCAGGAAATCAAAAAAATAAATTACGTGCCCATAGACATTTTGATGAAAGAAAATATTGAGGATTATATGCAATTCAGCGAGTAGATTTAAAATTCAATCACTTAAAAAGTATATTATGCAATTAGGAAAATTCAGTATCGGAACAGGCGATCGTTTTGCTCATCAAGGCGAAGCTCAGCTGAGGGCTATTATGAACGCAAACCAGAAATCGGGTCTGGACATTAATATTGTATGGAACAAATCGAACCGCGAACATACCTATGTTCATACCGTTCCGCAGGATACCCGTAACGAAGCGGATGCAGCCGTAAAAGCATTAGGCTTTACAGGTCAGTATTTTGTAGATGCCGATCATATCAATTTCAGCAATGTAGCGGGATTTGTTGATTCATCCGATTTCTTTACGTTGGATGTGGCTTCATTTATCGGAAAAGAAAGTAAGGAAGAAGATATCCGTGCTTTTGTGGCTTCGTGCGACAAATATATTGGAAAATTGAGTATTCCCGGAATCGAACATGATTTTGTGGTGTCGGTAGAATTGTTGGAAAAAATAGCCGGTAAATTTCTTGCAGCCACTCAACAAGCTGCTAATATTTACAATTTCCTGGTTGAGAAAAAAGGATTAGGTAACTTCATAACCGAAGTTTCGATGGACGAAGTGGAAACTCCCCAAACTCCGATTGAATTGTTGTTTATACTGAAAATGCTTGCTTCAAAAGGTGTTCCTGCACAAACCATTGCTCCAAAATTTACAGGCCGTTTCAACAAAGGGGTTGATTATACCGGTGATGTTGATCAGTTTGCCAAAGAATTTGAAGAAGACGTGTTGGTTATTGATTTTGCCGTGAAAGAATTTGGTTTGCCGGAAGAATTGAAACTGAGCATTCATTCGGGAAGCGATAAATTCTCCATTTATCCGGTAATGGCAGCAGTAATCAAAAAATATGACAAGGGACTTCATCTCAAAACAGCCGGTACAACCTGGCTCGAAGAAGTGATTGGTTTAGCGGTTGCTGGCAGTGATGGTCTGGAAGCGGCTAAATTTATTTATGTTAATTCGTTGAATCGTAGTGAAGAATTATGTGGGCCTTATGCCGATGTAATTGATATTGATAAAACAAAACTTCCTACTATCGAGGAAGTAAATTCCTGGTCAAGTGAAAAATATGCTAATACATTGCGCCACATTCCTGGTCATCCGGATTATAACCCGAATTTCCGTCAGCTTATTCACGTAGCCTACAAAGTGGCTTACGAAATGGGAGACAATTATATAAAGATGATTGAAAAACATGCTGATGTAGTTGGACAATGTGTGGAAGAGAATATTTATGATCGCCATTTGAAACGCTTGTTCGATTTATAAAAATTAAGGCAAAGGTTGAAAAAGAATATAATTTATTAATATAAAAAATTAAGAATAAAGAAATGAAAAACTTATTCGATGTAAAAGGAAAAGTGATTGTTATCACTGGTGGTGCCGGAATCCTTGGAAGAGGAATGGCAGAATACATGGCTGAACAAGGTTGTAAAGTTGTTATTTTAGACCGTGCTGATGCCGGTGTTGCCTTGGTTGAAGAAATTAAATCAAAAGGT
>Ga0209123_1001212_pt1 | contig 26588 bp, 23 predicted proteins | sample BarGraIncu00431A_FD_184500 | JGI IMG/M metagenome (GOLD analysis project Ga0209123, IMG submission 184500) | Arctic peat soil microbial communities from Barrow, Alaska, USA - Barrow Graham LP Incubations 004-31A (SPAdes) (version 2) | ecosystem: Environmental > Terrestrial > Soil > Wetlands >...
AGTTCAGAAATACCGATTCCGCAATGCAAATATTTTAAAATTATCAACAGGCACCCAAACGCTGAAAAGATTTGGCGTTCTACCGAATAAACATTAATTTTGCAACCTATATAAACAAGAGCAACCCTATACCAATGATAAGAACTTTCGGAATGACCATACATAAGGAAGGCAGAAAAATTCTGCTTTGGTTATTCTTTATACTGGCTATTTTAAACCTTCTGATTTGGATTATCGCAGGACATTTTGTTTTTGTTTTTGTTTTCACTTTATCAACGGGCACTTTTCTGTTTATAACCAATTTCTTCAGAAGCCCAAGACGCATCGTTAAAGCCGGACCTCTGGATATTGTTGCACCTGCTGACGGAAAGATCGTTGTCCTTGAAAAGACCTTTGAAGGAGAACTGCTTCAGGAGGAACGGATTCAACTTTCCATTTTTATGTCCATCTTCAACGTCCATGCAAACTGGTATCCATTGGAAGGCAGAGTGATACATTACAGCCATCAGAATGGAAATTTTATGGCAGCATACCTGCCCAAATCAAGTATAGAGAACGAAAGGTCAACCGTATTGATCCGTGCAGCTGTCAACCAGCAGACCATTTTGATCCGTCAGATTGCCGGAGCCCTTGCAAGGCGTATTGTTACCTATGCTTATACGGAGAAGAAGGTTCACCTGAATCAACACCTGGGCTTCATCAAATTTGGCTCCCGGGTAGATATTTTTTTTCCTTTGGATGCGGTTGATATTCTGGTAAAACCAGGAGATAAAACGATAGGAAATAAAACAATCATCGCCCGCTGGAAAGAGCAACCAACCAACAACAACTAAAATCAAGTCAAATGGTACTTAAGCACATTCCTAACGCGATCACCAGCCTTAACCTGGCTTCCGGTTGCATCGCCATCGTTTTTGCATTTCAGGGCGCCTACATGACAGCCGCATGCTTTATTGCACTTGCCGCTATTTTTGATTTTTTCGATGGGTTTGCGGCAAGATTGCTTAATGCCTATTCACCAATGGGTAAAGAACTGGACTCACTGGCTGATGTGGTCAGCTTTGGAGTTGCACCCGGTATGATGGTCTTCAGTTTTATATCCGATTTATCTTTGGCAACATCCAGTTCAGTATATCTGGCCTATTTCGCCTTCCTGATTCCTGTATTTTCAGCTTTACGTCTGGCAAAATTCAACATCGATGAACGTCAGGCCTCCTCTTTCATTGGTTTACCAACCCCTGCAAATGCCATATTCTGGGCATTTAGTATCACAAGCTCCTTCAGCTATGTAGTGGACACCACCATTGATCCCCTGATTGTTGTTGGACTGACCATTTTTTTCTCATGGCTTTTGATTTCCAATCTCCCGATGTTTTCACTCAAATTCAAACATTACAAATGGAGGGGAAATCGATTACGCTATTACTTATTAGCCGGATCAATTCTTTTGATAATCCTTTTGGGAATCAACGGACTTGCAGCCAGCATACTTTGGTACATCATCCTGGCTTTTCTTTCTTATATTTCCGAAAAAAGACGGGCATAATTGCATACGCATGAAGTTTATTGCATTAATCTTTCTCATTTACATTGCTTTTCGACTTATATCGTCAATCTTTGTCAGCATCCTTAAAAATAAGGTCAGGAAGTCCGGTATGTTTGGAAATGCGAATACTGAAGCAGAAGAGTCTTCTTCCAATAAAAACAAAAAGAAGATTATTCCAAAGGATGAGGGAGATTATGTCGATTTTGAAGAAATTGATAAGAATAATCAGAAAAATTGAATTACCGCTTTGATTTGAAAAAATCGACCATCAACCCGGCACATTCTTCTTCCATAATTCCCTTAACTACGATAGTCTTGGGATGCAATGCCTGAGGGGCTAATTTCGTATATCCCCGCTTCTCGTCGGAAGCACCGTAAATCAAGTCTGAAATCTGAGCCCAGCCAAGGGCTCCTGCGCACATCACACAAGGCTCCAGCGTAACATAAACAGAACAGTTCTGCAGGTATTTTCCGCCCAAAGTAGATGCAGCCGCAGTAATGGCCTGCATTTCAGCATGGGCAGTCACGTCATTCAGTGTTTCAGTCAGGTTGTATCCACGCGCAATGATGCGATTCTTGCATACCACCACAACCCCAACTGGTATTTCACCTTTATCAAAAGCAATTTTTGCTTCCGATAAGGCTTGCTTCATATAGTGTTCGTGATCTATTTCCATAAGACCTATCGCATCTCCTTTTCGTCAAAAAGTGTCGGATAATCTTCGCTCATTCTTGTCAGAATGGTTTTCATGAGCGATTCCCGGATAAAACGGGTTCGATTTGTTATTTTGTATTTGGAACAATATTTCTCCAAAGCTTTGAATTCGGGATCATTCAACGAGATAGCAACAACACGGTTACGCACCATGGACATCTTTTGAGATCCCCCTTTTGAATTTGCAGATAGTTGTTCCTCTTTTTTCATCCAAACCTGTTTTGTATGCAAAATAACACTATATTTTTTACATTGAAAACAGAAAGCATATATTTGTCGTAAAAAAGCAGATGGCAGAACACAACACGTTGGGAAAGGAAGGGGAAAAAGTCGCGGAGGCCTATTTAATCAGAAAAGGCTATACCATTCTGGAACGCAACTGGTTTTCCACACACAAAGAGTTGGATATTATTGCCGAAAACAATGGCTGGCTCATCGTTGTCGAAGTCAAGACGCGCACAGGTTACACCTGGGAATCTCCCGAAGAAGCAGTAAATAATGCAAAAATCAAACACCTTGTAAAAGCAGCCAACCATTACATCTGTTTTCACAAAATTGATGCACCCGTTCGTTTTGATATCATATCCGTTGTATGGGAAAAAGGAGTATGGGAGATTGAACATTATGAGGATGCTTTTCTTGCACCGTATAAATAAATAATATTTTATAGTTTAATTAATTAGAGGTATATTTGCATGACAACAACATACTAATTTATGGTATCCATTTTCTTTCTTGATGAGGTTGATTCAACCAATCAACATTTGATCAACCTCCTTGAGTCCGAAAAAATTGAAGAAGGAACAGCTATCGCCTGTTTTAATCAGACAAAAGGACGGGGACAAAAAGGGAACACATGGATTTCAGAAAAGGATAAAAGTATCAGTTACAGCATAGCCATTTATCCCGGCTATCTTTCCGCACGAAATCAATTTATCATAGCACAGACCGTATCTTTGGCCATTAAATCTTTTTTGGATGAATACACCAAAGATATTTCCATCAAATGGCCCAACGATACCTATTGGAAAGATAAAAAAATTGCGGGTACACTCATAGAAAACAGACTCAAGGGAGACCTCATTGACTATTCAGTCATTGGAATTGGATTAAACATCAACCAGGATCTTTTTCCTGACATACTTCCCAATCCTGTTTCATTGAAAAACATTACCGGCAAAGAATACGACCTGAAAGAACTTGTTTCGAAACTACACTCCAAAATAAAAGCTGCACTGGAAGAATTAAGTCACGGTACCGAAGTCGAAATACAACGTTACTACCTGAATGAACTTTACAGAAGAGACGGTTTTCATTTATACAGCGACGGAAACTGTACTTTTGAAGCCAGAATTCGAGGCATCAGTGCCATAGGTAACCTCATTTTGGAGCATGAGGACGGAAAATTAAAAGATTATGCATTCAAAGAGATTGCCTTTATCTAATTAACGGCTGTGGGGGTTTTAGTAATTTTCTTCTTTCTCAATTCAGCATTTAATCCAATTTTCCTCTTGAAAGCCAAAATAGAATCAGTCAACTTTTTCAGATGATCGTTTCTTTTCAGATTTAGTGCTTTCGTCAGATACAAATTAGCTTTCACGTAATCCGTATAATAAATCCGTTTCAATACGTCTTGATAATGCGCCATTTGCATATGTGTCGGTTCAGCAATGGCCTGATAATCGGCATCCGCTTTCTTTATGGCATTTTCACCCAGTAGAAAATGATAATTACCTAAAAAAGCGTAACAGTCATAATTGGTCGTATCTTTAGCCACCATGTTCTCCATTAATAAAGCAGCTTCCTGAGGACGATTCTGATCAATTAAATTTGTTGCCTGAAAAATAAGGGAATCCATATTCTGAGCTAAAACCAGGGTAGAGCAGAAAGCGATTAATACGCCAATAATTAGCAATTTACGCATTGTTGAAAGATATTAGGTTATGCTGTTTCTTTAACTATCAAACAAAGGAACAACACTTTTTGTTTTCAACAAAAATAACTGAAAAATCACAAAAGGAAGCAATACCACTGCAATTGCACTAAAAAACATTATTTTTGCAAAAAGAATCAATTAAATCTAGGAAAATGATACCATACAAGCGGGTTTTACTCAAGCTAAGCGGCGAATCACTCATGGGTGAAAAGCAATACGGAATAGACGAGAAAAGATTGCAGGAATATGCGGTCCAGATTAAAGAAGCCACGGAATTAGGCGTTCAAGTAAGCATTGTTATTGGTGGCGGAAACATCTTCCGTGGTCTGAGTGGTGCATCCAAAGGCTTTGATCGCGTGAAAGGCGACCAAATGGGCATGTTGGCCACCTGCATCAACGGATTGGCTTTGTGTTCTGCACTTCAGAGCCTTGGTGTTAAAACAAAGCTGCTCACAGCCATTCGTATGGAGCCAATCGGCGAATTTTTCAGTAAAGATAAAGCCCTTGAATACTTGCAGGATGGCAACGTTGTTGTCTTCTCCGGTGGTACAGGTTGTCCTTTTTTTACCACAGATACCGGATCCTCTCTTCGTGGTATTGAAATTGAAGCCGATGCCATGCTTAAAGGTACCCGGGTTGACGGTATCTACACAGCCGATCCGGAAAAAGACCCGAATGCTGTCAAATTTAACGAAATCACCTACGACGAAATCTATACCAGAGGCCTGAAAATAATGGACCTGACAGCCACAACCATGTGTAAGGAAAACAACCTGCCTATCGTTGTTTTTGATATGGATACCCCTGGAAATCTGCTCAAAGTTCTCCAGGGAGAAAAAATCGGAACATACGTACACAATTAATTACACCTACATAAAATGAACGAAGAAGTACAACTTTACCTCGACATGGCCGACGACAGTATGAAACATGCTGATGCCCATTTAGAAGAATCTTTGGTACACATACGCGCCGGAAAAGCCAACATTCGGATCCTGGATGCTGTTCGCGTCAATTATTACGGCAGCAGCGTTCCTATCAGCAACGTCGCAACCATAACGACCCCGGATGCCAGAACCATAGCCATTCAACCGTGGGAAAAATCCATGATAAAGGAAATCGAAAAAGGAATTATTAATTCTGAAGTTGGCATCATGCCTGATAACAATGGAGAATTGATTCGTCTGGGTATCCCTCCCCTTACCGAAGATCGCCGAAGGGCTCTTGCCAAACAGGTACGCACCGAAGGCGAAGATGCAAAAATAAGCATCCGCAATGCACGTCGTGATGCCATTGAAGGCATTAAAAAGCTGGTTAAAGACGGGTTGGCTGAAGATTTGGGCAAGGATGCGGAGGCTGAGGTGCAAAAGATGCATGACAGGCATGTCCGTATTATTGAAGAAACTCTTACCGCCAAAGAAAAAGAAATCATGACCATATAATGAAGGGATTGGTTGTAAAGAATACTGGGAGCTGGTATCTGGTGAAGACGGATGACGGGAAGCAGATTGAATGCAAGGTTAAGGGGAACTTTCGCATGAAGGGTCTGCGCAGTACCAATCCGGTGGCTGTTGGAGACAGGGTGTGTATTACGGAGACGGGGGATGAAAATGCGTTCATTACTGAAATTGAGGATCGCAAGAATTATATAGCGCGCAAGCCGACCAACCTTTCCAAACAGCTGCATATCATCGCTGCAAACCTGGATAAGGCCTTTCTGATAGTGACCCTGAAATCACCGGTGACCAATACGGTTTTTATGGACCGGTTTCTTGCCACAGCCGAAGCATATCGGGTTCCCGCCCACATTCTGATCAACAAGGTTGATATTTACGACGAGGAAGAAAAAAAATACATGAATGGTTTGGTAAACCTTTACAACAACATCGGTTATCCATGCACCTGCATTTCTGCCAAAACGGGTGAAGGCATCGAGGAATTCCGCTCCTATATGAAGGACAAGATCAGCCTGCTAACCGGCAACTCCGGCGTCGGAAAATCCACCCTCATCAACATCATTGACCCGATTTACGACGCCAAAACAGGCCTCGTTTCGGAATCCCACCACAAAGGCATGCACACCACCACCTTTTCTGAAATGTTTGAACTCAAAGATGGTGGTTACCTCATTGACACCCCCGGCATCAAAGGTTTTGGTACCATTGACATGAAAATCGAAGAAATCGGGCATTATTTCCCCGAAATCTTTGCCGCCTCCAAAAAATGCCGTTTCAGCAACTGCACCCATACCCACGAACCCAACTGCGCCGTTTTGGAAGCCATCGAAAACCATTACATCAGCGAATCCCGCTACACGAGTTATCTGAGCATCATCCAGGACGAAGAAGAGGGCAAATACCGAAATTAAGAACGTTCGCTTTCAATACGGATAGCTGTTCCTCCACCGGGTGCAAGATACAATTCCAGTACAGTTTCGGAGGTAATCTCTTTTTCTTCTATAACTACAGGATACGGATTGGTTTTCCAGTCAGAATCAACGGCATCTTTATAGATTTTCGCTTGATAGGTTTTTCCTTTTTTCAGGAAAGAAAAGTCCACTTTTACCGTGCGGGCATTTTCATCTGTAATAGCACCCAAATACCAGTCTTCGGAATGTTTGTCTTTTCGGACAGTAACAATATAATCACCAATCTTACCATCCTTAATGATCGTTTTTGACCAATCCACAGGTACATCTTCAATAAATTCAAAGGCAGGTTTATTAACGTAATTTTCGGGCAAATCGGAAGCCATTTGCAAAGGACTGTATATAACCACATACAAGGCCAATTGTTTGGCAATGGTAGACTGAACTCTTGTCTGAGGGTGCACCGGATTTTTGAAATTAAAAGTACCGAATGTAAAATCCATTGGGCCTGCCAATCCACGGGTAAAAGGTAAAATACACGTATGTTCCGGAACACTTCCACCATCTTGTGACCAGGCATCGTATTCTGCTCCCCGAACTCCTTCCTGAGTCATCAGGTTTGGCCATGTTCGCTGAAGTCCCGTTGGCATTACAGGTTCATGATTATCAACCATGATCTTATATTTCGCAGCTGTTTCAATGACTTTCCGATAGTGACGTACTCCATACTGACTTTTATGTCGTTCTTTTTTGTCCAATAAATCATTAACATAGCCTGTCTTGACAGTCTTAATGCCGTATTTATTCAAAAACATAAAAGCTGAATCCAATTGATTTTCATAATTTATGGTGGCACCTCCGGTTTCGTTATGTCCTATGATTTCTACTCCTTTTTGAGCAGCATAGTTACTTAATGCCTCCACATCAAAATCAGGATAAGGCTTGGTAAAACTAAACTTGTTTCCATTTGCCACCCAATCGCCGTCCCAGCCTTCATTCCAGCCTTCTATAAGAACACCCTGAATATGATGGGCAGCGGCAAAATCAATGTACTGCTTCGTATTCTGAGTGGTCGCTCCATGCTTAGGACCCTGAGACCAGGTAAATTTCTCCATATGCATGCCCCACCAGATGCCTATGTATTTTGCCGGATGAAGCCAGGAAGTATCTTCAATTTTACAAGGCTCATTCAAATTGAGCATGATACGTGAGTTGGCCAACTGGTTTAAGTCGTCAGCTAGGATAATGGTACGCCAGGGTGTCACTGAAGGTACCTGTGCATAGACCTTAATGCCGTTTGACCATGGCGTTAAATCGGTTTTAAGGGTCGTTCCGGAGGCAAATAAATTCATAGCGGCATAATCGGTCAGATTCGCTTCGTGAATAGTGATGTATTTACCGTCTTTTGTTTCCAGAGTCAATGGAGTGCAAACGGTATCTAACTGACTCACCAAAGATTTTGTATAAAGTGATTCATAATATTTGCCACTATACGCAGGTATCCACCATGCTTCGTGATCTTCAGGTAGTGCAAATTCGGTTAGCTCTGCCGTAATCTCGAATTTTTTAAGGCTTTCTTGTTCTGGAAACTCGTACCTGAAGCCTACCCCATCGTCAAAAGCACGGAATACTATATTCAACAATCGTTGCTCACCATCCTGCTGTTGAAGTTCAATCCTCATTTCAGTGTAGTGATTGCGAACTTCTATTTCCTCTCCCCAGGGTTGTTCCCACGTTTGATCAAAAGAAGAACTTTTAACAGACTTCATTTTAAAAGGGCCATCCAGATTTTGATTGTTGCTTAAAGTAAATCCCAATTTGGAAGGTTTAATACAGACCTTTCCATCTTTTGCAACCTCATATTTTGCTTTGCCATCTACGATACTAAGATGAATGACCGTTTTACCATTGGGTGATGAAATAGTCGCTTCTTCTGATTTGGCAGTACAAGTGCCCAGTAAGCAAGTCATCAGGATAGCGGTGAGAAAGTAAGCAATGCGTTTCATAAGTGTATTGGTTTAAATAGAATTATTTTTAGTTACAATTAGTCAATTTTGTGAATTCAAACTGCTTGGGCAGAGTCTCCATTTCTATTTTTTCACCCATATTTTTAAACTTCAGGTTACAATAATTAGCCTCTCCGATTGCATGATTAAAAGACAGACCATATCGCCCGGTTCCATCAATAAGGATATTCTGAAAATACAAACGTTCGATCTTATTCCCATTTTTACAATCCATAAAAATGGCATCCCATTTGGAATCATAAAGGTCAATGTTGGAAAATTTAATACCACGAAGGTCGTATTGCGAATAACTGGTAATATGAATAGCGCCAGATTCTGATCCATCAATAAAATCCCCGTAAAATCCCAAACGGCCCTTTTTTCCACCGGCGCGATACACAGAAATACGATCAAACAGGATTAAGCCTTCAGGACTGAATTCGCGACCCGGAAAGTCGGTTGTCACTCGAAGTCCTGCTTCCATTGGATCTAGAATGACCAGATTTAAAGCTTTATGGCCTTTCCCTCCAAAAAAACCGACACTGGATGCACGCCAATTGTTTTCCGCAGTACAAAACTGGTACGTAATGTTTTCACACATCTCATCTCCACGCGACCACGAAGCCATATCGTCATCACCGTTGTTGCGGAAACTGCAATATTCTACTACAGAATTTTTACTGCCAAAAGAAAGATTGATGCCATCCGCATAATTATTACGGAATCGACTATGTGAAATGTTTAAATTTTGCGCTCCGTCAATCCAGCCACCACATTCAAAATGTTCAATCCAGACATTGCTGATTACTGAATTGGAACCAAAACTACCCATCAGCCCTTTTCCAACCTGATAGCGGGAATCGTTCGTATAATATCTTTGATTATTAATGGTATTCAGATAGAGACCTTCCAAAACCAAATTGCTTTGATTCGACTCAATGCCTCTCTGGTTATAAGTACTTTTGTCATCGGAAGAAGCTGAAAAATAGAATTCCGTATACCACATACCGGAACCAATGATTTTAGTATTTGACTTTTGAATATAAATACGTGTTGCTACATCATACTTACCTTCAGGAATATAAATGGTTTTTCCGCCGTTGTTCGCAATAAATACATCGAGTGCACCTGCGGAAGGATGGTATTCAACCTTATTCGTGTCAGGAACCGATTCGAAGGTAACAGGATCAGGCACAGGCTCCAATTCCACAAAATCAATTGTATAGGGCACTTCATTCTCGTCCATTTTCACAAGTTTAAAAACGGCTCCCTGAGGTATCTTATTTGTCAATTTTATACGTATATCATCAAAACGCATACGTGCAAACTTAGTATCTCCCGGGATATTATCCGGATACGTTTGTCCCGTCAATAATGCATATTGCCATGCCCAATACGAATCCAAAACAATATTCTGAATAAATTTCCCGTCGCAATACAAGGCAATAGTCCCTTTGGTTCCTTTTCCTTGCGGACTATCCGGAATAGAAAAACGAACGACCATGCCATCAGCAGCTTCATCGTTCATCCATTGAATATAGGAATCTTTACCCACCAACTGAATGGCTGTTTGATTGGAAGCTTCGCATTGAACTTCGGTTTGAAGATAGGTAGGAGATAAAATGCGACCATTACTGGTACATTTTCCAAATTCAGCCTCATAGCGTTTGTAAGGACGATTGTAATAGCCACGTTCTTGCAAATCATCCGGGAACGATCTGCTTTGGGCAAGTAGACCGAAGACTGATACCAGAAAATAAAGGCCAAAAACTATTTTTCTTCTATTCATTGATTTGATTTTCTTTTGCAAAAAGCCAATTTCCCATAATCAAATAATCCATTCCGGTATTCATAAAACAACGATAAGCATCATCCGGAGTACAAACAATTGGTTCGCCTCTTACATTAAAACTGGTATTTACCAAGACACTGCAACCAGTCAATTTTTTAAAGGCAGAAAGTAAGGCATGGAAAGTGGGATTATCCTCTTTGGAGACAGTTTGAACCCGTGCAGAAAAATCGACGTGTGTAATGGCTGGTAATGGCAATCTATATGCTTCACGAATTTCGGACACTTTCAACATATAGGGAGAAAGCTTATTCGTATTAAAGTACTGGCGAAAATCTTCCTCCAGAACACTTGGTGCAAAGGGGCGGAAACTTTCCCGACATTTAATCTCCAGATTCAGTTTCTTCTGCATTCCGCTGTTTCGGGGGTCGGCTAAAATAGAGCGATTTCCCAGAGATCGGGGACCAAATTCCATTCGTCCCTGGAACCATCCCACAATCATTCCATTGTTTAATAAAGACGCTACAATGGGAAATAGCTCATCATCCAATCGTACTGCGACCGCATTGCTTTTGCGTATTAATTGCTCTATTTGTTTATCAGAAAAAGAGGGACCAAGACAGGAACCAGACATACCATCCGAATACGTCTGTTTTCTTCTTTCCTTTAAATAAATGTACCAACCAACGAGCGCTGCACCCAAAGAACCTCCGGCATCCCCTGCAGCAGGTTGAATCCAGAAGTTGTCAAAGATTCCACTCTGCTCTATTTTTCCATTAATAACGCAATTCAAGGCGACTCCTCCCGCCATGACCAAATTGGAACATCCGGTCAGTTCCTTTGCAGTGGCAACCAGTTTAAGTACAATTTCTTCAGCAACAACCTGAATGGCATAAGCCAAATCCATATATTCCTGAGTCAATGCACTTTCAGGTTTGCGTGGATAAATGCCGAAAAGAAACGCCCATTTCTTATTATTGGTCATTTTCACACCGGTGGCATAGTCAAAATAGGTCATATTTAACAAGAAGGAACCATCTTCGCGGATATCAACCAAGTTTTCTTTAATTAACCGGACATAAAGGTTGGTTCTATCAGAAATAATCCGGTAAGGAGCCAATCCCATCAGTTTATATTCTCCGCTATTCACTTTGAAGCCGCAATAGTACGTGAATGCAGAATAAAGCAAGCCAAGAGAATGGGGAAAACTCAATTCTCGAAGAAGTGTGATAGTCTCTTTATCACCCAGACTGATAGTCGTTGTTGCCCATTCACCTACCCCATCGATCGTTAATATGGCCGCTTTTTCAAAAGGAGATGGATAAAAAGCACTGGCAGCATGAGATAAATGATGTTCCGAAAACAATACTCTTGCCCGAATGCCTTGTTTAGCAAGCTCTTCCCTGTTTATTCGTTTTGTATGCAACTTCTCCTTCATCCAAACTGGTATGGCTTTCAAAAAACTCAGAATGCCTTTTGGTGCAAAAGCATGATAGGTTTCCAACAATCGCTCAAACTTTAGAAAAGGTTTCTCGTAAAAAACCACATAAGAAATAGCTGTTCCATTTAACCCTGTCTCTTCCAAAACGTATTGAATGGCATGGACAGGGAATGAAGCATCGTGTTTTATCCGGGTAAATCGTTCCTCCTGAGCGGCAGCTACAATTTGCCCGTCAATCAGGAGCGAAGCAGCACTGTCATGGTAATTGAACGATATTCCCAACACGGTTTTCATATTTAGAAAATTGAATAGATGAATGGAGCCAGGGCAGAACCCTGAGTAAAGAAAATCACCAAACTTAAAATCAGAAGGATCAGAATCGACGGTATCAACCAAAATCTTTTCCGGGCTTTCAGGAAAGCAAAAAACTCTTTTAAAAATTCCATATCTATATTTTGAGGCCCAAATACACGCAAGGGTTAGCATAGAGCGCACCCCGTTAAGTATTTAAAGTCATTAAAACTGATTGACCAAATCTTCCTTTTTATAAGTCACCTTTTTTTTACTAAAAACACTTTTTGTGCTTTTCCTGAAACTACGGATTTGCAAATTGTCTTTGGATAACCATCTGCGCAATAAGCCTACTGGCGTAACGACCAGGTAAAAGACCATGGATAAAATCACAATCGAGAAAAAGATTTCTGCCATTTTTGCAACCTTAAACCACATCCACGAAAAAGGATAAAATAATCCAGGCATCAACGCTGTTATCAACAATGAAACGATAGCTATTTTAGTAAGATTGGGCAATGGCCAGATTGCGCCTGTCACCAACAAGACCAGCGTCAATACAATTCCAAAGTCGATGTTTTGTTTTCTTGTTATCATAGTTCCTAATTTTATTTATTTCACTTCTACGTTTGACCCTTTAAAAAAACTCTTCGCAAAGCAAGAGCTTCAGATGAAGGTGCTATTTCATTTGCTTTGTTGAAGTAAAACAACGCTTTACTTTTTTGATTCTGCATGAAACTCAATTTTCCGGACAACAGAAAATAGTCCTGATCGTACGGAAATTCCAAACAAAGACCTTCCGTAATGTGCAACGCAGCCCCAAAGTCTTTTTCCTGCTTGTAAAAATCATACAGACTGCGCATCGATTGAAACCAATTGATTTGCCTCACGGCACAAGCTCCGGCCAATTGTTCTTCATACGATCTGACATGACCTGGATCTTCTGCAGGAATGGGCTCATTGAATGGCCATAATTCTTTTAACATCCAGATGGATATTTGTCCAAAAAGGGTATCGTAAGAAGTAAAAGGATAATCTTCCGAATTTATGGATACGGAAAGAGTATTCAATTTTGTTTCGGGCAGTAGTCCGAATTTAGTTAATTGCTTAAAAAAAGCATCGGATACAAGTTTTTGCCCGGTCAGATTTGGATGAACATGCTCCAACAATAAAGTGGAATCCATGATGCCGTGCGGTGAATTGATTTCAAATTCATGCACAGCATCGACCAAATGAACATTCTGTATGTCCCTGGCATAGTTTTTAATAAGAGCATTTATCCTTTCGGGGGCGCGGAAACGAAGTTTGTCGTACTCCTTAGCCAGCATGTAATGGTGTTTGGCTGCTACATAGTCTTTTTGTGCATACGCTTTTTCTGCTAGCTTATACTGCCTGTCTGCACTTAAACTGTCTGTACTGCTGATAAACGGTTTTACGTCTTTTAGGTTGTACACTAAATTACTGATGAAAACAGGTATATGATGTTTGCTGAAAAGATTCAGCATATCCGTCATGTTGGTGTCAAATTGATTGATTCCTTGCTGATACAAGGTAGAATTATAGGAAATAGATTGATCACGGGCCATCCTTTCCATTAAAGTCAACGAATAATCCGTCGTTTTTTTGTCTGTTCCCTTTAATTTGGCGGCCATCCTGAATAACCATTGACCGAGCTTTAATTTTTTGAGGGCAATTGTTGCCCGTATCCATGTTGGATTGCGCCCCACACTGCTTGAAGAAGCAACACCCAACGCACCATAATATTCGTTGTGTCCTGCATAAATTAATACGCCATCCGGTGCATAGTGAACCAACTGTTTTGAAAAATCGTATAAAGTATACGAATTGACAGCCGTAAGTGATAAATTGATGATTTCGAAATTTATATCGGGATAAGCGAACTGTAGTCTGTACTTGAGCATACGCGAAAAAGCCCCGTTATGCATATAAGGGAAACCAACTGATGAAGACTCTCCAAGCACGAATAATCGTAAGGTACCGGGCTTTTTTTCTTTGGGAAAAAGTTCAATATTACCCTGAGTGGCGTTTTCCTGAATCGTAAAATATTTTTGTGCTATTTCCGGATTTAAGTGGTCATACTTTCCGGTTTTATCTTCGATAAACAGACGTGTATCATAGCCATAATGACACACTTGCAAAATAAGTTCCACAAGTGCCAGGACTAAAAACGGCAGCAAAATAGCCATCGTTTTAAACATCCATTGTTTGAAATATTTATTGGGGATATTCAAATTAAATCAATAAAACAACCGTAAAAAATAAATCATTTTTTGGCTTTCAAAAGATTCAGCAGCAATCTTTCTGAATCAGATGGCTGCTGAAAATTGTATCAATAGTTTCCGGATTGTAAAATTTTACCGTTGTATCGTTCAATTTCCGTTTTAGGAATGGGTTGCACGTAATAATCTTCCCCACGCCAGGTTAGTGTACCATTTCGGGTGTATTTGAAATAGTTAACTTCCTGTTCTCCGATTTCCCAGCGGCGTACATCAAACCACCATTGACCTTCAGCAAACAACTCAGCCCATCGTTCGTATTTTAAAACGTCGTTGGCTAAAGGATCACCTTCCTGAGCCATGGTTCTGTCAGTGAAACTCGTGTAATCTACTGGTGACGAACTATTCACAGGATAATTGTAAGCGCGGCGATGCACTTTGTTGACATATTCCAACGCTTTTGCAGGGAGTGAATCTTTCAATACTTCGGCATAAAGCAGATAAATATCGGCCAAACGAATAACCGGATAATTGGCAGGACTGCTAAAATTCAGTTGCTGTTCCGTTCCCAGTCTGTTTGTGAATTTTTTAGGATTCCAGGACATGATATCCGGTTGATTGTTCATCCCCGGAGACTTATCGTAAAAAGTTACACGGCCCAAAGCATCGTAAAAGGTATCAACATACGGTTGTCCGGCACATAAATACAAGCGTGGATCGGCCTTTTTATTGACGCGTATATCGATGCTTTGGTTGTAATAATCAGGATCAATAATATACGGTAAATTGGTAATGGATCTGGCAGCTTTTGCATCAAAATTTGTATTTTTTATTCTCTTCCCGGGAGCTGCTAACGTAAAACCAAAACGGCGTACATTTGCATCGTGAATGTAATTATTGCCCCATCCACCAGTTAAGTTGGTAATAATATCATACTCTGTGGTAGATGCCTTGTTGCGAAAATCAAGATTAAGTGGCCAGGGTGAGAAGACCATCGGCATGCCACTACCGGTTGTATATCCTGCCCAAGGTCCGTTTTGAGTTAAATTGGTGGTCATATCAATTTCGTACAAGGTCTCCTTGTTGAATTCATTATCCGGATTGCCATAAAACATATTCTCATAGATGGAGTAGGATACCAATTCCTTTCCACTATTCTGAATTAGATCTTCCAAAACCGGTCTTGCCAGATCCGGTTTACGTGCCTGCATATAAACCTTGGCCAAAAGGCCTTTTGCCGCCCATTCTGTAGCACGGGTCAAATCGCTGTTATGACCTTGAAGCAAAGGGATTGCTTCATTCAACGTTTTAATGACAAAATCCCACGAAGCTTTCGTTGTAGCCCGTTCAGGCATCATTTCTTCAACTGATTTAGCTACTTTATCAACTATTGGAAGTCCCAATCCATCTACTTTACTCTCAATCTCGAAAAATATCTGCCCGTGCCAGTAAGCCAAAGCGCGATTAAACAGCGCTTGTCCTTTCATAAAGTTCAGATCCTCGGTTTCAGATTCAGTGGCATATTGCTCCCTATAACTTTCTATGCCCTCTAAGGCTGCATTCGACAATTCAATCCACCTGAAAACATCCGAATACGTCTGCGTGTTGTATTCGCAATCCGTATTGGTGTTGTTGCTCATCTGCGTGGCTCTGCTGTCGTAAGAAGCATCGGTATTGGTCGTATGATCATACAGATATATGCCCATTGGAAACCAATAAAAAGCATAAAGCCCTTTTTGATGGCTACCGGCGTAACTGGACGTCAGCATTAAATCGACTTGCCCCAATGTACTTGGAAATATAGCCGAAGAAACAGATTGCTTATCTGTAACTTCCAGAAAATCTGAACATCCTGCCATAAAAAAAGTAAGCAGAAGAATACAGATGATAGGATACTTTTTATTTTTCATAGTACTATAATTACTAGGTTAATCCATTAATTAGAAAGTCAGATCAAGGCCAAATGACAATAAGCGAGAAGGAAGATAGCGGTTATAAGTATCCACTCCACGTTCCAAAACACTCTCAGCACCGCTGGTTGAAGAACCTGCAATCTCAGGATCAATACCGGTATATTTGGTAAATGTCACTAAGTTCTGTGCACTGAAATAAACACGTACACTCTCGATAGAAGCTTTCCTGGAGATGCTTTTTGGTAAAGAATAACCAACAACCAGATTTTTCAGTTTAAGATAATCCCCTTTTTCAACAAAAAAGGAAGAAGTGGTTGAGTAGTTCTCACTTGGATCATTAACCCATTGGTTTGCATCATTAAACATTCCACTTCGGGGCTTATCCGTTAAACCATTGTCACCCATGAATGAATTCTGAAAAATATCTTTTGTTGTATTGCCATCGCTGGTAAAAGTTTGTGTATATCGTTTTACGTCGTTGTATATTTCAAAACCGGTGGCACCTTGAAAAAGCATATTTAAGTCAAATCCTTTGTATTCGAATTTAATATTTAATCCAAGGGTCATTTTTGGCCATGGATTACCAATGTACGTCTGACTCTTTTCATCTACATATCCTTGCCCGCCATCATCAAAAATCAAGTCACCCACGTCCGTATTTTCTTTCCAATAATAGGACTTACCTTTTGCTATTGCTTTGGCATTGTATTCACTCACTTGTTCTTCCGTTTGGAATATACCAATGGCCTTATAGCCATAAAAAAGGCCCATGGCATTTCCGTTTTCTGTGCGGTTAAGTCCGTAAGTTAAAGGTGCTGCGCCGTCCTCACCAAGTTGAACGACTTTATTTTTATTGAAAGAAGCGTTTCCACCAATGGAATAACGGAAATCTCCTTTCCGATCCGTCCAAGTTAAAGTAAATTCGTGGCCAATATTTTCTACCTGGCCAATATTGATTGGCATTGTCGTATTTATATCCGTATAATAACCTATACCACTAGCTAAAGGCACCACTCTCCAATAGAGCATGTCTTTCGTTTGACGGTTGTAAAAATCATACACAAACGACAATCTATTGTTCAGAAATCCCAAATCAATACCAAAGTCGGCTTGATGAACTTCTTCCCATTTAATTTTTTCATTCGAAACTTTGAAGTTGGCCCATCCCTGTACTTGTCCGGTACCTCCGTAATTGTATAAAATCTGGTCTCCTACATAAGCCTGTTCATAAAGGAACTGATTAATCCCGTCATTACCCAATATACCCCAACTTGCACGTAGTTTTGCATTTGAGAGCCAATAAAACTGATCTTTTATGAAAGACTCTTCATTAAGTCTCCACGCTCCATTGATGGAAGGAAATGTCCCCCACCTGTTACTCGGGCCAAATTTATCAGAGCCATCGCGCCTGACATTGGCAGTTAGAAGGTATTTACCCATAAAAGTATAATTTAAGCGACCAAAGAAAGATTGGCTTCTGCCCACTCCTATTGCATCCGACGCTTCTTTAGCAGCATTGGAGGATAAATCAACCGACTCGGCAATAGTAACAGGAAATTCTGTCGCATCTACGGTAACATTGTAAGCATCGTATTTTATCGCTTCTGTTCCGACCATCAGTTTAAAGGCATGATTGCCAAAGGTTTTGTCATATGTTAAAGTTGCATTGAAAGTTAAGTCCTGTGATGTACCTGCTTTCACTTGCATCCATTCATCCTCAGCGATGGCTCTGAAGTTAAAAGCTTCAGAAAAGGCAGTACTGGAAAAGCCTGAAAAGTTACCTGACGCATTCACTTTAAAATCCAAACCATTCAGAATGTTCACATTCGCATAAACAAGTGCATTTAAACTGTAATTATTGTCTTTATAATGATACGTAAGCTCATTTCCATAAAGGTTGGGGCCATTCAGATAAGAAGGAGTCGGTGCAAAATCACCTTCCGAAGTTAATGGTTCCATCGTAGGAACAGTACGGAATGGTATGGAGTTTGTATATATGGAGTATTGTTTAGCAGGATTATTCTTTCGTATACTACCATAAATATTCTCTCCGATGGTAATGTGCTTGTTAATTTTGTAATCAATATTAGACCTGAGTGAAAAACGATCGGCCTTTGTATCAAGAAAAACACCCTCTTCACTAAAATATCCTCCGGACAAGAAAAGGTTTGCTTTTTCAGTAGATCCAGACAATGAGACGTTATATTCCTGTTCGATGCCTGTATCATACATAACATCCATCCAATTCACATCTGGTAATTCAGAAGCATTTTCTACTCCTTCATAACTTAATATATCAGTACCCATGTAACTTTTAGCTCTGATAAAATCGTCCCTGTTTAATAATTCAATACTCGTGTTAATATCCCTAAGACCATAACGGGTATTCCCAGTTACAACTGTTTTCCCTTCAGCACCATGTTTAGTCGTTATCAAAATAACACCACCGGCCGCTTGTGCTCCATAGATGGCTGAAGAACCGGCATCTTTCAGAATTTCGATGGATGCAACATCACGCATATTGAACTCAAAACCAGTTCCTTGTTTTACACCGTCCACAATATATAATGGTTTCATTCCATTGACAGAGGCTGCTCCACGTATAACAATATCAGCCGATTCGCCTGGGGAACCGCTGCTTTTGGTGACCATCACCCCGGCAGCCTGGCCGGTAAGAGCCTCTGCCACACTTTGTTGCGAAAAGTCCTTAATATCATCACTTCTCACAGAAGAAATGGAACCGGTCAATTCAGAACGCTTCTGGGTACCATAACCCACTACCACTATTTCTTCCAAAGATTGGAAATCTTCTTTTAACGTAATGAGATATGTATTTTTGGATGCGGTAATTTTTTCCTGGTATGGATCAAATCCCATAAAAGTGACTTTGATCGTACTTCCCACAGGAGCGGATAATTCAAAACCGCCATTCACATTCGTTATAACATTGGAGGTTTTACCATCAACAAGGATAGTGGCACCAAGAATGGCTTCGTTTTTTACATCGACAACGGTTCCTGTAATTTTTTTAAGTACTTGAGTCTGTGCGTAACTTTTAGTCGCTGATAAGCAGCAAATAGCCACGATAAAAAGAATTAAATATTGGTAGTTGTTTTTCATGGTTTTTCGTATAATTAAATATAAGACCCTATAGTTGGGCAGACTTTCCTTCTTACAAGAATAAGCCCGACCAGAAAACCATTTGCCTGATTGTGCTAGCTTACATGGTAAACAAAGGCAAACAAGACTCATAGCCTCGCTTACCTTTGTTGGTTTAGATATTTCTAAAAAAAGTCTATTTTACTACTTTGTAAGGTTTTGACACCTTGGTAGTTACAGAAGAACCATCCGCTTTTAAAGCTTTTTCAATAAAAATTCCACTTTCAGGTTGCTTCAAAAACTTATCACCTAAAAGATTGAAATATTCATATTTAACAATGGGAGAATTAGAGACGGTAGGATTTTCGATAGCACTTGATAATACACAAGGAGCAGCATAGCCATTCCAGTCTGTAAAAGCGCCGGGAAAGAAATTAGTTTCATCAGTTTCATCTTTATAAATGGTCTCTGCTGCTGTTTTTGTACCTGTGTAAGCTACAGTTGAAGTTGATACGGCAACATCCATTGGCAATTGCCACCATTCAGCACCCCAATTAGTACCATCATTCAGATAACCGAAGCCAAAAATATTGCTGTATAGTTCGGTAATTGTTCCTACAGTAAAAGCACTTTCATCCCCTTTTTCCAACATAATTAGTTGTTGTTGTCTGGATGTAATAAATTGGGTAAAATTCAACGTTGCACCATAGATATTGCCTTTAATTTTTGCAAAACGGCCGTCACAAGCACCGGCTCCTTCGTCCCATTGAGTCCAGAAATCAAAACCAATGGATCTTGTTTCACCAACCGGAGAGTTTTTAAGCCAATCCTCCAAAGAAGTGCCTGTAACATCTACAGCAAAAGTTATGGTTTGATCAATTTCAAAATCGTTTGAAGCAGCAAACTGATCAGTCGCACAATCCCATACAAAAATCATTTTACCATTTGTATCCAATGGATTATTAAGCGTCTCTGCTTTAACAACCCATGTCATTAATAATAATACGGAAATTAACAAAGTAATCTTTCTCATAATAATTAGAATTAGGTGAATAAATTAAATTTAAGTTTCGATGAAATCAAAGATATAGGGTTTAGTTACTAAGTCTGTTTTGTATATAAAAAATATAAAATATTCTCTTATAAATCACATCTATTTATCTAATAGACTATTACATACGATAATTTGAATATAAGAAAAATAAAGAGTAAACAAGAAATAAAAGGCATCAGGACACTAGTTGTGTCAATCTTACAAACAGATTTCATTTTGACAGGAATAGCCCCAGGCTTCTATATAAAAAAATATATTCGTACCTTTCAAAAAGAAACATACAAAGCTATATATCAATAATATACATATATCAAACAAACTCAAAATACTATATTTCATCCGTATTATTTTTAATTTCAACCTCATTAGTATAGTTTTGTTTTAAATAAAAGATAACTCATATATAGTTATCACCATTCTTTACTTTGGGTTTTCCGGATATTGTCATTACAGAATAACAAATCTATTTAAAATTATGAAGAATTATAATGTAGTCCTTAGTCTTCTTTTTTTTACATTATTCATATTATCCGATTTTAATACCTATGCCCAACATGTCACTTTTAATGATGATGAAATAGAAAGGGGATACTTTAACCGTTCTTATAAAAGATACGAAGCAGAAACAGGAAAATGTGAGACAAATGGTATCATTCTGGAATCGGATTTTAATCAAACCAAGCTTCAAAGCGAAGCGTCCAATCAGATTGCCACTCAGCTGGTTAGCAAAGATTCCTACGTGCAATGGGTGAATGATGAGGCTGCAGATGGATTGACCATTCGTTTCTCTTTACCGGACAGCGAAGACGGAAAAGGGACTACAGGAACTTTGGCACTTTACGTAAACGATGAATACATACAAAATATAACCTTGAATTCTTACTGGGCCTGGCAATATATTTTAAAAACCGGCAGCAAATATCCGGACAACACTCCATCTACGACCAAGTTTCCACGCATGCGATTTGATGAGATGCATTGGAAACTGGAACACAAAATTCCTGCAGGAGCCACCTTTAAATTAGTAAAAACAGATGAAAATGATGTTGCCTATACCATAGATTTTGTAGAATTGGAACCTGTGCCAGAGGCAGTTTCTTTCGAATCAATTCCCGATGCGAATAAAATCATGTATGATCAGTCGGAAAAACTGGCTAAGTTTATATTGTCTCATGGAGGCAAAACAATCTATCTTCCCGCTGGAAAATACGACGTTGAAAACCGGATAAATATCCTGAATGATTCTACAAAAATCATTGGAGCCGGCATGTGGTACACGGAACTTTATTTCAATGCATCTTCTGATGTTAGAGCCACTTATGCCAACAGAGGGATTGAAACAAACAACAATCAAATCAGGATTGAAGGTTTGTATCTAAATACAATCAACAATAAAAGGTATTACGACAATAATTCCAACTACCAGGTAGGTAAAGGATTTATGGGTGGTTTTGGTTCCAATTCAGTCATCAATAATGTCTGGGTTGAACATTTTGAATGTGGTGGATGGATTGCCAATTATGCCGGAAAAGGATCGGATAATCTTTTGGTTGAAAACTGTCGCTTTCGAAATAATTATGCCGATGGATTTAACCTTTGTTCGGGAATAAAAAATGCCCTTGTTGAAAATTGCAGCTTCAGAAACAACGGCGATGATGATATGGCAACCTGGTCGGCAAATGAACTATGCATAAACAACACCTTCCAATACAATACAGCCGAAAACAACTGGCGTGCATCCAGCTTAGGCTTTTTCGGTGGACAGCAAAATAAGGCTTTAAATTGCGTAATCATCGACCCAATGGAAGCCGGATTACGAGCAAATTGTGATTTTGACGGTACAGGTTTTGGAAATACCGGTTATAATGAATTCAACAATATCTCCATATATAAAGGAGGTGTTGCAGCAGGAATGGTTGGTACTTCAGGCGATTTATGGGGCAATCAGCAGGGTGCCGTTCATCTCAGCTCCAGTTCCTATTATGACTTAATCAATATTAGCCTTAAAAATATCGACCTATACGATTCAAAATATAACGCCATCTATATTGGTAGCGGAACTAAAAAAATTGTTGACCTTTTAATGAAAGACATCCATATAAACGGAACCGGGCAATATGGTGTTTATTATTACAACGGGGTTAAAGGAAATGGTTCCTATTGCAGCATTACGTATGCAAATATTGGAGCCTCAGCAGGCAGCAACACCATACCAACGGCCTTTTCGTTTATGGAAGATTGTAGTAGCGCATTAGAGCCAGATATTGTTACAAGTGAATTCCAGGTAACATCAAAAAACGGTAACCTGACAGTTTCAGGTTTTTTTAACTCCACCATTTCGGTATATGACATGCTGGGTGAGAAAATATGTCAGACTGCCTTTTGTTCTGATGAAGTGGTAATTGCGGATTTAAGACCTGGCATCTATCTCGTCAGATTGGATAGCAACAATTCATCAACAGTAGTAAAAGTTAATTAACTTGCTCTTTCCTTCAAATTGCATTTGAACCTATTTTCAGAACTTCTTTCTCGAATTCATTTCTCTGAACAAGGGCTTTGTTCCGATATCGGGAACGATAGTTATAGATGGTGGCGAGTGAATAATTTAGAAATTCAGCAATTTTGGTATTGTCAGTTATACCTAAACGTATCAGTGCGAAGATCCTTAATTCAGTTGTCAGTGTTTCATTGGGTTTTAAAATTATTCGTTCTTTTTCGGGTAAAAGAGCATTAAACTTATCCACAAAATCAGGAAATAATTTCAAAAACGAGTCATCAAAATTGGTGTAAAATTCGACCCTTTCGTCTTCTATGAACTGAGTCGATTTAATGGTTTTATAGAGTTCTTCTACCGTGCTCGTTTTGGCTTTATTGCATAATTTCTTCTGATACTTTTCCATCTTTTCAATATAGACGGAACATAAACCTAGAAAATGGCCAATATATTCTTCTTTAATATGATTGGTATCCGCTAAAGCATGATTGGCTTCAGCCAAAGCTATATTTTTCAACTTCAATTGTTCGTTGAAGACACTGATCTTTTTCTTGGCATTGGACATGATTCGTATTTGGCCAATGATGAAGGAAATACCGATTAACAGGACAAAGGAAAGTATACTGATAATGATTAACAATTTCTCCAGCTTTTTCTGTTGTTTGATTCTATCTATCTGATAAGCTTTGTCAATGATGGAAAGCACCTTTGAGGTTTGAAAATTTCGTATGCGTGAATTATAGAAATTGGCATCTTCCATACTTTTCTTGATGTAGGTATTTGCTCTGTCAATGTCTCCCTCATCGTACAATATCGCAGCCAATGAGCGTAAAGAGGCATTTTCCATAATATTGCCCTGAACATCCGAAAGTGCAGACAGCGCCAGATATTCTTTTACTTTTTCAGTTTCTCCTGTCTGTTCGTATAAAAAACCTAAAACAGAATGGAGTATAGAATAAGGTCGGGTACCTATTTTTACATTGGGCAAAAAGTCATACAGCACTTTTTTGGCTTTCTCAAACTCATGGTTATTTATATATTTTATCCCATAATAAGAGGCATATTCATAGATGTTTGTAGGTAAGACTTTTAAGAAATTCTCATAATAAAAATCTCTTTTCTGATTTAATAATTCATCACCGTAACCATCTTCAAAAAAATCTATTTTAAAAACGTATACTTCGTAAAAAGCCTTGTAATAATTGACTTCCTGCTGTTTTGATAATTCTTTAACAGGAATACCCTCCAGTAAATCAACGGCCTCGTTAAACATGACCGCTTTTGACAAAATAGAAGCTAATTGGATTTTACTATCTATGATCCAGTTTGTTTTACCGGAACTTTCAGCAATCGAAAGCCGTTTTAAAGCGTAAAACCGGGCAGAATCACACCTGTAAAATTCATACTCATTGCTAAGCTGGTGATAAATGGAATACAAATCATCAATACTTAAATGTGAATCGTCCAACTGATGTTTCAACTTTGAAATAAACTTTTCTTCTTGTTCCTGATATTGATTTTCGTTGCCAATAGCTTCGTCAAGCTTCATGTATAAAGAATCCAATTTAGTATTTTTTTTGGCTTGCGCGAGGGCACAAGTGCTTAGCAAGATAATAAAGAGTGATAATCTTCGAAGCATAGTATTAGATTGCAGGTGTAATAAACTTTTACAAATATATAAAAAAACTGATAAGCTTATTCTAACTCAGGATAGTTTTTGGGTGCTCTATCTTATTTCTTACTTCTTGTCTTTCAATCTCTTTACCTTTACATGCTACACATTGTAGAGTTACAAGACAGTCATTTGATAACAGCTTCCCCACCCCCCTTAATCAACCAAAAAGAGATTGCCCCCTTGAGACAACCTCTTCATTTTCTTCTCGCAAACACGCGAAATATTTAAAAAGGGAATGAAGCTCAAGGCACAGTTTATAAATAATACCGGAGCGTACTTTTCGTACGTGAGGATTTATTTATAAACTGTAACGCCGAGATTCGAACCCTTTTTAAATATTTTTACATCATGCCGCCCATGCCGCCCATATTAGGCATGCCAGGTGCAGGATTTTCTTCCTTCTTGTCAGCAATCACACACTCCGTTGTCAAAAACATCCCGGCAATTGAAGCTGCATTTTCCAAAGCAACACGCGTCACCTTAGCAGGATCAATTACACCGGTAGCGTAGAAGTTTTCATACGTATCGGTTTGAGCATTGTAACCAAAATCATCTTTGCCTTCTGCGACACGTTGTACTACAACAGCACCTTCTTTTCCTGCATTGAATACAATCTGACGCAAAGGTTCTTCGATGGCGCGACGAATAATCTTGATACCAAGATCTTCCTCTTCGTTGGCACCTTTCAGTTTATCCAGCGATTTCAGCGCCCGGATGTAAGCAACACCACCTCCGGGAACAGTACCTTCTTCAATAGCAGCGCGGGTAGCACTTAAAGCATCATCCACACGGTCTTTCTTTTCTTTCATTTCAACTTCAGAAGGCGCACCAACATAAAGTACAGCGACACCGCCAGCCAATTTAGCCAAACGTTCCTGTAATTTTTCGCGGTCGTAATCGGAGGTTGTACCGGCAATCTGAGATTTAATCTGAGAAACACGGTCAGCGATATTTTCTTTGGAACCTTTACCGTTAACAACAGTAGTATTGTCTTTGGTGATGGTTACTTTTTCTGCAGAACCCAACATTTCGAGGGTTGTCGTTTCCAGTTGCAATCCTTGTTCTTCAGAGATAACAATACCACCGGTCAGGGTAGCAATATCCTGCAACATTTCTTTACGGCGATCACCAAAGCCCGGAGCCTTAACAGCACAGATCTTCAGGTTCGCACGCAAACGGTTTACAACCAGGGTTGTCAAAGCTTCACCATCGATGTCTTCAGCTATAATCAGCAATGGACGACCGGTTTGAACAGCAGCTTCAAGGATAGGTAACAAGTCTTTCAGCGAAGAAATCTTTTTGTCGTGGATAAGGATGTAAGGATTTTCCATTTCCACTTCCATCTTTTCGGTGTTGGTTACGAAATAGGCAGAAAGGTAACCACGGTCAAACTGCATACCTTCTACAACATCAATATGGGTATCGGTACCTTTTGCTTCTTCAATGGTAATGACACCCTCTTTGGTTACTTTCTTCATTGCTTCAGCTATCAACGCACCGATTTCAGCATCGTTGTTGGCGGAAATACGGGCAACTTGTTCAATTTTATCGAAATTTGTACCTACTTCCTTGGCTTGTTCTTTCAAGTTTGCTACAACAGCAGCAACAGCTTTGTCTATACCACGTTTCAAATCCATTGGATTTGCACCTGCAGTGACGTTCTTCAAACCTTCACGGATAATGCTTTGAGCCAAAACGGTGGCAGTGGTTGTGCCATCACCGGCATCTTCACCGGTTTTGGAAGCAACTTCTTTAACGAGTTGAGCACCCATGTTTTCAAATGGATTTTCCAACTCGATTTCTTTGGCTACCGTTACACCATCTTTTGTAATTTGAGGTGCACCGAATTTCTTATCAATGATAACATTACGACCCTTAGGTCCCAAGGTTACCTTAACTGCATCTGCCAACTGATCTACCCCGCTTTTGAGTAAGTCGCGGGCTTCCATATTAAATTTAATTTCTTTTGCCATGATAGTATGTAATTTTAAAATTTAGCCAGAATATCTGCTTGACGCATGATC
>Ga0209123_1001213_pt1 | contig 26586 bp, 24 predicted proteins | sample BarGraIncu00431A_FD_184500 | JGI IMG/M metagenome (GOLD analysis project Ga0209123, IMG submission 184500) | Arctic peat soil microbial communities from Barrow, Alaska, USA - Barrow Graham LP Incubations 004-31A (SPAdes) (version 2) | ecosystem: Environmental > Terrestrial > Soil > Wetlands >...
AAGTTGCGTATATTGCTTTAATCCTTCTGTAATTTTATCCATTTTATTGAAGTTTTGTATTGTTTTTATGACGTTCCTTATCTCTGTTTGTTTTTTTTGTAATATTTTTTTCCAGAGCTTCTGTCAGGTTAACACCCGTTTGATTGGCCAGACAAAGGAGTACCCATAAGACATCGGCCATTTCATCGGCCAGATCTTTATCCTTATCGCTTTCCTTGAAGGATTGGTCTCCATATTTACGGGCGATGATTCGAGCCACTTCTCCTACTTCTTCGCTTAGTAGGGCCATGTTGGTGAGTTCGCTGAAATAGCGCACTCCATAGGACTTGATCCATTCATCTACCTTGATTTGGGCTTCTTCTATAGTCATTTATTCTTTGTTTTTAGTGTCCATGAAAATGGTTACCGGTCCGTCGTTGATCAGGGATACCTGCATGTCAGCACCGAAAATGCCTGTTTCAATTTTTTTACCCAGGCATGCGCTCAATTCCTTGCAAAAGTTTTCATACAATGGAATAGCGATATCCGGTTTACTAGCTCGTATAAAGGAGGGTCTATTCCCCTTTTTTGTTTGTCCGAATAAAGTGAATTGGCTGATTAACAATATATTACCCTTTATGTCCAAAACGGATTTGTTCATAAGGCCTGCGTCATCATTAAAAATCCGCAACTGAACGATTTTCTTGGTCAGCCATTCTATATCCTCTTGAATATCAGAGTCTTCAATGCCAAGTAAAACGAGTAGTCCATGTCCGATGCTTCCATTCAAACTTCCTTCTATTTCGACGCTCGCCTTGGATACTCGTTGTATAACTGCTCTCATTCAGTGATTTTCTTTGTATGCAAAAATACATATATTTTTTCTGCTTTAGACTTCCCAACTGCCTTTTCAAGTGTTTCCATATCGGCTTCCCGGATTTTTTTGACACTCTTGAATTGATTCAATAGAAGGGATTTTGTTTTCTCTCCGATACCTGTAATTTCATCCATTTCTGAAGTGATCTGATTTTTGCTCCGTCTTTTACGGTGGTGGGTGATTCCGAAACGGTGGGCTTCATCCCTTAATTGTTGGATAAGCCGCAATGTTTCAGAGTTTTTGTCCAGATATAATGGAACAGTGTCATAGGGAAAAAAGAGTTCCTCCAGGTTCTTGGCTATACCAATGACCTGAAGTTTGTCATAGACTCCTACTGCTTTTAAAGCAGTTACAGCCGATGAAAGCTGACCTTTTCCACCATCGACTATAACCAGTTGTGGCAAGGGCTGCTCTTCATCCATAAGTCTTTTATACCTTCGGGTGAGCACTTCTTCCATGGATGCGAAGTCATCAGGGCCTTCTACTGTCTTGATGTTGAAATGACGGTAATCTTTTTTGGATGGCTTTGCATTCTTAAAGACCACACAGGAGGATACAGGAAAAGTTCCTTGGGTGTTGGAATTGTCAAAACATTCGATGTGGAGCGGTAAAACCTTAAGGTTCAGGTCTTTCTTTACAGTGCTTAGAATCCTGGTGGTGCGTTGTTCCGGATTTAACTTTTCTTGCTGTTTCAGTAAGTCTTTTTTATATTGATGGACATTCTGCAGGGACAGGTCGAGTATTTTCTTACGATCGCCCCTTTGCGGCACCACAAACGTCACATTTTCCAGCTCTACTTCCGGTATAAATGAAACAATAATTTCTTTTGCTAGGCTTTTAAAACGGTTTCGCATTTCAAAAATGGCAGTACTCAGCAGAGCTTCTTTTTCTTCTTCCAATCTTTTCTTGTATTCAAAGGTTAGCCCCCTTACTATGCAGCCATTTACCAGATAGAGGTAATTTATGATGGCTGATTGGTCAGTTTCATCAAAGGAAAAGACCTCAATGTTGTGCAATCCTGAATTGACAATGGCTGATTTGCTTCTGTATTGATCGATTAAATCGTATTTTTCCTTGACTTTATGTGCTTCTTCAAAGCGTAATTCGCTGGCAAGACTTTGCATTTCCTTTAAAAGATGCTTGCTGATCACGTGGATATTCCCCTTTAAAATCTCCCGAATCTGGCTTATATTTTCATTATAAGCTTCAGCACTTTGTAAACCTTCACATGGCCCCAAACATCTTTTAATGTGATATTCCAGACAGACTTTGTATTTACCCTGTTTGATAAAACCTTCCAGCAAAGGTAATTTGCAGGTGCGTAAAGGGTAGATTTTTCGGATCATCTGGAGCATTGTCCGGACCATTGGTATCGAACTGTAGGGTCCAAAATATTCAGAACCGTCCTGAACAATGTTTCTTGTCTGCAATACTCGTGGAAAATTCTCTTTTCTGATGCAGATGCTTGGATAGGTTTTATCATCTTTTAAAAGAACATTGTACCTGGGGCGGTGTTCCTTAATCAGGTTGTTTTCCAGAAGAAGGGCATCTTCTTCCGTATCGACAACAATGATTTTGAGATCCCGGATTTTTCGTACCAGAATCCGTGTTTTGGGAGAGTCTGAATGGTCTTTTAGAAAGTAGGAATATACACGTTTTTTAAGGTTTTTAGCCTTTCCAACGTAGAGAATAGTCCCTGATTCGTCAAAGTACTGGTAGACGCCGGGGTTATCAGGTATTCTGTCCAGCTGATCCTGAAGAGTGGATGAAATAAGATGGAGGCTTTTCATTTAAATTAAGAAGCTATTTAAAAGTGAACCATTGATTCAACCCGATCCGGGTTTTCAAATAAATTCCTGGCCTTAAATTCATCCAATTCTATGATGAAATGGAAGTATACTTCTTTTACGCCAAATTGTTTGATCAGTTTTTCTGCGGCAAGCATAGTACCGCCTGTTGCCAACAAATCATCGTGAACCAGTACAACGTCATCTGGTGATAAGGCATCTTTGTGCATTTCTATTTCATCTATTCCATATTCTTTTTCATACGAAACAGTGTTTGTTTCTGCCGGTAGTTTCCCTTTTTTACGAATTGGTACAAAGCCTACACCTAATTTTTCTGCCAGGATGGAGCCCATGATAAAGCCCCTGGATTCAATTCCTACAATTTTGGTAATGCCTTTGTCCTTGTAGGCCTCATACATGGCCGATGCTATTTTCCGTAGCACCTTGCCATCTTTTAAAGAGGTGGTGATGTCTTTAAACTGAACACCCTTGATAGGAAAATCGGGGATATTACGGATAGAATTTTTAATATCGATCATTTTATTTTGTTTTTATGTTCCACGTGGAACAATGGGTTATCTTCCTAGTAGTATGAGCAATATATTTATATCGTTTGGTGAAATTCCAGGAATTCTACCGGCCTGACCAATGGTCTCCGGGTTTATCCTGCTCAACTTCTGTCTGGCTTCAATAGAAATAGCTTGTATACTGTTGTAATCAAATTTATCTGCTATTCGAATGGTATCCAGACGATGTATTTTTTCAGCAATGCCTTTTTCCCTTTCAATATAACCTTGATATTTGATGCGAATTTCTGTTGCTTCTATCACTTCTTCCTGTCTGTCGGTTATTTTATCCAGTTCTTTTTTCAATGCCGGAATGTGTGCTTCAAGATTTCTAAAGCTTAACTGTGGCCTCAGAATAAGATCAGTCAATCGTACGCCCTGTTTTAGGGGAGCGGTACCTAGTTTCTCCAAAGCCTCGTTAATATACAATGCTTTGATGGAATAGTTGTCACAAAAATCCAGTAGCTTTTCTATCAATATCTTTTTGTCGAGAAGAAGTTGGTAACGATCCTTCCTGGCAAGGCCTAGTTGATACGATTTCTCTGTTAAACGAAAATCTGCATCATCCTGGCGTAATAGAATACGATGTTCCGCACGTGAAGTAAACATTCTATACGGCTCATCAACCCCTTTTGTGACCAAATCATCGATTAAAACGCCAATATATGCTTCGTCACGTCCCAGTACGAATGGTTCTGCATGTATACAGTTCTGATGAGCGTTAATCCCTGCAATCAAACCTTGCCCTGCAGCTTCTTCATAACCGGTGGTTCCATTGATTTGACCGGCAAAAAACAGGTTTTTTATACGTTTGGTCTCCAGTGTATGCTTGAGTTGAGTTGGATCAAAATAGTCGTATTCGATGGCATAACCGGGACGGAAAATATGAAGTTCACGAAAACATGGAATTTCTTGCAAGGCTTTTATTTGTATATCCAGAGGTAAAGACGATGAAAAGCCATTTAAATAGTATTCATGGGAGTCTTCACCTTCGGGTTCCAAAAATAACTGGTGTTGGTTTTTATCCGGGAACGTGTATAATTTGGTTTCAATGCTGGGGCAGTATCGAGGTCCAATACTTGATATTTGGCCGTTGAAAAGGGGAGAGTCCGGTAAGCCACTGCGTAAAACTTCGTGAACCTTTTCATTGGTATAACAAATCCAACAGTTCCTTTGTTTAAGCTGACGGGGTTCAAATTTGAGGTATGAAAACTTATGAAAGTCATTTTCTCCACCTTGTTCCTCCATATCTTCGAAGTGAACACTTCTTCCGTCAATCCGGACCGGCGTACCGGTTTTCATTCGGTCTGTGGTAAAACCGAGACTCTTCAGCTGTTCGGTCAAACCTGTTGAGGAAGGTTCAGACATTCGTCCACCTGAGAATTGAGTGTGTCCGATATGGATCAAACCGTTTAAGAAAGTTCCTGTGGTCAGGACAACACTTTTAGCGAGAAATTCCACATTCATCGCTGTTTTCACTCCGGTTAAAACACCGTCCTCAATGAGCAGACTTTTTACAGTGTCTTGCCAGAGGTAAAGATTATCGGTGTTTTCGATGATCCTGGTCCAGGTGAGAATGAATTTTTGTCTGTCACTTTGTGAGCGCGGACTCCACATGGCCGGGCCTTTTGATTTATTCAGCATTCGGAATTGAATGGCAGTCTCGTCTGTCACTATTCCGGTCTGTCCTCCCAGGGCATCTATTTCGCGCACGATCTGACCTTTTGCAATGCCGCCGATAGCGGGGTTGCAGCTCATTTGTGCAATTTTATTCATATCCATTGTGATCAACAAGGTGTGCGATCCCATGTTTGCGGCAGCAGCAGCAGCTTCACAGCCTGCATGTCCGGCTCCAATCACAATAACGTCGTAAGTAAACTTCATTATATTTTATAATATGTAGATATACAGGTAGTTAGGTAAATAATTCCAATGCTTCATCCTCTTTCTGATGCATTATTTTTTCAGTTTCAGACGTTTTGTCCTTAAATCCACAAAGATGTAAAACACCATGAATGATAACTCTGTTTAATTCCTTTTCATACGTCACTCCCATCATTTCTGCATTGGAAGTAACCGTGTCAATTCCGATATAAATGTCCCCGGATATAGTTTTCTGCTCTGAGTAATCAAAAGTGATGATGTCTGTAAAGTAGTCGTGTTGCAAATACTGATTGTTCACTTCCAGAATCCGCGCATCCGAACAAAAAATATAATTGATTTCCCCGGTTTTTTTTCCGTGAAAAGCGGCAACGCGATTGATCCAGTCAGAAACAACATGCTGATCTATTCCGGGAAGGTTGCAATCTTCTGAATGATACCTGATCATCTTTGCTTGTTTTAATGAAAGAAAATATACCCTAGTAAAATAGCAGCGATTACTCCGGCTAAATCTGCGATTAAACCGGCAACAACGGCGTATCTGGTGCGTTTTATCCCCACAGAACCAAAGTAAAGGGCGATGATGTAGAAGGTCGTGTCTGCAGCCCCCTGGAATAAACAAGAAAGCCTGCCTACAAAAGAGTCTGCACCATTGGTTTTCATCGCTTCCACCATCATAGCTCTGGCACCACTGCCGCTTAATGGTTTCATAAATGCCGTTGGAAGAGCTTTTACGAAGTCTGTGTCAAATCCCAATGCACCTACGCACCAGGAAATGCCATCGGTTAATAAGTCCATGGCTCCAGAAGCTCTGAAAACACCAACGCCAACAAGCATACCAACCAGGTAGGGGATAATTTTCACAGAGGTCTCAAAGCCACCTTTTGCACCATCAACAAATGCTTCCCAGACGTTGACTTTTTTATAGAATGCTCCGGAGATGAACAGGACAATAATGGAAAATAGAGTCAAGTTGCTCATAAGCCCGGAGGTAAGAGTCATCTGATCCTTGTCCAGTCCGGAAAACCACCACACCAAAGTGCCCAGAGCGATCATAAGACCTCCAATCCATGAAAGAACAGTCAGGTTCAGAAGGTTGAGTTTCTGACGAATACCAACATAGATGATGGCTGTTATGGTTGAAACAAAGGTGGCAATCAGTATTGGAATGAAAACGTCGGTCGGGTTGGCTGCACCCAGAATAGCGCGCTGAGCCAGTATACTTAGTGGGATAATGGTCAATCCGGAAGTATTCAGTGCCAGAAACATAATCTGGGCGTTGGATGCCGTATCCTTTTTAGGGTTTAATTCCTGCAGACTCTGCATGGCTTTCAATCCAAGTGGAGTCGCTGCATTGTCCAGACCCAGCATATTGGCTGAGAAATTCATCACCAACTGGCCGTTTGCAGGATGACCTTTAGGAATTTCAGGAAAAAGTTTACTGAAAAATGGGCCTATGATTCTGGAAAGAAACCGCATAGCTCCTGCTTTTTCACCAATATTCAGGATTCCCAGCCACATGGTCATAATTCCTACCAAAGGTAAAGCAATATCCATTACTGAGAATTTGGCCATGTCAAAGCTACTCGATATTATTCTTTCAAAGACTTCATAATCTTGAAATATAAGAAGTTGCACAAGAGCTACGACAAAGGCAACAAGGAAAAAGCCAATCCAGATGTAGTTTAATATCATTGTTGGGAATATATTACGTACAAAAGTAACTTTTGCTGAACGATTTACCAAAAACATTGTTCTAAATACATAAAACCTCTTAAAGGGGGACACCTTTTTAAGCAAAAAGTCAAAGATCTTGCTACCTTTGTTCTACATAGATCTGAACTTTTCCATCAAAAGGGTTTATTCGTAAATGCTAAAAAATTAGTATGAAGCTATATATCAAATACATGGTCAGCTTGCGTTGCAAGATGTTGGTGAAAGAAGAGCTTAATAAACTTGGATTAAAATATATGCTTGTTGATCTTGGCACGGTTGAAATAATGGGTGATCTCACCCAGGAACAGCACGATCAACTAAAGGCCAACCTCCTCCAATCAGGCTTGGAATTATTGGACAATAAAAAATCGATCCTGATTGAAAAAATTATCAACGTGATTGTTCAAATGATCCATTACACAGATGAAGTACCTAAAGAAAACTATTCCGACTTTATCAGTGAAAAATTAAATTACGATTATACCTACTTGTCTAATATTTTTTCAGAGGTCAAAGGCATAACCATTCAACAATTCATTATTGTCCATAAAATTGAACGGGTCAAGGAGTTGTTGTTGTACGATGAACTCAATCTTTCTGAAATAGCCTACAAACTAAACTACAGTAGTGTGGCCCATCTTTCCAACCAATTTAAGAAAGTGACCGGGCTTTCTCCTTCTTACTATAAGCAATTGAAACAAAAGCGCAACGGTAACCTGGAAAACCTCTGATTCCCTTTAGATTCCGAAGAAAATGTGTGAATAATGTAACTTATTGCCGAATATGTGTAACACTTTACGGTACGAATGGGTTCATCTTTACAAGGTCAGTATTTAGATCCAAATGCAATAAATAAATGTTAAATTTAACAAAATTAATTAATCAACCGAAAACCGGGTTTGAGGTAGGTACGGCAGATTCTCCAGCCGATAAGGTACGAGAGGCAAGGGAGAAATTGAAAGAAGCCCAGGATAATGTCATTCTGGTTCGTGAGAATCTGGTTGATGCGCTAAAAAATTCCATCCAGAATTTCAAGACAGAATCGGAAGAAAAGAACACCAATAATGAAAAAATAATCTCTGATTTTAGAGAAAAGATACCAAATGTCCAACACAATTTGGTTGAAAAATATCATTTTAAAGTGGATGAGTTGGAAAAAAAGAACAGTGAAATGAAAAGGAAGCTGGATGAATACAAAATGGAAAGCAAAGGAAAATGGGTTTCATTTAAGCATGAATTTAATCACGACATGACTGGGCTGGAGAAGGCTTTGAAAGATTTAACAATAAACAATAAAGACAATAACTCCTAATAAGTGATCGTATTTCACTCTCTTTTAGTATATCCTTGCAGATGTGCGAGAATCGTACTATGGAGAGAAATGTCATTTTAGTATCCTTAGATTTAAATTCAATTATTTTGAAACTTTACATCAAATACATGGTCAGTTCTCGCTGTAAAATGGCGGTGAAAGAAGCCCTCAAGGAAATTGGGCTGCATTTTGTCGTCGTTGATTTAGGCGAGATTGAAATTATGGAAGACATTACATCTGAACAAAGAGAGCAGCTGAAAATGCGTTTAAATGAATCAGGACTGGAATTGATGGGTGATAAGAGGGGTATACTTATTGAAAGAATAAAAATGATCCTTATTGATATGGTCAATAAGTCGGATGGTATGTTAAAGACCAACTTACCGGAGTTTTTAAGTGAAAAACTTGATCAGGATTATACCTACATGGCCAGTCTGTTTTCGGAAGTACAAGGAATTACCATTGGTCAATTCCTGATCTTAAAAAAAGTGGAAAGAATCAAGGAAATCATACTATTCGGGGAACTCAATATGACGGAAATAGCCTGGAAGATGAACTACAGCAGTGTAGCCCATTTGTCCAATCAATTTAAAAAAGTAACCGGCCTTACTCCTTCTCATTTTAAACAATTGAGAGAAATTAGGGAACGTTCCATGGAAGAATCTGTAAAATAAAAATTAGTAGAAATGAGAGCATTAAGCAGGCACGAATCTCAGTACGCACGAAGTTTGATTGAAGCCAGTCTGGACCCTTTGGTTACCATTAGTACCAAGGGCAAGATTACGGATATGAATGAAGCTTTGGCGAACGTTACCGGTTTGACGCGTGAACAACTTACAGATACCGACTTTTTTGAGTATTTCACGGAGCCACAAAAAGCTCGTGAGGTTTATCAGGAAATTTTTGCCATGGGTTCCGTTGCCGATTCACCTTTGACGCTTCGCCATGGAAATGGGAAACTGACCGATGTTTTGTTCAACGGTTCTGTTTATAAGGATGGTAGAGGAAATGTTTTAGGAGTGGTAGTTGTGGCCAGAGATGTGACAGAACAGAAAAGGATAGCAACAGAATTGACGGTGGCGAAAGTTGCAGCAGAGAAAGCTAGCAAAGTCGCTGAAGTGGCCAAAATAAAAGCAGAAGATGCAGCCATCATAGCAGAGACAGCCACCAAGAAAGCAGAGGATGCAGCCATCATAGCAGAGACAGCTACTAAGAAAGCAGAAGATGCCACCATCAGAGCAGAAAGTGCCACCGGTAAAGCAGAGGATGCAACCAAAATAGCGGAAAGTGCCACAAAAATCGCTGAGGATGCAACCAAGATCGCAGAGGATGCCACAAAAATCGCGGAAGATGCTGTCAAAGCTAAGCAACAGTTCTTGTCTAACATGAGCCATGAGATTCGCACACCAATGAATGCTATCATAGGGTTTACCAAAGTGTTGCTTAAAACAGAGTTGAGTGCCAAGCAAAAGGAATTCCTGACCGCCATTAAAATGAGTGGAGACGCTCTGATTGTGCTTATTAACGACATTCTTGACCTTGCAAAAGTAGATTCCGGAAAAATGACTTTTGAAAAAACACCTTTCAGGATGTCTTTGTCCATATCAGCCATGCTTCATTTATTTCAAACAAAGATTCTGGAGAAAAATCTGGTGCTTATCAAGGAATACGATGAAAACATTCCTGATGTGTTGGTCGGTGATGCTGTACGTTTGCACCAAATCATTTTAAACCTGGTGAGCAATTCCGTAAAATTCACTTCCAAAGGGAAAATAACGGTCAGTGTAAAGATGTTGTCTCAGGACGATGAAAAAGTGACCATTGAATTTTCTGTTTCTGATACAGGGATTGGCATTGTGGAAAGCAAAATGGAAAATATCTTTGAAAATTTTCAACAAGCCACCAGCGATACATCCAGATTGTACGGTGGAACCGGCTTGGGACTTGCTATCGTCAAGCAATTGGTGGAAACTCAGGGAGGAACTGTACGTGTGAAAAGCAAAGTAGGTGAGGGCTCTACCTTTAGCTTTACCCTTGATTTTATAAAAACAAATGCGGAAGCAGAAGCTGAAATTGAGAATGTAAAAGCAGATTCAACCATTAAAAACATCCGGGTTTTAGTTGCAGAAGATATTCCTCTCAACCAATTGCTGATGAAAACCATCCTGGATGATTTTGGTTTTGAGCGTGATATTGCAGAAAATGGGAAAATAGCGGTTGAAAAACTTCAAACCACTCCGTATGATATCATTCTAATGGATTTACAAATGCCCGAAATGAACGGTTTTGAAGCAACAGACTACATTCGTAGTGTCATGAACTCCAATATACCCATCATCGCTTTAACGGCCGATGTAACGACCGTTGATTTGGAAAAATGCAAAGCGGTCGGAATGAATGATTATATATCCAAACCTTTGGACGAGCGTTTGTTGTACAGTAAAATTATTGGTCTGATAAAAAAACCGATACTTTTTAACGGACAAAAGGAATTTGAAATAAATTTGTCTGAAAGATTAAAATGTATTGACATGGATTATCTGAACCGACGTACCAAATCAAATCCAGAATTGATTATGGAGTTGATTTCACTATATTTGGAGCAAACTCCTCCATTAATCGGTGCAATGAAACAAAGCTTTCGGCATGAAGATTGGAATTCATTGTATTCGGCAGTACATAAAATGATTCCTTCCTTTTCAATTGTGGGAATGAACCCGGATTTTGAAAATATGGCAAAAAAAGTGCAAGAATTTGCCAGCACACAGAAACAAGCTGAGGAAATGCCTGACTTGGTTTTACAGCTTGAAAACATTTGCATGCAGGCTTGTGAAGAATTAAAAGAAGAATTTAACTTGATAAAAAATGGCAATTCATGAATAATGAATATAAAATAAAACTTTTCCTGGTCGATGACGATGCGTTATTTTTAAAATTATTGGCTATTGAATTTCATCAGCATGGTGATTTTGAAATTGAAACATTCGCGACTGGTGAACTTTGTGTCGAGAACCTATCCCAGACTCCGGATGTGATTATCCTGGACTTTCATCTGGATGGACTGGACAAAGAAGCCATGAACGGAATTGAGACTTTGGACAAGATAAAAGCCATTTATAAAGATCTGCCTGTCATCATGCTTTCCTCACAGGACAAGATTGATGTAGCTATAAGCTGCATGCATCACCAGGCCTTTGATTATGTGGTAAAAAGTGAAACGGCCTTTTTACGTTTACAAAAAGCCATCAATGCCATTTTCAGTTTTCAGAAACTGGAAAAACAATTGAATTGGTACATGGATCGAATGTAATAGTACGTTCTTCCTATTATAATGACATCAAACTCCTTGGTGTCATTTTTTTTAAATTAATGTATATCTGTGATATATATAAGTTTGTTCCATGAATATGTAACACTTTAAGGCCCGGGAATCATCACCTTTGCTTCATCCTAATCAAATCCCGATTGGTATAATGTAGCTAACTATAGCGATGGGACATTAGGTTGAATAGTGTTACTAAAATAAAAAATAAAATGAAAAAAATAACCTTGATGATTGCCGCTGCAACCTTAATGGTATGCAACAGCTTTGCGCAGAAAAATTACAACGAAGAAATTTCTTTGGGTTTTAAAGTAGGAGCAAATTATTCCAACGTGTATGACTCTCAAGGAGAAGAATTCACGGCAGATTCTAAATTCGGATGGGCCACCGGTGCTTTCTTGTCCATTCCAATCGGTCATTTTTTAGGTGTTCAGCCTGAAGTTTTATTTTCTCAAAAAGGGTACAAGGGGTCTGGTTCTGTTATAGGCAGTGAATTCAACTACACACGTACCACCAATTTTATTGATGTACCTCTTTTATTAGCCTTAAAACCAAGTCCTCAGATTACTCTTTTGGCTGGTCCTCAATTTTCGTACCTGATCAAAGAAAGTTATGTATTTGAGAGTGCGCTTGTAAACATCGACCAACAAGAAGAATTAAAGAATGACAATATCCGTAAGAATATTTTATGTTTTCTGGGTGGCATCGATTTCAATTTTAACAATGTGGTCATCGGCACCAGAGTAGGATGGGATCTCCAGACCAATAAAGGTGACGGAACATCCACAACTCCCCGCTACAAGAATATGTGGTATCAGGCTACTGTTGGATTCAGACTTTAATAAGTATTTATAAAAAATTTTCAATCAAGAATTATGAAAAAGTTAGTATTTGGAATAGCGTTTGCTATGATTTCCGCTTATTCTTTTAGTCAAAGTGCTCTACACGAAGGAAGAAGTCAGTTCAATGTCGGTGTAGGATTATCCGACGTTGGTATACCCATCTATTTAGGTGTTGATTACAGTGTTTTAGAAGATGTAACCCTTGGTGGTGAATTTTCCTACCGTTCGTATCGGGAAAACTGGAACAACGGTTATTACGACCATAATATTATGGGATTTTCCGGAAACGGTAACTACCATTTTAATAGTCTGCTTGACATCTCTCCAAGATTTGACTTTTATGCAGGATTGAACCTGGGTTTCTATGTTTGGACATCACCGGATAATTATTACGGCTCCAATTCGACAGGTTTGGGTCTTGGTGGTCAGATTGGCGGTCGGTTTTATCTGACAAACAAAGTCGGTCTGAATTTGGAATTTGGAGGAGGAAATGCCTTTTCCGGTGGGAAGCTGGGTTTATCCTTTAGATTGTAAGATTGTTTTTTCTATACAGGCCGTAACATAGCCGTTAAAACCACTCCTTATTTTTTTTATAATGGATTGTACCATTTTGAGAAATCAAGATGGTATTCTCTTTTTATAAACTTAACATACAGGAAATCAGTGATTTTTGCAACTATATACAAATAATATGTAATGTTAACAGGTGCAAATAGATGACCTTTACTCTATAAAAATTAAACTAAAAAAATGAGCACTACAAGTACAAAAAGCGGTGAAATCTTTAAGTTCACCCAAAACTGGAACTCTCAGTTCAACAAGCTTAAAGAGACTTTTGCCAAAAGGCAGAATGGTCATTCATGGTTAAAAAGTTCGGCGTGGTTAATCCTCTTATTTCTGGCTACAACAATGTGGCAGTGTAATAAGGACGACTATACCGGTGAAACAGTGGGCGTCTGTCCTGAAGTTATTTCAACAGATCCAGACAGTGGCGCAACAAATGTCGCTTTAGGTAAGATCATAACGGCAACCTTCAATGAGGTTATGGATAGTTCTACCATTAATGAATCGACCTTTCTTTTAAAACAAGGTACGGATCTGATAGCAGGAAAAGTTACTTTCAAGGATAGTACGGCAACTTTTACACCTACAAGTCCTCTTACTGCAAATACGGTCTATACTGGTATAATAACCACAGGGTCAATTGATTTAGCAGGCAACTCGCCTGTTAAAAATTATGTCTGGAAATTTAGTACAGGCAATGCTCCTGTCATTAATTATGAATACGACGTTGTACTTTCAGCAAGTCCCACGATAGGTGGTAGTACACTCGGAGGAGGAACGTATGCAGAAGGTGCTTTTGTCAATGTAAAAGCAATCCAAAAAACCGGATATACTTTTGTCAACTGGACAGAAGGTCAAAACATAGTTTCTGTTAATGCGGAATATTCTTTTATAATAGATCGCGATAGAACCTTAAAGGCTAACTTTACAGTGGTAACTTCAAATGCGGATGGCATAAATCTTGGAACTGCTGGTAATTTTGCAGTATTAGCTGGTTCAGGAGTCACCAACATTGGTGTTAATACTTCGATTACCGGAAATGTCGGATCTTTTCCTACTTCAACAATGAACGGTATTCTTTCCGGAAATGTGAATGGAATTCTTTACCTCACAGCAGATCCAACTGTAGGAATCGCGAAAACTGATTTGACCACTGCTTACAATGAAGCTCAGGGAAGGTCTTTGAATGCCATCTCATTACCCGGACAAGTAGGCGGTCTTACACTTGCACCAGGCCTGTATGTCAACTCGATATCGAGTGGTATATCCGGAACAGGTACGAACGGAATCCTGACACTTGATGCAGGAGGCGATGCCAATGCAGTTTGGGTATTCAAAATGGGATCCACTTTGGTCACCGATGCAGGAACCAGTATTGTTTTGGCTGGCGGTGCACAATCGAAAAATATCTATTGGTCTGTAGGTTCATCAGCAACTCTGGGAACAAACTCCATTTTTTATGGAACAATCCTTGCTGACCAGTCCATTACATTAACTACAGGTGTAAAATTATACGGTAGAGCATTGACAAGGATTGGAGCTGTTACTTTAGAATCGAACATCATTGTCAAACCATAATAACAAATTAATTATGAATAATTTAGAAGTTACTAAAAAATACAAAACCAAGCTTAGAAATTTAATTCTGACTTCGTTTTTGTTGACGGGCATGACTGCTACGATGCAGGCCCAGGAGATTGAAAGACCTCAGCCAAAGTTTTGGTTCGGTGTGTCTGCTGCCGGGAATATCAATTTATATACTGGTACAACTCAAACACTTAATCCAAGTCTAAAAGCCCCTGCCGCCTTTCATGATGGCCAGGGAGTAGGCCCTTACGGTTCCATCTTTATGGAATACAGGCCGGATCCGGTATGGGGTCTGATGTTGAATCTTGGATACGACAACCGCGGAGGTAAGTTTAAACAAGTCCTGTCTCCTTGCAATTGCCCGGAAGATTTAAAGACGGGTTTAAGTTACCTGACCATTGAACCAAGTTTACGTATTGCACCCTTTTCCAATGGCTTCTATGTCTTTTTAGGAGGTGCATACAGTTACAATGTCAATAAGTCCTTTACGTACAAGTTTGTACGTGATCCGGAGAATCTTTTTAATACTTCTCAGGGAGACTTCAGTGATATCTACAAAAACGTATTCTCTGCGCAAGTTGGAGCAGGTTACGATATTCCTTTGGCTGCACGGACAAGTAGGACTCAGGTAAGTCTATCTCCTTTCGTTTCCTACCATCCCTATTTTGGACAGGAACCACGTTCCATTGAAAGTTGGTCCATCTCGACAATTCGGGTAGGTTTGGCTTTGAAATTCGGAAGAGCCGCTGCAATAGAATATGCCGCAGTTGAAACGGAAGAAGCAGTTGTTGTACCTATTGCAGCTGTTCAGGAAATAGAGTTTTCCATTGTCGCTCCATCGAGCATCCCTGTAAAACGTGAAGTTAAGGAAACTTTTCCACTTCGTAATTACGTGTTTTTCGATGAAGGTTCCAATGAAATACCCAATCGTTATGTGAAACTGAATAAAGACCAGGCAAGGAATTTCAAAGAAGGTCAATTTTTGGAACCTGCACCAAAAGATTTGAAAGGTAGGTCTCAGAGACAATTGTCAGTCTATTACAATGTATTGAATATTCTTGGAAGACGCATGGTTGAAAATCCCGATGCCCGCATCACTTTAATTGGGTCATCCGCAGGGAAAGGCGCTAAAGGGGGCAAAGAATATGCTGAAACTGTTAAGACTTATTTAGTTGATGTTTATGGAATAAAAGCATCCAGAATTTCAACAGAAGGCAGAAATCAGCCTATTATTCCCTCAGAACAACCTGGTTCAACAACAGACCTTGTTGCTCTTCGCGATGGAGATCGCAGAGTTGACATTGTCAGCACAAATCCTGATTTATTGGTGCCGGTTCAACTAACTGCTGTACCAGTAGATCCAAAGGAAAGCATCATTCTTTTCAAGACAGAAAAGGGATCGAAAGAATCACTGAAATCCTGGACTTTAACCTTTACGGATGAATCAGGGCTTGTACAGAATTACGGACCTTTTACACGTTCGGAGGAACGTATTTCCGGAAATGACATCCTGGGAGATCGCGCAAGGGGTACCTATCAGGTTGTGATGCTTGGAACAACCAAGGATGGTGCTACCATCAAAAGAGAAAGCACCTTGACTCTGATACACGATGCCGCACCAAAAGAAGCAAATTTGCGTTTTAGTATCCTCTTTGATTTTGATCAGTCAGTATCGGTAGATACCTATAGAAAATTCCTGACTGAAACGGTAGTGCCACTTGTACCTGACTATGGAACCATCATTATACATGGTCACACAGACACCATCGGTGAAGAGGCTTATAATTTGAAACTTTCGAATAAAAGAGCCAACGATGCCAGGGGTATTCTTGAACCCGCCCTTATAAAAGCAGGTAGAAAAGGTATCAAATACGATGTCTATGGATACGGTGCAGACGTAAAAAATGCCCCTTTCGAAAACAAATTTCCAGAAGAGCGTTTTTACAACAGGACGGTCATTATTGATATTGTTCCCAACAAATAAATGAAAGCAGTCTCAAAAGGAACATTAAAAGTCCTTTTGAGGCTATTTCAAAAATTGCTGCAATGATTTTATTTCAATTAAAAATCAAACAAAATCAAACAAAATGAAAAAAATTAAAATTTTATTTTTTTTAGCTGCACTTTTTCTGATGAGTCCATCGGAAAGCAGTGCGCAAATCCATGTGAATATTAATCTCGGTTCACAGCCACAATGGGGACCTGAAGAATATGATTATGTCGATTATTATTACATGCCTGAGATTGGGATCTATTATTATGCACCCAAAGCCCAGTTTATTTACAGAGAGGGAAACAGATGGATTTTCTCAACCAGATTGCCCTATCAATACCGCAATTTCAATTTGTATTCCACTTACAAAGTAGTAATCAATGAGCCTAGACCTTATTTGCGTCATAGCTATTATCAGACGCGTTATAAAAAGTTTAGTAATTATCATTCCAGACAAGGAAATATCCGCGACAGCAAAGATTCCAGATACAGAGATGCCAGAATCCAACAGAATAATTCAAGAAGCAGGAGTGTACAACAGGCTCCAAACAGAAACGTTCAGCGCCAATCTGTAGATAGAAATCATCAAAACGTTCAACCGCGTAATGATAATAGAGGCAATCAAAATGTCGGACGTCCATCGAATGATAGAAATCAAAGGGTAACAGTGAAAAGGGTAAAAACAACAAAAACAACAAGCGATAAGGGTAATAAAGGTCGCAAATAATTAAAACAAACTCAAAATAGAACTGCTACAAAGACTGTATTTATAGTATTTGTAGCAGTTTTAACGTATTTAGTAAATGTGAGACATTTGCAAATATTTCTGTAAATTGTATAAGTCTTATACTGCTTATGACTTGTACATTTATCGAGTTATTCATTTAAAAATAAATATCATGTCTAAAGAAAAAGAATCTAAGATAAAGAACGATAAGAAAGCACCTGAAAAGAATCTGAAAGAAAAAAGAGCTGCCAAAGCAGCCAAGCGTGCAGGTAGAGACAACGAGACCATAACTGTTAAGAACTAATATATGAAGGTCGCTTTTATAGCCACATATCCTCCACGTGAATGTGGCATTGGCACTTTTACAAACAACCTGTTCAAATCGATGTTAAACAGCGATGAAAGCAGAAAAAAGGAGCATGAGGGTTTCGTTGTCGCTTTGAGCGACAACGAAATTGCTTATGACTACCCCGAAGAAGTGAAAATGGTTATCAGGCAGGATCATCAGAAAGACTATTTAGAGGCTGTAAAATTCATTAATATTAGCGGTGCTGATATTTGTATACTGGAACATGAATTTGGCATTTTTGGCGGGCAGAGCGGTGTTTTCATCCTTCCCTTGCTGCATAGGTTGGAGATCCCTTTGATCGTTACGTTGCATACCATACTTAAGACTCCCTCATACAACGAGAAAGTCGTGTTGCAGGAAATATGCAAAATGGCACATCAGATAGTGGTCATGAGTCATAAGGCTATTGAGTTCCTGGTGGAGATTTACCAGGTGCCGAAAGAAAAAATAGTTTTTTATGAACATGGGGTTCCGGATATCCATTTTAGTCCGGAAAAATGTAAGAAGGAATTCAAATTCGAAAAAAGAAAAGTCATGCTTACTTTTGGTTTTGTTGGTCGGAACAAGGGTATAGAGACGGTTATCAAGGCTTTACCAAAAGTTGTTGATAAGTACCCTGAAGTGCTCTACATTGTTTTAGGTAAAACGCATCCCAACGTATTACGTCATTCTGGCGAAGAATACCGTGTTTTCCTGATGCGTCTGGTTAAAACGCTGCATTTGGAAAATAATGTGGTTTTTCTCAATGAATTTCTCAGTGAGCAAGATCTGTTCAAATACCTGTATGCTTGCAATATTTACATTACACCCTATCTGAACGAGGCTCAAATAACCAGTGGAACTCTTTCTTATGCGGTTGGAGTTGGTGCGGCCGTTCTTTCTACACCATACTGGCATGCGGATGAATTATTGGCAGACGGGAGAGGTAAATTCTTTGATTTTGGAGACTCCGAAGGGCTATCCAAAACGTTGACCGAACTTTTCGATTGTCCGGATGAATTGAAAGCGATGAAAAAAAAGGCGAAGGTTTATGGATTAAAAATAACCTGGCCAAAAACCGGAGAAAAATACGTTGCATTGGCCGAGGCCATTTTAAAAGAAGAGCCCAAAGTAGTAGCAAAAAGCGAAACCGAGCTTGATCTTCTTATTTTGCCACCCTTCTGCTTGAATCACATCAATCGAATGACAGATGATACCGGTATCATTCAACATGCAAAATTTGGTATTCCGAACCTGAAGGAAGGGTACTGCCTGGATGACAATGCCAGAGCCTTACTGATGGTGTTGATGGCCTATCGGCAAATGAAGAACAATCGGGCACTCGAATTGTCACCCATTTATTTGAGTTACATCCATTATATGCAGAATGCCGACGGGACTTTCAGGAATTTTCTGAGTTTCAGTCGAAATTTTCTGGATGAGGTCGGTTCTGAAGATTCATTTGGTCGAACGATGTGGGCTTTGGGGTACTTATTGGGTAATGCACCTAACGATGCCTATTATCAAACAGGAAAGCTGGTCTTTTTTAATGCAGCCCCCAATTTTGAAAAGTTAAAGTCTATCAGAAGTATAGCCAACACCATGATCGGGATAAGCTATTACCTTAAGAAAAACCCTTCAGACGACGGAATGACGGAAAGGCTAAGGAGCCTTGCCAATGTGATGGTGCAGAAGTACAACGAGAATGCCACTCCTGACTGGAGGTGGTTTGAGTCTGTGCTGACCTACGATAATGGTATTTTATCTCTATCCCTTTTGCATGCCGCAGAAATTCTGAATGATGAGAAAGTCACGAAAATAGCCATGGAATCGATGGACTTCCTGACTGAAAAAACGTTAAAAGATGGTTACCTCTCGATTATTGGCAATGAGAAGTGGTATAAAAAAGGCGGTGAGCGGTCTATTTTTGCCCAACAGCCGATTGATGCCATGGCCATGGTTCTGATGTATCATCAGGCCTTTCATTTGACCAGGGATAAGGAATACCTCAACAAACTCTACACGTGTTTTTTGTGGTTTTTGGGAGAAAACGACCTGAGAATGAGTTTGTATGATTTCGAAACCCAAGGTTGCTGTGATGGATTTGAAAAATACGGTGTGAATCGAAATCAGGGTGCAGAAAGCTCTCTGGCATATCTGATTTCACATTTAACCGTATTGCAGGCTTATGAGGAATTTCACAAAGCAGATTAAACTTGTTTGGATTTTTTCAACTCAATCAATAGTTCCTTTAAATTGATGGTGCAGTAAGTGGATGCATAATCAGACATGGCATAAGGTAAAATCAAATCGTTGTTATGAATCATGGATCCACAGGAATAGACTACGTTGGGCACATAACCTTCCCTTTCCTCCGGATTGGGAACCAAAAGGGGATTTTCCAATCTACCTATTTCCAATTCCGGGTTCTTCAGATCGAACAAAGAAACCCCTATCGCATATTCGCGCATAGGGCCAACACCGTGTGTAATAACAAGCCAACCTTCTTCTGTTTCAATGGGTGAGCCACAGTTTCCGATTTGGATGAACTCCCAGGGAAATTTGGGCTTTTGCAGTAATTTTGCTTTCCGCCAAATGGAAAGCTCATTGGAGTAGGCGATGTAGTTGTTGAAGCCATCCATTCGGCACAGCATGGCATACTTACCATTTATTTTTCTGGGAAACAAGGCCATACCTTTGTTGTGGGCTATTTCTCCATTGATAGGCATAATGTTGAAATGATAGAAATCTCTGGTTTCAATCATCTTGGGCGTGATGGTGGTGCCATCATAAGCTGTATAGGTAGCGTAATACATGATTTGACCTTTCTCATTGCTGTATCTCACAAACCGGGCATCTTCAATACCATTTTTTTCATTGGCTGAAACAGGAAAAATGACCCGTTCTGAAAGGTTGGTATCCATCGAAAAATCAAGTTGATAGTGGGAGGATGCTATCCAGGTGATTTGATTTAAAAGGTCTCCATTATCGTATGAAAGCTCGTTTTCTTTTCTGACTTCATCGATGGCTGTTCGTAGCTCTTCATAGGTGAATTCATCGTTTAAACTTTTTAGTATTAATTCCGGATCAAGCTCGGGATGCTTTACCTTCATTAATTCCAGTTTTTCTCTAAACGAGATCTTATCGTAGATGTGCCTATGGATCTGCTCTGCTTCATCGAGCATTTTTCCAACAGGCTCGACAGTCAGGTCGCTGTTTATATCAAGAATACCTGTCCGGAAAACGATGGAGGAGATATGACCTTCACCGGTAGCCCTGAAACTGATAATCACTCTTTTTTCTCCATCTCCTGTCTCTGTCTGATCGGGATGTTCTATCATGGAGGGATTGAAAATAGCAGCAGAATCAATCGAATATTCGTTAGTGAAATAGGATCCTATCAATATTTTCTGCGTAAAACTAAGCTGACTAACCTCCATGTTTAACTGAATAAACAAATAGGCAATCGTATCAAAATGTCTTTGAAAAATCTTTGTGATATTTCTATGTCGTAGTGAAAAATCTCTCAATACCTGATTTAAAGCCCGCTGCGAATTATTTTCCGACATTTGTAAAACGGATTTGATGGTGTTGATGGCTCTTTCGTCATCTGCATAAAAAAAACGTGCAATGACCCTGGAAGAATCAGGAAGAAATTTTATTTTTTTTCTGTTTATGGCAACCTGCATTTTTTTGATTCTAATTTCTCCAAAGGTAGTCGCTAATAATCAATAAGTGTCGTTTATTCTTGCTTATTATTATCCTTTAATCATTGTCAACAACATCTTAAACCGTTTAACTGCCTGTAAGGCATGGGTTACATTGGCCGGTATGATGATGGATTCTCCTTTTTTTACAAATTCAGCACTTTTCCTTAAATGGTCAGTGTCGGATCAACAAAGACCCTGGTGCTCAATTCTTTATCGAGCAGGTAAATGGCTTGTCCATTTTCACCAATCAGGTTTATCTGATCAATGATCGTCAGGACATTGCTTTCTTCCTCTGTTTGTTCGTCAATGTACCATTGCAGCATGCTGGCAGTGGCGTGGTCTTTTTCGGCTAAAGCGACCTCGTAACAGTTGCCAATCATTTCGGTTATTTTCAATTCGTGTTTATAGGTTTCATTGAAGGCGTCCAGAATTCCTTTCCATTCCGTTTTAACGGATTCAATTGGTTGAAGCGTTACTTTCCCAGCGCATTTCAGGATGTAATCGTGAAATTTCAAGGCATGAGTGTTTTCTTCCAGATATTGAATGCGCATCCAATTGGCAAAACCTTTTAGTCCTTTGTTTTCAAACCAGGCAGACATGGCCAGGTACAGGAATGCGGATGAGAATTCAGCATTGATTTGATTGTTCAGGACAATTTCTACTTTTTTGTTAAGTTTCATAATGGTCTGTATATTAAGTTTATAAGTAATGAATAGTTCACTTTTTTACAGGTAATTTCGTCTGTTTCTCAGAATTGATCAGTAAATCAACATACTGTGCTCTTTTATAAACAGAAGAATCGTTGATGAGCTTACTGTCTGACAGCTTTCCTCTGAATTCATCAATGCTTTGATAGTTTTTTAGATCCATCCATTTTTCCAGATCTTTTTTAATCGTACTAATTTGAGTCAAGCCGTTTTTATAAAGCGTACTGACCACTTGTACACAGGATGCCCCCGATAATATAAGTTTGATGACATCAGCACCTTTAAAAATGCCATGACTGCTGCAAATGTCGGCATTGATTTTGTCAAAGAGCAATCCCGAATATCTCAGAGATTTCCCGTAATCTCCTTCCTGGCTGAAATGGAACGAATTGATATGACTCTCCTTTGCAATATCAATATCAGGTTGAAAGAAGGAATTAAACAAAACAAAGGCATCCACTCCGATGGAATCGATTCTTTTGATAAAATTCAGACTGTTTGTGTAGTCCGAACTTAATTTTACACTCACCGGAATGGCAATGTTTTGTTTGATTGCTTTCACGATTTCTATCTGTTCGTCTTCAATCTCTTTTCCCGTTTTATTAAAATCGATAGGGGTGTTGTAGAAATTCAGTTCGATGCCATCCACTCCGGTCTCACTTAATAACCGGGCATACTTTATCCAGGTTTCTTCATTGATGGCGTTGAGGCTGGCAATCACAGGAATAGACAAACTTTCCTTTGCCTTTCTGACATTATACAGGTAATCGTCGTAACCTGAAAACTTCAGATTTGGGTGGGTTGTAAGCATTTCTGCCTGAATATCGTTGAATTCAGTCAGTTTCGCATCCAATTGCAAGGTTTCGAGTTGTATCTGCTCCTCAAACAAGGATTTAAAAACAATGGCAGCAACCCCGAGTTCTTCTGCCTTTTTAAGATTATCCAGGTCTGTTGAAAGATTGGAAGCTCCTAGAATGATAGGGTTATCCAATTCGATACCCATATACTTTGTCTTTAGATTTTTCATTGAATAAATGTTATTAACCTAATAGTGTTTAAACATGCAACCGAATGGATTTGTTCAATTTTTTATTCATTAGGAAATACCTCTGTGAATAGGCACTTAATATACGCACTAATCCTTGAAATTATAGATTTAAAGGAAATAAATGGATTAATTCGTAGGTCTTTTTTCGCTTTTAACTTTGATTAAGAGATGAATTTGCTTGTTTTAAGACAAATGAATTGTATTTTTACAGAACCTAATTGACAGGCTTTTTGTTAATTCTCAAAATGAAAAAGGTTCTTTCCATAGTATTCGCGATGCTCATCCTTGTTTCCGGGATGCACCTTTCGGTTGCCACACATTTTTGTGGTGGAGAAATTGCGGCTGTAAAATGGTCTGTAACCGGTGAGAAGGGTACATGTGGAATGGAAAATCTGCAAACAAAATGTCCCATTCACGATGCCTTTACCTCCAACTGCTGTCAGGATGAGGTCTCCGTTTGTACCGTTGATTCTAATTACAGCCCTTCAATTTTTCAATTTAAGAAAGCAGCAGCTCATCTTTTGCAAGTTTTCTCTATCCCGGTGAGTTTCTCCTTAAATTATTTTACTCCTACTTCTACTTTATATACGAGTATCAGTCCTCGTGACAAGCTGCAAATCAGTGCTGTTAACCTGGAGCATATTTGTGTTTTCCGTATTTGATTCTTGTTCTAAACTTGATTCACCGAAAGAACTCTAAACTCTTTCGGCAGGATGTTTGTTATCTTTTTTTTACAACAACTTAAAATTTAGAACAATGAAATCAATTAAATTTTTATTCGTCGCTTTATTAACAGCGACATTCGCTATGTCTTCTTTTGCTCAGATGCACGATCATTCCAAAATGACAACGACTAAAACGGTGGCTGCAAAGACTGAAGTTACAAAAACGAAAGCCACTAAAACGGAGGTTTCAAAAACCGAGACCATCAAAGTGTCCGGAAATTGCGAAACATGTAAGGCTCGTATTGAAAAAGCTGCCATGGTGGATGGTGTAAGCAAGGCCGACTGGAGTATTAAGACCAAAGTGCTCACTTTGGTGTACAATCCTTCGAAAGTGAAAAGTGACGATGTGCAGAAGAAAATTGCTGCTGTTGGTCACGACACGCCAAAGTATAAAGCTTCGCAGAAGGTCTATAACTCTTTACCCTCTTGCTGCAAGTACCGCTAAAAAAACCAAATAGGGTGCGCAATACTGCGTTGCAGCGTGCTTGTCAATCCTCACGTACGAAAAGTACGCTCCGGTGTGACGCGCAAGCTGCGCCTTGTCTTGCACATCCTATTTGATTTTTTGTGCTTTCTAGTAGATTATCAATACAAAAGGAAGATTAAGATCTAATCTGCTTTTTCACATTTTTATTTTTCAAACTATGTTCAATCGCTTAGTCAAATATTTTCTAGAGCACCGGTTGATTACCTTTCTATTTCTCATAGCCTTTTTGGTGATGGGGGTGGTGTTTTCGCCTTTCAACTGGCATTTGAGAGTTATTCCTCGGGATCCAATTTCTGTAGATGCCATTCCGGATATTGGTGACAATCAACAGATTATTTCCACCGAATGGATGGGGCGTTCGCCCAAAGATATTCAGGATCAGGTCACCTATCCGCTTACGACGGCTTTGCTTGGCGTGCCTGGTGTGAAAACTATCCGAAGCACTTCCATGTTTGGTATGTCCTTCATTTACATCATATTCAAGGATAATATTGAATTCTATTGGAGTCGTTCCCGCATTCTTGAAAAGTTGAATTCATTGCCTGCAGGTACTTTGCCTCAAGGTGTTCAGCCTACATTGGGCCCTGATGCGACTGCTTTGGGACAGATTTTCTGGTACACGCTGGAGGGCAGGGATACCAAAACCGGAAAACCCAGTGGAGGCTGGAGTCCGGAAGAGTTTCGTACCATTCAGGATTATACGGTAAAATACAGCCTTGCCACAGCAGAAGGTGTCTCAGAAGTGGCATCCATAGGAGGCTTTGTGAAAGAATACCAGATTGATGCCAATCCTGAAGCACTTAAAGCCTTTAATGTTTCCATCATGGATTTGATGAACGCTGTGCGAAAAAGCAATCTGGACATAGGAGCTGAAACCATCGAAATGAACAAAGTTGAATACATTGTTCGGGGACTTGGTTATGTAAAAAGTCTGGAAGACCTTGAAAATTCAGTAGTTGCTGTACGAAACAACGTTCCGGTACGTGTCAGGGATGTAGCCCGTACAACCTTTGGTCCGGCAACGCGTCGGGGAGGTCTGGACAAATCGGGTGCAGAAGCTGTCGGAGCTGTTGTTGTGGCTCGTTACGGTTCAAACCCCATGGAAGTTATCAACAATGTCAAAGAAAAAATTAAGGAAGTAGAAGCAGGTTTACCTCAAAAGACGTTATCGGATGGAAGTATTTCAAAAGTGAAAATTATCCCTTTTTACGATAGGACAGGTTTGATCAAGGAAACAATCGGTACTCTTGAATCGGCGCTTTCGCATGAAATTTTGATCTGTATTATCGTGATTATCATTTTGGTACTCAATCTGCGGGCTTCCTTTATTGTTGCCAGCTTGTTGCCCATCGGCGTATTGATGACATTCATTTTAATGCATTTTTTTGGAGTTGAGGCCAATATTGTGGCTTTATCAGGCATAGCCATCGCCATCGGTGTGATGGTAGATATTGGTATCGTGGATGTGGAAAATATTTTACGACATCTGGAAATGCCTGAAAACAAGGATATACGAGGAAAAAAACTGATGTCCGTCATATATCAGGCCACGACCGAAGTAAGGGCAGCCGTAGTTACATCCATTGCAACAACCATTGTCAGTTTTCTTCCGGTATTTGCCATGCAGGGAGCTGAAGGTAAAATGTTTCACCCGCTTGCCTTTACCAAGACTTTTGCCCTGCTTTCGGCCTTTATTCTTGGAATTGTGGTGTTGCCAACCTTGATGCATATTTTCTTCAATATCCGATTTGATACGAAAAAGATCCGAAGATTTTGGAATGGTATTTTGATAGTCGCCGGAGTTTTTTTTGTCATTTTTTGGAAGACAGGACCCGCATTGGCTTTAATCGCTATTGGGGTAAATAATCTGCTGGATTATCGTTGGTCTGAAAAGCGCAAGGAGTACCCCAATTACATCAACATTGTCGTAGCTGTGCTGGTAGCACTCTTTTACCTGTCCAACGAATGGTTACCATTAGGAGCGCATAACAGTACATTCGTAAATTTCCTGTTTGTCGCCGGAATCGTTTCTGTTATACTTGGAGCGTTGATGAGTATGGTTCATTATTACGAATCAATCCTTCGATGGGCTTTGGAAAATAAATGGAAGTTTCTGCTCATGCCTGCTTTCACTTTGCTTTTTGGATTGCTGGTTTGGCAAGGTTATGATAAACTATTTGGATTCACAGCCAAAGGTTTTGAGGGCTTGGGTTGGAAGAACTTTAAGCAGACTGCCTTGTGGCAAGGACCTGTGAAGATCTTTCCGGGTTCGGGCAAAGAATTCATGCCAACGCTCAATGAAGGTTCTTACCTGTTAATGCCGACCAGCATGCCTCATTCGGGCATTGAAAAAAATCTGGAATATGTACGACTTCTGGACAGACGACTTTCTGCCATTCCAGAAGTGGAAGTTGCCGTTGGCAAGTGG
>Ga0209123_1001214_pt1 | contig 26562 bp, 24 predicted proteins | sample BarGraIncu00431A_FD_184500 | JGI IMG/M metagenome (GOLD analysis project Ga0209123, IMG submission 184500) | Arctic peat soil microbial communities from Barrow, Alaska, USA - Barrow Graham LP Incubations 004-31A (SPAdes) (version 2) | ecosystem: Environmental > Terrestrial > Soil > Wetlands >...
ATCGATTTATGAGGATGGTAAATTGAAGTTTACTGAACATGTTAAAATTGGATCTTTAAAAATAAGAGAAGCTTTATCCGATTTAGAAACAAAGACAACTGAGTTTTCGGAGACTATGGAACAATACATAGAAAGCAAAATATATGTATTAAAACCTCAAATTAAAAAATTTCAAACTAATCATTTTTTAGGATTAGGTGGAGAGCTAAATACGATTTGTGGAATTATAAGAAAAAAGAAAGGATTAAATAAGAAGGATTATTATATAAAAAAGGAAGCGTTATTAGCTCTTGCAAAGGAAATTAGTAATATGGATAATTTTCAAATTAAAACTACCTTTGGACTTTCTAATAAAACAGCAGAACTTTTACTACCTTCAATACTTATTTTTTATTGCTTTCTTAAAATGACTAAGGCAGAAGGAATTCAAATTCCTAAGTTATCACTGAGACAAGGAATTTTATATGACTTATCTGATGAAATACTAAATATACCACGAAAAAAAGAATTAATAAATGATATCATTAGTTCTGTCTGGTATATAGGAGAAAAATATCAAATTGATAAAGAACATGCGATTTTCGTTGAAAAAGTTTCATTAGAAATTTTTGATCACACTAGGAGATTACATAAGTTAGGAGATAAAGAACGGCTTTACCTCCAGGTTGCAGCTATACTCCACGATGTGGGTGGTTTTATAAGTGCTAATAATCATAATTTTCATTCTTATAATATAATAAGAGCTCAGAGTATTATTGGTTTTTCAGACATAGCACTTGAACTTACTGCAAGTGCAGCAAGGTATCATTCAGAGGATATTCCTACTTCTGCCCATAAAAATTATAGATTTCTAAGTGATGCAGATAAAATGGTTGTATCTACATTAGCTGCAATATTAAAACTATCAGAAGCTTTAGATATATCACATGTGCAAAAAATAAAAGAAATAAAGTTATTAGGAACTAGAGATAGTATGTTTTTTAATGTAAAATCTGAGGGAGATATTATTTTAGAAGAATGGAATTTTTCAAAACATGTTGATTTTTTTGAAGAAGTAATTGGTGTAAAGCCAATAATATAAAAGAGGAGATAAAAAAATGACGGATTTTTCATTGCCTAAGTATTTTATTAGTCGTGAATTAAGCTGGATTCAGTTTAATTCACGTGTTCTTGAAGAAGCGCAAGATACAACTAATCCATTATTTGAAAGGTTAAAATTTGCAGCTATAGTAAGCTCAAATTTAGATGAGTTTTTTATGGTTAGAGTTGGTTCTTTATCTGATCAAATTACAGCTGAGTTTGACAAAAAAGACCCATCGGGACTTACTCCAATACAGCAAATGAAGGAAATAGGAATATTAGTACATAAACTTGTTTATGATCAATTTAATTGCTATAATCGTTCATTAAAAAAAAGTCTTGCAAAAGAAAATATTAAATTTCTAAAAATTGATGATCTATCAAAAGATCAACTAAAATATGTTGAAAATTATTATTCGAAAAATATATTTCCAGTACTAACACCTATGGTGGTTAACCAAAGTAGCCCTTTCCCATTAATCTCTAATAAAAGTTTGAATATTGCAGTTCTTCTTAAGGATAATAAGGGAGAAGATATTTTTGCTACAATAAAGGCTCCATCTGTTTTCGATAGACTTGTAAAAATTCCAGATGAAGATGGTATAGCTTTTATATTTTTGGAAGATGTTGTTAAAATGAATTTAAGTTCTCTTTTTAGCGGACATGAAATTATAGATGCAAGTTGTTACCGTATTACTAGAAATGCAGATATGGCATTAGATGAAGAAGGTGCAGAAGACCTTCTTGAAGCAATTGAAGAATCTTTAAAGCAGCGTAGATGGGGCAAGGCTGTACGTCTTGAAATAGAAAAGGGCATGAATAACAAGCTTCTCAAAATTCTTGAGAGAGAGCTTGAAATTTCAAAGGAGCAAGAGTATGTAATAAGTGGACAGATTGATTTATCTTTTTTAATGAAGATGGGAAGAATTAATGGGTATGAAAAATTAGAATATGAGCCAATAAAGCCACAGTTATCTAAGCAGTTTTTAAAATATGATAGTATATTTGAAGCAATTGCAAAGAAGGATATTTTACTACATCATCCTTATGAGTCATTCAATCCTATAGTTGAATTGGTTAGGCAAGCAGCTGTTGACCCTGATGTTTTAGCTATAAAACATACATTATATCGTGTAAGTGGGAAATCACCAATTATAGAAGCCTTAGTAAAGGCTGCAGAGATGGGTAAACAAGTTACAGTACTTGTGGAACTTAAAGCAAGATTTGATGAAAGTAATAACATAGTGTGGGCAAAACAATTAGAACAATCAGGTTGCCATGTGATTTATGGTCTTGTGGGACTCAAAACACATTGTAAAATATTGCTAATAGTAAGGCGAGAAGAAGATGGAATTAAGCGTTATGTGCATGTAGGTACGGGAAATTACAATGATGTTACGGCAAAATTGTATACAGATATTGGATTATTTACAGTGAATCCTTATTTTGGAGCAGATGCATCTGCCCTATTTAATATGCTCTCAGGTAATTCTAAGTTAACATCTTTATATAAATTTAGTATCGCTCCATTACAGTTAAGAGATAGATTTTTACAAATGATATTTGAGGAAGCTGAGAATGCTAAGAGGGGTAAAAAAGCAAGAATCATTGTGAAAATAAATTCGTTAGTTGATACAGAAATTATTAAAGCCTTATTTCAAGCATCAACTGCAGGAGTGAAAATAGATTTAATAGTACGCGGAATTTGTTGCATTAGGCCAGGAATAAATGGTGTAAGTGAAAATATTACTGTAAGAAGTATTGTAGGAAGATTTTTAGAACATAGCCGTATTTTCTATTTTTATAATGATGGACAAGAAGGAATTTATTTATCAAGTGCGGATTGGATGACTAGAAATTTAGACAGAAGAGTAGAACTTTTATTTCCAATCGAAGATCAAAAAGCAAGAAATAGAATAAAAGATATTTTAGAGATTGCATTATTAGATACAGAAAAAGCTAGAAGTTTAAATAGTGATGGACTTTATACTAGAATTGATAGAAGAGGAAAAGAACAAATCAATAGTCAAGAGACATATTATGATCTTGTACTCGAAAAAGATAAAAAAGTAATGGAAAAAGTAAGTCATATGAAGGAATATTGGCAAGAAAATGGTTTTGTGCCAAGAGTATCTGAAAAAACGAGTGAATTATAAAAAACAAATAATAATGAAGGATAGATTTAAAAATCTATCCTTCATTATTATTTGTCTTCTTTCAATTTTTCAATAAGTTTTTCTACAGTATCAGCAGATATAAATTCACCATGTATTTTTGCAAATGGATGTTTATGGCAAAGTCCACATTTGCTTAAACATTTTTTATGTTTAAATTCCATATTATTATCTTTCAATGCGTTACTAAGTTCAATGTAGCTATCATTTGATTTACATATTTTAATCATTATATATCACACCTTTATATTTATTTTATTGTTTATAAGATAAAAGTTATTTCATAATAATACATTACCTCGACTTTAACATTTGTGCAAGTAATTATACTATATTATTATAGATATTATATGTAAATAGAAATCACTTTAATTTGTATATCAGTTGAATTATTATAGCAATAACGTTAAATGTATTTCTATATTAACATAGTAATTATTCCTTTGTTTTTTTATATCATAGTATATTACGTATAATTATGATAAAATATAAGCAAATACTTGAAAACACTATAAGAAATAAGATTTAATAGAGGGAGATGTATTATGATAATTGATTTTGAAAGCAAAATTGATTTTAAAGAAAAAAATTCTATTAAAAAGATAAATTCTACTGAGAAAGTTAATTCTATTGAAGAAATTAATACTTTTAATAAACTTATGATTAAAACTATTAAGGCTAATGATAATGAGTTTGAGTTTAATGGTAATACTTATGTAGTTTGTTCGGATGGTGTTTGTGTACAAACGTTAATAAATGAAAGGTTCTTATACCGTATTTTTATTGAAGAATATAAAAATAATAGTTTTATAAACGATAAGTTAGTAAACTATATTTAGAAAATAATATATACAGCAACATAAAAGGCAACTACCTTTGAAGTAGTTGCCTTTTATGTTGATAGTGGAATTATTACTTAATTAATACCTTTTGATGGTTAGGCATACACATTATAACTTACTCATGGTTGATAATACACCTATTGCTGTTAAATCAGTAATATTTAGAGGTACCATTTTGAAATAAGGCCTTATAAATGGTAAGTAAATAGTACCAATTAGCATTGCTAGAGAGGTAGCCGCCGCTATATTCATATGTTTATTAGACAATTTATCACCAGTTTTACAATCATAAACATTAATAATATGTGTAACTATAAGATTGGTAAATGCCATAGTTCTTGCTTTATCAATACCTACTCCTAAAAGAATTGCACCTTTAAATGCAGCAAAAGTTGTAAGGCCAATTCCAATACTCCTTTTAGCAATACTTACACTTGTTTTTTTATCAATGAGGGGTGAAACCGTGTTTATTGGTTTGCAAAACATAACATCTTCTGTTGATTTTTCAACGATTAATGGTGAACCTAAGATGGTTTCACAAATAACATTCATAAATAAAATTTGAATAGAGATTAATGGTAGCATACCTGTAGTTGTAGATGTTATTAGTAATGCTAACATTTCGCCTATGCTTCCTGTAATTAAATATTTTGTAGCATTCTTGATTTTGATTGAAACATTACGACCTTCCTCAATTGCAGCAACTATAGTTAAAAAATTATCATCTACTAAAATTATATCAGAAGCATCTTTTGCTACATCACTACCACTACCACCCATTGCTATTCCAATATTGGCTTCTTTTATTGCAGGTGCATCATTAACTCCATCACCAGTCATGGCGACAACATATCCTAATTTTTTAAATGCCTTTACTATCTTATACTTTTGTTCGGGAGAGGTTCTAGCAAAAACTTGAATATTATCAATTTTACTATTTAGTTCTTTCTTTGACATTTGGTCAAGCTCAAAGCCTGAAATTACTAGTCCATCTTTTAATAATCCAAGTTCTTTTCCAATAGCAGCAGCAGTATTTTTATTATCACCAGTTATCATCACAACCTTAATACCAGCATTGTGACATTTTTTTATAGATTCCATCACACCATCTCTTGGTGGATCCTCCATGCCAATTAAACCCATGAAAACAAAATGATTATTAATACTTCTTTCTCCGTTTTTACCACTTAGATTTTTATATCCAAAAGCAATTACTCTTAATGCTTCATCTCCCATTTGTTCACTTGTTTTTCTTACATTAATCTTATCATCATAGGTAAGAAGTCTTTCCTCACCATTAATATTAATTGTTTTGCACTTTTCTAAAATTATTGATAATGATCCTTTGCAGTAGGCAACATTACCATTAGTAGAATTAATTACTACGGTCATATATCTCTTTGAACTATCAAAAGGGATTTCTTTTATTCTAGGGAACGCTTCTTTTAAATTTTCAACATCAATATTATATTTTTTGGCAACGCAAATTAATGCTCCCTCCGTTGGGTCTCCATTTACAGTCCACTTTGAATCACAGTTATTAAGTTTTGAATTATTACATAAAACTGAAGCAATGAGCAATTTTTTTAAAGCACCTTCAGCTAGTGGTGAACCTTCTAATAATTTTATTTCTCCTATAGGACTGTATCCATTGCCACTTACGCAAAAAATAGAATTATCAGTAAAAATTTTTTTTACGGTCATTTCATTCATGGTTAAAGTACCAGTCTTATCACAACAGATTACATTTGCGGCACCTAATGCTTCAACAGCAGGTAGTTTTCTAACAATTGCATTTTTTTCTGACATTTTTTGAACACTTATAGACATAGCGACAGCAACTATTGCAGGAAGACTTTCTGGAATAGCTGAAAGAGATAGGCCTATGCCTATTGTTACTACTTCACCAATTCCACTTCCCATAATTAAGGCTATAGTTCCTGCACCTAAAAAAGTTACAAAAGATATCTTTGTTAGTTTATTTATAAATTTATCCGTTCTGATTTGAAGGGGAGTTGTTTGAGATTTAATGTCTTGTAGCATTGATGCAATTATCCCAATTCTAGAGTTCATACCAGTTGCTACAATGATAGCTTTCGCTCTCCCTGAGAGTACACTAGTGCCCATATATACCATGTTAAATCTATCCGCAAGTTCAGTAGATACGTGACAAATTTGGGCACTTTTGCAAATCGGTAAAGATTCACCAGTTAGTGATGCCTCATTGGTTTTCAAATCATAACATTTCAATAGCCTTGAATCAGCAGGAACTTTATCTCCGGCTTCAAGATAGATAATATCACCAGGAACTAAAAATTTTGCATCCATTTCTAATGGTATTCCATCTCTTTTGGTTTTAGCTTTGGTTACCAGCATATTTTTCAATGAAAATAGTGATTTCTCAGCTTTATGCTGGTGAATTGTACTTAAATAATTTTCCATAAATACTATACCTAATACTACGACACCATCAAATACTTGGCCAATGATAAAGGAAAATAAACTTACGCCAAGGAGTGATTTTGAAGAAAAAGTATTAATGTTTTTGATGAATTTTGAGATGATAGATTGCCTTTTTTTCTCAGATAATATATTGAGACCAAATTGATTTAATCTACTTTTTGTTACTATATTAGAAAGGCCATTATTACCATTACTTAATAATCGTTTAACTATTTCATTCTCATTCATTGTATGCCAATAATCAATGTTTTCGTTTGTATTTGAGAGAGGGAGGTAATCTAAAGCTATAGATTTAGTTAATTCATTACTATATTCTTCGCTGTAATTTTGAATAGAAATGTCTTTTTCGTTATTATGAATCTTTTTATTTTTAGTTCTCAAATAAACTTTTAACTTATTTTGTATATCTAACTGGCAAATAATGTCCTGATTAAATATTATAAGAATTTTCCCTGTAATCGAATTACCTTTTATTTCTTTTATTCCTTTAGTATCATTCATATAATTTATTAGTTTTTTTGTCTCATCTTCATTTCTATAGATAAGTTTTACAGGAATACGAATTCTTAAATATAGTATTTCTTTTGAAATATTAGACATATTATGTTTATTTAACAAAACCGATTGCATTGTAAATCTCCTTTTTCTTCTAATTAAAAGCTTATATAACATAGCATTCCAAAAGCAAAAGAAATTATTACAGATTATTTAACATAATTACATGAATTTAATCTAGAATTATAAATATTTTCAGCTTAAGAATATTTGTACAATAAAAGGTAAACAATAATATTTGAAGTATGAAAAAGAAGGAGAGATTAGGTTGGAAGAAACTATGAATAATAAAGATGAATTTCAGCAGGAAATAGAAGAATTAAAACAAAAATATGAAACACTTTTTAATGAGGTAAGGTCCCTAAAAGATAACAAAAGAGATATGGAAGAATTAGTGCAGAGTGTTAATAAAAATGTAGAGAATGTTATGAATGAATTAAATGATTTGAAAAATGATTATGATATAAACACATCTCAAAATATAGGTAATGATGATAAAATTAAATATTCTATGAAAGAAATGCTTGTTGTTCCATTAAGGAAAATTGCTGTAGGAACTATGCAATCTGCTTTTTTGATGATGGATAAAACAGTTGAAGGTGTGTCAAATGCAAAAGAAGGTCTTGAAGACATAATAGCTGAAGCTCAATATCAAAATAAAAAGAAACATGCAGAATCTAGAGATAATGTATAAGTGAATATGTTATAAAGCTTTTAAGTAAATTATATAAGGAGACCAAAATGAATTTATTAGATAATAACTTAACTAAAAATTCTTTAAATAATATTGAAAAAGAAATTTCAACAGTGATCGATTGGTCTTTAAACGAAATTAAAAATAATCCAACAATGGAAAAGCAAATAACGGCAAACTTAATAAAACAAATATCACATATAGGAGATTTTTTATTATTAGAATTTGATCGGACTGGAAATAAGGAAATTTATAAAAAATTAATAAAATCTATGATTTTCAAATAAAAGAATATAGTTATAATAATGTTATATGAAAATATTTATGTTGCCTTCATAATGTTTAAATGTTTAAATATTTAAATATTGGGAATGATTTAGTAAAAAAGGTTCATTAATGGAGGTAAATTTTATGTATAAAAGTAAATTTCTAATGGGTTTAAGTATGGGAATTGTTGGTTGTAATTTTTATAACAGCTATAAAACTGTGCTTAAACAAGGAATTGTAAAAGCTGTAGAAAATGCAATAGTGTTTGGAGAAAATACAAATTCCTTTTTAAAGGAAGCAAAAGATACTGCACAGCAAATTAATCAAGAAAATTATAAAAAAGCAAATGAAAGTATTAGAAAAGAAAATGAGAATGATATGACTGAAAGGATAGATAACTTAAAAAAGCAACTTACAGAAATTCAACAGCAACTTTCAATATTATAATTTGTTCGTTTAGTTTTTCTTGAAAGGTGGAATTAAAAGATTGGAAGCTATAAACATTTTACCAGGACGTATACGATTTAAAAGTAGTGCAATATATATAAATAAGTGTTTAGCAAAATATATTAATACATATTCTGAAGGACTCTTTGGGGTAATGCAATGCGAGGTAAACATATATACTTGTTCAATTCTAATTAAATATGATTGTAAAAAAACTGATTTTAATACTATCAAAGATAATTTATCTTCTGTAATTAATGCAACTTCAAAAAACAAAAAAGAGCTATTAAACAATTATAGTATTTACTATAAAACTTTAGAGAAGAAAAACGTTTCGAGAAATAAATTTCTAGCTTTTAGTTTATTATACATTTTCTTCAAAACGAAACAAATTTCTTTTGGAAAATTTTCCTTAAGTAGAAATATACTTGTATTTGAACTAGCATCTTTAGTAACTATTATAGGAGGGTATCCTTTATTTAGAAAAATATTTAAACAATCTACTCGTAGTATATCATCTGAGTCAGAAATAATTCTAAATATGGTAGCTGTTTCCTTTACTATTTCCAGAGAGAGTAGTAAGGGTGTATTAGTATTAGTTCTTAAGCACATGAACAATTACATAAAGCTAGCTTCAGATGTAGCATGTATGAGAACGTTAAACTGTAATATGTCGCGAACATCTGGTATGGCGTGGCTAATTCGGAATAATCAACAGGAGATATTGCTAAACGTTAAAAATTTAAAGATTGAGGATATAATAGTTATACATAAAGGAGAATTAATACCAGTTGATGGTGAAATAATTGAAGGAAAAGCTTCTATAAGCAGCTTATATCTTACAGGGCAACCTATTATTAATGATGTAAATATTGGTAACAAAGTATATGAAGGAATTATACTTATGGAGGGCGAACTAAAAGTTAAGGTAACCAAAGTGCCAGAAGAATATAACAAAACAAATCTTTCATTAAATGATCTTAATGTTACTTCAAAGCTTAATGTATATGAAAAGATTATTACACCGGTTTCTATATTAATGGCTACAGTGAATTTTCTTTTTACGGGTAATATATTAAATGCTTTAGGAGTATTACTTGTGTGTACGCCATCCGCAAGTAGAACTGCTTTAAACTCTGGAATCAAAAATTATGTAACAGCGCTAAGTAAGCAAAATATATATTTAAGAAATCCGGAATGTATTGAAAGTATTAGTAATGCCACTCAAGTTGTATTTGATAAAACAGGCACACTTACACAAGGAAATATGGATATAGTACGTGTTGATTCTTTGGATAATAACTATAGTAGAGATGAGATCTTAAGTATTTGCTCAGAATGTGAAGTAGACAGTTATCATGCGGTTGCACTATCATTTAAAGCAGCTGTGCATAGTACAAATATGAATAGTACGAATAAAGTTAAAGATATTATTAAAATCCCATCAAAAGGAGTAGAAGCCTATTATAATCACCAAAAAGTATTAATAGGGGGGTTAGATTTTATAAATGAAAATGGCGTGGACATATCTAATGCATCTTATATATTAGAAGAATACAAGCAAATGCATTATAAAACAATAATTTTATGCATAAATGATAATGTTACTGGTTTATTTGCAATGCAAGATATTATAAGGCCTAGTTCAATTGAACTTGTAAAAAAGTTAAGATATATAGGAGTGAAGGATATTTATTTGCTTACTGGTGATGACTTTGTTGTGGCAGCAGACGTTTCTAAGAAACTATCCATAGATGAAGGTAATGTATTTAGTAACTATAATTATAGTCAAAAGGAGACATTTATTAAAGAACATAAAAATAATGGCAATATTATAATGGTTGGCGATGGAATAAATGATGAAAGGGCAATGAGAGCATCGGATGTAAGTGTGAGTTTTTCAAATAATGCTTGTGATAAACTTAAATTACAATCAGATTGTATAATTTTTGAAGATGATATGATAAAACTCACAGATTTGATCCTAATATCAAATAAATCGATTAAACAAATAAATAATAGCATAACAATGTCACAAGTTTATAATTTGTTATTTGGGACGCTAGCTTTTTTTCAATATTTTGATGCATTTACAGCAAAATCTCTTAATACTATGAACTCACTAATGGTACTTTTGATAAATGAGAGAATCAGATGGACAAAAGCAAACAATTTTGGCGGTGAGAACACTTACAATAAACAGAAAGAAGTGACATAAAAAATGTTTGAGCCTAAATGTAATTGAGTATAAAAATATTTTAAATACACAATATATGATTAAGGAAATAATATGTCTTTGGCATGTCATCATTTTGATGGGTGTCATGTACTATTTAAAGGAGGAGTAATTATGGCAGGTCGTGAAGGATCAGGTACTGTTGCTTTAGGTACAGTTGTAACAGGAGTGGGTGCAGTAATGGTAGCAATGGAGATGGTACCAATGATTGCAGCAGGCGTAGTTGGTTTTGGAGCAGCACATATAGTGCTTGGGGCTATTGATTTAGCTGGAAACAAGAACAAGGAACAAGGCACAAACTAAAATATATTATTAAATCTAACACTGTTACAAAAGTATATAAATATTTTTGTAACAGTGTTTTTCATTTAATTCACATCTTTATGTTTAACCATAAGATAACGAAATCTTAACACAATCTAAATTACAATTACATGAGTTTGTAATAATATATAATTAAAAGGCGGTGTATAATATGATAGTTAATAGTCACATACTTATGTCTCAAATTTTATATAAACACATTTCAAATAATATGAATTTCAAATTAAACAGAGTAACATTTGCTTATGGTAATATAAAACCAGATCTTAATAATAAGGACATTAATTGCGGGCATACACTAGATGAAAGTTTATACAAAGTTAATAAATATTCAGAAAAACTGATGAGTGAAAATATTTCAATTAAAGAATTTTCAAAATCTTTAGGGGTAATCTGTCACTTTTCATGTGATTACTTTTGTTTATATCACAGGGAGGGTAATGAAAAAAAAGGTGCTTTTGAACATCTGGCTTATGAAACTGTTTTGCATGTGAAATTGTTAACTCTTCTTTTAAGGGGTAAGCTAAAACTTAAGAATCATGAAATTCTCGAAGAAAGCGTAGAAAATATAGCACTAAGTATGGAAAAAAAATATAAAGCAGAGGCAAAGAGCTTAACAAAAGATATAACATGTGCCTTATCTGGAGCACTTCAAATTTCAGAATTAATAGTATGTTCAAGTCAACTGCATTATCAACAAAAATCACTTAATATACCATCAAAATATCAATTAAATTAAGTAATATATGGTTTTATTTAAACTGAACTGCATTCACGTAATGACTGAATTTAATATTGGGTTTGTGGGTTTATACTCTAAAAGAGATATTTCCAAATTCAAATTAAAAATATTTAATTATTATGTGAAGTTGAGTGCCAAATAATTTATTTGAAAGTAAGTTTTGACATTCAACCTTTTATAATAAATTAATAGTCATAAAAATAAATTCTGCAGTATAAAATATTATTAGACAAACTTTAATTGACTTATAATTTATCGAATAATTATCTCGCTTTTGATAACATGTCTACATTTAAGAATGATTTTTTGTGGTATAATGTAGACTGTTAAAGAAATAAGGAGGGTTATCAATGGCAATACTTACATCTATTAAAGACGCTTTAAATGCAAAGCAATATAAAACGGAGATTGAAAAATTAATCGAGGAAAATAAAAATTTGAAATATATAAAACTAACTCCAACTCAAATGGGAATGAGTCGGATTTTATCTAAAACTAAAGAACTTGAGGCTGAGCTTGAAGAATATGATAAACTGATTTTAACAAAAACAAAAGCTATAGAGGAACTCAATATAGAATATGGTAATCAAGCTACATATCAAACAAAAGAATTTGAAGAGAAATCTGATGAATATGATCGTAAAATTGAATTAAAAGATAAGGAACTTGAGGATAAGACAATTGAAAATGATAATATAATTGAAAGTAAAAGTAAAGAATATGATGATTTAATTGACTTAAAAGCTAAAGAACTTGAAAATAAATCATCAGAATATGATAATTTAATAAACGGTAAGAAGGAAGAGTATGACAATCTAATTGAACTAAAAGGTAAAGAACTTGAAGATAAATCATCAGAATATGACGAATTTATTGAAAGTAAAAGTAAAGAATACGAAGATATTTTTAAACAAAAGGCTATTGAACTTGAGCAGAAGTCCAGTGAATATGCTGTTTTAATAGAGAGTAAGACTAAATCTATTGAGGAACTTAACTTAGAATATAATAATACGAAAATTTCTGTAGAGAATTTAAAATCTCAAATAATTACTTTAGATGGTGATGTATTGATGCAAAGTTTTGGTATTTATAAATCAGAGTATAATTTAATGAATTCAGTGAAATGTTCTACTATGCTTGAGGAGATAAGGGAAAAGCAAGTGGATATGATTAAATCTAAAGAAGCAATAGAATTTAAGCGATGGATTATTGATGGAAATATAAATGAAGATAATCAATTAGCAGGAGATATGACTGATGATATGATTAAACTAGTTGTTAGAATTTTTAATGATGAGTGTGATTCTATAATTAATAAGGTGAAATTTAGTAATATTGAAGCAATAGAAAAAAGAATAAAAAAATTCTTTGAAGATTTAAATAAGCTTGGGAATATAACACAAGTTAAAATATCACCTAAATATTTTAGTACTAAATTAGAAGAGCTTTATCTTTCGTATGAATATAAATTAAAAGATCAAGAAGAAATGGAAGAAGAAACTGAAATTACTGAATAATACAATAAATGAGGTACCGGCTGTTGATGGAGAAATCAATGGTCTTTTTTTGTGAAATAAATTAGGACTTTTTACCAATCGTGCTTATTAAATTAAACTATTCGAGTGCTATAATAAGATTGGGGTGATAAAAATATGTCAAGAAAATATTTGAAGGTGTCTTTTTTCACAATCTTAGGTATCGTTTTAGTAGGGGCCGGAGTATTTATATTCACTGTTTATGCAAAAGTTGATAATGCAACTAAAACCTTTGATACATATAAGAGTATGTGGGTAAAGCAGGATTGTAATTGCTAGTTCTTTTTTATTTAGGTCTTCTTTATATATTTATGGATATTATTAGTTAATAAACAAAATAATGAATTTTTAAACAAATTATCATGTTCAAAAGTTAAATATTATGTTACATTAAATATGTTAGAGATTTTATTATAAATACTAATAGTGATTTTAGACAAGGAGGATAAATATGGAATTAGAAATGAAGTTTCAAAAATTAAAGGATAGTATTCGAGGTTTGGGTAGTGTAGCAATAGCATATTCAGGAGGTGTTGATAGCACTTTTCTACTAAAAGTAGCAGCAGATGTTTTAGGTAATAAAGTTATAGCAATTACTGCAAAGTCAACAACTTACCCTGAAAGAGAATTTAAGGAAGCTGTCAAATATATTGGAGACATTGGAGCAAAACATATAGTTATAATTTCAGAGGAATTAGAAATTGAAGGATTTGCTAAAAATCCTATTGATAGATGTTATTTTTGTAAAAAAGAACTTTTTTCGAAAGTTAGAAAAGTTGCTGATGATAATAATATTAACGCAGTGCTTGATGGTTCTAATGCTGATGATGTTTCAGATTATAGACCGGGAATGAAGGCAGCAAATGAATTAAAAGTTATTAGCCCATTAAAGGATGCTGGACTTACAAAAGATAATATAAGAGAATTATCAAAAAGGCTAGGATTACCAACTTGGAACAAACCAGCATTTGCATGTTTATCATCAAGATTCCCATATGGTAACGAGATAACAGTTGAAAAATTAAGTATGGTTGAAAGAGCAGAACAATTTTTACTTGATTTAGGATTTAGACAGATAAGAGTAAGGCATCATGGAGATATAGCAAGAGTAGAAGTTAATGTTGAGGAAAGAAGTAAATTTTTCAACATAGAAATGATGGATAAGGTCGCAAATGAATTAAAAAGCATTGGGTTTAAATATGTTACCCTTGATTTGCTAGGATATAGAACTGGAAGTATGAATGAAGTACTTAGTGAGAAAGAAAAGAATTCAGTAAAAGCCCTTGATTAAAATCAAGAGCTTTTTTACTTATTTGAACTTTGTTTTACAAGAGTTAACCATTGTTCTTAATCAATAGGTAGAAGTTTTGGTAAGGTGTTTGCTCCATGAGGCATTATATAAGTTTTTAAATTTTTGCCTTTCTCTGCGTAGGTTAAGTTTAAGGCCTCATCTATTGTTTTAACTATTTTAATCCCAGTATTTTTGAAAAATTTAGGATCTAAATTTGATACCACAATCAGATTGAAATTGTGTGCAGTTTCACAAGAGAGACATCCCACATGTTTTGATATGGTGTAACGCTCTCTTAATGATTTCTCTCGATCTAGCAAGCTATTGTAGTTAGCAAGTATCGCCCTAATATCATCATCACCACCAAGTCCTTCACTACATTCTGTTAATGCAATAATAGTCCCTCCGATTTTTGCTGCTTCTCTTGAATTCATAAGAAGTTTTGAAGATTGATAAAAATTAATATCTTTAGGATAACCACCGGCGGTTGCTATTACTAAATCAGCTTTTTCTTTTATATATGCACAGTCAGACTCATCAACATATTTTCTTCCTTGTGTGTGGGCCTTAATGCAATCTCCTGCAACTGCCGCAGATATATTTCCATGACTGTCCATGATTACATTGAACATAAAACTTGGCTTTACAAAAGCACATGCTTCTTCCATATCTAAATGTACAGGGTTATTTATTATATTTCCACATCTAATTTCGTCGCGAGTTCCTTCTCCCAAACTTTTATTAAGTGAAAGACCATGATTTGCCATTATTGTTTCATATGATGCAATTCCTGGTAGAATTGATTTTTTTCCACCAGACCATCCTACTAGAAAATGATATACTATTCCTCCAGCAATTATAATATGGTCGCATTCCATGGCCTTTTTATTAATGGATACAGGTGTTCCAAAGCTAGTTTTACCTAGATAAACTAAATTATCTTTATCTCTACAATCATGATCAATTATATTATATTTACCGTAAAGGGTGTCCCCTAGTAATTGTTTGTATTCATTTTCGGTTTGTTTTCTATGAGAACCAGTAGCGCTAATAAATAATATATCTTCATCAACTATACCAACTTTTGTAAGTTCAGCCACAATGAATGGAAGATATAAGGATGATTTTTGCCATGCCCTAGTAATATCTGGTATAACAATACAAATTTTTTCACCTGCATGTACTATTTCACTAAGTTTAGGACTTGATATAGGATTTTGTAACGCTTCTTTTATTACTTCTTCTTCAGTTTTAGAACTTGTTGAAGGGGTATTATCAAGTACTCCAATAACATCTTTTTCGTTAATGGAAAACTTAACAGTGCCTCTTCCTTGTTTTAATTCAAACTCTCTCATGATTATTTCCTCCCGTATTTTCTCTTTCTATACATTAAACATGAAATTTTAAATTATGTCAATGGAGGTCTTAGTTAAATTCTATTCAAGCAGAAGCATTGACAATTATTTTCGGGAGTAATATACTAAGGACTAATAACTTTAATTATGTAATTATTCTGATTATTAATGTAATTATAGCTACTTTCTATTTATGAGGGTAGTTTTTCATACATGAAAATATAAAATGAATATATATAAACTACTTTATAAGGAAGTGAAGTATGCCGAAATTAAGTGATAGAACAGCCTTTTTTACTGAATCTATAATTAGAAAAATGACAAGGATCTCAAATGAGTATAATGCAGTAAATCTTTCACAAGGTTTTCCAGATTTTGCGCCTCCTAAAGAGTTGTTAAATTCTTTAAGTGAGGTTGCGCACAAAGGTCCTCATCAATATGCTGTAACTTGGGGCGCACAGAATTTTAGAGAAGCCTTAGCTAAAAAGCAGTCAAAATTTATGGGGATAAGTATTGACCCTAATAAAGAAATTGTTGTAACTTGCGGAAGTACGGAAGCAATGATGGTAGCGATGATGAGTGTTTGCAATCCGGGTGATAAGGTTATAGTTTTTTCACCGTTTTATGAGAACTATACTGCAGATGCTATTTTATCAGGAGCAGAACCTATATTTGTTTCGCTAAGGCCACCTAGTTTCAATTTTAAAGTTTTAGAATTAGAAGCAGCTTTTAAACAAAATCCTAAAGCTCTTATACTTTGTAATCCATCAAACCCAACTGGAAAAGTATTTACTTATGCTGAACTTAAAATCATAGCTGATTTAGCAGAAAAATATGATGTTTTTGTAATTACTGATGAAGTTTATGAACATATAATCTATGCTCCATATAAGCATACTTATTTTGCATCGCTTCCGAATATGTTTGATCGTACAATTTCTTGTAGTTCTCTATCGAAAACCTATTCAATTACTGGGTGGAGATTGGGTTATATTATAGCGCCAGAAAAGATTGTTGATGTTGCAAAAAAAGTTCATGATTTTCTACAGTTGGTGCAGCCGCACCACTTCAAGAAGCAGCCGTTACAGCCTTAAATTTTGAAGACGCTTATTATAATGGACTGCAGAAGGTTTATACTGATAAGAGAAATCTATTTTTAAAAGGCCTTGATGACATAGGATTAACATATACAACTCCACAAGGGGCTTATTATATAATGGTTGACGTATCAGAATTTCGAGTAAAAAATGATATAAAATTTTGTGAGTGGTTAGCAAAAGAGGTTGGTGTAGCAGCAGTTCCTGGTTCAAGTTTTTTTAAAGAAGATGTACATCATTTAATTAGACTTCATTTCGCTAAGAAGTCGCACACGTTAGAAGAGGCTCTTAATCGGCTCTCGTCGCTAAAAGCTAAGGCAAAAGGAATTCAGTTATAAACATTATAAGCAGAAACAGTAATCCAGAAATATTTTTCTAATATTTCAAAACTATATACTAATTAACATATATATGGTAAACTGTATTTATGTTAATCGTTTACTGAAGGGAAAATGGAAATTATGAATAGCACAATAAATAAACCAACTATCAAGGATGTTGCAAAAAAAGCTAATGTCTCAGTAGCTACTGTTTCTAGAATACTTAATGATCTAGGTGGCTATTCTGAGGAAACAAGGGAAAAGGTAACTACTGTAGTAGAAAATATGGGATATCGTAGAAATGCCATTGCTAGAAATTTGAAGACAAAAACTAGCCATACTATAGGTGTATTGTTACCGAAGGTTGAAACTACTTTTTATGTGGAAATTTTAAATGGCATAGAGGAGATGTCACATAAGAATAATTATAGCGTTTTTATTTGTAATACAGGTGCTAGTTGCCATTTAATGCCTTATTATCTAGATGTATTATCCGAAAGACAGGTAGATGGTATTATTGTATGTAGTCTATCGCCTAAAGATGTGTATGACAAAAATATTATAGACACTAAAATACCTTGTATACTTGTATCAACATTTTCTCCTCGTTTTACTATTCCATATATTAAAGTTGATGACTTTCAAGCGGCTTACGCGGCTACTAGTTATTTAATAGAAAATGGTCATACTAAAATAGCAATGATAGGTGGAGAAAAAGAGGACCCCATTGCTGGTATATCTCGTGTGGAAGGATATAGACAAGCACTAAAACAGTATAATCTTACTATTGATGAATCTCTTATAAAACATGGTGGTTTCAGTTTTAAAGGAGGTAAATGTTCTATGGAGGCACTTTTAAATGAAAACAAAAAATTTACTGCAATTTTTGCGGCTTGTGATGATATTGCAGTTGGTGCAATGTTCATAGCCCATAAAAGAGGTATTTTAATTCCAGAGGATTTATCTATAATAGGGTATGATAACACGAAAGTATCAGAAATGTCTTATCCACCGTTAACTACTATATCTCAACCATCATATGAGATGGGTCAAAAATCAGTTGAAATGTTAATTAAAACCATTACAACTAATAAAAAAAGTGAGAGTATAATAATGCCTTTTGAAATTATTGAAAGGGAAAGTGTTAAAAAACTTTGATAGTTTTTTATACTGTTTACGTAATCGATTAACCTATTGGTTATAAGCAGTATAATTAATATAGATATTATCAACAAAAATTTAGGGGGGTATAAAATGAATAAAAATTCAAAAACTTTATTATCACTAGTGCTTACGGTAGCATTAGGTTCTTCTTTATTAGTAGGTTGTTCATCATCAGATAGTAGTTCTAGTGCTTCTGGTAAAGTTAAATTAGAGGTGTTCTCCAACAAACCAGAAAATAAACCTATATATCAAGAAATGATTAAAGATTTTCAAGCTAAAAATCCCAATATTCAAATAGTGCTTAACGCTCCACCAGATTCAGGAACAGTTTTAAAAACAAGACTTACTAAAAATGATATGCCTGATATATTAAGTATGGGTGGTGACAATTTATACGGTGAGCTTGCAACTAATGGTGTTCTTCTAGACCTTAGTAAGGAAAGCTTTATGAGTAATATACAGCCAGCTTACACCAAGCAAATGAGTGATCTTTTAACAAATGGAGATAAAAACGCATATGGAGTACCTTATGCAACAAATGCTGGTGGAGTTTTGTATAACAAAGAAAAATTTGAAAAGCTAAGTTTGCAAATTCCAAAAACTTGGGATGAATTTATTACGCTTTCGAAAAAAATACAGACTAGTGGTGAGACTCCATTTTATCTAACACTTAAAGATGCTTGGACAGGTATGTGTTTCTGGAATACACTAGCTTCAGATATTGCTCCAAAAACATTTCTTGCTGATAGAAAGGCTGATAAAACTACATTTACAACTACTCATTCAGAGATAGCAGATAAAATGCTTGAAATTATTAAATATGGGCAAAAAGATATATATGGAATGGGATACAACGATGGCAACAAAGCTTTTGCGCAAGGAAAATCAGTAATGTATCTTCAAGGTAATTGGGCAATTGCCGATATTAAAAAAATAAATCCTAGTATAAAACTAGGAATGTTTGCATTACCTGCAACTAATGATATAACTAAAAATAAGATTACTTCAGGTGTGGATGTATTGCTAGCAATAACAAAAAATTCTAAATATCCTGCAGAAGCTAAAAAATTTATTGAATACATGTTACAAAAGGAAAATTCACAAAAATATATAACTAATCAATTTGCATTTTCAGCTGTTAAAGATGTTGTACAAAAGGATGAAAGTGTTACAGATTTAGCAGCTAACTTTAAAAAAGGAGAGATTGCAAGTTTTCCTGATCACTATTATCCAACTGGTTTGGATACAGCCTCAATTGTGCAAGGCTTTCTTAATAAAAAAGACAAAGTAGCTTTTTTAAAGAAGCTTGATACAGAGTATGATAAAAATAATAAAAAGTAGATATTAATTAATTATAGAGAAATAATGTAGAAGTTATTTCTCTATAATATAACTGTTATATGGTCAATTATTGCAGTAGAAAAGGAGAGTGAATTAATTGAAAAAGAACAAGAAAATGGCTTTTTATATTATGACAATTCCTGCATTGATATTATTCTTCACCTTTCATACCCTACCATTAATAAAAGGAATCTTTTATAGCTTTACTGATTGGAATGGATATAGTGATTGGAAGTTTATAGGCTTTAAAAATTTTATAAATGTATTTCAAGATGATACTATCAGAAATGCTTACGGCTTTACCTTTAAATTCGCAATACTTACAACTATAATTGTTAACGTTATAAGTTTAGCTATAGCCATTGCTTTAAATTCAGCTATTAAATTTAAGAATGCTTTAAGGGCTATATATTTTCTACCCAATATACTAGGAGTCTTAATTGTTGGGTATATATTTAATTATGTATTTGCTCAATTATTACCACAGTTTGGTACATACTTGAATATTCCTATTTTAAGTTCTAATATACTTGGAAATCCAGATCTTGCTTGGCTTGGTATAGTATTTGTGGCATCATGGCAGTCGATAGCCTTTAGTACTATAATATATATTTCAGGACTTCAAACTATTGACCAAGATATTTATGAAGCAAGTGATATTGATGGGGCAAATAAATGGCAAACCTTTAGGAAAATAACCTTTCCATTGATAGCCCCTTTTTTTACAATAAACATGGTATTAAGTTTAAAAGGTTCTTTAATGGTATTTGACCAAATTATTGCAATGACTGGTGGAGGACCTGGTAATGCCACTCAATCAATTTCTTACGTTATTTTTCATTTTGGATTTTCAGGGGGTAATTTTGCATACCAATCAGCAAATGCTGTACTTTATTTTATTGTAATTGTAGCAATATCACTTTTTCAATTGAAAGTACTTGCAAAACGGGAGGTTGATTTATAATGAAGAAAAAGAAAACTAGTTTGGTTCTTACTTTAATGATGATAATCTTAGCATCAATATTTATATTATTTCCGCTATACATTCTAATAAGCACTGCATTAAAATCACCTCAAGATATGATTAATTCTACACTTTCATTACCTACGAAATTTCATTTTGATAATTTTACGCAGGCAATCAAAATAACTAATTTTTTTGATGCATTTGGAAATAGTGCAGTAATAACATGTGTCTCTGTGCTATTTATTATACTTTCAAATTCAATGGTATCTTATGCAATAGCAAGAAATAGGGAAGTAAGGTTCTTTAATATTCTTTACTGTTATTTTGTAAGTGCTATGTTTGTACCATTTCAAATAATAATGTTACCACTGGTAAAACAAGTAAGTTCATTTCAACTAGATAATATACCAGGGATTATAGTTCTATATATCGTTTATGGACTACCCTTTAACATTTTCTTGTACGTAGGATATTTAAAGTCACTTCCTAAGTCGCTTGAAGAGGCCGCTACTATAGATGGCGCTTCAATTTGGCAAATATTTTTCAAGATAATATTTCCACTATTAAAACCAATAAATGCTACTATAGGAATATTAGCATTTTTAGGAACCTGGAATGACTTTATGCTTCCACTTATTATATTAAGTAAACCTGTCCAGGCAACATTACCCCTAGTACAGTATGTTTTTCAAGGACAATTTAGCACAAATTATAATTTAGCTTTTGCATCTTATCTCTTAGCCTTAGCACCAATTATAATAGTGTATATATTTGCTCAGAGATTTATTATAAGTGGTGTTACTAATGGAGCTATAAAACAATAGAAAGAAGGAGATTTTATGAATAAATATTGGTGGAAAGAAAGTATAGTTTATCAAATTTACCCAAGAAGTTTTAAAGATAGTGATGGAGATGGCATCGGAGATTTGAGAGGAATAATTAAAAAACTTGATTATCTTAAGGAACTTGGAGTTGATGTATTATGGTTATCTCCTGTTTATGAATCTCCAAATGACGATAATGGTTACGATATAAGTAACTACCAGGGAATAATGAAAGAATTTGGAACAATGAAAGATTTTGATTTATTGCTTTCAGAGGCACATATCAGAAAAATAAAGATAATGATGGATCTTGTTATAAATCACAGCTCTGATGAGCATCAATGGTTTATTGAAAGTAAAAAATCTAAAACAAATAAATATAGGGATTATTACATTTGGAGAGACGGAAAAGATGGATTACCGCCAAATAATTGGGGAGGTTGTTTTGGTGGTTCTGCTTGGGAATTAGATCTTCAATCTGAAATGTATTACCTGCACCTATTTTCAAAAAAACAACCGGATTTAAATTGGGAAAACGGAAATCTAAGGAATGAAGTTTTTGGTATGATGAAGTGGTGGTTAGAAAAAGGAATTGATGGTTTTCGTATGGATGTTATCAACATGATTGGAAAAGATCAAAACTATCCTGATAGTATAATTAATGGAATTAGCACCTATGCTGATCCAGGTAATTTCAGTAGAAATCATCCAAAAGTTCATGATTATTTACGAGAAATGAATAAAGAAGTATTAAGTAAGTATGATATCATAACGGTTGGTGAAGCACCAGGTGTGACACCTTCGCAAGCTATTGAATATGTTGGGGAAGATAGAAATGAACTAAATATGGTGTTTGAATTTGAACATATGAGTGTGGGTGATGGACCCGAAGGAAAATGGGGCAAAACAACTTTTGACCTTGGTGAATTTAAAACCATTATGTCAAAATGGCAAAACAAACTTGAGGGTAAAGGTTGGAATAGTCTTTATTTAAATAACCATGACCAACCAAGAATGGTTTCTCGTTTTGGAAATGACAATAGATATAGAATTGAATCTGCTAAAATGTTAGCTACTTTTCTTCATATGCTTACAGGTACTCCATATATTTATCAAGGTGAGGAAATAGGTATGACTAATGTGAAATTTGATAGCATTAATGATTATAAAGATATCGAAACTCTAAATGCTTATAAAGATTTTACTAAAAGTAGTAAAAAAAGTCATAATGAGATTATGGATGCTATTTATAAAAGGGGTAGAGATAATGCAAGAACACCATTTCAGTGGAACGACAAAAATAATGCAGGTTTTACTGATGGGACTCCATGGATAAAGGTAAATCCAAACTACAAATATATTAATGCAGAGTCGCAATTAGAGGATGAAAATTCAATCTTTAATTATTATAAAAAACTTATAATGTTACGAAAGAGACATGAAATAATTGTATATGGAGATTATAATTTAATTTTAGAAGATAACAAGGATATTTATGCATATACAAGAAAATTTAATGACGAACTGTTGTTAGTAATATGTAATTTTTGTGAAAATATTGTTCGATTTTCGATCCCTAATAGCATAAAATATGATCATAAAAAACTTCTAATATCAAATTATATAGTATTTACCGAATCAATAGAAAAAATTATGCTTAAACCTTATGAAGCAAGAGTATACCTATTAAAAAATAAATGATAATATAGTTTTAATAGATAGTTTTTATTATAGTAAGAAAGTTATGGTCTAAAGCTTATAAAGAGGACTGTAACTTTCTGTTTTTTATAAACTAAAACTTGCTTGTAAAAAGCAATATATGAGAAGTATTGAGCAATTCATGGGGAGCAATTAAACTTGAAATGTTATAAAATAGTAAATGTAAACGATAGATAATTAAAAAACTAGTCCAATATATTTTAATGAGAAAGGGTGCGATTGTATGGAAAAGAAATTAAGAGTTGGAATAATAGGATGTGGTGGCATAGCTAATGGAAAACATATGCCGAGCTTAGCTAAGATATCAGAAATAGAAATGGTTGCTTTTTGCGATATAATAATTGAGAAAGCAGAAGTTGCTGCAAAAGAATATGGAAGCGCGGGAGCAAAGGTTTATGTAGATTATAAAGATCTTCTAAAAGATGATACTATTGACGTTGTTCATGTGTGTACTCCTAATAGGTCACATAGTGTTATAACAATTGATGTATTGGAAGCTGGTAAACACGTTATGTGTGAAAAACCAATGGCAAAAACATCTCTTGAGGCAAGAAAAATGTTAGAGGCTGCAAAGAGAACAGGTAAAAAACTTACGATTGGTTATCAAAATAGATTTAGAGCAGATTCTAGATATCTTAAAACAACATGTGAAAATGGTGATTTTGGTGAGATATATTTTGCAAAGGCACATGCTATAAGAAGAAGAGCAGTTCCAACTTGGGGAGTATTTTTAAATGAATTTGAGCAAGGTGGAGGACCATTAATCGATATTGGAACTCATGCTTTAGATTTAACTCTTTGGATGCTTGATAATTATAGGCCTAAGTATGTTGTGGGAAATGTATATCATAAGCTTAGTAAAAAAGAAAATGCTGCTAATGCATGGGGTCCATGGGATCCAAGCAAATTTACAGTAGAAGATTCTGCATTTGGGTTCATTACTATGGAGAATGGTGCTACTATAGTTATTGAATCGAGTTGGGCATTAAATAGCCTAGAAGTTGGAGAAGCTCAAACAAGCCTATGTGGAACTGAGGGTGGGGCTGACATGACTGATGGTCTTAGAATAAATGGAGAAAACTTAGGTAGATTATATGAAACTAAAGTAGATTTTGCTTCTAATGGAGTTGCATTTAATGAAGGAATTTCTGAAGAACCAGCAGATGTTGAAGCTAGATCTTGGATTGATTGTATTTTATATGATAAGGAGCCAATAGTAAAACCTGAACAAGCGTTAGTTGTTACAGAAATTCTAGAAGCAATATATGAGTCTTCGAAAACAGGAGAGCCTGTTTATTTAAATAAATAATAAATAAAGGTTGGTGTAAATTATGAGTTTACCAATAGCACTTCAATTATATAGTATTAAAGATGAAACAGAGAAAAATTTTTCTCTTGCATTAAAGAAAGTATCTCAAATAGGGTATAGCGGGGTAGAATTTGCTGGATATGGTGGGTTATCAAGTTCAAATCTTAAGGCATTGCTTGATGAGTTAGGTCTTAAAGTTTGTGGAAGTCATGTGAGTTTAGATGAATTAACAAATAACATTGATAAAGTTATAGAATATAGTTTAGAAATCGGTAATCCTTATATAATATGTCCTTATGCCACATATAAAAATAAGGAGGATTATGAGAAGATGGCAGAAACACTTAATGTTTTAGCCATAAAGTGCAGTGAAAAGGGAATACTTCTAGGTTATCATAATCATGGACATGAATTTCAAAAGTTTAACGGAGAATATGGATTAGATATTATATATAAAGAAACTAATGCAAAACTTGTGAAAGCCGAAATAGATACTTATTGGGTAAAACATGCAGGGCTCGACCCAGTTGACTATATAAAAAAACATGCAGGTCGTTGTGACCTTATTCATATAAAAGACATGGAAATAATAGATGGAGAAAAACGTTCAACTGAAGTTGGAAATGGGATTATGGATATTAAATCTATAATAATGGAATCTGAAAAACAAGGGTCTAAATGGCTTATTGTTGAACAAGAATTTTTTAATAAACCAACTCTCGAAAGTGTAGAAATTGGATTTAAAAATTTAAAAAAATTAGTCGAGGAGGGTATTTAATATGTATATAGGATTGTTAACTGGTTGTCTTGGTGGGATTCCTCTAAAGTATAAGGCAAAGTGGGCAAGTGAGCATGGTTTTAAAGCTTTAGAACTTTCTTGTTGGCCAAGGACTAACAGCCGCGATTATTCAGGAAGTGAGATAGATGTAGCTAATTTTACAAAGTGTGAAGCGGAAGAAATAAAGTTATATTTCAAAGAATATGGACTTACAATATCTTCAATTGCTTATTATGATAACAATTTAGATAGAGATCCTAAAAAAAGAAAATTCATAAATAATCATTTTAAAAAATGTGTTGATGCGGCTGAGCTATTAGGTGTCACATCTGTTGGAACATTTATTGGAAAAAATATAGATAAATCTTTAGAGGAAAACTTCGATGAGTTTGAAGTGGTATTTAAAGATTTGGTTAAATACGCAGAAGATAAGGGAATAAAGGTAGTAATTGAAAATTGTCAAATGAACGGATGGCAAGAAAAAGGAGTACCAGGAACTATTTCATTTACACCAGAGCTATGGAGAGAAATGTTTAGAAGAGTTCCAAATAAGAATTTTGGATTAAATTACGATCCCTCTCATTTACATGCAATGCTAATTGACTATATAACTCCAGTAAAGGAATTTAAGAATAGAATATTTCATGTGCATGCAAAAGATGCTGAAGTGTTTGAAGCTAAATTAAGAACTTATGGTATATTTGATAAACAGTTAAATGTAAATAATGAGGATTTTGGATATTGGAGATACAGAATGCCTGGACTTGGAGACATTAATTGGGGGAAGTTAATTAATGAACTAAAAGAAATTGGATATGATGGCGTAGTAAGTATAGAACATGAGGATCCTCTTTATGAAGGTAGTGAAGAAAAGGTTAAAGAAGGACTACAAATTGGAATAGATTATCTTGAAAAATTAATATAGAGTTATTTAGGAGATGTCGATATGAAAATATTAAAAGTAGCTATTATTGGGTGTGGGAATATATTTCCCATGCATGCCCAATCTATAAAAGAAGTTGAAAATGCACAAATTAT
>Ga0209123_1001216_pt1 | contig 26489 bp, 19 predicted proteins | sample BarGraIncu00431A_FD_184500 | JGI IMG/M metagenome (GOLD analysis project Ga0209123, IMG submission 184500) | Arctic peat soil microbial communities from Barrow, Alaska, USA - Barrow Graham LP Incubations 004-31A (SPAdes) (version 2) | ecosystem: Environmental > Terrestrial > Soil > Wetlands >...
TCATAAACAAAAGTGCAAATCTCCGGACTTTCTTTGCCAAGGTTTAGTGCATGTTCTGTATAAGCTGCTATGCCCTTGAGACCATATATAATCATCTCGCGAAGGGAACGGACATCCTCATTTTCGGTGGACAGTACACCAATACTTGCCGCCTTTACAAGCATAGCTTCTACGGTATCCGCATGAAAGCTCGCGGCATCGTGCAGATCACTTGCGGTAACGGTTTTCTTCAATTCATTTCTTAGAGAAAGAATTTTTTCAATCTGTGCTTCGATTGCTGCATCATCAAAGTTGGCGTTAGTTATGGTCATGAATAAACTATTCAGCACCTGATGATTGACAGCTTGTAGATTGGCGGCATCAAACTTACCTTTCACTACAATGTCTGATACACCCTTTAGTGTGTAGATCAGTAAATCCTGTAATTTGGCAACTTCTTCGGTCTTACCGCACACTCCGCGGACTTCGCAACCGGTTCCTTTGGCTGCTTCCTGACATTGATAACAAAACATACTCATATTAAATTTCCTCCAAAATATTAATCAAATATTGCCAACCATTTTAATAAAGTCAATTTTTTTAGCTTTTCGGAGCAGGCGCCTTTACGACAATCAACTCTACTGTCTCATCATGCAGATTAGTAACATCCATTTTTGTTTGAAACGGGATTTTCAGAAGAGTTCCGGCCTCATATTCATGAATTTCCTGTTCGTTAAGGCCGATAGAGAGCTTCCCGCGAACAACGGTCATATACACGTTCGAATTGGAAAAATGTTCCGGCAGACCCTCGCCTTTGTTAAACACCATGTGTAGATAATGAATATTTTCATCAAACATAACTTTTTCAACTGCTTTTTTATTGCCAACATACAGTTTAAATATTTGCTCAACCATAATGGAATACCTCCTAAATATTTTATCACATGTTGAAATTGATTGTATTTAATATACTAACAACGCCATCATTTATCTGTTGTAATTACAACAGACGAGCCAGTTACGCTACTATTTTTTAATAGTGACGCTGGCAGCAGTTTACTTTATGGAGCGAACCAATTTTTCATTGGTTTGTAATTCTTCAAAATAGAGCCGTTTAAATTCAAGCTATTTCGAATCGTCGTGCGAATGCCATTTGCGCAGTAGGTTGCTGGGCGCAATCTCTTTGATCCATTCATCAATCTTGCCTTTGGCCTTGCTGGTTCCCCGGGGCCAAAGCCGGTCCACCAGAATCCTGTAACCATCACTCTCTTCGTAGAAATCGTACGCGCGTTTCAACTTGATCATCTTTCGCCTCCTCAACCTCTCGGTATGCAAATATGATACCTTACAGCTTGGGATCATTATTTGGGAACAGAATCCCGAAGTGCCGCATTGATACCATTTTACTGAAAGATGTAGTAGCTCGTTTTAAAATTTCTGATGTTATGATGCTGGAAAGCGTCACCCGGTTTATTTTTGACAGCATATGCAGTTAGCTTTCAACAACCAAGATTGCCAACACGATGACTTCTTCAGGCAGGAAGATCGATCGAAAAACGGTGGGAAAGTATGTCCGTGCATTAAAGGAAAGCCTTCTGATTTACCAGGCCGGCAGATATAACATCAAGGGCAAACAGCATCTGAAGACGCTTGAAAAATATTATGTCGTTGACATTGGCCTTCGCTATATGCCGCTCGGCATCCGCAGCTCTGATGTAGGGCATATCCTTGAAAATGTGGTTTATCTGGAACTTCTGCGCAGAGGATTTTCTGTCTATGTGGGGCAGGTCGGTGATCTGGAAGTTGATTTTGTTGCCGTAAGTGAAATAGAAATAACCTATTATCAGGTCGCTGCATCGATCCGGGAAAAAAGCACGCTGGATAGAGAACTCGCTCCGCTCCTAAAAATCAATGACCACTATCCTAAACTCATCCTTACGCTTGATGAGGACCCGGCAGCTGATTACGATGGAATTAAGATAATCAATGCCCTAGACTGGTTACTGGAGAAATAGCAGGCATTAACATGATATACTGCATCAATTCGCACCAATTTCAAACAGTTGACTTGAACATAATTTGAACATAAGCCATTCAAAATCTGTTGCAAATCATAGTATGGATAGCTAATAGGCACCTGAAAATACCATTTACAAGGAATTTGTAAAGCACTCATATCAGAAAAAGCCTCTATAACTCATGTGGTCAGCAGGTCGACAGGTGAGTCAATTAATTGTTACAAACATCTTGTATGAGTACAAGTAGCTTGGAAATCCGTTTATCTGCCTACGGCAGTAAATGCATATACCTCCTGGCTTTCTCCTTTTGAGGCAAGTTGGAGCATAGAAAGTAATATAGTTTTCGAAAAATTTATTGAGACAATATCGTTTTGGCACGTCGAGATTTCCTCAACTCCGCAAAACTTTTTCAATAAAGGTCTCCGCAATTTCTGCATCAAACTGCGTTCCTTCATTGCGCCGAATTTCTATGATTGCTTCCTCTTTCGTTATTATTTTCCGGTAAAGGGTTTGACATGTCATAGTGTCATAACTATCTGCAATAGAAATGATTCTGGCAGCAACAGGAATGTCATTGGATGGAATTCCTTTGGGATAGCCTTTCCCGTCCATCCTTTCGTGATGGGCACGGATTGCATTTCCAATGTCAATCATATCCTGTGATAATCCAACTATCTTATATCCGATTTCCGAATGCAGGCTGACCGCCTTCTTTTCGTCCTGTGTAAGGGAGCTTGGCTTTTGAAGAATTTCTTTATTGACTCCTGCTTTACCGATATCGTGCAGCAGCCCTTCCATAGATAATTTTTCTACTTCCTCTTCCGGCAGTCCAAGGGCTTGTGCTATTTTTGTACATAGGATACTGACTCGCTTTGCATGCTGCTCTTCATATGGATTATTTTTAAAGTTAAAATGTGCGATGGTATCAATGATTTCCGTTCCATTTCTTTGGTACTCTTTTTCTTTTACTGTGTACATGGAATCTTCCACTTTCCGCATGACATCCGATAACATTTCACTCGCTGCTATTTTAGTATGCATGCCAAACGCAATACTGACTGGGATTGCATTGACCTGTTTGTCTGCACAGTTCGTTAAAATTCTCTCCACGATTCTCCCAGCTTCTGAAGCGCTGGTTTTAGGCAAGAAAATCATGAATTCATCCCCACCCCATCGGGCAACCAGATCTTCAGGTCTGCAGCTGGCTTTTATTGATTCAGCGATTTTTGTAATGAGTTCATCACCCTTTTCATGGCCAAATACATCGTTGACAAGTTTCAATCTGTTGATATCCCCCATGATGAAGGAAATAGGCAGGTTTCTGGCTGTGTCCATACGTTTGATTTCTTCATCCCAAAACCGTCGGTTGAATAGCCCGGTCAAAGTATCATGATAACTTGAAAATTCAATTTGCTTCTCATACTCTATTCTTGCTGTCACATCACGGGCAATAGCGCATATATATTCATTTACGCTGTACACACTCCACTCAATATTTCGGTAGGAACCATCCTTGAGACCGAAAAGATCGATGAAATTTATAATTTTGTTTGGCTGCTCCCGCTGCTTCGCGACAATTTCATCGCGAGTGATTGTCTTAGGATTTACAATCTGTGAAAAATTCCTGCCCACGATCTCTTCTTTGGTATAACCAAGTACAATTTCACATGCATGATTGACCTTAATGCAAAAGCCGTCGCTCTGAAAAACAATCATCATATCCGGACAGGTATTGAAGAAGATCTCCTGATCTTTGAGCAATTTCTCCCTGTTTTGTATATCCGTCACATCTTTACCGGAGTAATACACTGCCCTTCCTGAGTCAGGTACGGTATACCACTCAATATATTTGTAAGAACCATTTTTGCAGCGGAACCGATTTATCAAGGTAATGACATATCTGTATTTAGCATTACTAAAAGCATCTTGTGTTGCTTGAATATCTCCCTCATGTACAAAAGAGTGTAAATTTTCCCCTTCTATCTCCGATGCATGATACCCCAATATCTCTTCAAATTGTGTGTTCACCCGCTGAAAATTTCCCTCAGTATCCACAACGCAGCGCAGTTCACTGTTCGAATTAAGAAATCCTTCAATTTCTGTTTCATGTTCGTTTTCTTTTGTTGTGTCTCTGCCGGTAACAATGACACCCTTTATTTTTGCGTCGTCTGTGGGTATTGGAGAAGCGGTGTATGTAAAATTGATTTCCGACCCATCTTTTCGAATCAGTCCACTATTTTGTGTGGATGTGAAGCTGTTTCCTGTTTCCAACACATAACTGACAGGATTGGGCTGTTTCTCTCTTGTCAGAAGATTGATCGGTTTGAAAACTTTGTCATATTCTTTGCCATTAACTTCGTTCTTCCTATATCCGGAAAGACGCTCTGCCATTATATTCATAAACGTTACTTTCCCAGACTCATCTGTCAAAATAATACCCGTGGGAAGAAACAGCAGCATATTTCTTACAAGTTCTCTTTCTTTCATGAGCTTCATCTCTGCTTTTTTTTGTTCAACTATTTTTCGGGTCAAGCCAAATACTTCAATTTCGCGCAGCGAATTATATTGATATTTTGTTATAACTTCTACCCAGATATTTTTACCGTTTTTGCCGGTCTGCTGTATTTCGTTTACATATCTATTTGGTGTTTCAGGGTCTATGACAAAGAGACCTACTGTTTTCGAGAATTGCTCGGACAGAATCAGATAAGATTTCGGGGTCATAAAACCTTCCATACTTAGAGTCAGGGCCTCTTCAACTGTATATCCGAGAAACTGCTGAATTGAGGAACTAAAAAAGGTGTATCGTTTCTGATTCAAGTTGTAAATCCATATAATATCGGAATTATACTCTGCAATCATTCGGTTTTTTTCTTCACTTGCACGTAACACTCTAAGTGCCTCTTTTTGTGTGTTAGTCTCGAAAAACGCAATATATACGACGTTCGCTCCAACTGTATCCGGAGCAGCAACGGCTTGCATGAAAATGTTGAAATTTGTACCATCTGATTTAATCATACGTAACTCAAAACAATGAAAGCAACCTGTTTCATATAATTTCCAGAGGTGATGGTAGAAAATATCCAGATCCTCATAAAAGATAATCTTGTTAATTGGCATATTTACCAATGTGTCACAGTTCATACCAATTAAATTGGCAGCGATGATATCAACCTCTAAGATCATCCCCTGAGGATCCACTGTAATATGTCCTGCAGGTATTAAATCTTGAAGATCAAAGCAAGGCGTACTCGTGTCATCAAGTATTGCTTGCCTGCTTAATGGCATTATATTCTCTATCCGATTCGGTTGTTCCTGTTGATCGTGTTTAATCTGTCCATCAATAAAATAATCCATATTGAGCCTCATTATGTCTACTTGTTGAATATTTTTGAATATGTATATAACATCAAGCATAATGCGATTATATGTTATGCAACATCTAATTGCAATACTAATAAAAAAAGAGCCGGCACAATGAATCCTCTTTTCAATTTCAATTGCAATTATAGTGAATGTAGACAGTGTATCATGCTGTTTTATTACTCAATTCTCGTTGAGACGATTTTGTCTAAGATCTTACCTTAGCGATTAAAATCAAAAATCACTTCTAATACATTTATGTGCAATAACGATTGTATGGAATCTAAAATGAGAATATAATAAAAACAAAGCATAATTACACATAAATAACATCTTATTTAGACCAGTAATAAATATTAGAGGTCTTAGATGTATAGACAACGTCAATTCACTTCTAAGGAAAATATTGAAAATTTGCAAGTGAGGAAACGTCTGTTGTTCCCGCTTCTTTTTTGCTTTCTGGTTTATGAGTTGCTTTTTATTTTTGTCTTTAAGGAGATAACAGCAAATACCATTTTAATTGCCCTACTAATGATATTTGCGATTTCTATCGTCTTCGGGAAGATGTTTGGAATTTTTTCGGGGTTCGCTTTGGCTCTCATGCAAATTTTAAGTCAATATATCATTTATTGGGTCAACAATCCTATTTTAGTTGAGAATTTTATATCAAATACCAACATTTTGAAATTATCATCATTAGTAATCCTGCCGATCAGCGGCTTTTTGATTGGTAAATACTCTGAAAAATTTGGCATTTGCAACAATATGACTGAACGTAAAGTTCGCGATCAAACGGCAACTATCCAAAAACTCAATAAACAAGTCGGACAATATGAACGGGAATGGAAGAATATCTCCCAGACAAAAATTTATCATCATATCTGGGATTCTCTTGTCGATGAAGACACCCAAAGTGAGCAGCTTGTTTGCTTAATTGTAGAGTCAATTAACCATCAAGCGCAACTCGATTTTAAAAAGCAAAGTCTGGCTACAAATCAGGCATCGTGGAAGGATAACTCCGCTCAAGTCTTATTTGACATACTTGTCCAAAACAATCCGGATTTACTTGCAATTATGGATCCTAGCGGCAAAATCCTTTCATATAATGACAAACTGATGGCGATATATGGAACTTCGATTTCACAGCGTTTAGAAAATATCAACTTTGTCCAGATTCTCACTCCAGAATCTGCAGAAAGGGCAACTCGCAATTTTTCCTTTATACTTCCAACCGAATATAATCCCCAGGATAAGTATGAAATCCAGGTAAATAATAGTAAATTTGCCAAGCTGCTCATTGTCCCTGAAATTACACTAACATATACAAAGAACCCATTAGTATTAATTGCCCGTGTCAGCAACTCTCATGTACTTACCAACCTTGAGCAAACAAATCAGGATTTGGTCGTACCAACGAATTTGGGTGAGTTATTACAAAAAAATATTTGCTGCATATCGGCCAATAATCTTGTGACATACTTAAGTCCGGCAATTTGCGAACTGTTGGGGGAGACCCCCTTGCATGTAATCGACAAAAGATTAGATAAATATATCAATTCCGTATCGAGTATTGATTTTGAGAAATCCATAAATATTTGTCAGGAGAGTCAGCAATTCACAGTGGAACTTGAAATGAATACTAACATGCAAAAACGATTGGTACTACGTTTTGTGGCATTTCCGGCCAGCAGCGATACAGGAAAATACCTTGGTACTACCTTTTTGGTAGAGGATATAACAAATGTCAAGAAGGTTGAGGACCTCCTGCAGCATCGCCTAAAAATCGAAAAACTAATTTCGAGCATTTCAACCCGCTTTATTTCAGTCAAAGCTGAAGAAATGGATAGTGAAATTGAAAGTGTTCTCAAAATCGTCAGCGAATTTGAAAACACAAAAAACTGTACGATTGTAATATTGCCATCGAAGCGAATTAGAAAACTATTTACTTATAGCCTTAATGATACACAAAAAACCGAAAAGAAGACAAATAATTATGAAACCATATCAATTCCAATTGTCCTTGAATTTGAAACAGTAGGATATTTTAAATTCACGCAGGAAAAATATCGAGATAATTGGTTTGATAGTGATTCAAAACTTATATGCTTAATTGGTGAAATTATCATGAATGCCCTGATCCGCAAAGAGAATGAACTTAATATCAAATTGAACGAGTATCGCCTGATAACTACCCTGCACTCTATTGGAGATGCCGTCATCGCAACAAATCCGGAAGGTCAGATTATTTTGATGAACCGTATGGCTGAAAATCTAACTGGCTGGAACTGGGATAAGGCCCAGAATCAACCGTTAAACCTGATTTTAAATACTATAATAACCCAAATAGATGACGATACTCGATCAAGTGAAATAAGCAGTCTCCACCCTCTATCTGAAACAGATGACAGTATCGTGCTTACATCACAGAGTGGCCAACAATTCTATATTTCTATCAATCGTTCGAAAATCGAAGATCACCAAAGTAATTTCTTTGGTGAGGTAATCGTTTTTCGCGATGTTACTCAGGCAAAAAACGAAAACGACGAGATCCGTTATATCAGCTATCATGACAAACTCACAGGACTATATAATCGAACCTTTTTTGAAGAGGAGATTGCTCGCCTGAACACAGATCGCCAGTATCCGATTACTATCATTATGGGCGATTGCAACGGTCTGAAAATTGCCAATGATCTTTTTGGCCATTTGGAAGGAGACAAACTACTTCAAAAGATCGCCGAAATTATCAAAGTATCCATTCGGCATGAAGACATTGCAGCACGCTGGGGCGGAGATGAATTTGTGATCATCCTACCACAAACGGAAGAGCCAGCTGGCTTGGAGATTAGGGAACGTATCTTGAACTACTGTGCTTGTTCCGACCATGTCCCTATCCAACCCAGTTTGGCTCTTGGCAGCGCAACAACAGCTGATTTCAATCTTGATTTGAACGAACTGATAAAACAAGCTGAGGACCGCATGTATCGCCATAAATTATTGGAATCTAAAAGTAACAGGAATTCACTGATTAGATCCATTGAAAAAATGGTTTATGAGAAGAGTTTTGAAACAGAAGAACATGCCAACCGAATGAAAGAAATATCCCAGAAGGTTGGCCGCGCTGTTGGATTATCTGATTATGAGCAGGAAGAACTCAGTATTTTGTCAGTTCTTCACGATATAGGGAAAATTGGCATCCCAGATCTCGTTTTGTTAAAAAACAGCAGTCTAACTTCTGCAGAATGGGAAATCATGAAGCAACATTCCGAAAAAGGATATAATTTGGCCAAATCAACACCTGAACTTGTCAAAATAGCCGAATCAATCCTCCACCACCATGAGCGTTGGGATGGAACGGGCTATCCATCTGGTCAAAAGGGGGAAGATATTCCCAAACTATCCCGAATTTTGACAATAATAGATGCGTATGACGTTATCACACATAGCAGATCATACAAACTAGCCAGAAGCAGTCATGAAGCCCTCCAGGAAATAGAAAAATGCGCTGGGACTCAATTTGACCCCGAACTGGCAAAGATCTTTATTGAATTAGTGCGTGAGGATGTAGTAATTGATTAGACTACTCACCCCGCAAACGCCCTATTGTTGTGCCACACGAAAGTTGTAACACCATATCCTGGCTAGGGTCAGTGTTAAATTTTTGTTATTTGCTGCAATCCTCTGTAAACCACCCAGCATTTCCTATATGCGAATAGCTTCAGCAATCATTTTATATCCATCTGTCTTGCAGGTGAAGCCGCCAAAATCCGTGCGGACGAAAAGGTCTTTCATCTCCGCAAGGCTGTAAATTCTCACATCTCCCGTCTTGAGCCGTGCAAGATAGAAGTTTTCAATGCGTCGGATAATACCCGGTGCCGTCGGATCTGCGATATAAATCTTCCCCTGCGGCTTTAATATCCGATGTGCTTCCTTCAAAAATGATTCCGGATCGACAAAATGATGGAACGCGCAGCACACGGTAATAACATCGAAAAAGCCATCCTCGTAGGGTGTTTTGTCTGCTTCCGATACGCAGAAAGTAATTTCGCAATTCTCTTCCCGCGCCGCTTTTATCATTTCATCGGATACATCCATTCCGAACGCTTCGACTTTCACCTTATTCGTAATCATTTTCAAAAGTCTTCCGTTCCCGCAGCCGATGTCGAGGATTCGGTCATGTTCCTTGAACGGGATATAATCGCACAGGTACCGGTTAAAGGGCAAAGTATACTTCCCGTCAGGGGTGTTTTCATATTCCCTGGCTTTCTTATCGTAATTCACCCTTGATTCGTTCGTTTTCGAGTCCATATGATACCCCGTCTTTTACAGCTTAAGTGCCCATTCCCTTGCATCCCAGGTCCCCGTAACGATATCTTCATAGAATTCCGGCTCATGGCACACCATCAGGATGGTTCCGGAATAGTCTTTCAGGGCTGTTTTCAGGACGTCCTTGGCGACTGTGTCGAGGTGGTTTGTGGGTTCGTCCAGTACGAGCAGGTTGTACTTACGGTTCATTAGCTTGCATAATCGCAGCTTGGCCTGCTCACCGCCGCTTAGTACGGACACTTTGCTGTCGATATGTTTGGGCGTCAGTCCGCAGCGTGCCAGGGCTGAGCGGAGTTCCGAGATACTCATCGACGGGAACTCATCACCGAGGGATTCAAGACAGGAACGGCTTCTGTCATCGGTATTTTCCTGTTCGAAATATCCGATCGAGAGGTATTCTCCCTTTTGATGTTCTCCGGACAGGGCCGGTGTAAGGCCGAGAAGGCTTTTGAGGAGTGTTGTTTTACCGATACCATTGGCACCGACCAGAGATATTTTCTGACCTCGTTCCAGCTGCAGATCGATGGGCCTGCTTAAAGGATCGTCATATCCGATCACAAGGTCCTGCGCATCAAATATCACCCGGCTGGGGGCGCGGTCCGAACGGAAAGAAAATACAGGAACCAGGCGCTCTTTATCAAGCTCGATCACATCCATTTTATCAATCTTTTTCTGCCGGCTCATCGCCATATTCCGGGTGGAAACACGTGCTTTATTGCGGGCGACAAAATCCTTGAGGCTTGCTATTTCCATTTGCTGACGCTCATAGGCATTTTCTCTTTGGGACTTCTGCACTTCATACACTTCCAGGAAATGGCTGTAATCTCCGGCGTAGCGATCGAGATGACAGTTGCTGACATGATAGACCACGTTAATGACGCTGTTCATGAAAGGGACATCATGTGAAATCAGAATAAAAGCGTTCTCGTAATCAAGCAGATACTGCCTGAGCCATGTAATATGATCCTCGTCAAGATAATTGGTAGGCTCGTCCAGCAGAAGGATATCCGGTTTTTCAAGCAGAAGCTTGGCCAGGAGGACCTTGGTGCGCTGGCCGCCGCTAAGTGCCGTAACGTCCGTTTCGAGACCAAAATTCAACAGGCCGAGAGCTCCGGCTGTCTCTTCAATTTTGGCATCCATCAGGAAAAAATCACTGTGTTCGATTTGGGTCTGTAATTCACCCATCTCGTCCATCAGCTCCATCATCGCGTCTTCATCGGCCTCGCCCAAAAGCGTATATATCTCTTCGAGGCGTGCCTGCTTACTGTTCAGATGATCAAAGGCCTGCCGAAGGATATCGCGGATGGTAAGTCCGTTTGTAAGAATGGTATGCTGATCCAGATAGCCGGCTTTAATCCCTTTGGACCATAAAATGGAACCCTCATCAGGCTCCATGTGATCCGTGACGATATTCATGAAAGTAGATTTACCTTCTCCGTTTGCCCCGACCAGACCGATATGTTCTCCCCGGTTAAGGCGGAACGAAATATTTTCAAAAATGATACGGTCGCCGAAACCGTGGCTCAATTGTTCAACTGTCAATAAACTCATGTATGAAACCTCATGTCTATTTGGAATTATATGTAAACAGAACCCATGATACCAGAGAACGGCTGGTCTTGTCAGCAGCGCGGTGTGTCACTTCAAGGCAGTAATGATAATAACGATCGCAATAAACAGCACAATGACTATAATTCCTGCTGCAACGTATTTCGAATTTTTGCGGGAGTCTTTTTCGAGACGTTCCCTGTCTGCATCTGTCAGATTGGATTGGATAACAGGAGCTTCAAAAATATTTTTGCCGGGATTTGTCTTATTTTGTTTTACGGGTTCCGTTGTAACTGTATATGCTTTACTATCTTCATGCATTACGGGGGCCTTTCTCTCTTTATTCATTGCACTGACATATGGATTAATTTTATAAATGATTGTATTTACAAGTGCGTCAACCTGCTGTTGGTTGGTCCCCTTTGCCGTAATACGGATACTGTGCTGGTTGTCACTGGAAAAAGACAGGGAAGATACGTCCTGCTGGTCATTCCCTGAAGCAGGCAGGCGGAGGGTAAAACTGCAGCTCGATAACATTTCATCCGGGGAGAATGAATTCTCCAGTTTTCGGGCTGTAAGGTCCGCATTGTCCCCATGTTCTGTACTGATTTCGAAGCTCGGCTCGATTTTTTTGAAATCCGGAAATCTAAAAAAAGCAATCGTCCGTATCTTTTCATACAGGTAAAGCAGATCATCCACATGAATACTGCCTTCAAAAGTATGTGTATATAATGACTTGCTATATTCGTTCATAATACATTCCTCCACATTAAAAAAGGCAAAGAATTCGAGAATGCACTCCTTCGCTTTAATATGATTATAACGCACCGGTGATCGAATATGGAATATATAGTTTTTCATGGTAAAAGATCAGATAATTTCTCGACGGGAAAGCATTCATGCGCTACAATAGGCTTTGTTTCTAAAACAATATTATCCGTACAGTAAATATATGCAGAACTTGGTGCTAAGGGTGCGATGATTATACCGCATATTGTTGTCAGGCTCATCGGGGGGCATTTGCAAGGGGATTTTCCAGAGGGCATTCGCAGGGGAATTTCCAAAAGGGCATTTGCAAGGGGATTTCGAGGGGATATATGATGAAAAGGCTGCTCAATTTAATTTTTCTGTTTTTCTTTTCGAATTTCTATATCGTGTTTTTTCTGCTACGGAGTCCCACTGTACTCAGTTCTTTTGTATTTGTCATCTGTGTTTCGTATTTTATTATTTTCAATATCACACCCCGATGGAATAAGCGATGTTTCTCGCGCGGGGAAGTGCTGATGGGCGGGCGGGAACTGATCATTTCTGCTTTTTTCCTTTTTATCGCTGATTTATGTTTTTCTATCTTTTTTCTGCCGAAATTCGACTTAAGCCCGGTTGCTGTTGTATTGAGCGAATTGGGAGCACTGATAATATTGATAATCATTGCGGTCAACGGAATACTGAGAATCATTTTCGCATCAACGCAGCTGCGTCTGGTTATGAGGGCTGCTCTGTTTTTTACATGGTGGATTCCTTTGCTGAATATCTTTGTCTGCTGGCATTGCTGCCGCGTTGCCAGAAATGAATATCTCTTTTTACTTTACAAGGAAGAACGTAACGTGAGCAGAAAAGACAACGATATTTGCAGAACGAAATATCCGCTTCTGATGGTTCACGGTATCTTCTGGAGAGATTGGCAGCTCTTCAACTATTGGGGCCGGATATCAAAAGAGCTTCTCCGGAACGGTGGTGTCGTCTATTACGGGAACCAGCAATCGGCAGCACCGATGGAAATCAGCGCGGCGGAATTAAAAGCGCAGATTCTCCTTATACTTGAGAAGGAACACTGCGAAAAAGTAAATATCATTGCTCATTCAAAGGGCGGTTTGGATGCAAGATATGCGATCAGCTGTCTGGACGCAGCTCCTTACATCGCTTCACTGACGACAATCGCGACACCTCACCTGGGCAGCAGCCTGGTGGATATCCTGGTTAAGAAAATACCCGATTCACTTATGCGGCGTTTTGCTAAAAAATATAATGCGATGTACAGGAAGCTCGGCGACACGGAACCGGATTTTCGCAGCGGTATTTATGACCTTACCTCCGAACAATGTGTTTGGTTTAACAAAGAGGTAATGGATAAAGAGCCTGTTCTCTACCAGAGTGTTGGATCAAAAATGAACAGCTTTTTCAGTACGGGATTTCCACTCAATGTGGGATATGCAATTTTGCGGCACACGGACGGAGATAATGATGGTTTTGTTTCCGTAGAATCATCAAAGTGGGGCCAGTGCCTTGGCATTTTCGAAACAAAACGAAGACAAGGCGTCTCTCACGGAGACATGATTGACTTAACCCGCAAGAATATCAAAGGATTTGATGCCTGCGAGTGTTACATTGATATCGTTACGAGTCTAAAGTCAAAAGGACTATGATTTTTTTGCATCGGGGAACTTCAAATACCGTTTTTGTTCCTCCGGGGTATCGAGACCTAACGTACCGCCCGGATTCATGATATTGTCCGGATCAAAGTGCTTTTTGAGTGCTTTCAGCACGGCGAACTCGTTGTGTCCAAGAGATCCCTCCAGCCAGGGACCAAACATCTTGCCGATGCCGTGGTGATGGCTCATGGCGGCTCCCGCCTTCTGAATGGCGTCAAGTATTCCTGCATGATAGGTGCGGAACTCCTCAGGGTCGCTCATTTTAACTATAAATATAAAATACAGGTTGGCTCCCTGCGGATACACATGTGACATATGCGTCATACAGATTGTATCGGGACGGGATTTACAATATGCACGGACATCTTGGTAGACCTGTGTCATATTGCTCCAGTTGACACTGCACTCCATCGTGTCTGTTACAATTCCGAAATCCTGCATGGTATCGCGCAGGTACGGGTCATTAAAACGTCCCTTTTCCCATGATTTGGTGACATTGCCTGTAAGGTTTAAGCCTCTGTATCTTCTGCATATCCTGCGTACGTTTTTTGCACAATTCCGGGAAAAGCCCTTCTCGCCATTCGTAAATCCGAGGTACAGGCACATTTCGCCTTCCTTAAATCCCTTAAGCCGGAAAATATTTTTTAACGGGCTTTCATCTACACCGTACATCCGTAACATGATCGCCGTCTCTTCGGGGTCGGACAGGCGAAATACCGAAGGGTATCCTGCCTCAGACTGCATAATTTCACGTGCCGCCTGCTGGGCAGTCTCCCAGTCTGCAAACATATAGGAGAACCGTTTGACGGTTTCCGGCATGTGGCGAAAGAAGCGAAGCGAAACATGCGTGAGGACGCCGAATGCACCTTCGCTGCCCATCATGATATGGCCCAGGTCAGGACCTGTTGATTTCCGGGGATAACAGTCGGTCCTGATATTGCCGGCGGGGGTCGCGTATTCCTGCCCGATGACAATATCGGAGATCACGCCGTAATAGGTGGAATTTTGCCCGGCACCCCGCGTTACCACCCAGCCGCCTACCGAGGAATATTCAAAACTCTGCGGAAAATGGCCGCACGTATATGCGCGTTTTGCGCCAAAAAGGCTTGCCGCCTGATTCAGTGTCTCTTCCAGCTTCGGGCCGCTCATGCCTGCCTCAACGGTAATGATCTGGTCCGTCTCGTTAAAGCTGACCACTTTGTTAAACCGGAGGCGCATATCCAGCGAAATGCCTCCCTTTATACACTCAACTCCCCGGGTGACGGAGGAACCGCCGCCGTAGACATAGACCGGTATTTTCCCTGCCGTACAGACTGCAACAATTTTCTCGAGCTGTTCTTTCGTATCGGGATAAAGCACCGCATCGGGAACATTGTCGATCCGCTTATTGCGAAGGCGCATGATGTCATACATGGTTTTGCCGTAAGCAACGGACAGGCGGGAATAATCATCCGTACGTACAAATTCATCCCCGACAATTTCTCGAAATGCATCCAGCTGTGTTTTTGTGAGGTTGCAGGGAATTTCAAATTCCACCTTATCAAATCCCGGATTCTCAGAATATTCGCTGAAGAACGTATCATCCAGGCTGAATTTCTCCTTCAGCAATTTGTACAGGGATTCCTTTGGCGCTTTTATCCTGCGCGGATCTCCCCACTTAAAGATGGAGCGGTAGGAATTTTCCGGGAATTCGCCTTTTACCCATTCGGGTTCAAAGCCTTTATACGGATGTGACATAATGATGCTCCTTTCTTACATGCGGGTCTTTTTGTAGAGTGGCAGCAGTTTATTGAATATTTTTGAAAAAACCTCGTCAAAAAGTCTTTTGTATGTGATATATTCCTGCATATCCGGCAGGAATTCATCCTTTATATGCACCATGGCTGTGATCGCCCCGTCAACATCCGGGAAAATACCCTTTGCAACAAACGCTACAATGGAACTGCCGAGGCCGGTTGCCTCATGGGTTTGTATACGGTACACCGGAAGACCAAACATATTTGCCGTAATCTGGCATATTTCGTCACTCTGTGACCCCCCGCCTGCGATAAATAATTTCTTTATCTTTACTTTGCCCCTTCGTTCCATCGTGTAGAGTCCATCCATGAGGGCAAAATTGATTCCTTCAATGATCGCGCGGTATATGTGTATGCGTGTGTGGATATCCGAAAAACCGATGATCGCACCTTTGGCTTTCGGCATGATGACACCGGGAGTGAAATACGGCTGAAATACCAGTCCGTTACAGCCTGCCGGTATTTCTGCAAGACGGGCATTGAGCAGTTTTTCCGGGGCGATGCCCATCGTTTTTGCCTGTTCCACCTCTTTGGCTGCAAACTCATTTTTAAACCAGGAAATGAGCCAGTAACCCCTGTATACCTGCACCTCCGGGTTATAGTGATTTTTAAGTACAGCGGGATAGGCCGGTATGAACGGTAAAGGCTCCATGTATCTGTCGATCGTGAATTCTATTGTAGCCGTCGTTCCCAGCCCGATTGCCGCCTTATCAGGGGTGGCGCAGGAAAGTCCGAGCGTCTCGCAGCCTTTATCCGAACCGGTTGCAATAAGCGGCAGTCCCTCCGTGATACCCGTCTGCAAAGCTGCTTCGCTTGTTATTGTGCCGATTTGTTCGCCCGGTTCGACAAGCTCTGTCAGTTTTTCTTTTTCAATGTCAAACACGCAGCGGTTCAATTCGTTTTTGCCCATCCATTTGCGTGTTTTGCTGTTAAACGGAATATGCCCGATCATGTTGGCTACCGAATCTATCAGATTGCCGGTAAGCATGAAATTAAAGTATCCGGATATCATGATGAATTTGTATGTGTTTTTCCATATCTCCGGCTGGTTTTTCATAATCCAGTTGCAGGCTGAAACCTTTCGCTGCAATTCAATAGTATCTGTCTTTCCAACCAGTGCAATCAATGCCTTGCTGGTAAGCGGAACGGGTTTTACAGGTTCACATTCGCGTTTGTCCAGCCATACGATTACATCGCGCAGCGGCTTTCCATTTTTGTCCACACACAGGCAGGTATCACGGATTGTGGTAACGGTGACTGCAATGATGTCCTTCCATATTTGCTGCGCATCGATTTTGAGCTGCTGCGATATTTTGCATATCGCATCCCAGTACACCTCCGGCTTTTGCTCCGCCCAACCCGGGTACGTCGAATAATACGGCTTTTCAAATATATGCTGAACTTTATGCAGTACGTTTCCCTCTTTATCAATCAGCAGGACTCTTACACTTTGTGTTCCCAGGTCGATTGTCAGAACGAGTGGATTCATCATGGCAGTCACTCCTTTTCTTCTGCAGATTTGAGCTGATTGCTTGTTGCAATCACATCAACGCCGCTGCCCAGAATATCGGCAGCAACCGTTTCCCCTATGCCGATTTTTTCGGAAATCAATACCTTTGCCAGTTCGCGGATGATCTCCGGTATCATTTCTTTGGGAACCTCGCCTTTTGTTCTTACAGGCAGTACCGGCATCTCCAAAAACACTGTGCGGACGGTCGTGGTAATGGAACGCATCGGTGCCGTCAACTCCGTGACGGCAAATTCGAGACCCCGTGTACAGCGGTTGCCTGAAAACACGTATTGTCCGTCTTGCATCTGTGCAGCGATTCGGCATCCATTCGGACAGACGATGCAGGTAAGTTCTTTCAAATCAATCCACCTCCGCAAGCGCAAACCGGATATGGCTGTCAGTCGTGATCTGCATGCCCTTGAAATCGATTTCGATACGTTCCATTTCAGGCGGGCGAAGCTGTGAATAGGCTTTTTTATAGATCTCCCTGCCGTCGGCCGTCACTGTAAGGCGTGTTTTTACCCGTTCGGCTTTCGAGCGGAAATAGAATGTAACCGGTGTCTTTATTTCTATTATGCTGAGCATCTGCGGCACAACATATAAAAAACTGTCGTCCGTTTGTATCTGTGCGAAAGTACGTTTCTCCGGCAGATACCTTGCAGCGGCGCGTCCCGCTGCCTCCCCGCTTTCTGATACATAATCCGCCAGATCATTTACATGCAGGGCATTTCCGCAGCAAAACACACCGTCCACCATACTCATGCTGTTTTGATCTGTTACCGGACCCTTCGTCCGATGATCCATCGGTAACCCGATGCTCTCCGCCAGCTCATTTTCAGGAATCAGTCCAACCGAGAGGATAAGTGCATCGCATTCGATGATTTTCTCCGTACCGGATATGGGTGTCATATTTTCATCCACATCCGACACCTCCACGGCACAAAGGCGGCCATCCCCCATTACACGCGTAACGGTTTTACTTGTGTAAAGCGGTATATCAAAATCCTCAAGGCACTGGTATATATTGCGCATAAGGCCGCTGGCCGTGGGCTTCGCCTCATAAACGCCCACTACCTGTGCACCCTCGAGTGTCAGGCGGCGCGCCATGATCAGCCCGATATCGCCTGAACCCAGGATAACACAGCGTTTGGTCGGCATTTTGCCTAAAACATTCGTATAGTACTGTGCCGTGCCGGCAGTAAAGATGCCGGCAGAGTGGCGCCCGTGAACTCCGATTTGCCGGGATGTACGTTCGCGGCAGCCGCACGCCAGGACAAGACTTTCGGTAATGATCTCCCTGATGCCGTCTTTACTGACGAGTGTAATCATAAACCCGTCTGCCTGCCTGTTAATTTTTGTTACAAAAGTCAGCGTTTCAATCGTAATACCCGTCTTTGGCAGCTGTTCAATAAACCTCTGTGCATATTCAGGCCCGGACAGTTTTTCGCCAAATCTAATCAGCCCGAACCCGTCGTGGATGCACTGTTTCAGTATGCCGCCGAGCCTGGCTTCCCGTTCGATCAGCAAAACGCCTGCGCCCTCGTTTGCTGCCGATAAAGAGGCGGCAAGTCCGGCAGGGCCGCTGCCGATAACAGTGACATCAAAATGAGGTACCTTCATATGACCTCCTTGTTATTACTGAACACAATATTGCTGTCATAGTTACTTTTACGCACCTTCTCGAGAGGTATATTCTTTTCGCATGCGATGATCTGTGCGACGAGTGGTCCGCAAAATCCGCCCTGGCATCGTCCCATCCCCGCACGCACCCGGCGCTTAACACCGTCAACCGTATCACAGGGAACCGTCCTGCGCATGGCTTCTTGTATTTCTCCGCGGCTTACTTCCTCACAGCGGCAGACAATGACCCCAAAATTCTCATCTTGTCTGATCAGCTCATCCCTTTGCTCCTGCGGCATACCGGACGGCTGCGGAATCGGTATACGTATCGGGTCAAACTGTTCATTTTCTGCTGCACCAAGATAGTTTGCAGCCATCTTTGCTATATCCGCTGCGATAGCCGGAGCAGCAGTAACTCCAGGGGATTGTATTCCGGCGGCATGAATCAGGTTTGCGGTAAATTTGCCGAAAGATATGATAAAGTCCTCTTCATATGTGGCAGCCCGTACGCCTGTAAAATAGGTGATAATATCCCTGTTATCAAGTTTGGGACTGGTATGCTGTTGTTTTGCGGTTATGTTATTAATGCTGTCCGGTCTGGTCTCAAAATTTTCCCGTTCATATGTTTCTATCGCGTCAGGACCGACCAGCAGGTTGCCGTCGACAGTTCTCACAATTCCTCCGCCCTTGGTATGGCCGGCCTTTTTATCAATAGTACCCATCGATGAAGCAATCGTCCGCACCTGGTAGGCAGCCTTTTTGTCAAAAATGATATTGGTTCCCCTGCGCGGATGAATGGAGAAAAAATGATCATGTGCCATCCTGGCAATGTCCTCCGAAAACACACCTGCTGCATTGATAACAAGCTTTGGATATACCCGGCCCCGGTTGGTTAATACGCTTAGAATTCTTCCGTTTTCCACTTCCATATCAAGGACTGCCGTATCAAGGCATAATATTGCGCCGTTGCTTACGGCATTCTCGGCATAGGCAATCGTCAGTCCGTAAGGACATACAATACCCGCTGTCGGGAAAAACACTGCGCAGGATATCCTGCTGCTCAGGTTTGGTTCTCTTTTGTTAAGATTACGGCGGCTCACATATTTTGCCGGTACATTCATTGCTTTCCAGTAAAGCGGAGTAACCGCAATCAGCGGCCTGATCCAGTCTTTCATAAAGCACAGATACTGCCCGACATAACGAAACGGCACTCCGAGTTCCGTACAGACAGTTCCGAACATGCGATTGCCGATATCGTTGTATTTCTTTTTGAGCTGTCCTTTGCGCAGATCCACGCCCGGATGAACCATGCCGTCATTACGGCCTGATGCGTGCATCGCTACATCATGTTCCTTTTCTGCGATCATAACATCTATTTTGTACCGTTTAAGTTCCCGTGCGATGGAACAGCCTATAATACCGCCGCCAATCACCAACACCTCAGGGCTCTTTCCCTCCAGTGTATTATCCGTAAACTTCGGCAGCTTCATCGGCGGTATTTCAACACCGGACAGCCTGATTTCATTTACAAGACCTATGTATTTTTTCCGGTTCACTGAGATCAGTCCTGCGCGGACAATTTCCTGCCACTGTGAAAGCTCACCTTTGATAAACAGACATCCGTTCTCTTCCGCTGCGAAAACTTTTCCGCCGTAAAGGATATTCAGTCGTTTGTTCAGCGCTGCTATATATGACATATCCCCTCCAGTCAAAAAGGGTTATCTCTTTACCGGCCCAAAACGGTCAAATAGTTATCAATTCATAATTTTCATTCCCGAGATTCATCTTTACAGCATGTTTGATGGCCACTTTCCACTCGGTTTCAGGGCTGACATCCGTAAAATGGTCATGATTTTTGCTGCCGTTTTTGTCAAGAACACTGCCTGCTGTAACAGACTGGCGATTTACTGCATCCGCACAGGCAACATCCAGAGCAACCGGATCAAACGAAGCAAACATGCCTACATCCGGGACAATCGGAATATCATTTTCCGAATGGCAGTCGCAGTACGGGGATACATCAATGACAAGGCTGATATGAAAATTGGGACGTCCTCGAAGGACGGCACTTGTGTATTCCACAATTTTCTTATTCAGGATATCAGCAGATTCATCTGAAGCAGGCATAACGGCATCGACTGGGCAAATGCCTATGCAGCGGCCGCAGCCGACGCACAAGCTGTGGTCGATGGACGCTTTTTTCTTTGTTATCGTAATGGCATCATGTGCGCAGTTTCCGGCACATTGGCCGCAGCCGATACATTCATCTGTAGAAATATACGGCTTTCCGCTGCTATGCATTTCCATCTTACCTGCACGGGATCCGCAGCCCATACCAATATTTTTGAAAGTACCGCCGATACCGGTTAATTCATGGCCTTTAAAATGTGTAAGGGAAATGAAAACATCGGCATCCATGACGGCATGACCGATTTTTGCTTCCTTCACATATTCGCCGCCTTCAACAGAGACTAAAAGATCATCGGTGCCTTTAAGCCCGTCGGCAATGATTATATGGCAGCCTGTGGAGAACGGCGAGAATCCATTGACATATGCAGAATCAAGATGGTCAAGTGCATTTTTTCTGCCGCCCACGTATAAAGTGTTACAGTCCGTAAGAAATGGTTTGCCGCCCATCTCTTTTACCATATCCACTACTGTTTTTGCATAATTCGGACGCAGAAAAGCCAGATTGCCGGGTTCTCCGAAATGGATTTTGATTGCTGTAAATTTCCTGTCAAAATCAATTTGCCCCATCCCGGCCGTGGTGATCAGCCGCCTTAGTTTTTGCTGCAGGTTTTCTTTCGACGTTGTGTGCATACTCGTAAAATATACCTTAGATTTTTCCATGCATATCTCCTCAGGGGTCATGTTGATGTTGGCTTGCATTGTTTACTCGCATCCTGGGCTAACTAATATTCAGGTAACCCGAACAAACCGGAAATGAATACCGCCAGTATATCACGATGCTTTTACAGTTGAACAGATCTATCAGGATCCAATGTCCGGTACTTTCCATTGCAGGTCGCAGATCCTTCATAATCTCAACCGTTGCTTCTGTTTTTGAGCAAATTTTCCTTTTCTTCCATTCTGTCCAGAAGATCGACGATAATTGCTGCTCCGGATATGTTCACTCCAAAAGACTGCCTGATCCGCAGAATTTGATTGACTTTGTCGACTTCCTCCAGAGAAAGCGAACTATCCATGGGTTCAATGACGCCCAAAGCAGTTAATCTCTCCAGCAGCAGCGGCTGAAACGGCAATTCTTCCATCCGAACCCTGGGTGTTTGGATTTCAGGAACCAAATCCTGATAACATATCTGTAAATAGTACTTTTTCATAATTTGTGCACCTCTTTTTCCAGTTCAGCAAGGCGCTGGTAGATTTCTTTTTCAGCAGGGCTGACTGTCCGGGGAATATCAATCATTATCTTAACAATTTCATCTCCTCGATTTCCATCTTTTTCAAGCCAGCCTTTTGACCTCATTCTCAGCTTTTTACCGTTGTGAACCATGGGAGGCACCGTTAAAATCACTTCACCCTCTAATGTTGGTACGGGAATTTCGGCACCAAGCACGGCTTGTTCGGGCCTGATCTTAATAACCGTTTCGAGGTTACTGCCGTTAAGTGTAAAAATGGAATTCGGCAATATTTTAACTGTAAGCAGCAGATCACCCGAATTTCCATTGGCAGGTCCTTCACCTCCCTGACCCTTCAGGCGGATTTTACTGCCATCCCTGATAAAGGCCGGGATATTCACATCAAGTGTCCTGACGACCGTACGGCTTCCTGTACCGCCGCATTTCTGACATGCTTTCTGATCGTACACACCGGTTCCTTCGCAAGACGGACACAAACCCCGGATAGAAAACTGAAGTGATTTCTTGCCGCCGTGACGGGCTTCTTCAAGAGTCAGTTCAAGCTCACTATCCAAATCCTGTCCGCGCACACTTCTTGCCTGCCCCGGTCCTTTGCGATTGTTTCCGGGCATTTGCCCTCCGAAAAGGCTTTCGAAAAAATCGCTGAAACCGTCGGGATCCGTTTGGCTCCAGGAACCGCCTGTGTATCCTCCCCTATCGGGAGAAGACTGCCGCTGCCGTACGTTTTGCGAATCCGTACCAAGAAGGTCGTATTGCGATCTCTTTTCCTTATCTCCCAAAACAGCATATGCTTCATTAATTTCTTTGAATTTTTCTTCTGCCGCTGCCTTGTCACTTTTGATATGAAGGTCAGGATGGTATTTCCGGGCAGCTTTTCGAAAAGCTGTCTTGATTTCCGATTCAGCGGCATTTTTTTCCACTCCCAGAATTTTATAATAATCTTTATAGGGTGTACCCATTTATTCAGCCCCCATAACTAACCCGGGATGCTAAATGAAAATATTATAACCTGGCATCCCGGGTCTGTCTTGTTTTATCAAATTTACTTTTCGGTAAAATCAGCATCTATAACATCATCCGTATTATCTGAATCCGGAGCAGGTTTACTTACACCTGGCTGAGAATCCGGTTTGGTACAGGCGCCAAACGCACAGGCCGCCTGATTCAGGTCACTTGCGAGTGTGCGGAGGCGGTCAATAGGAGCATCGTCATTCAGTGCCTGTTTTGTCTCGGACAGAAGCTGCTCGACGCGGGATTTCTCGTGCGGCGGCAGCTGACTTCCTAATTCATTAAGCTGCCGTTGGACTTGATAGACAGTCGAATCTGCAGTATTTCGCACTTCCACTTTCTGTCGGTTTGCCTTATCCTCGGCAGCGTGGGCATCAGCGTCCTGAATCATCCTGCTAATTTCCGATTTATCAAGACTTGTAGACCCGGAAATGGTCACAGTCTGCTCCTTTTTGGTTACCTGGTCTTTGGCACTGACTTTCAGGATTCCATTGGCATCTATATCAAAAGTCACTTCTATCTGTGCAACCCCGCGTGGCGACGGCGGTATGCCGTCCAGCTTGAACTGTCCAAGTGAACGGTTGTCCCTTGCCAGTTCCCTTTCACCTTGAAGCACGTTAATGTCAACGGCCGGCTGGTTATCTTCAGCTGTCGAAAAAATCTGACTTTTACGAACAGGGATAGTCGTATTCTTCTCTATGATCTTCGACATAACTCCGCCCATAGTCTCTACACCCATGGAAAGCGGGGTCACATCCAGCAGCAGTATATCCTTGACTTCACCGGTTAATACTCCGGTTTGGATGGCGGCACCGATGGCTACCACTTCATCAGGGTTAACACTTTGGTTCGGTTCACGCCCGCCAATAAGGTCACGGACTAATTTTTGAACAGAAGGAGTACGTGTCGATCCGCCAACAAGAATAACTTCATCGATATCATCCTTCGTATATTTGGCGTCTTCCAAAGCAGAGAGGACCGGTTTTCTACACCTTTCCACAAGATCGTGAGTCAAATCATCGAATTTTGCGCGGGTCAGCTTCATATCCAGATGCTTGGGGCCATTGGCATCAGCGGTAATAAAAGGAAGATTAATCTGCGTTTCCAATACACTTGACAGGTCAATCTTGGCCTTTTCCGCCGCCTCAGTCAGACGCTGCAGCGCTTGTTTGTCCTGCCGCAGATCAAATCCGAAATCTTTTTTGAACTCACCTGCCAGCCAGTCAACAACTGCTTTATCGTAGTTGTCTCCGCCCAGATGAGTATCGCCGTTCGTTGCTTTTACTTCAAAAACGCCGTCACCCACATCCAGGATGGATACATCAAAAGTACCGCCGCCAAGATCAAAAATCAGAATAGTCTCGTTCTTTTTCTTATCCATACCATAGGCAAGGGCCGCGGCTGTCGGTTCATTAATGATTCGCAGGACGTTGAGCCCCGCGATTTTGCCGGCGTCTTTGGTGGCCTGTCTCTGCGCGTCGTTAAAATATGCCGGAATGGTAATGATCGCATCCGTAATCTTCTCTCCTAAATATTTGGAAGCGTCATCGACCATTCTTTTGAGGACGACAGCTGAAATTTCCTCAGGTGAATATAGTTTGCCCCGGATGTCAAAACGCACAGAATCGTTCGGACCCTCGACAACTTTATAAGGGACAAGCTTTCTTTCATCTACAACTTCAGAATAGCGGCGTCCAATAAATCGCTTAACTGAATATAATGTATTTTCGGGATTCATTGCAGCCTGCCGGCGTGCTACCTGGCCCACCAGCTGTTCGCCCTTACTTGAAAAGGCTACTACAGACGGAGTCGTTCTCCCGCCTTCGGGATTTACAATGACAACCGGCTTACCGGCCTCCATAACTGATACAACAGAGTTAGTTGTTCCCAAGTCAATACCTACAGATTTACCCATATGAACCTACTTCCCTGCGATAAAAAAATCGCATTTACTATCGCTAAGCAGTTCTACTTATATCGAAAGTGGGAATGTCAAACCGCTCAGCGCCCTGTAACGAATTTGGGAATTATCTTTGTTTTGCCGGATGTCTTATTATTCGTAAAGCAGTAAAACAGCCGGTAAAATTTGTATATATTTCCTAATTAAGTATAGTCTTCTTCAAAATTTTTGTCAATTATTTTTGAGAATTAATTATATTGTGTATTGCTTATATTAATCACATAAAAGCACAGCCATGCCATAATCACAGCAGATGGCAGGTACGGAAAACCAATATCTTCCGGTACCGCCGATCCCGCCTATACGATTCAGCCATGAAAAGATCCGGACGGCTTACAAGGAATATCAGTCAACCCTGACTTCCACTCCGTTCCAGAAAGCAATATAGTCTTTGATCATCTCTGCTTTTTCCATTGGTTCCGGATAATACCAGGCGGCATTTGTATTGCGTTTGCCGTCTACTACCACATCGTAGTAGCTGGCAAGGCCCTTCCAGGGGCATCGAGTGTGGTAGTCATTGCTCTCGAGATATGCCGGGTCAACATCTCCTTTCGGAAAATATTGATTCCCTTCTATCACGATCGTTTTGTCGCTTTTAGCCAGTTGTGTGCCATTCCAATTTGCGTATACCATTTTTTTTCCTCCTTCATGCTTCATTTTCTTATAGCATATATATGATATCCGATGCAGCCGTCGGGTAAGCAAACATCATTCTTTTGAGCTGCTTCACATCAATTTGCAGTTGAATCGCTGTTGCAAAATGGTTAACAAGTTCGGCCGCCTCATTACTGATAAAATGTGCTCCAACTATATAATTCGTCTTACTGTCTATTACAATTTTTGCCATTGCATATTTCTCGTTCGTTCTTTTATATGTATACCAACCGGAAGTGTCGAATTTTCTGGTATAACACTCATACCCCGCCTTACGCGCCTGTTCTTCCGACAGGCCAACGGTTGCTATCGGGGGAACAGTAAACACGACAGACGGCATGACACGATAGTCCGGTTTTACGGTATTTCCCTTAAACAGGTTTATGGACACGATTGTAGATTCCAGACTTGCTATGGGTGTAAGCGGCAGTCCTTTGGTATCAGATACGTCACCTGCTGCATATATTTTAGGATTACTGACACTCTGCATATATTCATTGACGGTAATGCCGCGTCTGCTGAACTCGACCTTACCGGCTGCAAGATTCAATCTGTCAATATCGGGAATCCTTCCGGCACCATGAACGACCAGATCACAGGAGAGAAGTATTTTCTCTTCACCGGGGTCACCTTCAGTAATTCCTTTGGTGCCGCCTTTGGTGATTCCTTTTATGATGAACTTCCCGCCTTCCTTCTCCACAGACTGAACGGTCGTATTTCCAATGAAGCGGATTCCAATATCATTTGATTTCTGCAAAAGTAAGTTGATAAGGTCAGCGTCAAAATTCAAAAGCGGCCGATCCTGTCTTTCAAGAATGGTAACCGCTGACCCGGCCCGGGCCGCAATATGCGCAAACTCAAGCGATATCATGCCGCCGCCTATAAATACTATATCCCA